>Ga0172370_10003472_pt1 | contig 21758 bp, 21 predicted proteins | sample LakKiv5m_FD_114538 | JGI IMG/M metagenome (GOLD analysis project Ga0172370, IMG submission 114538) | Freshwater microbial communities from Kabuno Bay, South-Kivu, Congo - kab_022012_11.5m | ecosystem: Environmental > Aquatic > Freshwater > Lake | place: Democratic Republic of the Congo...
ATCGCGAGGAGACGTATTCCCGTCATTGCGAGGAGCCCCCGGGCGACGAAGCAATCCCCGCACTGTCGATGGGATTGCCACGGTCGTTTCACTCCCTCGCAATGACCCCAACCCGTTAACCCGCAAACCCGTTAACATCTTAACGGTATTGGCTAACGCATATCCTATATTTGTCGCCGTTCCGCCCAGTTGCTTGTCCAAGGAGTCCACGACGAAAGAAACATTGATCTGATGAAGCATGTCCGGCTGGAGATAGTTGACGAAGCGGTTCGAGAAGTCCATGATGATATCCCAAGACATCGATCCCGTGACGATGATGGTTGAGTACATAGACCCCTTATCTTTCATTGAAGCCATATTATTACATCCGTCCGGACCGTTTGCAAGGGGAGTTAGAATGAATTTTTTCGTTTTGAGCTTTGAGTTTTGAGCTTTGAGTTTTCTTTTTGTATAATATCCTATGCCTCCCAAACAGTCGGAACACTTCCTGAGCCTTGTCGTTCCTGTCTACAAACAGGAAAAGACCATTGTTCACAACCTCGAGGCGATTAAACTGGCACTTGATGCTATCCGTTACGACTATGAGATTATTGCCGTGATCGATGGTCAAGTAGATGCTTCCTTTGAAAGGATTAAAGAAACCAAGATCTCCAAGGTTAAATGTCTTTTTTATTCCGAGAACCGGGGCAAATCATATGCCATCCGGCTCGGTATGCATGAGGCCAAGGGAGACTACATCATGTTCATGGATGCCGGTAACGAAATCGATACAAGCGGCATCTCCATGCTTCTTGAGCATATGGAATGGTATAACGCCGATATCATCGTCGGCAGCAAACGCCATCCCGCATCCCAGGTCAAGTATTCGCTTGAACGCAAAATCCTTAGTTACGGATACTATCTCTTCGTCAAACTGCTGTTCGGCGTCTCTGTCCGAGATACACAAGCAGGCATCAAAATATACAAAAAGAGGGTTATCGAAAAAGTGCTTCCTCGCCTTGTTGAAAAAAAGTTTGCTGGAGATCTTGAAGTTCTTGTTGTTGCAAAACTCCTAGGCTTCAATAGAATTTATGAGGCACCCATCAAACTCGATTATGCCCTTGGCTCAGTAACCTCGGCCGCAACCTTATCGGCCATCCGTGGTATTTTCATAGACACAATAGGAGTTTTTTACCGAGCAAATATTTCACGATTTTACCGCTATACTCCTGAAGCAAGATTTTCACTTCCCAAGGATATTGTTAAGTTTGCAGAAAGCTGATATGAATAAAGCCGGCAAATACTGTTTTTTTGTGGGAACACAAGCCGAGCTTATTAAACTCCTCCCCGTCATTAAGGAATTCCAAAGTCGCAATATTCCTTTCACATTTATTGCCTCAGGTCAGAATCCACTGCCCGAGTCGCTTCTCCAAGGTATAGAGGTCGATATTTACCTGTATAGGACTATTATCTTCCAACACATGTTATGGGTTCTATCATGGTTTTTTAAAACTATCATTCAGGGATATTTCATAATCCAAAAAAGGTTAGGAAGAGTAAATAATGGATATTTCATCGTGCAGGGCGATACTATTTCAACGCTCATGGGCGCAGTTTTGGGAAGACTTCTCGGTTATCGAATAGTCCATATCGAGGCAGGATTGCGCTCATTCAATCTTAAATATCCATTCCCTGAAGAAATCGACCGTTTGCTAGTATCCACTTTATCTTCGTACCACTTCTGCCCGAATGATTGGGCTGTAAACAACCTAAGAAACGTGAAAGGAATCAAGGTGAACACCAAGCAAAATACATTATGGGAACATTTTAATGAAGCACTCAAACGTCCAATCATTCTCCCAAAGGAGCTTGAGAAACCATATTTTCTGTTTGTTATACACCGCCAAGAAAATCTATTTAGTAGATCATTGATGGAACTTCTTATTCACGAAGTTCTTACCCAGACCAAACACCTCAACGCCGTCTTCATTCTGCACGGTCCAACCCATAACATTTTAGTGCAGTATGATTTGATGGGCGTTCTCCAGGAGAACAGAAAGGTTATTCTTCTGCCCCGTCAGGATTACTACCATTTCACGCATATTTTGGCTCACTGCGAATTCATGGTGACCGATGGGGGAAGCAATCAAGAAGAGGCATATTACCTGGGCAAACCATGCCTTTTGCTTAGAAGCGTAACAGAGCGGATAGAAGGACTGAAAGAAAATGTTGTATTAAGTTCAAATGATACGAAAGTAATTCGCCAGTTCTTCAAGACATACCGACAATACAAAAGACCCGCTCTCACTTGCTCCGTTTCACCAAGCAGTATTATCGTCGACACACTTGTGCAGTCATGAAACATCCACTTATTTCCATTATTATCCCCACCTATAATTCAGGGAAAACCTTGGAAAAAACTATTCTCTCTGTCCGCAATCAAACCATTGACCAGCAAGAATTGGAGATTCTTGTTATTGACGGAGGTTCGAACGACCGAACGCCGGAAATCGCCAAGCAATACGGCTGTACAATTCTAATCAATCAAAAGAAATTGCCAGAATTCGCAAAGCATATCGGCATACATCGTGCTGGTGGGCAGTATTGCATGTTTTTGGATTCCGATGAAGTGCTGACCAATAACCATTCACTGGAATCAAAATTTAATCTTCTTGAAAATGGGTCTAGGGCACGGAATGTTCTTATCGGAGGTCTCAAAAATCCTCCCGGATATCCGTTCATCAACGAATACGCCACCAGAGTAGGGGACCCGTTTTCGTTTTTCATCTATGGCGTCGACGCCGATGATTATATATCCAGCCTAGCAGGCCGATTCAGTAATAAGGAGGAGTATAAAGACCATATTTCGTATCACACACATCATGAGCTTCTTCCGATTTGCGACAGTGGAGGTCATTTCTTTGATCTGTCATACCTCAAAAAGCACTTCGACACTTCCAATCCCAAAGTTGTGTCGCGCATTTTTGATCAAATGGTCGGAAAAACGCATGCATTCATAGTGGTCAAAGATGACTATGTAAGACATTATTCTAATTCGTCGTTCTCCGGATATCTGAGTAAGATTTATTGGCGCATCGTCAACAATATCCATCATGCCGATACCTCAGTTACCGGATTTTCCGAACGGGAGAAGAATCTTTCTGTCATTTTTTCATTGAAGAAAATACTATTCATCCCATTATCATTAACTCTTCTGTGGCCGATATACTCAACCATCTTATTTTTCATAAAAACAAGGAATCCGAGATACCTCTTGCATCTGTATATTTCGGTTTTTACTGCTTCAAGTATCATCATCCAATTCGTTAGGAAATTGCTGGACATGCCTCCCCGTCTTACTGCATATGGCCAACCATCCTAGCCCACTCATTTCCATTGTGATTGTCAATTGGAATGGTAAACAATGGCTCTCCGCATGCCTTGATTCGCTAGCAAATCAAACATATAGACACATAGAGATAGTTCTTGTAGACAATGCATCATCAGATGGATCAATTGACCTACTCAAGAAAAATTATCCTTCGGTCCGCGTTGTTGCAAACAAACAGAATCACGGTTTTGCGGGTGGCAATAATCGGGGAGTCGAGTATGCAAAAGGAGAACTTGTTATGTTTCTCAACACAGACACCTGGATTGATCCGGATTTCATCGAAAAACTTTATGCATTTTATTGGCAAGGAGAGTATGATATCGTAGGTCCCTACGAGAATGATTATCGGAATTTAACCCATCCGAAAAACATTTCTACAATCGATGTTCTAGGCCACACGGTTGTTTTTCCTGCAACAAAGAGTAATTCGAATAAATTCTTTTATAGATCAGGAGTATGTCTTTTGTTCAGCAAAAAACTGTATAAGGAAACAGGTGGTCTTGATTCTGATTTTTTTATGTATGTCGAAGAGGTGGATTGGTTTTGGCGATTGCACTTGCAGAAGAAAAAAATAGGCATTGCGGAGAACCTTTTTGTCCACCATGCCGGTGCCGGAAGCATAGGTAAAGGACTTAAACACAACACTTTTCTGTGGCGCAATCAAAATTCACTCCAGATGCTCCTAAAAAACTACTCTCTCCTTTCTCTCGTTTTCATTCTACCGTCTTATCTTTTCCAACACATCGTTGAAATGATTGCATTCACTGCCCTTGGCCGTTTTTCAATAGCCAGCACCTATTGGACGGGGATTGTCTGGAACATAGGCAATCTGGAAAATACTCTGAAAAAAAGAAAGTATATACAGAGTCACCGCCTTATCTCAGATCTCCACATACTATCCAAGTTATACGTTGGAAACGGGAAGCTTCGGCATTTATTCACTTATCTTTTCAAAAGCTGATGAATACGCGATATACACTAGGTCGAGGCTATTTTTCGACCCATCATACAATTGCACGGCTTATTGGTAAAAACAAAACGGTATTGGACGTGGGGTGCAATAAGGGCTATTTGGGTAAAATTGCAGATCCTTCGAATGCGTTTTATGGAGTAGATTATTCTGCATCCGATGTTGACCGGGCAAAGAAGGTTTACACAAAGGTTTGTAGGTCTGACTTGAACGAAATGAAAAAACTTCCTTGGAATATGGGACGGTTTGATGTATTGGTATTTGCGGATCTCCTCGAGCATCTGATATATCCAGAGAGAGTGCTCGCCTTTTATGTAGAAAATTACCTGAAGAAAAATGGGCGGGTAATCATATCCCTACCCAATATCGCAAACTGGACAGTCAGAGGCAAATTACTTTCCGGTAGTTTTGATTACACTGAAACAGGTATTTTGGACAAAACACATCTCCATTTCTATACTTATAAAACAGCGCGAATGCTTATGGAAAGCGCTGGATTGGAAATTGTGCAAGAAGAAGCAGGATCCACGGTGCTTGGCCCCGTTATCTTCTATCTGCATCAATTGAGGGGATTGCTTGCCAGCAGCATTATATTAGAAGGTATAATTCACATATGAAAACTCCCCTCATATCAGTTCTTATGCCGGCATACAATACAGATAGGTATATCGGAGAGGCAATAGAAAGCATCCTTAATCAAACATTTAAAGAATTTGAATTGATTATTATCGATGACGCTTCAACGGATCGAACTTGGGAGGTTATACAAAAATATGCAAAATTGGACAAGAGAATTCATGCAGAAAAGAATTCTCATAACCTCTATATTGCAAACAATCGCAATAAACTTATTGGGATGGCTCGTGGGAAGTATATTGCATGGCAGGACGCAGATGATATTTCTGTCAAAGAAAGGCTTGAAAAACAATATGCTTTTCTAGAGAATAATCCCCCTGTAGGGATTGTGGGTGGTTATTTGCTGTTTTTCGATGAAAGCGGTGGAACTAGTATTCGAAAATATTCGCAGGATGACACCGATTTGCGAAAAACAATATTCCGTTATTCGCCCGTAGCACAACCGACTGCAATGATACGGAGAGAGTGCTTCCATATGGTCGGTTTGTACGATCCGAAATACCCACCGGCCGAAGATATAGATATGTCTTTCCGCATCGGAAGACATTGGAAATTCGCCAATTTGCCGTATATTACTTTAAAATATCGGGAACATTATATTTCTGCGACCTTTAACAGGTTAAAAAAAATTGAGCTGTCAACTCTCGAAGTACGTTATAAGAATGATGGGCAATTCGGTTACCGGATGTCATTGTTTGATAAGGTGTTCAATTTGTTACAATATTTTTCAATATACTTTATACCAGCCTATACCAGAATAAGAATGTTTAATTTCTTTAGAAACACAAAAAAATAATATGAAACAAACCGAGAAAATATATGTTGCTGGAGGACAGAGCGGATTAGTTGGAACTGCGATAGTGCGTAACTTGCATAAAAAAGGATATGCAAACATCATTCTCAAGACACGTAAGGAGCTGGATCTCCTAAATAAAGAGCAAGTGGACGAATTCTTTATGAAAGAAAGACCGGAATACGTGTTCATGGCAGCTGCACTTGTCGGGGGTATCCTAGCAAACAAGACACGCAAGGCAGATTTCATCTATCAAAATCTCGAGGTGCAAAATAATGTTATCTATGCCGCATGGAAATACGGCGTCAAAAAACTCCTTTTCCTAGGCAGCTCATGCATTTATCCCAAACTGGCAAATCAGCCTATCAAGGAGGAGTATTTTCTGACAGGCCCGCTCGAGGAAACAAATGATGCATATGCTGTTGCCAAGATTGCCGGCATCAAGATGTGCCAATCGTTCAACGAGCAGTATGGCACAAATTTCATATCTGCCATGCCCACCAATCTTTATGGACCTAATGACAACTACGATCTTGAAACGTCGCATGTTCTTCCCGCAATGATACGTAAGTTCCATGATGCAAAGATAAATAATACAAAAGAGGTGATCTTATGGGGAACGGGGAAGGTGTATCGTGAATTTCTCCACGTTGATGACATGGCTGATGCTTGTGTTTTCCTTATGCAAAACTATAATAGCGGAAATATAATCAATATCGGTACCGGCAAAGACCTTACCATCAAAGAGCTGGCAGAACTGGTTAAGAAAGTATCAGGTTTCAAAGGAAAAATCATCTGGGATACTACCAAACCAGATGGAACACCCAAAAAACAACTTGATGTAACACGTCTGTTGTCTCTCGGCTGGAAACCTACCATCTCATTGAAAGAAGGCGTAGCAAGGGAATACCAATGGTTTGTGGAAAACAGAGCGTAAGAACCGTATTTTTGCTATACTTCTCCGTATGATCATAATTAATCTTACTGGTGGTTTGGGCAATCAGATGTACCAGTACGCATTTGGTCTCTACCTAGCGCAAAAACACAAGACTTCACTCAAATATCACTACACAAACGCGCTTTTTAATACTCAACGATCTTTTGGAATGGATATATTCTCTATTTCAGGAACGGAAGCAACGCGCAAGGACCTCCGCCGATTAGGTGTGATAACTAATCGGACATTAAACAGAATACTATATCTTCTTGACGACAGATATTCAATTCAGTTAAATAGCCATATCCATACACAGCGCTACCCATATGCATATGATGAAAAATTGCGGAGCTTACCTAATGACTCATATGTACAAGGCTATTTTGCAGATAAACGATACTTCAAAGGGGCAGAGAATATTATAAAGCGAGAATATACCTTAAAAAATGAGCTAGACAAGCGTAATAAAGATCTCATTGAATTAATGAAAGATGTAGACTCAGTAAGTATCCATGTCCGCAGGGGAGACTATATAACCAACAAAAACAATCCTCAGTTCTTGGGAATCAATTATTACAAGAATAAAATCAATGAGATTGAACGAAAAGTAAAAAAACCGTACTATTTCATTTTCTCAGATGATATTGAGTGGTGTAGAGACAACTTTGGATTTCTTGAAAATAAGCGATTTGTTGACCATAACTTAGGAAAAAATTCATATAAGGATATGGTCCTTATTAGTAATTGTAAATACAATATTCTTGCCAATAGTACTTTTAGTCAATGGGGTGATTGGTTACACTCATATTTAAATGAGACAAATTCAAACCACTAATGAAATAATTATATGGATATAATTCATAGATATTTACTAAATATAGTCGAATTAGCCGCAATCGAAAATGAGAATAACTTACGTTCTTTGTTACCAATTAGCAGCGATATTCAATACCTTGATTTAGGTTGTGATGACGGCAAAAAAACTATTGAGAGGTCTAAACATATAGGCACAAAAAATGTTTATGGCATAGAGATTTCCAAACTCCGTGCAAAACTATCAATAAGTAAAGGTGTCAAAACATATATCTGTGATTTAAATGACAAATTTCCAGTAAAGTCAAAATCAATTGATATAGTAACCAATAATCAAGTTATTGAACATTTAAATGATACAGACCATTTTCTATCCGAAATATCAAGAGTGCTAAAAAAAGATGGACTGCTTATTTTATCTAGCGAAAATTTATCTAGTTGGCATAATATATTTTCTTTACTTTTTTAGATTTCAACCATTTAGTATGACTAATTTTAGTAACAAGGGTAGCATTGGAAACCCATTCGCACTCTGGAAATCAAACAGTCTAATTCGTAAAGATCAATTTTCATGGTTACATAAAAGATTATTTTCATATTTTGGTTTGATTGACTTGTTAAAAAAACATAACTTTAATATCGTTTCCATAAAAACCGCTGGCTATTATCCACTACCAAGCTTTTTTGCGAAAGTTGATCGTATCCATGGTCATTGGATTACCATTAAGGCTAGAAAGAAATGAAAATTTATAAATCAAGAACAAAAAACACCTTGTATTACATATATAGGTTAATAGCGCCTATTATTGACCCAATTAAGCTTTATAAAGGGCTATCCGGATACATTTGGTATTTACAAGATATAATGAAAGTATTTCCTCATATTAAGAAAAAATGGTCATTTATTAAGAATCTTTTTCCGATACTTGATGAAAAAACAAGTGAAACAAAATTCGATGCTCACTATTTCTACAATCCGATTTGGGCTTTCAGCCATATAAAAAAAACTCAACCTAAATTCCATGTGGACGTTGCGTCCGACTATAGATTGTCCGGATACCTATCAACTATTATCCATACAATTTTTGTTGATATTAGACCCATACCGACGGATCTACAAAATCTTGAAGTTATAAAAGGTAGCGCATTAGAACTACCGTTTAAAAGTGAAGAGATACCTTCATTATCGTGTCTCCATGTAATAGAGCATATCGGTTTGGGTAGATATGGCGACCCAATTGATGTGTTAGGTCACGAAAAAGCCGCTACCGAATTTACAAGAGTTTTAAAAAGGGGGGGGCTATTGTATATTGCAGTCCCCATTGGAAAAGAAAAAACTTGTTTTAATGCGCATCGAATTTTTTCTCCACTATATATTATTGATTTATTTGACAAATTTAACCTTGAGGAATTCTCAGTTATAACGGACAACAATAAGTACATTGAACTCACGAATCCTAAATTATTCTTAAATCAAGACTACGCCTGCGGATTGTTTATATTTAAAAAGAAATGAAGAAACAGCTGAAAATACTATATCACCTTCCTAATCCAGACACAATCTATGCCGGTAGGACTATTTACTTTGGATATAAACATGCATTTGAAAAGTTAAATCATGTTTTTGACGCGCTCACACCTAGCGATAATCAAAGTGAAAAACTCCTTAATTTCAAGCCTGATATTTTTATTTCAGGGCTAGGTCCTTTAACGTTAAAATTTTTAGATAGAAAAACGTTAATCAGAGCAAAGAAAAATGGAACTATAGTATTTATAAACATACCATTTTGGAATTCTCCTTTTTCTAAACTTAGAGTAAATGAGACGCAGAGCATATCTTCAAATAAAGATTGGATTACCTATATAAAGTCAGGTGAGTTTGGAGATTATTACTTCAATAGTTGTGAGAGTGGCGACCCTCGAATGGATGGATTTGAAAAAGTAACAGACTACAGACATCATACAGTCCTTTTGGCTGCTGACGACACTCTGATTTATCCAGAATTTTCGAAGAAATTTGAAACAGAAATAAGCTACATTGGAACCTATTTACCCGGAAAGAAAAGGTTCCTAGATGAACAGGTCTTACCGTTAATAAAAAAATACCGAACTAAGATTTATGGACAAGATTGGACACCGCTTAGTAGATTGCTTGGTCTAGTTCAAAGAGGCGGGCAATATTTAAATATCCCATACCTCAGATCTCTTCTTAAACAACCATTACAACTTGAGGATGAAAGAAGGGTATATGCATCATCTCTAATATCAATAAATATACACGAAGACTATCAAAAAAAATTCTTAGGTGACATAAATGAGAGGACGTATAAAATACCCTTAGCAGGAGGTTTTGAAATAGTGGATAATGTACCGTCCTTGAGCAAGCATTTCAAACTCGGAGAAGAATTAATAGTAGCTGAAAATAAAAAGGATTGGTTTGAAAAAATTAGCTTCTATTTAAAAAACCCGATTGCAAGAAATAAAATTATTGCAAAAGGAAAAGCTAAAATGCTAAAATCGCACACGTACTCAAAAAGGGTTACTCAAATATTAGAAATATGTAGGCGGTAAAATGATTCGTTTATTATATTTTTGTTATTCTCTTTATCCAATTTTTTTAATTGTAAATTTTATAAGATATTTTGGTTACAAAATTTCACCTTATGCACACATATTCTTCTCTAAAATTGACCCTTCAACCGAAATACGAGGGAAGTGTTTAATGGAACATAGTGAAGTAGGCAAATACACTGCTATTTCTGGTGATATTTTAGGTAGTTCATATAGCCAAATCAGACATACAAAAATCGGCAACTATTGTTCTATCGGTCCTAATTTTGTTACTCTTCCATATGGACATAACTATAATAATATTTCTACATATTTGTTCAAACGCAATGACAAATCTGAGATATTTAATGAAATAATTATTGATAATGACGTATGGATTGGATCTAATGTAATTATTCTTGGGGGCGTTAAGATAGCGAATGGCTCTGTAATTGGAGCTGGAAGTGTGGTAACGAAAGATACACAACCATATTCTATATACGTAGGTAATCCTGCTAAATTACTAAAATATCGTTTTCATAAGAAAAAAATAAATGAGCTATTAAAAAGTGCATGGTGGAATAAAACAAAAGATCCATATGAATAACATTCCAATTTCATTTATTATTCCATGTTTTAATTGCGTTAATACTCTTCCACAAACAATTGATTCTATTATCAACCTAAATTTGCGTGCATTTGAAGTATGTCTCGTAAATGATTGTTCAACCGACAAAACTGACAAAATATTTCAATACTATAAATCCAAATATCCAAAAGTAGTTAAAACAGCACATAATGAAATAAACATGGGTGGCGGCTATACTCGTAACGCATGTGTAAAAATGACTAAATATGAATGGATATACCTAGTCGATTCGGACAATATCCTTGACAAAAAATCATTTTTAACAATGTATTCTTCAATAAAAACACACGATAATATCATCGCAACACAATATATTGATTTTTTCTATGATTTTTTACCATTTCGATTTATTTATAAACGCTGGGAATTTCTTAAAAGAGAAATGTCAGCGATTGATTTAAAAAAAACTCCTTTGCATCCCATTGCTAGTGGGAACTATATGTTTCGTAGGAGTGTTTTTAATAAAATTGATGGTTACGATACTGAATTCGGAGCTCTTGATACTTGGTCCTTTGGATATAAGGCTTTAATGCATGATTTTAATATTAAAATTGTTCCCAGAACAAAATATTTTCATCGTGTATCGGGCAAATCCTATTGGTCTCGAGAAGTAATGAATAATAATCAAAGATTGAGAAATCTGCTATTGAAGTATCGGTATAGGTTGTTTGAAAACCAAATTTTGCAAATTAATAAATCAATGGATGTTCAACAATCGTTACTTGTCCTAAAAAATGATTTTTCAACGGAACGAATCAATTTTTTGGTAAGAATGTTATTAAAAATATATTACTCGTTACAAAAATATGAGTAATTCATTTAACGTACCAATACTCTTTATTATTTTCAACAGGCCCGATAAAGCTGAGTTGGTTTTTAAAAAAATTAGAGAGATAAAACCAAAAAGCATATTTATAGCTGCCGATGGACCAACTCAATCAAAATTAGTACAAGAACAGTGTAATAAAACCAGGTCGCTTATTTTGAGTATGATTGATTGGAAATGCGAGTTAAAAACTAAATTTAGTACCACAAACCTGGGTTGTAAAACTGCTGTCAGCGAAGCTATTACATGGTTTTTTAGCAATGTTAACGAAGGAATAATACTTGAAGACGATTGTTTACCCGATAAGACCTTTTTCTACTATTGTCAAAATTTACTTTCTAAATATCGAAATGATCACCGAGTTATGTTTATATCAGGCTCTAATATGCATGTCGACAAGAGATTTGGGAATGGAAGCTATTTTTTTTCAAAATATCCTGCTGTGTGGGGGTGGGCGAGCTGGCAAAGAGTTTGGAAAAATTACGATGTAGACCTTAAAACCTTCCCCAAGTTTAAAGAACAGCAAATAATTCAATCCATATTCGCAGACATATTTCAGCAAAGATTCTGGCTACACATCTTCGGTAATTTATATAAAAGAATAAGGGATACTTGGGATCACCAACTTCATTATTCAATAATAAGTCAGTCGGGCGTATCAATAACACCTAACACTAATCTGATTAGTAATATAGGCTTCGACTATGATGCGGTTAGAACAAAAGACAAAAAAAACAGATTTGCCAATCTGAAAATTGGGAGTATGAAATTTCCACTTAAGCACCCAGATTTTATGGTTCCAAATAGAAAAGCTGATGATGAACTTTTTCTTACGCTTTTTTTACCTATGATTTTCTCACAATTAAAATTCTATCTTTTTAAAGTATTCAAAAAAACACATAGTGACTTATCATGAGCTACAAGAACTTTATCGCTAAAAACAGTCTTCTAATTTTCTTCTCTCTAATCTCTCTGATTAGCTTTGCTATCTTTATAATTCCATTTTATTCCAAAGGCTATCTTCTCTACTCAGATAGTATCCCTTTTACTCTTAACTTTCAGTCTTTCAGCAATTTAAGCAACTTTGTTTATGCGGAAAAGTATCTTGGTCTACTTCCAAATCCTGTGTATATTATGAATTTCTTTTTAGTTCATAAGATATTTTATATTCTAAGCTTATTTTTTAAACAAGAAACCTTAACTGTTTTATATATTTTCTTTCCATTCTTGCTTCACAATTTGTCACTGTTTTTTTCATTCAATTTAATTCTTAATAACAAATATGTTTCAGCGTTACTTACAATGTCCTATGTTTTTAGCATAGTATCTTTTGACATGATTTTCACCGGAGGAGGTCCGCTTTGGAGCAATATCGGAGGCTTCATCTTCTTTTCATCGTTTATTAAACTAATTCAAACAAAAAACTATAAGTACATTCCTATAATTGTTTGTTCAAGCGTTATTGGATTCATGAATATAGCCTTCTTCTACTGCTGTGTTTTAGGAGTGTTTTTTTACTTCATAGCCTATTTAATTGTAAAAGCTAATGTAAGTAGTTTGTCTCTTAAAGGAGTTCAATTATCAGTTTACTTACTGCTCACTGTTATTTTAATATTGCTTATTAATTCTTTTTGGATTTTGCCTTCATTAAAACATCATACAAATGTGACTGATACATATAAGACAGACCGCACTCTGTTGTTAAGCAGATCAAAATTAGCGACGCCATTACATAACTTTCAGTTTAGTTATGTCTTTAGGGATGAACCAATATATTCAAAACTTTACTCAATTTATAACTCAAGTTTTTATAGAATCTTCTTCTTAATTGCTCTATGCCTGTCGTTGTATGGAATTACAAGAAAAGCTAGGCACAGTGACGTGCTAATACTGCTAATTGTATTTATTCTGCTTTTCTTTATTTCCCTTGGTACAAATTTTGTTTTTTGGGATTTTCTTTCTATATTCCCTGGCTGGTTTCTTTTGCGAGATCCAACAAGGGTAGTGTACTTTTTATTCTTCGTGTATTTATTAACCCTTGGAAACGCAACGAAACAATATCGTCACGATAATGGAGTTTATTTATGGTTTCTGGGTATGTTTATTTTGGTTAACTCCTTTGTTTTTTTTAACAGCAATATCTGGAGTTATCACGTTAATAATGCACTTCCAAAAGACTATTTAGAGTTACAAAAATATCTTAGTACAATTGAGAATAGAACTAAAACAGCAATTTTCCTCCCTGAGTTTTCATGGTATCCACGCTATAGATGGATGCAAAATAAAACATATGTGCCGGTCATTTCTGAAGTATTAATACAAAACCCCGTCATACTTTCTTTCTTTGGTAGAAATAAAATACCTAAATACTTCAATAATTTTTATGATAATAAAGTTCCAGAAAATGCTATCGCTGAATATTTAGGTGCTACTTCAGTTAAATATGTAATCATAAATAAAGATGATATTGATTCTGTTGCGGTTAACAATTTTGATCAAGAAAAAGGTCTGAATAAGATAATCAACGGAGTAAACTTGGCCTTATATGAGGTTAAGAATCAATATTATCATCCCCTTATAACCGCTAGTCCATCAGCTTCTTTCATTAAAGTTAATCCAACAAAATATCGTATTAAGATAAGATTTGATAATAAAGCCAAAATTGTCTTTAATATGCCCTATAGCTCAGATTGGCAATTATACCCGTCGGAGAAGTATGCCAACTTCACATGCGATAAATCTTTAACTGCTTATTTGTCTGGATGTAAAGATTTAAATCGTTTTTTTGAAGGTGAGGAATTCAAGTATTTCTTTTTAAAACCGCAACTTTATTCGACACCTAAAAGAAAAGCAGATTTCGGAAACGAATGGACATTATCAGAAGCTGATTTAATTAAGACGTTGCCGCAAAATGAATATATTGTACATAAAGATGGCACAATTGAAATACAGTTAATTCTATTTTATAAACCACAGTTATATTTTTATGTAGGACTACTAATTAGTTGTTTTGTTTTTTTATGCTTAGCAGCACTTTTGATTTATAAAACTGTCCGTTTTTCTATATGAGTCTTGTAAATCACAATAATAGTAAAATCCACATATCCGCGCTTATATTACTTTGGTTGATAGGTTCAATTCTTACTATTGTATATTTTTTTATCACGGAAGAGTCACATACTACGATTGTTAGGAATCACATAAATCCCTTAATAATTATCAATAAGCAAGGAAGTATTATTGGATCATTTACGGCAACCGATAATAACTTAGGAGCAGTAAAAATTCGGTTACAGAATAGCGATTTTGTTAATGAAGTTGCTATATTTAAAATCAAAAATATTAATGAAAGAAATTGGTACCATGTTTCAAATATTGTAGCATCTCAATTTAATGTAATACCCTTCTATTCTTTCGGAATACCAATTATTAAAAAATCAATTAATCAAAAATATGTGTTTCAGATCGAGCTGGTTCACTCCATTAACAAGTTAGCGATTCTTTCGATAAACAAACAACATCCATATTTAATTACTAAATATCAATATTCAAAAAAATTACTTTCTAGTCCAGTAGGCCTATCTGATTTCATCCATAAAAAAATTATATCGTATTTATCCGAACCTAATTTCTGGCGCGTATTTATTGTCTTACATACTCCATTAATTCTCTATTTATTATATTTAACGACTCACAAGTTACTTATAAAAATCTTCATAAAAAAAAACAGTCATTTGTTGGGTATCCATCACTCACTTATTACCGTATCTCTAGCAATGATCTTTATTGATATCTGCATAATGTGCCCTTTGAGAAATTTTCTTTGGTTGGTAGTTTTATTAATTTGGATACTTCGAGCAGCTTTATATCGTGACCCTGCCAACCTGACCTTCAGAATAAGTATATTTTTATTAATCCAGTCAACTTATTATCTCTCCGCAGATATGTTGTGGCCAGCTGAAATATCAGCGTCTTGGAGCCTTTTGCTACTTGCTATAGGTTTAGTCCAAACTGTTCTGGAATACAGAATTCACAGTTATTCATAGCAAGTTTTATAGGTATAATTATAATATGTTTTTATTTTCCTTCTGGGCAGATGAAGCATTTGTTTCAGGCATCGCGTCACAACTCATTCTTGGCAAACTAAATCTTCTTCAAGCGCTCAATATACCAGGAATAAGTTATCAGAGACTTTATTTGATAGTAGTTGCAATGTTCCTAAAAATATTTGGCATGAGTGAATTTAGCGTAAGGCTGTTCTCTATAATTTTTTTTGTATTAGGCATTCTGCTTATTTTCGTTTTAGCAAAAAAGTTCGTCAATATATACGGCGCAGTTCTTGCAAGCTTCCTCTTTATGTGCTCTCATCTCAATCTCTCCTACGCTACACAGGCTAAACCTTATATGGCAATCGAAGTAATTATTCTTATTTTAGTTGTATTAATAATGAAGCTTTCCAATAATAAGGATAGTCAAAAAATATTCATTCATTTAACCATTGTTGTCCTGCTAGTGGTTTCATATTTATTACAAAAAATCGGAGTTTTTTTTTGCGTAGTATATGCTTCTTATCTTTTAATAATTGCGAATAGAAGAAAGGAATTTTTTCCATTACTAATTGTTACCGTTCTGTTTGCATTATTATTTATTTTTCAACATAAACAACCAATTTTTTTCAACCATACCTACCAAATTGTTAAGTTGTTTCTGTACAAATATTCGATAATCACAGTCTGCGCTATCCTGGGTTTACTAGCGACATATAGGAAGAATAAAAGCATCGTTCTTGCCCTAGTAACCTACATAGCGGTGCTTTTATTCTCAGTAATGTTTATGGGATATTCTTTCAATATTCGCTATGTCTTATCTTTATTCGGTTTAATGTTCCTTTTCTTTGCAATATTCTGGGCAAAAGTAGGAGAGAAATATTTTCCTAAACAACCTTGGATTGTACCACTTGTTGTTATGCTCTTGCTTTATATCTCTGGATACAAAATTGTTAGGTGGCCTCAAGCATACTACAATCCTAACATCGATAAGTATGGCGATGTGCAGATTGCCAATTACAAGGATTTTTATGCCAAGTTGAAAAACAGATTCCCAAATTATCAATCTTTATATGTAGTAAACGATATTGTCGATACCGATTATTGGTATTTTGGCCGTCATTCGAATGCGTATTTTATGAAATTCACCGCCAAACCATACCCGCATACGTTGGTTAAAAACGCAATGGTATATGGCACTTTGTCCGATTTTAAGAAAATCGTATCGGAACATCCACAAGGACTACTGATTATGGAAGACTGGCAAAGTTTTTTGCCGGACGACATCAAGGAATATGCCAAAAAGAATCTCAAACTCGAGTATAGGGTAGAGAGCCTCAAAGAAGCTCCCGATGATCCATGGCCGCTTGCTCTCTATAGCTGGGGATTTGATGAGGTTAAAACGTTGGAACGGGGTAACGTTCAAACGCGGCAATGAGCAAATTCGAATCCATTGAAGAGATCGCTTGTTGGCAAGAAGGCATAAAGCTGGTCAAACAGGTATATGCTTTGAAACAAAAGACACCCAAACTCCAGAAAGATTTCGGCTTTGTTGATCAGCTCCAACGGTCGGCAGTTTCTATACCATCCAACATTGCCGAAGGATTTGAACGTCAATCCAACCAAGAATTCATCCATTTTCTCTATATCTCCAAGGGCTCTTGCGGAGAACTGCGTACACAGCTCTATATTGCACTTGAGTTAGGGTATATAATTAAGGCTGATTTCGACAGGTTGGATGACCAATGCAGGAAAATATCAGGTATGGTTATGAACCTAATTAAATCATTAAGACCGTTTAAACGTTAAAACGTTGCAACATTCAAACGTATATCCATGAAGAAGAGCGCCCTCACGATCACTCTCATAAATGGCCTTGTCACGGCAATCCAGATCGTGGGACAGATTGTCGTTGCCCGCTTGTTTGGCGCCAAGCTTGATCTCGATGCATTTGTCTCTGCAGTAACTATCCCGACGATGCTTACCACGGTCATTGCAGCTACGCTAAGCGACGCATTCCTGCCCAATCTCAAAAAACAGCAGATCAAGGATGAGGCCAAGGCAAATATATACTTTTTCCGGATTGCTCTTCTGATCAGCGGTATTATCCTAACAGCAACGGTTGCTATTGACCTCCTGTCAGTCCCGCTTCTTGCTTCGCTTTTCGGGGCAAGGGGACAATCGTTTGTCCTGTATACGGACAGACTCATGACATACATGCTCTATACGCTCCCGTTTACTGTCCTGGGCACATTTTTCAACTCCTATCTGTATAGCAGAAAGCGTTTTTTCCTACCCTCATTGGCATATCTTGTCGGGAGCATCCTGAATCTTGGACTCATTATCGCGCTGTCGCCAATACTGGGAATCGTAAGCATGGTGATTGGATTCATTGCCGCGATCGTCCTGCAAGTCTGTATCGTTTTTCCTTATAAAATCCGTTCATATTTGGGATCAGCCATCTCTTCGATAGGGGATTCTGCTACCGGTTCGGAAATATGGCATCTTCTGGTGAGCTGGCTGCCGCTCATCATAAGCGCGCTTGTGCTCAGGTTCGATGCGGTTCTCACCCGGTCTTTTGCGGCCCGCTTACCGGAAGGGTATATCGTGTATGTCAACCTAGTAACCAAGCTCTTTGGCGGATTGGTGGGTATTATGACCATAGGTATCCAAACCGTGTTCTTCCCGCATCTTATCGAGCTCATCCATACCTCCAAGTTCACCAAAGCCGAGATTCAGGTAAATAAAGCCAAAATATATGGTTTGCTATTGACGGTGGGCACCATCCTTATCATTGTAGGTATCGCCCCTTTCTTTATGAGGCTCCTGTTGACCGGCGGCAAGTTCTCGAGCAAGAATGTCGAAATGCTCATATCCCTCTTTCCGTATTTTGTCATTCCGGCGATAGGGTGGGGTATAAGCCAAATATTCTTCCAACCGATCATAGCTATCGGTAAGCAACATTTCTTGACAATCATCAATATGATCGCCGTCGGACTATCCTGGGTAAGCGCTACTTATGCCTATCATCAATACGGCAGTATGATGGCGATCTCGGTCGGGTTGATAGTACTATCATTTACTGGCATTATTGGTTCGGAGATTATATGGCAAATAGAGAAAAGGGGTCTACAATCCACCCGCTAATTACTGTTGTAATAGGTACGCTAAACCGTCCAACGGTAGTTCTGTCATTAATACGCCAACTCGAGGAAGTTGCCGGTAAAAGTCCCTTGGAGGTAATGGTGATTGATCAGTCTCTCCCCGATAATCATAAACAATTGGCCTCGTTTTTCCCTCAAAAAAGCAATTTTAAGCTCATCCACTTCGACAAACCCAATACATGCAAATATCTGAACTATGGATGGCGGCATGCAGAATCTCCACTTGTCTTATATCTCGACGACGATGTCACGATAACCGAAACCACGATCCAAGCACATGTCAATACCTATGCGACTACGTCAGTAATGGGGGTTTCGGGAAGAGTGATCAATGATGGAGAACAAACCGCGACTGACAAGAGGGTGGGTCATGTATTATGGTATGGTGCAGAATTTGCAAAGAATTTCTCATATGACAAAAGCGTGTATGTAGATTATCCCTATGGATGCAACATGTCATTTCGAAGAAGTGTGCTTGAAAAAATCGGGGGATTTGACGAATTGCTTGCACCGCCTATCTATGCATTCAATGAAGTAGATCTGGGGGTGAGGATAAGCAGGCAATGGAAGAACTCCCTGATTTTCTCGCCCGAAGCGCTTGTGTACCATCACCAGTATAAACGAGGTGGCACTCGCAATGACTTCGATCAGAAGAAGATTGTTGATGGTAATAACTTCAACTACGGGTACTTCTTGGGTAAAAATTACTCGATCGTTGAGAACGTGATTTGTTTTCTGAGGCGATTTCCTTTCCAGGCGATCAAGAACCGTGACGCCATTCCGGCAATCATGCAGGGATTCATTTCGTCACGTGCCACCAAGGCAAAATCCAGTAGAATGAGACAAGTGTGATGAACTGGATGGATAACAGGATAAGAAGAATGATCTGCATCTTCCTTTTTTCCGCGGCTCCCGCGATCCCGAATGCATAAGCAAGTACGATGGGCATTTCGTACGTAAGCCTGACGGCAGAGTAATGGTTACTCATCATGTTGTACAATACATACATCGCCAACATGCTACTGCCAACTGAATAAACTACAAGGGCGCTTTGTTTATGATGTTTCCACATGCGAACCAATCCATACACTGAAATGGGCAAGAGAATAAATCCCAATAGCCATAAGATAAGCGCTTTTTTATGAAAAGTAACAAAAGGCGTTATTGCGTTGTGCCCATCCGACCAAAAACTGTTCCAAGCTCCTCCTAACATAGAGTAATACTGCGTGTTGTACATATCTACCTTGAATATCCAATCAAGCCTCGTATAAAAAAATATATCTCTCGATGCTTGTTTGATGCCTGAAACCGTTTGTACGACATTAGACGGCCCCTTAGATTGCGCACCTCTTATCAGTATTGGAATTGCGGCAGAAGCGAAGATAATTATGGTGCCTATCCCCGCCAGGATAAGAAATGACCGCTTCTTGGGAAAACGAACAAGATAAATAAGATAACCAACAAAGATTGTAGGCAGAATGGTGATTATTGATATCTTGGTCAGGGCTCCCAAAGCCAGACTCATTCCAATCCACAATGAATAGAACACTATCTGTTTGTTTGTTTTTGCAGTTAGCAGAAATACGATTGCGACAGCGGCACTGATACTCCAAAAGGTTCCAAATAGTTCGTTCGTTACCATCGCAGGAAAAATATTGAGCATGGGGAGCGCTGCAAGTGCAAACATACCCAGCAAGATCTGATTGGTGCTCTTAAATACCCGTTTTAATCCCAATCCTACCATTGCTATCATCAACCATAATACAAACGTATTGAAATACTGAGCATACTTGAACGAGCCTCCGACAGTCATGAGGATTGCGCCAACAACGTAATAAAGAGGTGCCTGATGAGTTTCCCATTTATCCGGAAGAGGCATTGCCCTATGTTTGGCGAGATACTGGATGTAATACACGTGCCCGGCGCCATCAAATCCGTGATCCGGTGCATACAGGGTGGCGTTGTGGATCCCAAGAGCCAGGGAGACGCCGACAACGAGGATGGCAAGCGCTATCTTGACGTTTCGCATGTGTATAGTTTATCACGTATAATATAGCATGCATAGACAGAGAGAGCCGCGGACCCTGAGTTATATGCAAGTGAGTCTTGCTGTTCTCGCTATCGCCATCTTTCTTCGTTTCTGGCAGGTTCCGGCCCGGTTCATATTCGATATCGACGTACAGTACCAAGTGCTCTATGCACTTACCATCGTCAAGGACTTCCATATTGTCTGGATCGGAGTCAGTGCATCCAATACCGGGTACTATCTGGGGCCTGGTCTCGTGTATCTGACATCTTTTCTTCTTTGGATAAGCCGGAATCCTGTGGTGTTGGGGTATTTTGCATCGCTTGTCGGATCCCTCACTCTTCTAAGTATCTGGTTTGTAGCCAAGAAGATATTCGGTGAAAAGGTCTCGCTCATCGCCACGGTTCTGTATGGATGTGTGCCATTCATAATCAATTATGACCGGAGGTTCTGGCCAATATTCGTTCCGCTTGTTGCTACCTGGATGTTGTATGGTCTGATCAGGTCACAACACAACAAATGGTGGCTCCTGTTATGTGTCTTTCTCATCGGTATTTCATTCCATATCCATCTATCTCTTATGCTTTTCTGGCCGTTTGTCATATATGCATTTATGAGATCAGGCGTCTTCCGCCTCAAACGCAGCAATATGATCATTCTGGCGCTATCAGTACTCATGTACTTTGCTTTGACATCACCGCTTCTGGTATTTGATCTGGTTCACAATTTTGATAACATCAAGGCGCCTTTCCGGATGCTTGAGCAACTTGGGAAGGGAGGAACCCGTGTCCCGCGTGCTTTCCCGTGGACCATGCTTGCTCTGCTTGCAGGATCTACGGTACTTTTTATTAAACAAAAATCAGTTCAGGCAAAATGGCTCCTGGGGATTCTTTCCGTCATGCTCTTTGCCCTCATAGTGTATCCGGGACCCATGCAGGAATACTATCTGGTTCTTGTCTTTCCGTATCTTGCCATGGG
>Ga0172370_10003474_pt1 | contig 21751 bp, 17 predicted proteins | sample LakKiv5m_FD_114538 | JGI IMG/M metagenome (GOLD analysis project Ga0172370, IMG submission 114538) | Freshwater microbial communities from Kabuno Bay, South-Kivu, Congo - kab_022012_11.5m | ecosystem: Environmental > Aquatic > Freshwater > Lake | place: Democratic Republic of the Congo...
GGCGAGGTTGGTGGTCGCCATCGATCCGCTGAGGGGGTGCTTGACCTGTCCGATCACGCAGCCCTCGCGCGTTTTGATGATGATGCGGCTGAACGCTCCCCAGTTATGGGGCAGCGTGGGATCCAGGTTGTTCAATACGCCTGCCACGGCGGAGGCCATTACCGTGGCCTCGCTCATATTAAGTCCGAAAGCGATGCAGTCGATATTGTCGGTAAAGTCAAGCGTTATATAGGCCGCTTTCGGATCGATGGTCAGCTTCACCTTGATCGGCACTCCGTCCGGCGCCACGAAGGGCAACGGATCGTGGCGGGTCTCGTTTTCCCACGTCCCGGCCGGCAGATTCTTAATAGCCTCGATCATCCGGCGCTCGCCGTATTCCTGCCAGAGCCTGGTAAAGGCCACTACAGTGTCCAGGCCGTATTTGTCGCACATCTCGATGATCCTTTTCTCGCCTGTGCGTACGGACCCCAGGGCGGCCAGGTAATCGCCGTACCATTGCTCCGGCGCGCGGATCCTGACTTTAGCCATCCTGATAATGTCCGCCAGGTCCTTGTAGTCACGTTGTATGCGGACGCAGGGGAAGTCCAGTCCTCCCTCGGTATACACGTCTGTTGCAAAGGGCATATAGGTCGAAGGGTCGTGGTTGCCGATATCGCCCTGGTGAGCCCTGGTAATAGTGGTGAAGACGTGTTTCCCCTTGTAGAAGACCGGCGCCATGAACGTGAAATCAGCGTGGTGGCTGTTTCCGTAGTATGGAGAATTATTCAGGAAACAATCGCCGGGCTTGATGTCATCGAACAGGTCGACCATGGACTGGGCGGCCAGCCCGGCTCCCACGATATGGATGGGAAGGCCTTCGTCCACGCACACCATCTGTGCCTGACCATCGGTTATGCCGCAGGAGAAGTCCTTGGCCGTGTTGATATTGCCGGAACGGCCTGTCCGCGTCAGGGTGTTGGCCATCTCACGGCTGATGGCCTCCAGCCTTTTAGATAGCACCACCATCAAAAGCGGGTCTACCCGGACTTCTTTTTTCTTTCTTTCTGCCATTAATTCTACCTCCTCATTTTTCATTCATAAATAATCAGTTATTTTTAATTAGTTCAATTCGAGGTGACCAACTTGTCCAGGCCGGCCTTCTCGACATCTGAGACATAGTGTCTGGAAGCGATGAAAAAGCACGCGCCGCCGATTATACCGAAGGCGGTTGCGCTTGTGATGGCTGTGCTTAACCCGCTTGCTCCACCGCCCAGCGCATCAGACATGATTCCCACCACCCAGGGGCCCCAGGCGCCACCCAGCATATACTGGAAGAATACTGCCAGGCCGAAGGAGAATCCTTTGTGGGCCGCCGGGACAACGTCCTGCGAGATAGCCCCGAAAGCCGGGACCGCCATCACATTGAGGATGCCGTAGAGCATGCCCAGCACAATTCCCAGCGTGTTGAAACCGGTCATGATAGCAGCTATCAATACGACGGCCGCCGACGCCAGTGCGATACCCGGCAGATAGACCCTGCCTCTGGGGTTATGTTTATGCCAGAGGTCGGTAAGCCAGCCGCCCAGCGGGGCGCCGATCAATGCCATCAAGCCCATGCCTCCGACGATCAGACCCGCGGTTGACTCGTTGACATTCAGCACACGCATGATCAGGGCAGGCATCCAGGATAAAAATGTATTGATCATGATCGTTGAGAGGCCCAGGCCCAGGTATAGCCATTGCAATGTGGGAATTCTCAGCAGTGTCACAAAAGAGCTTCCGATATCCTTGCGGGAATTTTGCGATACGGTGGATTCCTCAACTTTATAATCCCTCATAAACAGGGCCATGATGCCCAGGATTACGCCGGGTATGGCAAATAAGAAGAAAGGCATACGCCAGCCGAATTTAGCCGAAAGCATACCGCCGGCTATGGTGCCTATTACCGCTCCCAGCGGAACTGCCACAGTGAATATGCCAAGGACCCTCCCGCGCTTTTCTTTAGGATAAGCCCCCGAAATCATGGCAGTACCACCGGACGAAAAGCCGGCTTCACCTACACCGACCAGTGCACGGGGTATAATCAGGCTGATAAAGCTGGTGGCAAGGCCGGTGACATAAGTAAAGACACTCCATAATATGGCCATAATTGCCATGGGTTTTTTCCTGTTCCAGCGGTCCATCAGGTAAGATACGGGGAATGTGAAAAGGGCTACACCCAGGATAAAAACGGTCTGCACCAGGCCGCATTGCGCATCGGTAAGCCCGAGCTCGATCTTCATCGGCTGCAATACCGCCGAGAGCACCTGCCTGTCCATAAAATTAACCATGTAAAGCAGGGTACAGATCACCAGTATGTAAGTGGCGTTCCTGCCCCCGGTACCGTATTCTTGATTGTTATCGTGTGTGGACATTAAAAACAGCCTCCTTTTTTATGCCATGCTTAACCGGCTGATCGGGATTGCAGGGCATTTATGTTTATCTCGGGCGCACGCGCAATATCCGGCAGGTCGCCCGTCACCTTCCAGTTACGCCTGAGGACTTTGCCGGACTTTGAGCCCGTCAGTTTACCCTGATCTACAGCGACAGCACCGCCGATGATAACGTAGGGGATGCCGCGAGAGGGTATCCCCGGCTCAAGATAGCTGGACCCATTCATGATCGTCTTCGGGTCAAAAAGGGTGAGGTCCGCATCGCAACCGACCTGCACCCGTCCTTTCATTTTCAGCCCCAACCAGAGTGCGGCATTGGTTGAACATTTGGAGACGCCAGTTATAAGGTCGCATACTCCCATTTCGCGGACCCAGTGGCCCAGGAAATATGCAAATGCCCCAGCCCCGCGCGGATGGCCGCCGTATTTACCTGAATTCACATCCATGTAGATAGCATCGTCATTCTCCACCATGGTGAACGGCGCGGAATAGTAAAGCCAGATGAATTCCGGTTTGTGCAGGTGGAACAACAGCGTCGGTTCAGCTATCGTTCCATCCCTTACCCGGTCGCGAACCGTGTAAAACTGCTCAAAGCTGGAAAATCGCTCATTGGCCTTTATAATGGTTTTGCCATCGATGACTACCGTGGTGGGGCATTCAAGCTCCCATACTTCCACACCCATCATCTGCGCCAGGGGCTCCAGCGGCTGGTTAAAGAACTCCCCGCCTATGATGGCCGTGCCGGCGGTGAACGGCGTCTGATCGGTTGTGACTTTCACACCTTCATTCCGCGCGGTGACGATCAATTCAAGTGCGATACCCGTGTTCCTGCGTGTCACGATGCTGCCTCCCCTATGAGAGATCGTCAGCGGTATGGAGGATTCGCGGGATATTCTTATGGCCTCCTCCACCGCCTCAATATCTTTGGGAGACGGGCCGGCGTGCCTGACATGCATTGAAGCGCCACCGCCCAGCTTTTCTGCGTGGGCAGCCACGGTTGCCAACTCTTCGAATGTTGCTCCCGGAGCATAAAACGGGCCGAAAGATATGCCGGCGCCACCCGATTCCATCTCTTGCGCTATGAGGCTGAGCATTTCCTTTAACTGGTCCGGTGCTGCCGGCTTGTTGGGATCTGCGGCCCCGGCCGCCTCCCGTATGGTATTGTGCCCGATGAATGAAGCAACATTGATGATCAGTCCTTCCTTCTCTATTGTCGTAAAGAAATCGCGGATGGGATAATGCGGCCTGTCCTTGACGCCGGCTATCTCAAAAAAAGTGCCGGATTTTCCGCAGTTTCCCGTGATCTCGGTTGTGATGCCGTCGCGGACGTGGAACTCCGCTCCCACACCGGCGCCGCAATCGTGCCCGTGTATGTTAATAAAGCCGGGCGCCACGACCAGCCCTCCGGCATCGATTACCTTTTTCCCGGCCAGCGGCTCCGCCCCGTCCGCAATCTTCCGGATAGCACCTTTACTGATGCCTACATTGGCCTTCCCGTAGAACCTGGTCAGCGGGTCCAGCACTATGCCGTTGTTTACTGCGATATCAAACGATTCCTGTCTGCTCATTTTCATCTTCGCTTATTGGAAGCTGATCTTATCTCTGGCGATGGTGACGGTTTCCTTCACAGTGGCATCCTTGCTGAGGTTCTCAAGGAACATGGCGGCATCCAGGGCGCCCTCGGGCGCCATCACACCTGACTGCCTGACCTTGCCGTCCAGCAGGGATAGTGCGGCGATTACCGCCGGAAGAGCGGTGCTGTGCGCCACGTTATTCGCCATCAGGTCATAGGTAATGGTGATCAGGCTATCGCCCTTCTTCCCGCTGACCACGATCTTAAAAGTGCCGGCGCAGGCCTCATATTTACCCAAAGCATCGTCGAGCACATCCTTGAAGTAATCAGGGGCAAAGCGCGGCATGGATCTGATTATCCTGACGGCCAGCTCGCGGAACGGCATCGAGACGTTTTCGTTTACCATGAATGTGTCGTTGCTGCCGAAACCCGTGTCGATCAGCCAGCGATACAGCTCCATCATCTTGGGAGGATAAAGTGCGCCCTTGATACTGACGTTTTTCACACCTTTGATATACCTTGGCAAAGAGACCGGCTCGGGATGCCCGGTCAGAACCACTTCCAGCTTGCCCACCGGAGGCATGAACTCGATGACCTCAGGCTGTGTGAAACCCTGTTCCTCTACCCATTTGCCGTTGATAAAAACGGGCACCTTCTCGGCTGTGATATGGAACCAGTGCATCATGGCCGCTGAGCCGGTCGGATCAATCGCGCTCTCGCCCCAGTAAAGCCGGATATCGTCAGTGTGGTCCATGCGGCTGGCGCCCAGCTTGGCTACCAGGTTGGTTACGCCCGGGCTGGCGCCCATGCCGATAATGGCGGTTACGCCGGCCTTACGGGCAGCCTCATCCAGCTCCAGCGAATCCTTGGTCGCATCGAAATCGTCATCGATATCCACCATGTTGACACGCGCATCTATGGCAGCTTTAATCACGGCTGTTGCATACTTGTAGAAAGGGCCGACCGTGCTGATAACCACATCTGCGCCTTTAAGCAGTCTGACCAGCGATTCCCTGTCGTTCACATCGGCGCCGGCCGTTTTAACCTTTTTGCCCAGCTCCGCCTCGACGCGTTTCAGACCCTTGACGCTGGCATCGGCTACGGTGATCTCTGCCTCTGTCCTTTCAAGCAGCAGTTTCACCGCCTCGGAGCCCATGGTGCCCGCCCCACCCAGTACGATAATCTTTTTCATGCCGGATATACCTCCTTTATCTTGATTCTAAATACGCTAATCTGCGTTACAGCAGCCTGAGATATCTACAAATTAAGAAGATTGACTATCCTAGCGGATTCAGCCTCCAGTGATTCAGCCCATGGCTCAAATCCTATTACTTGGATATCCAAACTCCTTTTTCTCATCTCCTCTATTAGATTTCCCATAAAGAACGATTTGCCGTCCACTAATTGCTCAAGATTCATTTTAACGGGGTCTACAGCATTCCCCGCACGTATGGCTATTGCCATTTGTTTCATGTATTCAACCATATTCACTTTTTTTGTAACCCCGCAGGTGGGGCTGTCGTTCATACCGATCACTCCGCAGATGGTAAAACCTTCGCGAAGGTAATCCTCCATCCTGTCGACCACCTTGACAGCTTCTTTCTTACACAAGCTGTTGTACGATGAAAGCGAGGCTTTCGCTATCGGAATGAACAAAGGGAACCATCCGAACCTGACAGCATGCGTGATTATGGGTAAAAATTTATCGAATTCTTTTCTGGCAGCCCCACCCGGACCTCGCGCATCCACATTTAATAGACAATGATTCAAGAAGACAATCTTTTTCAGCCTGATATCCTGATAATCCACGACAAACCTCCCTTGAACTTTTTATAACCATTTTGCCCTTATTAACTTATTTCTTTTTTTCCTTTTCGCGCTTGATTTTTACTCCCTCCTTAACTCTATCCCAGGTTATATCCGTTACCTGTTTCAACTGCTCTTTGATAGGCCGACCGCTGCCTCCCGTACGCGGTATACTTGCGACAAACTCGATATAACGGGGCACCATAAAATAGGCCATGCGCTCATCGCAGTAAGCCACCAGCTCCGCCGGATCGACTTGCTTACCTTCGTGACAGACTATGGCAAGCTTGACCTCCTCACCCCACACTTCCGAATAAGCGGCAACAGCGGCACATTCCGCAACGTCCGGATGAGATTCCACCACTTTTTCCACCTCGAGCGCCGAGATATTTTCGTCGCCGCGCCTGATCATGTCCTTTTCACGGCCGACGAAGAAAAAGTACCCGTCCTCATCCTGGTAAGCCAGGTCACCCGTGTGCCACCACAGGTTTCGAAAGGCTTCCAGCGTTTTTTCGGGCATCTTGTAGTAGCCCTCGAATATGGTGTGAGGTTGCCGCGGCCGCAGTACTATCTCCCCTACCTTTCCCCGCGGTATTTTATGGTCCATGGAATCGAAGAGCTCTACATCGAAATAGCCGCGCGGCTTGCCGAAGGAGCCGGGCCTGATGTCATCGTATTTGGCCGCGATGGTGCAGTCGCCCTCGGTCAGCCCGTAGGTATTGACCAGCTTAACATTGAACCTTTTCTCAAACGCCTCCTGGCTCTCTTTGGTTATGTGCGCCGTCGAAAAGGCCCTCATGGGATTATGCGCGTCGTCCGGCTGCTCGGGCGCCATCAGCAGGATCTTGATCACGACCTCGAACATGCCGGATATGGTGCAATTGTATTTCCTGATATCCTGCCAGAAATCCGCAGGGCTGAAGCTGCGCGTCAGCAGAAAGCTGCCGCCGTAGAGCATGGCGCCCAGCACCAGCCCGAACTGCGGCGCCTCGTGAAAAAGAGGTATGTAGCCGTAACCGACATCGCCTTTCTTCGCTCCGTTCACCGTCACGTACTGGCTGGCGACGAAGAAGGCCTGGTTGTGCGTGATCAGCACGCCCTTGGAAGGTCCGGTCGTGCCGGAGGTGAACATCAGCGCCATGATATCGTCGTAGCGCACGTCCGTAGTAAGAGGCCCGGCATCAGCCTGTAACAGCGCAGAGTACGGCAGGGCCTTTTTCTTCCTAAAAGCATAGCCGTCAAATTGCCCCTCAATAATGATCGTCTTAACCTTTTCAATGCGATCTTCCACGGACTTGATCTCATCGATGAAGCTGCTGCTGATGACCAGTATCTCGGCATCCGAATAGTTAATGAGGTATTCAAGTATATTGCCTTTGTGGAAGGGATTGAACGGTGCTTCTATCACCCCCAGTAAAGCCAGGCCGAACCATGTAAAAATGAACTCAGGGCAGTTCTCCATCAGCACGGCGACATGGTCACCTTTTTTCACACCCAGCCCGGCAAAGGCGTGCGCAACCCGCCGTGATTGGTCAAGTACCTGACCGTAGGTGTACTGCTTGCCCTCAAACCAGAAATAGACTGCCCCGGGATACTTTTTTGCAGCCGCTTCCAGCATGCTGCCCAGGACGTATTTCTCGCCCGATACAAATCTCATATCAGCGGCCTCCTCAATCTATACTTATCTTTTTATCTGTCAGCGTCCCGAGCGGGCAACCTGCGCCATGATCAAATCCATCTGTTCATCTATATACTGTTCCAGCGTGTAGTGCTCTTTCAGCAGCCACCTGCGGAAGGCCCACATATCGCAGAGGACAACGATGTTATTGGCGGCCAAAGCGGGATTCTTGACTTTAAACTTGCCGGACCTGATACCCCTTTCGAGTATCGTCTGGAATATCTGAATTGTGCACTCTTCCTGCATTTTCAGCGCCTTAAACTGAGCGGGGCTAAGGTTTTTTGCTTCCTGATACCAAAAAACGGTGAGGTCCTGGTACTCCTCCACCCATTTCAAGTATTCCCTGACGGCGTATTTTAAAGCGCGCTGCGGCTCCATGCTCTCGATCACCGCCTGGTATTTTTTAGAGAAGAAATCGATGGCATTCATGGTATATTCGTGGAACAGGCCGAGTATACCGTTCTTGGAGCCCACGTAGTGATAAAGCGTGGCCACGTTCATACCCAGCTCTCCGGCAATATCGCGCACCGACGTGTTCAGATAACCCTTCCTGATGAAAAGAGACGCAGCGCCCCTTAGTATCTGCCTCCGCCGCTCTGTTGCCAGACTTTTACGACCCAATGCCTTTCATGCCCCCTTACTTGTCTATTCAATCTACAAAATATATATAAATCAAGCGCTTGTTTTATATATTACACTTCGAAAGTTGCGCTGTCAATCCCCTATTTTAGTCGTGGCCGCATATTGACTTTACCTATTAGCGATGCTATATTGCGTTAAGTTCTATTTCATCCTTTTGGTTGAGGCAGTTGTAAGGAGGCAGGAATGGTAAAGATCAATACCGTCGTCGGGACTCTACCGGCCGACCAGATGGGCCCCACTCTCATGCACGAGCATATGGTACTGGCTTACCCGGGATGGGAACAGGATGCCCTGGCGCAGCCAGTCGATCTCAACGAGCTGGCAACCGCCTGCGCAGAGGCACTGGGCGAGGTCAAGAAATTCGGGATTAAGACCGTTGTGGACGCAACGACCAGCGACCTTTGGAGGAACGTGGAGCTGGATAGGATGGTCGCGGAGAAGACCGGTTTAAATATTATTTGCGCCACCGGCATGTACTATGAGGCCGAAGGTATGCCGGCCTATTTCAAATTTCGCAGCCAGGTTATGGATATCACCACAGAGCTCTATGAATCCTTCATGCGGGAACTGACTGTCGGCATAGGCAAAACCGGTGTGAGGGCCGGTGTAATCAAGGTGGCGACAGGACATGGATGCATAACTCCCTACGAAGAAAAAATGCTCAAAGCGGCGGCCAAAGCCCAGAAAGAGACTGGCGTGCCCATACTAACGCACACTCAACAGGGCACCATGGGATCCGAGCAGGCGGCTCTGTTGATTGGCGAGGGTGTAAATCCCAAGAAAATAGTCATCGGGCATATGTGCGGCAACGCCGGCCTGGAATATCAAATGTCGGTAATAGATAAGGGTGTCTACCTTGGTTTCGACCGCTGGGGTATTGATTTTCTCTTCCCCGATAACTTGCGCAAGGCCACGATACTGGGGCTGCTGGGACTGGGATTTGCCGACCGTATTGTGCTCTCCCAGGACTGCAACGCACGTATTCTGGGGAGGCAGTTTGTAATGCCCGATTTCATACAGGCTCTCATAGCCAACTGGTCTTATACCCATATTTTTAAAGACATCATCCCGCAGCTCAAGCAGGCGGGAGTGACCGATGCACAGATAGGGCAGATGATGGTGGAGAATCCGAAACGGATCTTCGGCGGCTGAAACATCATAGTGCACGGGGCTCAAGAACAAGCCGCTACTATGGCCGTAGGAGCGCAGTTATAGCTGCGCCTGGAAAATAAAAACAGGAGGTACATATGTCCGATCCGTATTCCGCCAAACCCTGGCTCAAGCACTACGATGCGCATGTCCCGGCTAACCTCGCCTATCCCTGGATGTCCTTCATCGACATGGCTCGCAGGAGTTTCCGCGAAGTACCCGACAGGGCGGCCATGATCTACATCGACACGGTCATCAGCTTCAAAGAGCTGGATGTCATGTCCAACAAATTCGCCGGTTTCCTGCTGGATAGGGGCGTTAAGCAGGGCAATGTTGTCGGTTTGAACATGCCCAATATTCCTGCTTACCTTATCTGTTTTGTAGGCGCGCAAAAGGCAGGCTGCGTTACAACGGGCGTCAGCCCGTTGCTCACCGAGCACGAATTGGAACATCAACTCAACGACTCGGGGGCTTCAGTGCTGGTCACTTTCGATGTCAATTTGCCGCGGGTCAACGCCGTGATAGCCAAGACAAAGGTGAAAACACTGGTGGTGGCCGGCGTTTTCGACTTTATGGGCCCGGTGGATTGGAATGCGCCCATCGGCGAAGTTAAAAAACAGGACGGCATCGATGTCTTTAACACCATCGATATTCTCAAGAAATACCCCGACAAAGAGATAAATACCTGGGTGGACCGCGACTCGGATTGCCTGATGCAGTATACGGGCGGCACCACGGGACCTTCCAAAGGCGCTGTGCTGACCAATCGCAACGTCTCGCACCAGATATATCAATGGGTGACCTGGACAGAGGCCAAGATCGGCGAGGAGGTGGGGGTATCCGCCTTCCCGCTCTTCCATCAGGCCGGCCTGCTCTACGCCTTCGTCGGCCTGTCCATCGGCATGACCCAGGTCCTCATACCTAATCCCCGTGACGTGGCGTTTATCATCACCCAGATCAAGAAGTACAGGCCCACGGTGGTGGCCAATGTGCCCACCCTTTTCATGGAGATGATGAAGAACGCGGACTTTCAGAAGATGGACCTTTCCTTCGTCAAGTTCTATGCCAGCGGAGCCGCGCCCTTCCCGGCCGAGCTGATCAAGCAGTTCTACGAGATCGTGGGGGATAACAAGCTGATAGAGGTCTACGGCATGACGGAGACCAGCCCTTTAATAACCTGCCAGCCATACCTGGGTAAAAAGAAGGTCGGATCGGTAGGCATGCCGCTGCCCGATACCGAAGTCAAGCTGGTCGATCCTGCTACCGGCGAGCTGGCCAAGCTGGGAGAGCCGGGCGAGTTCTGCGCCCGCGGCCCGCAGATCATGAAGGGCTATCATAACAAACCCGATGAGACGGCCAACTCTATACGTGAGGGCTATATGCACACCGGTGATGTCGCGACGATGGATGAGGACGGCTTCTTCTACATCGTCGACCGGCTTAAGGATATGGTCTCCGTCAGCGGTATGAAAGTCTTCACACGCGAGCTGGACGATATTTTAGCCCAGCACCCGGACATATCCATGTGCGCATCGGTGGGTGTGCCTGACCCCGGCAGGGAGTTCACCGAGATCGTTGCCTCGGCTATCGTGCTCAAGCCGGGCGTGGAGGCGAACGACGCCACCCGTCAGTCCATCACAAGCTTTATGCGCGAGAAGGTTGCTCCCTACAAGGTGCCAAAGCAGATCATATTTATGGATGAGCTTCCTTTGAGCGCCGTGGGCAAGATACTTAAACGCGAACTGAGAGAGATACTCAAGACTAAAAAATAGCGGCGGGTTGCCTGCAGCAGGGCAGGTGCATTATACTTGCCCTGCTGCAAATGTTACGCCGGACAAAAGCCTTCACCTATATGCTTCTCGGGTTGCTGGTTTCCGTAGCATACTTTGCCTGCTCCCCGCAGTCTCAGGTGCAGCCCGCCTCGTTCCAGGTCGTATCGCTGGGTGTCACGCCTGCACAAGTACAGGTTGACGAAGAAGCTACCGTCGTAGCCCAGGTGACCAACACCGGTGGGCTTGCCGGCAATTACTCCGCCGAGATCACCATGAACGGCGACAATGTGGCCAGCAAAACCGTTACAATCCAACCGGAAAAAATCGCCAAAATAACATTCAATATATCCAGGGAGAAGCCGGGAATATACGAAATCCGACTGGAAAACGCCAGTGCAACCCTCACCGTCACCGCCATGGAGGAGAGGGAAGTAGAGCTAAAATACGACAGCGGCGTCTCGCAGACTGCTCTCTGGGCCGGCAACAACAACGGCTTCCTCATTAGCTTCACCCCACCGGCCAAACCGTTTGTGCTGAAAAAAGTCAGCATCTGCGGCGGTATCTACGGCGTGGCCTGGGAGGGCAAGACTTTTGAGCTTTCCGTCATGGATACGTTTAATACCCCACTTTACAAACAGGTATATGCCATCGCCAAATTTCCTGTCAAAGGCGCCTTCCCCTACCAGCCACCGTCCTGGGTGGATTTCGACATACCGCCGCTTCCCCTTGAAAACGATTTCCAGGTCTACCTGTTCACCGGCACAGGCATGCACAAGGGCATACATGTTGGTGTGGACGATAGTATCATCAACGAGCATTCCGACCTGGCCAGCGGACGGCCTCCTAACATCTCGCCGGTGGCCATCGATACTTTCTATAATTCGACGTTCTGGTACAGCGACCGCAGCAAGGTCAACTGGATGATACGGGCCACCGGCAGCGCGCGCATGCCTGTAGAATGAGCGGCGCTGCGATGATAAATATGTTCTATGCAGGAAGCGCAGCGATTCTTTGTTGACCTTAATCACACTTTTGTAGCACCGCAGCCATCGTGTTAGAATGCTGTAAATTTCTTGCCCGAGGAGGTTGGTAAAATGAAGACCTGGGTCATCGTCGTTCTGTGCATCCTTGCTGTCATCGTTATACTGGGGGGCATTATAGCCTTCAGGACAATGACATTCAGCTCCAAACAGCTGCCGGCCGTCAGCAAGGTAACCTACAATATCGATAAAGAACAGGCTGCGCAAAGATTATCGGGATCCATTAAGTACAAGACTATCTTTAATCATGACATATCGCAGGTGGATTATAAACCGTTCGCAGATCTTCAGGAATATATCGAGAAAACGTATCCACTGGTGCATTCAACTCTGGAAAGAAAAATAATCAACGACTATGGCCTGCTCTATATGTGGAAGGGCAGCGATCCCCAGAAAAAGCCTATACTTCTGCTGGCCCACCAGGACGTGGTTCCCGCACCTGACAAAGGATGGACGTACCCTCCATTCTCCGGCGCAGTTGCCGACGGCTATATCTGGGGGCGGGGCACGCTGGACGATAAATGTACGCTGCTGGGCGTGCTGGAGGCCATGGAGTTCCTGATCAAGGACGGATTTCAACCTGCGCGTTCCGTATATCTGGCATCCGGCTTTGACGAGGAGATAACAGGTATGCAGGGTGCAGGCAGGATTGCACAGTACTTCAAGGACAACGGCCAGGATTTCGAATTGATCACCGACGAAGGATTTGTGGTGATCAGCGGGGCGGTCCCCGGCATCAAGGCGCCTGTGGCACTGATAGGCCTGGCAGAAAAAGGTTACCTCAGCCTGGAGCTCGTGGCTGAATCAGAGGGAGGTCACGCCTCCATGCCACCTCGTCAGACAACCGCCGGTATCATCGCCGCCGCCGTGGATAAGCTTGAGAGAAATCCCTTCCCCGGAAACCTGGCAGGCCCGGCATCATGGATGTTTGAGTATCTGGGTCCGGAGATGTCGCCCCTTTATAAGACTATTTTCGCCAATATGTGGCTGCTGGGGCCGGTCATCGAAAGTCAGCTTGCGGCCTCTCCGGCCACAGACGCAACATTGAGGACCACTATTGCTCCTACAATGCTGATGGGGAGCGACCGCGAAAACGTCCTGCCGACGCGCGCTTCGGCCGTAGTCAACTTCCGCCTCCTGCCCGGAGATACCATCGAAAGTGTAACGAACCGTGTGATCAAGATCATCGACGATCCGCGTGTCAAGGTTTCCCAATACGGCCAGGGCGCCAACGAGGCATCCCCGGTCTCCAGCACCGATACCTGGGTTTTTAAAACTTACAGCCAGACTATTCACGAGATCTTCCCCGAGGCCGTAATAGCCCCGGCGCTGGCAAACTCAGCCTCTGATGTGACGCGCTACATCGGCCTCTCGCCCAACGTCCTGCGCTTCCTGCCCCAGAGGTTGACCAGCGAGGATCTGGCTATGATACACGGCGTTAACGAGCGTATTTCGATCGACAACTACAGCGAGATGATCGACTTCTATATCCAGTTGATTAAGAACTATTGCCAATGATTTATTGGAGGGCGGACGTGAAGGTCCGCCCTACTTCATCTCACCGAGCTGCCTGAGTATCTCGTCTTTGTGCTCCGCAACATAAGCGCTGCCGGGCTCATTACCGCATTTCCTGCACTGTAAGTCGTAAGCTGAATTGATCGTCCCGCAGGACGGGCAGGCATAACGCTCCAGCATCTCCGTGTACCATTTCTCCGGGCCGGCCTCCCTGATACGTTCCAGAGATGTCCATAGTTCGATCCTGTGCGGCATGGCACACTGGAAATCCTTTAACTCCTGGCAGGGATATAATGCACAACTTCCGCAAAACTCGATCCCTTTTTCCGCCGCGCACTTGTACATGTGGCATACATCACGGCAGTAAAAGGAGCGTGTCTCCGCTCTGCATCCTCCGCACCTGAGATCTTCAATCGGCATTTTAAACACGCTCGCCAGCATCTCCAGCCTCTGCGGATCCTCTTTTGTGCCGATGGAAAGCGTGCAGGCAGGGCAGAACAGGCCGCAGACTGCGGAAGTACTCTTATCATACTTACCGGCATTTTTCATATCATTATCCTGTACAGTGTATTTATCACCTGGTATATTCCCTCCCGGGCCGCTATCAGGTCTGAAAACGTCCCATAAACACGATCAATGCAGGTAAATCCCCCTCCACCCTGATCTTGCCCTGCGCAAAGGCTGCTGGAAGGCCAAGCATCTTGAGCGCGACCAGCTTATATGTAAGTGAGTCGGCGGTCAGGGTAGCCAGAGGTGCCGGCGTGCCCGGTAGGGGCGTCCCTTCGATCACCTCAGCCACGCCGTTCCTGACGGTTACGGTAAACTGCCTTCCTATATCCGGGAATACATACAACACCGATTCATATACACCGGCGGCTTTTCCCGTATCCAGCCTGGGAGCCATATTATCGAAAACAAAGTCGACCGGCATCGATGCAACGGTTTCCACCGGAAGCCTGGAGCCCGGTTGAGATGGTGGACCCTGCGTTAGCTCAAGGGCTGATTCCAGCAGATAGGCGCGGCCGTTGGTGTTAACAGTATCAGCGGCAAGCTGCCGATAGGCCTCGGCCAGCATCTCCTTTACCCGGTCCTGCACAGGTCCGGCGGCAAGCCCGCAGTCGTTTAGCTTGGTTAAAAGGTGAACAGCCCACCTGGCATCGCCTTCTTTGAGAGCCTGGCTCGCCTCGCCGGCAACAACGTCGGTCCCGCCCATCATCTCTATCTCACGTTTGACCGCTTCCGTATGGTTCATGGGATACAGCTTGCCGGCGCTGCCATCGAACCAACCGAGGTTGTTAGTGTAGATAGCCCGGGCGGACCAGTCCACCTGGCCGTATCCTTCCCAGAGGTACGGTAGACCGGCGAGATGGTCGGGGAGCTTGACGCTTTCAGCGATGGTATCGATATCCTCACCGCGATTGGCGCGGCGGATAACATCGTCACGGACGTACTGAATAGCGTCCCTGTAGTTGGTCAGCGCCTGCGCAATCTTATCCTTCCCGTGCAGTGTGGACGTATGGCTGGGCACAAGGTGTTCCGCCTCGAGTCGGCGCATGTCGTCGATGCTCTGTATCCATCCGTCTATCGGCCTGGGACTGGCGCCGCGGATCGTGTAAAGGTTGGGGAAGGCCCAGTAGAAATTATCTGCCGCCAGCAGCGTCTCATCTTCTGGAATCCAGACGATCAGCTGGTCATGCGTCTCCCCGGGTGCGGAATGCATTTCTATTTTCAGGCTGCCGATATCCAAAACCTTAATACCTGAAAAAGTATCGGTCGGCATGAGGGGGCCCAGCTCCGACATGTCACTCAGGGTGAAGGTGCGCATAACCGGTCCAACCGCCGAACAGGGTACTTCCTCCCGCGAAATGTGGTACCCCATCTGCCTCATACCTCTAACCGCTTCCGACCTGCCGAACATGCCGAACTGCTTGAACCAGTGAGAGAGGAATGAATCCGTGGCCCATATGCGTGTACCGTCTTCCGCCCAGACCGTTGTCCCCATAGTGTGATCGACATGGCTGTGCGTGTAAATAATTGCCTTAACGGGGCCGGACGGCGCGGCCGCTGCAAGCGCCTGCTTTACAGCGCCGGCGGCTGCCGGGTTGATCGAGGTGTCAACAATGACATTTCCCTCATCCGTATGAATAAGCGCCGTGCTGGCGAGGTCGTAGCCCTGGGCCACCCAGACATGCTCCGATACCCTCTCGACCCTGGGGGCTCCCACCTGCTCTGCGCAATGCCTGCTGATGGTATCCAGCGCAGGTGTTTCAACAATTATCCGGGGTTCTCCCTGCCAGGTCTGGCAGGACACGGCGGTAGCCGTGACTATCGACACCAGTACAGTTACCAGCGCAGTTTTCATACCGCTCGTCTTTCTTATCATTTGACTTCTCTCCTCTATTCCATCTTGCGCAGGTCAGCCCGCAATACCTTGCCCAGGATATTCTTGGGCAGCCCGTTTATAAACTGCACCTTGCCGGGCGTTTTAAACGATGGCAGATATCGTTTGCAGTGCTCGATGATCTCAGCCTCGCTGCACTGCTCGCCCTCTTTCAGCACTACGAAAGCCTTTACCTCTTCCCCATATACCCTGTCCCTGATCCCCACGCAGCCAGCTTCCAGCACTTTGGGATGTCTGCAAACGACCTCTTCCACTTCCCTGGGCGAAACGTTTTCTCCTCCACGGATGATTATATCTTTCTTTCTGTCAGTGATATAAAAGTAGCCGTCTCCGTCCATGTAACCGATGTCACCGGTATGCAACCATCCGTTTTTGAGCGTCTCGGCCGTCTCTTCCGGCATATTCCAGTAACCTTTCATTACAGCGGGTCCCCTGATAACCAGCTCCCCCCTTCCTTCAGGCGGCAACTCGCAGTCCTGTTCGTCGAATATTTTCATTGTGTTGCATTTGAGCATATTGACGCCGATGGAGCCGATCTTGGGAGGGCGCGTGGTGGGATTGCCCGCTGTCAGAGCGCCGGACTCCGTCAGTCCCCAGCCCTCGTGTATGTGGACGCCGGTCTTATCCTTCCACCTGGATGCGATGCCCGGATCGAGCGCCGCAGCCCCCGAGTTGCAGTATTTAAGGGAACTGAGGTCATACTTATCGAAGTCGGGTTGGTCCAACATATGCACGTACATGGTCGGGACCATGGCCAGATACTCGATACGCATTTCATGGATCAGACTGAGCGCAGCCGCCGGATTCCACCACTTCATCACCGCATATCTGGATCCGACCAGGTTGCCGAAATTCATGAATGAGAGTCCGTATGAGTGAGACAGAGGCAACACCGCCAGAAATAACACGTGCCTGTCGTGTCCGGTAACTACCTGTTGTATCTCCTCGATCTGATAAGTCAGCTTGTTAAGATCCCGATGTACATTGGTCAGCGTAGTGGGGGAACACATGGCTGTAAAATCAGCGAAGCAAACCGCATTGATCCACAGCGAGAAGTGGGTATGCATTACACCCTTGGGGTTCCCGGTCGTGCCGGATGTATAGATGAGCGCCGCCAGGTCGTCGGAATCCATCTCCTCCACCTTCAATTCACTGCTGGAGCTCTCCATTAGCTTTCTCAGGGAGAGTGTGCCCGGCTCGTCGTCTTTATCAACCAGGATTATGTTCTTGAGGCCCGGCGCATTTTTCTGCGCCTCCCTGATCCAGGGCAGGTAATCGGAGGTCGTTATAGTCACCCCGGCGCCGCAGTCCCTGTAAATATGGGATATCTGGTCCGGCCGCAATATGGGGTTCATGGGCACGGCGACAGCGCCGATTTTATAGGAGGCATTGAACGCACAGCCGATCTCAGGGCAGTTCGGCAGCTGAGTGACCACGCGGTCTCCCCTGCCGATGCCCATCGCTTTAAGCGCGTTGCCCAGGCGGCTGGACATCTCGTCCAGATCCACATTGGTGTACCATTTCCCCTCGAAATAACAGCAATCGTATTTCCCGAACTTCCTGATCCCTTCAACCACAAGGTTGGCCAGGTTCATTACTGCACCTCCTCATTGTATTTACTGCAGCCCCTGAGTATCTCGCAGACAGTGACGCACAGTAGGCAGCATACGCTAAAAGGACCCGCATGATAACTGACTGACAGTCGCTTATTCTAACAGAAGACCTTTAATAGTCAAATATCTTGTGGCTGAGGCTGCACTGTTAACAATCTAAATATAAAAACGCACTTCTTTACATTTCGACAGGCGATGCTATACCATTTTATTCGGGCTCAGCCTGCCCTGTTATGATCCTCGCGGGGCTGTACCTCCATAGAACACCATATTGATCAGGTCCGGATAACTCATAGAGGAGGTTAAAATGCATCTGCCCGGTATGCTGGAGGCCAGGGCCTCCAAGATTGGAGACAAACCTGCACTAATTTACAGGGACCAGCCTGTAACCTACAGCCAGCTTCTGACCAGGGCGCAAAAGTTCGCGCACGCCCTTAAAAAGCTCGGCGTCAAACCTGATGACAAAGTCGCCATCATGCTCAATAACTGTCCCGAGTTCATCGTGACCTATTTCGCCTGTGCTTACCTGGGAGCGGTGGCCGTGCCGGTCAATATTTTTTACAAGGAGCGGGAGCTGGAATACCTGCTGCGGGACAGCGACTCGGTCGCTCTGGTGGCAAACCCGGCCTTTGCCGAGCACTTCAGCAAGATCACAAACAAACCACCTCTCTTCAAACACCTGATCGTAAACGGCGCCTACCGGGAAGGTCTGGATTTCTCAAAGCTCGAGGCGGAGGCGCCGTTGACTCCTTTTAAAGCCCTGTGTAAGGAAAAAGACGTGGTCGAGATCCTATACACATCGGGCACTACCGGCGAACCCAAGGGCACCATGCTGACGCACGCCAATCTGTTTTTCCATGCCGACATCATCGTCAGCCTGCTCAAATTGGGGGACAACGACCGCGCGCTTATGGTGGTCCCGGCATTCCACGGCTTCGGTATCACCGTCATACTATGCTCGCTGGTCACAGGCTCATCGTTCGTGCTGCTGGACCCCTTTAATCCCGTGGAGATCTTCGAACAGATCGAGAAACACAAGGTCACCTTCCTGCCCATGGTTGTTGCCATGTATTTCATGTTGATCAACCATCCGGACCGAGGCAAGTACGACCTCTCGTCGCTACGAAGCGGCATCTCAGGAGCTTCGGCCATGCCCGCACAGCTCATGAAGGACGCCTCCAGCGCGCTCAATATCACCATCCTCGAGGCCTGGGGACTGACAGAATGCTCGGCCTCGGCTACCATGCAGCGCTCAGGCCTCGCCTACAAACAGGGCAGCGTCGGGTTGGCCTATCCCGGCGTGAAAGTGGGCGTCATGGATGAATCGGGCAAACTTCTGGCAGCAGGAGAGGTGGGCGAGCTGGTCATCCAGGGCCCGATTGTGATGAAAGGCTATTATAAAAAGCCCAAAGAGACTGCCGAGACGCTGCGCGCAGGGTGGCTGCATACCGGAGACATGGGGTATTACGATAAGGACGGCTACTTCTTCATGGTCGACCGCAAGAAGGAGCTGATCAATGTCGGAGGCGAGAAGGTATTCCCGCGCGAGGTGGAGGAGCTAATGTACAAGCACCCGGCGGTAGCCGACGCCGTGCTGGTGCCGCAGAGGGACATAAAACTGGGTGAGATACCCGTCGCTATCGTGGTCCCGCGTCCCGGCGCCACGTTGACTGAAAAGGACCTTAAGGATTATTTAAGCGATAAGCTGGCGCGCTTCAAGGTGCCCCGGCGCGTGTACATACTCCAGCAAGTGCCGCGCAGCCCGGTGGGAAAGATACTTAAGAAAGAGCTGGTCAAGATGTTGGAATCCGGCCAGATCGGACAATAGGGACATTCGAGCATTTAATATAGTACGCCGCAGAACGACAATTGCGTCCCTTTGCCTTTGTGTCTCTATGCCCCAGACATATCGTCCCTGGCCTTATTTCAGCAGTTGCCTCACACTTATTTTATCGCTGTTGGCCGGCAGGCTGAATAGTAGCCCGTCCGTCCCCAGTGTGATAGGACCAATGTAATATTTGGCTGCGTCTCCAAGGAACATGCTGTTCAGCAATGGCGGCAGCGGTGGCAGGATGTGGTACAGCACAAGGCGCTTGACTCCTGCGCCCTGGGCGATTCGGGCGGCATCTTCGGGCGAGGTATGGTAACCGGGGATATCCGCCATGATTTTAGATATAGACGGGCTGGGAGAAAGCCCCGCCTGGTCGTGTATCATCTTGATCATGGCAGGCTGTAGCGCCTCGTGAAACAGCACATCCACGCCCTGTGACTGTTTTTTTAAAGAGTCGCAGGGCACGGTGTCCCCGCTAATAACCAGTGACCTCCCCTTATAGTCAAAACGGTAGCCTACCGCGGGGTTCACCGGGGCATGATCCACTTTGAACGCGGTTATCTTGAGTCCGCCGTCATCTACAACCACGGCTGAAGCGTCTTCCCCTGATGCTAAACTGAACGGCATGGCAACGCCGCCCGCCCCTGAAGGAGGAACCGTCGCAGCCCCATGATGCGCTACCCGGTATTCGGCATCCAGCCTGTAGGCACGGTTAAACCCTTCGACCACGGTTTCAACTCCCGCCGGGCCTATGACATCTACAGGTTTAGCATTAGAGCCACCAGCCCAACGCTGCAGCATGAACTCCCCCAGGTCTGCTATGTGGTCAGAATGAAAGTGCGTCAGCAAAATGGCGTCCACCTTGCCCAGGTCAAAACCCATCAACGCAACGTTCCTGGCAGACCCCTGGCCAGCATCAACGATGTACAGGTGTTCCCCTGCCTCCAAAACTATACAGGGGCCGACCCGGCTGCTATCAGGAAATGGCGCTCCGGTGCCAGCCAGTCCAGCATAAAGTCCATCGTCGTATTTATGAGACTGGTTGGCAAAGCGTTCCTGGATTATCTTCGTTGCCGCCGCAGTCAATATCTGCTTCTGAAAAATAGCGGCAGCCAGCGCAATGACGACCATAATGGAAATCACCCAGATTGCCACTTTAAGAGCGCGTCCCACGGGTTTTTTAGCTGAATTTGTCTTTTGCATAAGTCTCCCCAAGATTAATTACCGGCCTTCTTACTATTCAATAAGCCCATCATTTTCTGCGCGGTTTCAGCGCCTGCATTCTGGTTTTGCCCGGTCACGATGGTGCCATCGGTGACAACATGGTTGGCAAACATATCCCGGAACGCAGACGCGCTCTCGAAAAGGGCCCCCGCCGCGCGCAGGTCGCGTTCAGGGTGCATCGGGGTTATCTCTATGCCCAGTTCCTTCACCTGCTTGTCGGTGACCGCCGTCATCCTGCGGCCCTGCACCAGCGGCTTCCCACTTTCGTCCCTGGCCTTGATAAACCCCAGGGCACCATGGCAGACAGAGCCCAAAATGACCTTATCAGCATAGGCCTGGCTTATTTTCTGCCCCAGTACATCAGATGTGCCCAGGTCGTAAGCCGCGCCCCAGCCACCTGCCATGTAAACAAGGTCATAACCGGTGAAGTCAACGCCGTCGACTTTCAGCGAATTATTGACTTTGGACTGGAAATCCGCATCGGCCAGGTATCTTTTATCAGCGGACGTGGCTACCGGCCAGCTTAGCGACATAGGTTCGATGGGGATCTCCCCTCCCTTGATGCTGGCCAGGTCTACCTGCATCCCGGCATCCTTAAACTGATAGTAAGGCACGGTCATCTCCGATGCATAGACCCCGGTCTTTTTGCCGGTATCGCCCAAGACGCCCTGGCTGGTGGTGATGATCAGCGCTTTCCTGCCGCCCAGGTCAAAGCTCTGACCCTGGTAGTGCGGGTGCAACCCCATGGCAGTCAGCAGCGGTGGCAGGCCAAAGTAAATAATAACCGCCAGGACTATTATTGATGCTATGACAATGATGGCTGTTTTCATGGCAAATCTGAGCCTCCTATTAAAAATTCAACAGAACTTGCTCTCTATATGTTTTTTCGTTGCAATCATTCAGTATGTCACCGTTCACTGCGTGCCTGTTTCTGCACCCAGATAAAATCGTCAAGCTTGTCCACTGATGTCCGGACCAGCACCAGCCCCCTGGCAGAAGGCGACTCGACAAACAGCACTGCAATCAACCATTTTACCCAAGCGCGCATTTTACACATCCTCCTGACATAGATACGCACGTATATACGCTATTTCCC
>Ga0172370_10003475_pt1 | contig 21748 bp, 22 predicted proteins | sample LakKiv5m_FD_114538 | JGI IMG/M metagenome (GOLD analysis project Ga0172370, IMG submission 114538) | Freshwater microbial communities from Kabuno Bay, South-Kivu, Congo - kab_022012_11.5m | ecosystem: Environmental > Aquatic > Freshwater > Lake | place: Democratic Republic of the Congo...
ACGGGAAACTGGAAGATGACCTCGTCCGCATCCATGAAATCCTGGCGCAGGCTACCCCGCACAGCATCATCATCATGAACGAGATCTTCACGTCCACAACCTTGCAGGACGCCATATCTCTAGGCAAAAAGGTGATGGAGCAAATCAGCGCGCGGGATCTGCTGTGCGTCTGCGTGACCTTCCTGGACGAACTGGCGGCGCTGGACGAGAAAACCGTCAGCATGGTCAGCACAGTGGCTCCCGACGATCCGACGGTGCGCACCTTCAAGATCGTCCGCAGGCCGCCCGATGGCCTCTCGTATGCGCTCTCCATCGCCGAAAAATATGGGCTGACCTATCGCCAGCTCCGGGAACCGGGGGGCGGCGCATGAATGCCTTCCTCATGTACCGCGATCGCGACTTCGATCTGAAGCGCAAGCTGCCCTGGAATGCGCCGGCGCTGACACAAGATCTGGGGCTAGAGACGCTGTTCAATGCCATGGCGCGCGACGACAAGTTCCTGCTGGAGGTCGCCAGGGTCGCTGTCTTATCCGGCGTCAATGACGACCTGGCGACCGTGCTCTATCGTCAGGCGGTGCTCAAAGATTGCCTGCGCCATGCCGATCTCGTCAAGAGCATGTACGACCTGACCGTAGAGACCATTGATAGCGAACGGAAGATCTTTTGGGGCATCTTCGGCCGGCATCCCGACACGATCTTGCACCGGGCAGTAGATGTCCTGGAAATGTTTGTGGGGACGCTCACGAAGCTGCGGAAGTTTGCCGATCAGTACGCCGACGACTTCGCATCAGAGGGTTTCAAGGCGTTTTTCGCGATGCTCAAGCGTGAATTGGACGATGCATATTTTGCCGCGATCCAGACGCATCTCCGGGAGCTGCAATTTCGCAGCGGCATTCTGATCAGCGCCGAGCTGGGGGAGGGCAATAAGGGCGCACATTACATGCTGTGCCGGCCCGAAGGCAAGAAACCGCATTGGCTCAAACTGGCTTTCGGGGCCAAGCCGCCTGTCTATACCTTTTACATCGCCGATCGCGATGAGAGCGGCGCGCGGGCCCTCTCAGAATTGAAGGAGCGCGGACTTAACCAGGTGGCCAATGCGCTCGCCCAATCCGCGGATCACATCCTCGGTTTCTTCACGATGCTGCGGACCGAGTTAGCTTTTTACATCGGCTGCACGAATTTGCATGAGCAACTGCGCCAAATGGGCGCGCCGGTCGCGTTTCCGTTGCCGGCAGCCCTGAACGAGCGCAAGCTCTCCTGCGCCGAACTCTACGATGTCGGCCTGGCGCTGATCGTTGGCCGCCGGGTGGTCGGCAACGCAGTGGCCGCCGATGATAGGACCCTGGCGATCATCACCGGGGCCAATCAGGGCGGCAAATCAACATTTTTGCGCAGCATCGGGCTGGCCCAGTTGATGATGCAGTGCGGCATGTTCGCGCCGGCCGAATCCTTCAGCGCCAATATGTGCGATGCGCTGTTGACGCACTATCGGCGCGAAGAAGACGCCAACATGAACAGCGGCAAACTGGATGAAGAGCTGGGCCGGATGCGCGCAATCGTGGATCACTTGACGCCGAATGCGCTGCTGCTGTTGAATGAATCGTTTGCGGCCACCAACGAGCGCGAGGGGTCCGAGATCGCCCGGCAGATCGTCAGCGCCCTGGTGGAAAGAGGGATCAAGATCTTCTTTGTCACCCATCTGTATACGCTGGCCCGCGGCTTTTATGACCAAAGGCGGGCGCACGCCATCTTCCTGGCCGCCGAGCGGCGCGCCGACGGCGAACGCACCTTCCGCATTATCGAAGGCGAGCCGCGCCAGACCAGCTACGGCGAGGACTTGTACGCCAGGATTTTTGCCCATGACGCAGATGGAAACGGACGATGAGTGAGAGCGAACAGGCGTTGCGCCGCTACGTGCTTGCCAGGCAAGAGGTCGCGAGTGCGCTGCAAGCCGGCCGCCAGGCAGCCGAGGCCCAGGGCCGTTCCGACGCCGAGGAGGGCTATCGGGAATTGCAGGCGCGCCTGGCTGAAGACCGGTTCAACCTGGCCGTGGTCGGACAGTTCAAACGCGGCAAAAGCTCGCTGATGAACGCCATCATCGGCCGCGACCTGTTGCCCACCGGCCTGCTGCCGCTCACCTCGGCAATCACCACCTTGTGTTATGGGCCAGAAGCACGCGTCCGGCTCCAGCGCAAGGGTTGGATGTTGGAGCAAGAGATCACGGTAGGGCAACTGGCCGAATATGTCACCGAGCGCGGCAACCCCGGCAACGAGAAAGGTATCATCGAGGCGCGCGTCGAGCTGCCCGTGTCGTTCCTGCGCCGGGGGCTGCATTTCGTGGACACGCCGGGGGTCGGCTCGGCGCAAGCGGCGAACACCGAGACGACCTACGCGTTCCTGCCGCAGGCCGATGCGGTGATCTTCGTGACCAGCGTGGAGGCGCCGCTCAGCGAGGTCGAGGACGGCTTTCTGCGCGATATCCGCCAGCATGTACGCCGGCTGTTCATTGTGGTCAACAAAATGGATCTGCTGGCCGATGGCGAGCGAGATGAAGTGCTGGCGTATCTGCGCGCGGGTCTGGCGCGCGTGCTCGGCGCCGAACCGCGCCTGTTTCCGATATCCGCGCAACAGGCATTGGCCGCCAGGCTACGGAGCGATGACGCTGGCCTTGCCACAAGCGGCCTGGTTGGGCTGGAGACGGAGTTGGCGGCCTTCCTCAGCCTGGAACGCGGGCAAACCTTCCTGGTTTCGCTGCTGGATCGGGCAGTGCGCTTGCTGGACGGCGCGTCGCCCCCGGCCGTCTCTCACGCGGAAACTGCGGCCCCGGCTGACCTGCATCAACAGATGGCGGCGCTGCGTGACCGGCTGTTGGCCGGGCAGTTGGAACCGACGCGCGCGGCGGCAGATAATCCGCCGATCGTTGTGGCCTCTTTCGACAATCGGGTCAGCACAACAGCGCGGGCCAAAACAGCAGCCAGGCAACCCGCCGCCATCACCGCCGGCGGCGCCTGTCCTGTCTGCGCCGCGCAGACGCAGGCGCTGCTCGACCTCTTCGTCGAGACACAGTATGCGCTGGGGACGGCCGCAGATGCTCAACAAAGTTTCGCTCAGGCGCATGGCTTTTGCCAGGTGCACACCTGGCAATTCCAGCCGTTCACCTCGCCGCAAGGGCTCAGTGCCGGCCTGGGGCCACTGATCGAGACGGTCTTGGCCGATCTGCGCCGGATCATCGAGACGCCGCCCGCGGAGATCATGCCGCAGGTCGAGGCGCGCCTGTCGGCCCCCAAAGTCTGCGCGGCCTGCCGGATTGCGGAGGAAGCGGAGCGCGCCGCCGTGGCGCATTTCTTGCAAGAGATCGAAACCGCTGAGGGCCGGCGCCGTTATGCGCATTCATCCGGCTTATGCCTGCGGCATCTGCGAGCGATCCTGGCGCGCAAGCCACGCCAGCAAACGACCAGCTATCTTCTGCGCCAACAGGCCCAGCGCCTGGAAGAGATCAGCGAAGACATGCGCAGCTATGTGCTGAAGCGCGCGGCCCTGCGCCGCGGCCTGACCAACAGCGATGAGGAAGGCGCCTGGCGACGCGCACTGGTGCAACTCGTGGGGGAGCGCAATGCGTATCCATGATCACACGCTGCGGCTGCGACGAGTTGTGCGCATTGAGAGTATATCGGAAAACTGTTTGCGAGCACGCCCCCTGAGCTTGTCGAAGGGCGGCGCTTCGGCAGACTCAGCGACCACGCCCAATACTTTTGCGGTATACTCGTGCGTTGGTATCGCCGACCGGTCACAAAGGATACATATCACTGGCCCAGCTATGCGACAGGCTGGAACTCTATGAAAGGAATCGTCATGACTTCAACCTCAAACTGGTTCTTGTGGGCGCTCCTATCCGCCGTTTTTGCGGCGCTCACCGCCATCTTCGCCAAGATCGGTATCCGGGGCGTTGATTCGGACCTGGCTACGCTGATTCGAACCACGATCATCTTGGTCGTCCTGTCCTTGTTTGTTTGGTTGACAGGCAAGTGGAGCAACCCGTTTGCGCTTTCCTCCAACACCTGGCTGTTCCTCAGCCTCTCGGCTTTGGCCACCGGGGCTTCCTGGGTGTGCTACTTCCGGGCGCTGCAGATCGGCGACGCTTCGAAGGTGGCGCCGGTAGACAAGCTGAGCCTGGTGCTCGTCGCGATTTTCGCTTTTACATTTCTCGGCGAACGACCGACGCTGCGGGAGTGGATGGGCATCGCGCTGGTTGCGGGCGGCGTGCTGGTGCTCGCAATCAAACGGTGAAGCACGCAACCGTTTCAAGGAGGGATGCCGGTCATGCCTTTTCGCAGCATACTATTCAAGAACGCGGAAGACAGCACGCGGCTCATCACGGAGCCGCCCGCCTGTTTTGTTGACCTGAACCTTGACCAGATCATCCAGGCAATTACGGCCGGACGCAGCGAATACAACCTGAAGCCGTTCTTCTACACGCCCTTGCGCGATACTGCGACGATCCAGTATCGTCAGGAAATCGCGCAAGACATCGCGCGCGAAACCGTGTTGGCGATCATCAAATCGTTTACCGAGCAGATGGTCATCACACGCCGCTACCTGGCGCTGGTTGACAAACTCGATTTTCGACGCCACAAAGAGGGATGGTTCCTGGAGGCGGCGCTGGTCTATTGCGCCGCAATCAGTGACCTGGCGCAGCGGCTGGCGCAGGTTGAACTGAAGTCGCAAGGCCTGATCGCCTTTCGGGAGTATCTGACGCACTACGCCAGCTCCGCCGATTTCAAGTTGCTCCAGGCGGACACCCAGAAATTGAAGAGCGAGCTGTCCACCGTGACGTATTGCGTCCTCATCAAGGGCCTCACGGTCAAGGTGCGTAAGTACGAAGATGAAGTAGACTACAGCGCAGATGTGGAACAGACCTTCGAGAAATTCAAACAAGGCGCCGTGAAGGATTACCGCACCCATCTTGCTATTGGCTCCGGCATGAATTACGTCGAAGCGCAAATCCTGGATTGCGTGGCCCGGCTGTATCCGGAGATCTTTGCCAGCCTGAACGCATTTTGCGCGCACCACAGCCGTTTCCTGGATGAGACCATTCGAGTTTTCGACCGGGAAATCCAATTTTATGTCGCCTATCGAGAATACATTGCGCCCCTCGAACAACACGGGCTGCGCTTCTGCTATCCAGAGGTGTCCAGGCGCCGCAAGGAAGTCTATGACTGGGCAGGCTTTGACATTGCCCTGGCCCATAAATGCGTGGCCGAGGCCGCGCGCGTCGTGTGCAATGACTTTTATCTGAACGATCCGGAGCGCATCATCGTCGTTTCTGGACCAAACCAGGGCGGCAAGACGACATTCGCCCGCGCTTTTGGACAGATGCACTATCTCGCCAGCCTGGGCTGCCCCGTTCCCGGCCAGGAAGCGCGGCTCTACCTGTTCGACCAGATCTTTACGCACTTCGAACAAGAGGAAGATATCCGTAATCTCCGCGGCAAGCTGCAGGATGACCTGGTGCGCATTCACGCCATCCTCGACCGGGCCACACCTGACAGCATCATCATTATGAACGAGATTTTTACATCTACCACCCTGTCAGACGCCGTTTTTTTGAGCAAGGAGATCATGGAGAGGATCGCCCGGCTGGATGCACTGTGCGTTTGCGTGACGTTCATAGATGAACTGGCGTCATTCAGCGAAAAAACGGTGAGCATGGTGAGCACCGTCGTCCCCGAAAACCCGGCCCTGCGCACCTTCAAGATCGTCCGCAGGCCGGCTGATGGGCTGGCCTATGCGCTCTCCATTGCGGAAAAATACCGGCTCACCTATGGTTGGGTAAAGGAGCGCATCAGACCATGAAGGCTTTCCTGATGTACCGAGACCGGGATTTCGACTTACAGCGGCCCCTGCCGCTGCATGAGGCCACGCTGACGCAAGATCTGGAATTGGACACGCTGCTCGGCGCCATGGCGCGCGGCGACAGGTTCCTGTGGGACGTCGGGCGCAAGGCCATCCTGACCGGCGAGGATGACCTGGACACCATCCGCTACCGCCAGGATATCCTGCGGGATTGCTTGAAAAACCCGGCGGTGGTGCGAGAGATCTATCATATCCCGATCGAGGCGATCGAGAATAAACAAAAGCAATGGCTGGGGCTTTTCGGCTATTCGCCGTCCGGCATCCTGAGCGGCGCCACCAAGCTGATGCAGATGTTCGTGGTGCTGCTCAGGCGGCTCAGGGCGATTGCCGATCAACACGCCGATCAGTTCGCTTCCGCGGGCTTCACGCGATTTTTTGCCATGATCAAGCAGGAGTTGGACGAAGAATACTTCGCTATCGTCGAGAATCACCTGGCGACGCTCGAATTTCGCGGCGGTGTGTTGCTCAGCGCCAACCTGGGACAGGGCAATGAAGGCGCCAACTACGCGCTGCGCAGACCACACGACAAGCACGGCCCTTGGGTGAAGCGCGTCTTCGCCCAAAGGTCGCCCGTTTACACATTCTCGATCCATCCGCGGGATCTACATGGCGGCATCGCCCTGGGGGAGCTGAAGGAGCGCGGCGTCAATCTCGTGGCGAATGCGGTTGCCCAGTCCTCAGATCACATCAACAGCTTTTTCAATATGCTGCGGATCGAACTGGCTTTCTACATCGGCGCCTTGAACCTGTATGAGCAACTGACCCAAATGGAGATGCCGGTGTGTTTCCCCGTGCCCAGCGCCGCCCATGAACGTCGCCATGTTTGCACCGGGTTGTACGATGTTTGCCTGGCGTTGACCATGCAGCGAAAGGTTGTGGGCAGTGATATTACCGCCGCAGATAAGGCGATTGCATTCGTCACCGGCGCCAATCAGGGCGGCAAATCTACCTTCTTGCGCAGCATCGGCCTGGCGCAGTTGATGATGCAAAGCGGCATGTTCACGCCGGCGACGTCTTTCAGCGCCAACACCTGCACGCGGCTCTTCACGCACTACCGGCGCAAAGAGGATGCGACCATGCGCAGCGGGAAACTGGACGAAGAACTGAGCCGGATGAGCGAAATCGTAGACGGCCTGGCGCCGGATGCGTTGGTGCTCTTCAACGAATCGTTTGCCGCCACCAATGAGCGCGAAGGCTCGGAGATCGCCCGGCAGATCGTCACCGCCCTGGCGGACAGACGAATCAAGGTCTTCTTCGTCACCCATCTGTACACGCTGGCGCGCGGCTTCTATGAGCAAGGTCTGGCGAATGCCATCTTCCTGGCCGCCGAACGACGCGCTGACGGCGAACGCACCTTTCGCATCATCGAGGGGGAACCACGCCAGACGAGCTACGGCGAAGATCTGTATGCCGGGGTGTTCGGCAACGGTGGCCCGGATGGGAATAGCCATGAGTGAGGGTAGATAGAAGGCATCTGTAGCGAACGTTTCGCCGTGAAGGGCTGATAGGCATCATGGAAAGCATGACAGCCACCGTACTGCAATCGGACAAGATCATCAACATCCCCCTGGATGAATTACGCAAAGGGGATCTTGTGCTTGTGCCGGCGGGTGACGTTGTCCCCGCTGATCTGAAGCTAGTCGAGGCAAGAAATCTGGAGGTGGACGACTGGGAATTGACCGGGGAGATCCTGGCGATAGAAAGAAAGCTGAGTGAGGATGATATCGAGGTAGCACGGTCATCAGGGGCAATGGGATGGGTGTTGTGGTGGCAACAGGGGAAGAAACCGAGTATGCAAGGATCCTCAAACAATCTCAAGAGGGTCTTGGACATACTCATCAACGATCTGGCTGATCTGGAGACCGTCTGACAAGAGGCTGCGATAATCCAACAACAGGTCAGGTTGCTGCTGTTCTGCAGAGACTTATGCGTTGCAGCAATCATGCTGGTCCGGTATGCGTGGAATCTGCGTGTGCTGCTTGGCATGCTTTTCAGCATGGGAGGCGCCGCGCGATAGGGGTCGCATCCACATCCATTGAACCGGTCTGGGAGGCGGCCGGGTCTGGTGGGCATCAGTTAGTTGATGGCAAACCGCATCCGGGTCGAAGCCCACAGGGCCCGGTGGAATATAGTCGGTCACGCCACCGACATGTAAGGGCGCTGCAATCAACACCAGGCTGGTCATGCTCAGGCGCTGACAGCCAGGCATTAAGGCGGTGCGGGAGCACATCTATGGCGCCGCGACGCCGAACGAACGCTAGCGCGCCGGTCTTGACGTGTCCGATCAGCTTTAGCGCATCAGTCTTCCCCACTCCAGTTAGTTTCCGCAATTTACCCCAAGACGATATATCACGATATTAACAAATCTTAATCATTTTCGGCCAATTCAGGTATTGACAAACGCGTTTATGCATGGTATAGTAGTATTACGATATATCAAGAATATATCGTAATACTACTACTTCACTGCACTGGAGATTCACTTTGGTACATCAAAATCATTCTAGCCCCGAAGCATGGCACAGCCATCGCCATGACTTCAAGCCCGAACAGGACGAGGAACATCGCCCCGAATTCGGCGCGGGCCGCAGCCGGGGCTCTGGTCGCGACCACGGAGACCGTACAGGCCGCCGCTTCGAACGCGGCGACCTGCGCTATGTCCTGCTCGAGCAGTTAGCCGAACAGCCGGCGCACGGCTACGAGCTCATCCGCGCGCTCGGCGACCGCTTCCACGGCTTCTACACGCCGAGCCCCGGCACGATCTATCCCACCCTGCAATGGCTGGAAGACCTCGGCTACATTACGGCAGCCGAGGCGGATGGGCGCAGGGTCTACACGATCAGCGAGGCGGGGCGCGGCTTCCTCGCTGACAACAAGGCGCGTGTCGCCGCCATCGGCGAACGCATGCGGGACTGGATGGGCCCCTTCGACCGCCGGGAATATCGGGCTGTAGTCGAGGCCAGCGAGCACGATCTGGACGAAATGGCCCGCACCCTGCGGAAGGCCGGCAGCCTTGCCGGCCAGGGGCAACTACGTCGGATGCGAGAAGTCATCCGCCGAGCGCGCTGGGATGTGGAAAGCATCTTGGAAGAGCCAGACCGCGGTCCAAGCGGAGATGCGCCGAGCACAGCAAGCGACGAGGAAACACGCCATGCATGAACTCGTCCTCGCGGTTTTGAGTTACACCACTGAGATCGAACGTCTCGAACGAGCGGCCCGCTCTGAACTCTTCCGGGCTCCGGCCATCCGCCCCGACCCCTTTGCCGCCCTGCTGCGGCTTATCCGCGCGAGCTGGACGATTTTACGAGCGGCGCGAACCCAGACGGCAAGCAAGTACGCGCCCCGGCAAGGGATCGCCTAAGCGCGTCCGAATTGTCTTTATCGAATCTTAGGCAAGTTGTGCTATAATGGTGCTGAAAGAAGCGGGGATGAGGCTCCCCGGGATCTCCTGATCCGACCCGTTGCAAGACTGATAGCCTCTACCAGGATAATGCCATGCTGGTAGAGGCTTTTTTTACTCACTTTCTTGGAGGAATTCACATGTCAGCAGAGATCACCGCAATCACAGCGCGCGAGATCCTCGACTCGCGCGGCAACCCGACCGTCGAGGTAGACGTCTGGCTGGAGGACGGCGCGCACGGCCGCGCCGCGGTACCCTCAGGCGCGTCCACCGGCGTGCATGAGGCGCTCGAACTGCGCGATGGCGACAAGGGGCGCTACGGCGGCAAGGGCGTGCTCAAGGCCGTTGAGCACGTCAACGAAGACATCGCCGAGGCGCTGTTCGGCATGGATGCGCTGGATCAGACGGCTGTGGATCAGGCGATGCTCGACCTGGATGGCACGCCGAACAAGAGCAAGCTGGGCGCCAATGCGATCCTCGGCGTCAGCCTGGCCGTGGCGCGCGCCGCGGCCGATTCGGCCGGGCTGCCGCTCTATCGCTACCTGGGGGGCGTGGGGGCGCGTACGCTGCCGGCGCCGATGATGAATATCATGAACGGCGGCGCGCACGCCAACTGGCAAGGCACCGACCTGCAGGAGTTTATGATCGCACCGGTCGGCGCGCCGACCTTCCGCGAAGCTGTGCGTTGGGGGTCCGAGACCTACCAGGCTCTGAAAAGTGTGCTCAAAAGTAAAGGCTACCCGACCGGCGTCGGCGACGAGGGCGGCTTCGCCCCGGCGCTCAAGACCAACGCCGAGGCTGTCGAGCTGATCCTGAAGGCGATCGAGAAAGCCGGTTATCGTCCCGGCGACGATATCTGTCTGGCGCTCGACCCGGCATCAAGCGGGTTCTACGAGGACGGGCTGTACAACCTGCGCACCGAGGGCCGCAAGATCTCCTCGGCCGAGATGGTCGCCATGTACGCCGACTGGACAAAGAAATACCCCATCGTCGTGCTGGAGGATGGCCTGGCCGAGGACGATTGGGATGGCTGGAAGCTGCTAAACCAGGCCATCGGCGACCGGATCGAGCTAGTCGGCGACGACATCTTCGTCACCAATGTCGCACGCATCGCCCGCGGCATCGCCGAGAACACCGCCAATGCCGTCCTGATCAAGCTGAACCAGATCGGCACCTTGACCGAGACGATCGCGGCGATCCAAATGGCGCACAAGGCCGGCTGGGGCGCCATGGTGTCGCACCGCAGCGGCGAGACCGTGGATAGCTTCATCGCCGATCTGACGGTGGCGCTGGGCACCGGCCACCTCAAGACCGGCGCACCCTGCCGGTCGGAACGCGTGGAGAAGTATAACCAGCTCATGCGCATCGAGGAGGAACTGGGCGCGGGCGCAATTTACGCCGGGCGCAAGGCGTTCGTGCGCTAGAATGGCTGGCGGTGGACGGGCCGGGCGTGCAGAGTGGGAAAGCGCTCGTGGCCCGTCAGCCGCCGGTGACAATGGCGTATCCAACGTCGTGCTTGCACGCCGGCCGTCATTCTTCGCGGCCATCCTACTTGTACACATGGATGGGAAAAATGGCTCCAGAGCGAGGCAGCCTGCTCAACACCGCCCAGCGTAATTCGCTGACCATCGGACTGCGCGCGTTGGAGATGCATCTGCGCGAAGCCGATGCCTGGTTGCAAGGCCGCGAGGAACGCGGCATCCTCTACTGGCGCAGCTTGAACCTGCCACCCGATCAGCGTGAAGCCGCACGTGCGGCGATCGCGGCAGCCCTGGCACGCGTCGCCGCCTTAGCCAAACGATTTGAGTTGGCTGCCACCGAAGAGGATCTGGGCGCGGTTATCGCCGCCCAAGTGAGCGTAGACTGGGCGAATCTGTGCGACATGCGCTCGGCAAAGCTCCGCCGCTACGGGGAAGTTGATCCGCGCCTGGCGACATTCTTGGACGCCGATGTGGATGCACTGGCCCAATTGGCCCTATCGCTGGCTGCTCTGCAACGAGATGCTCCAAAGGAAACTGATGGCTGAACACGACACCCTCTACTATGAGCTCCGTGACGCGCTGCAGATCGATGGCTGCCCACTCTGCCACCTCGGGCGGCGCGCCGCAACTCGCACCATAGACACGCTCAACTACGAAGGGGTTAATGATCCCGGCTTGCGGCGCGCCTTGCGGAACGCGTATGGGCTGTGCCATCGCCACGCTTGGGAATGGACTGCCATGCGCGGCAGCCCACTGGGGATCGCCATCGTGTATCAGAATCTGGTCAACGACTTGATTGAGACCCTGGCAGACCGGCAGCCGATTGCAGCTCGAGCGCGCGCCGGCCGGCGGGGGACTGCGACGCGCCTGACGGTCGGGGGACGCTGCCTCGCCTGTCAGGCCGAAGATGCGGCGATCCAACGCTATGGCCTGACCCTACTCGCCCATCTGGACCAGCCCGAACTTGCCGACGCCTATGTCCGGGGAGGGGGTCTCTGCCTGCCACACCTGCGCGTCGTGTTGGGGCAAGCCGATGATGTCCAGTCTCGTGCCGTGCAGGGTTGGCAGTTGACTGTTTACCGCCGCTTAGGCGCGCAGTTGGTGGAGTTCATCCGCAAACACGATCACCGCTTCAGCCAGGAGCCGTTCGGCGTCGAGATGGATTCATGGACGCGCGCTGTCGGCGCGCTGACAAACGAACGTGATGCGATATCATAACGGCCGGCCTGTCGAAAAATCAACCGGGGGCAGAACATGAAAGATGAACCAGGCTTGTCTAGTGGAAACTTTGATATAGGCGCTCTCGGATGAATTCTACGATTTCTCCCGTGCTCGTCCCCGGCCCGAACACCCCCTGCACCCCCAACGCCTTGAGCGGCGCGACATCTTCGTCGGGGATGATGCCGCCGACCAGCACGACCACATCATCCATCCCCTCCTTGCGCAGCAACTCAACCACGCGTGGGCAGAGGGCCATGTGTGCGCCCGAAAGGATGGACAGCCCCACCACATCCACATCCTCTTGCAGCGCGGCCTCGACGATCATCTCCGGCGTCTGGCGGATGCCAGTGTAAATGACCTCCATGCCGGCGTCGCGCAATGCGCGCGCCACCACCTTCGCGCCGCGGTCGTGCCCATCGAGGCCGGGCTTGGCGACGAGCACACGGATTTTGCGATCGGTCATGGCTGATTGCTCCTTCGGATTGATTTCACTTGAATGTTCGCGCCGCATCATGCTCTGATGTCGGCCTGTCCTGCCGGCCCATCCAGCAATATGCGCAGCTTGTTTAGCACGTTACGCCCCAGTATAATCTCGGTTCCTTGCTCATCACCGACCACAAAAACGCCAGGGAGTCTCAAGTTTTCTAACTCGATATCCACGACGAACAGTTGCACCGCGCGCCATTCACCCCAATGACTACGGATACGAGTATCCGTCATAGGCGTCGCCAGGATCTCTTCGAGATAGGTGATGGGAACCAATGTGGCGTCCGAGCCGGTATCGAGCAGGACTTGTGTTCGTCTGGTATGCAGTTCTTCTTCACTATTTCGTAACACAACCGACGCGGCCGGAAAGGGAAGCCGGTAATCAGCGTTGTAGGGGTATTTCATGGTCTAGCTATCTCGAGCCGAAAGCCATGCCGCACCAATTCATGTTCAGCGACTTCTTCTACCAGTGTGATCATTACGGGCTTCCAGCCAAAACGCTGCCGCACCCGCTGACGTAACGCTGCGACCTCTCTGTCGTGATCCACAATTTGACCATCATACATTGCGATGAACTGGCCCAGGTATTGCGCTTTCAATTCGGCATGGCGCTGCTGATAGATCTGACTCTCCTCCGAGATCTTCCTGCGATCCAACTCCCACAAGTAGCGCCGAATGGCTTCGGTGAGGAGCCGATCAATACCGATCTGATGAGCATCTGAGGCTTGCTCGACGCGGTTGTATAATTGCGGTTCAATCGCCACCCGCGGGGCCGGGCCTTCTGTTGCAACGGTATATGCGGCGATCGGCGGCTCGCGCAATATGCGCGCACCGGCGACCGGCGCCTGGTTGGGGTTTGCCGTTGATGCGCTGTAATTTGCTGCACCCGAAGTCTCAGCGGCATTCTTTGATGCGCCCAAATAGCGGCTTACCGACTCGCGCACCACCTCAGCCAGGCTGATCTCGTTATCGAGCGCGCGCCGCTTGAGTTCGCGATAGGTTTCTTTCGGCAAACGGATGTTCGTTGTCACGTATTCGGTCATGATCGCCTCACGCCAATACAATTGTATCATGATGCAATTGTATTAACAAATACCGATAGGAGGAATCGCTGTCATGCGCCGTCTCACAACCGCCCGGCGCGCCACTCCCCCGTCACCGCGGCATCCAGACACGCGTCAAGATCCCCAAAGCGCATCTTGACCCCGCTATGCATCGGCGCGTAGCAGGCCATCTTGCCCGCATTGGTCGCCATGGAACGCACCCCCAACATGCGCATCGGCGCGACGACCGCGCAGGTGTCGGCCACGACCTCGCCGCCGGCCGCCTCGATGTCCTGCACGTAACCCAATTCGGCCGCGGCCTGGCGGGTGAGCGCGCCGGTCGTCACCCAGAGCCGCGTCGCCAGCCGTTTGCCGCGCAGCGCGCCGGCGACCAGCTCGATCTCGGTCAGGCTGGCGTGAGGACAACCGATCGTCACCAGGTCAATCTTCCGCAGGTCGGGGTCGGCGTCCATGACGCGATAGGCTTCGTCCAGGCTCTCGATCACCAGACGTTTTGCATCGGAGCGAATCAGGGCCGCGCCCCCATCGCGCGCCTCCGGCGTATATCCGGCGACGTGATAGAGCGCGACCGCGCCGTAGGCGGCCAGACCCGCGCCCAACGTCTTCAGCCGGTCGCCGGCCAGCCCGCCCACGGCTGACCCTGCGCCTTCGGCGGGCGCGCCCAGTCGAACGCTTGTCGAAGGGGGCGGCGGCAGCCAGGCGGCCAGATCGGCAAACCACGGCACACCGTTGCCCACTGCCTTGCCGACAACGTAGCTCAACGCGCCGAAGTCAGCCACCGATGTCACCGGGCAACGCACTTCGATGATCCAGTTCGCCCGGCGGTGTTCGTCCAGCAAGTAGCCGTAGCGTGCGGTGCGGCCGGCGATGGCCGCGGCCAGCGCGCTCGGCCCGCCCTCGCGGTTGCTGCGCGCGCCGATGACTGAGTTGGCGTAGGCCACCGCCGACGATTCGGCCCAGGCCAGCACATCCCCGCGTTGCGGTCGGTAATCCTGGAAGAGGTAGGGGGTGCAACTCATGGTGGGGGTGACACCCATCTTGACGAAGGCGTCAATCACGCTGAGCTGCGGCGTTGCGAAGCTGGCCGCGACGCCCCAATCCTGCCACCGGTCGCGGGCCATTCCCATCGGGTTCAGGGTCGTCGGCACGCGCACTTGCGCGCCTTCGTTCGCCCAATCGTTCAGGAAGGCGACGCCCGCGTCGCCGATATTTTTGTAGGAGACCCCGGCGATCTGCGCGTGGGTGATGGGCGCCAGATCGGCCGCGCCGTAGATGCGCGCCAACGCGATGACGATCTCCATGGCGCGGCGCACCCCAGGGCCTTCCGCACCGGCCAGCATCGCCTCTTCTTCAAGAGTCAGGCATAGATCGCTCATTCACTCACCTATCAGATATCGTTCAGGGACATTAACCGGTCATAACCAGCTTTTTAATGTTGTTCAGTACCTCGGCAATCAGGTTCATGCAACTCCCCATTGTGCCTCCTTGGCTGAGGTCCAGAAATTTGCCTCCACACAGGTTGACTCGCATGCGAAATACGCCGGCCTTGAACTCGCACGCTGAAAAATCGGTGTAGGCTACCGACCCCGGTCCCGGCTGCCCACCAAGCACGCTCTTGGGGTTGCAGTAGTAGATGCCGCGCGCACCGAACACCAGGCAGCTATACCAGCCAAAGACTTTACCTTCAATGAGACCCAGGGCGGTCTCGTCTTTGGGCATCTGGCTCTCGCTCATCGCTTTTTGCAGCTTGGCCGGTGGAATGTCAGGTGCGATGTCGAAACCGTAGCGCGCGAATTTGCGCAAGAGCGCCGCGACTTCCTCTGGTGAAGGCGCTGCTGACTTTGGCGGTGCAGGGGGGGCGGGCTGGGCCTTGGGCCGCGGCAGCACCTCGACCGCCCACTGCGCCTCTGCATGCACTTCCTGACCTAGCGAATTCAAGCCAGTTGCAACAAAATGGAGTATAGTCGGATTTGCGCTGCCTTCCATCGTGGCCGAGCCGGTCATTTGGCGGCCTTCTCCCATCGGCAACGCAAGGGTGTCCAGCGAAAACGCTCCAATCTTGACATTCACCTCGCGGAGATCGTCCTCTCCTGTATTAGCGACAGTGACAGTCCAGGTGACTACGCCGCCTTCCTTGACGCTTGAAGGCTGCACCGAGAGGTTGAGGCTTAGGCGGGAGATTGTACGTTTCAGCACAGACTTTCGCGCAGTATCCGATGGTCGCGACGAGGGTTGGCGCTGTTCCGCGGCGCGACCCTCTGTGGCTGCCACGGGCGCAGTCTTCTGAGGCAATGGTCTAGCGGTCACACCGGGCTTGGCCCGCTGCCGAGGCGACTTTGCAGGAGCCTCGTCAGCGTTTCCGGTTCCGGCAGGTCGGGTGATAGCTTCTGTTTGAGGGGAAAACGTTTGAGGCGTTTCCTTTGTTTCAGCGCGCGCGGGCTGCGGAGCGATCACGTCGAATACGGCGCCATGGGGCACTCGCATGAACAGCACCGGCGTGCTCCATTCCGCCTGAATGCCCGGAACCTGCCGGATCGCCATGCGGCCTTCGGCGGTCGCGTAATCAACAGGAGAACCGTTCGCCAGCAGCCGATAGAAAGTCTTTGCAAAGGTGATCGCCGCCTGGTCCGAAATCTGTAATTGCATTGCTACGACGGCGCGCACACCGGCCAGCACCAACGCCGCAGCTACACCGGCGAATGGGTCGGCACCCTTCCCGCTCGCCACTCGGGCCGTGTCGCAGGCATTCAGAAAAACCAGGCCCAGAGTTGGAACATCGCGCAGAAGATCGCCAAGGGCCGCGCCGTCCACGGCTGCCACTTGGCCTGCTTCGTCCTCCAGCAGCAAAACACCTTGTCCGGTGATGTCATCGAATGCACCGTGCCCCATGAAATGCAGGACGTGGTAAAGTCGCTGCCGCAGTCGTTCTTGTAGCTTCTCCACAGTGGCATGCTCAATGAAATCAACCTCGATATTGTCATTGCTATTCTTGGGGATGAGCCGCTCCTCAATCAATTGTCGTTCGCGCGTGAGATCCAACGGCCGGCAACCGATCGGGCTCGCCATGGCTACCAGGATGCGCAACGGCGGCTCGAGCGGCAATGGCGCGCTGGGTCGTTGGACGTTCAGATAACGGATAACCGGTGAGTATTTGTAGACGCTGAAGAACTCCCGGCTTTCCTGGCGATAGAGTAGCTCCCACGGCAGGTTGAGGAGCGCGGCGAGGCTGGGATCGTCCGGGTCCAGGTGGATTTTGATGCGCAACCCGCGGCGCGGAGGCCCTTCCATCATCCCCTGGCTTCGGTCGAACAAGGAGCGAACCGGACCGGAGAATAATGCCTCGAACAGCTCACCGCCGACCTGTTGCGGTGACATCACGGCCCCAACATCGGTAACCAACAAGGCGCTACCCCGCACGGCGCGCCCCAGTCCGACCAGCATGTCACCGAGAGCGCTTGGTTCGAACGGCAATACGAACGATGACCGGCCTTCGCCCGCGGGAGAGCTCAGCACAAGCACGGGATAGGCATCACCTTGCTTCGGCTCAATCTTGATCGAGAAGTCCTCGTACTCGATCTCCTCCGATTCGCTCGCTTCTTGGCGGTTCTGTGTCATAAGCGCTTCACCCTCCGATGGAAAAAAGCGACCATCGAGCGATCTTACACAGGGGCTCTACTCGCCCCTAATCCCGCCGCCGGTTCAACAGATGATCAATGCCCAGAAACAGCACGATCGCCAGGATCGCAAACAAGAGCAGGATTTGCCAGAAGGAGGCCTGCACCCAAACCACGATGCGCAGCCTGGACCAGATCAGCCAGAATGCGATCAACACGGCCGCGGTGATCGCAATCGTTGTGCCTGTGCGACGGGCCATGACATCATCTCCTATCGGTAGTCGAGTCTAGTCCGATTGTAGCACACGGCCACGGCTTTGCAAATGCGCGGTTAAAGCACATCGGGGGCCGCTCCCACCCAGAAGCGTCCCCCGATGGCTTGAAGCAACAGTCCAGCCGCCCCAGACCGAACTGCTGGTTCCGATGTTGACCCGGCGTGGATCAGTTTGCCGGGCGGACTGCCAGCTCGACAGTCACCTTGATCTCGCTCCCGTTGCGGAGCACGGACAGATTCAACTTGTCGCCGGCCTTCATCCCCTGGACGATCTTGACCAGGTCTTGCATGGATGTTACGTCTTTCCCGTCCGCGCCTACAATGACGTCGCCGCCGACCTTAATGTTCCGCCCATTCAGGCTGAAATTTTCCGTTCCAGCCTGCAAGCCAGCTTTAGCCGCCGGGCTGTCGGGCACGACCTGCTGAATCAACGCCCCGGTTTGGCCGTCGTCCAGCTTCATCGCCGACGCAAGCTCCGCTGTCAGATCTACACCGGCAACCCCCAGCCAGGCCGTTTCCTGACCCTGCTGCGGCGCGGTATTCGGATTGCCCCGGTTGCTGCGCGGCGCGGGCGCTTGCGGCGTGGGCTGCGCTGGGGTCTGCCCCTGGTTGCCGCGATTGTTCCGCGGCTGCACCGCGCCTTGCTGCGCTGCCGGGCGGGCGGCCAGGGTCAAGGAGATCGAGAGCGGCTTGCCGTCTCGGAGGATCGCCAGCTTCACCGTCTGGCCCGCTTTGGCGTTGCGGGCAAGATAAGTGACCAAATCCTCGAAGCGGTTCACCGATTGGCCTTCGATAGCCGTGATGACATCGCCGCCGATCCTGACCTCTTGCCCGTCAATTGTGGCCGATTGGTCGCTGCCTTTCAGGCCAGCCTTCTCGGCCGGGCTGTTCGCAGTCACATCCACTACCAATGCGCCGCGCTGCGTCTCCGCCAGGCCCATTTCCTTCGCCACAGCCGCCGACAGTGTGCCGCCGCTGATGCCGATCCACGGATGCACGAACTTGCCGTTCTGGATCAATTCCGGCACGACCTGCTTCACGATCGCCGAAGGGATCGCAAACCCGACGCCCGACGAAGCGCCCACTGGCGATTCGATGGCCGAAGGCACGCCGATCAGCTTACCGTTGAGATCCAGCAGCACGCCGCCGGAGTTGCCGGGGTTCACCGGCGCATCCGTCTGGATGATATCCGGGATCGTGTAGGTCGGCCCCTGGCCCATCACGGCGTTCTCGCCGCTGGCCGGCAGGCTGCGGCCCAATGCGCTCACGATGCCGAAGGTCATCGAGCCTTCCAGCCCGAACGGATTGCCGATGGCGACGACAAGCTGGCCCACCTTGACGCCGGTGGAGTCGCCGACGCCAATCGGCTGGAGCTTCACCGCCCCTGGATCAATCTTGACGACGGCCAGATCGCTCTCAGGATCGGCGCCTACGACCGTCGCTTGGGCCGAGGCCCCGTCCGCGAAGGTCACGGTGACCTTCTGCGCGCCGTCAACCACATGGTTGTTGGTGACGATGTGCCCCTGGCTGTCCCAGACGAACCCGGATCCCTCGCCCTGGGCGACCGGAGCCTGTCCGCCCAAAGCGCTGGTGCGCTGGGCGATAACCCGGATATTAACGACCGACGGGTTGGTTGAGCTGTAGATCTCCTGCAGCCGTCCCTCCAGATCGGTTGCAGCCATCGTCAGGGCCGTCGGCCGTTCCGCCGGTGACTGCACAACCGGCTCTGCCGCGGCGACCGCCGCGGGCGCCTGGCGGTTAGTTACCAGCCCTTCCGCCAACGAGAACGTAGCTGGCAGCACGGCTGAACATGCAGATAGCCCTAACACGCCGATCAACAACACGACCAAGATCAGATAGCGAGCGCCTCTCATGGCGCACCTCCTCGATACAGTATTCAATAGACACCAGTCCTCTGGCTTACGCTTCTGCCCGATGCGACGGTTACAGCACCGAGTATAGCGGATCGCCGGGCGTTTGTCTTTAAGGGGCGCTAAAAAGTGCATAAATGTTACATTAACCCGCGCAATCACAGCGCGGGAATGTTTGCCAGGATGACCGGGGCGGGCTATACTCGGCAGTGGGTCATGGAGCGGTGTAGAAGTCGTCGGGCGCTTAACGCGTGAGCGCCGGGGCTGCCCTTACCCCGGCGCTCAAAAAAGGAGGAGAAGGAGAGAACTCTGTTTACATCTCTCGTAAAGCATTATAATATAAGCGCCGATATTTAGCTGGACGTATGGCACATCTTCAGGCTACACCAAAGATACGCTATTTATACGTTTACCCTACGCTCATCCTCTACCAGGAGATTTTCGGGATGCTCTCGACAGCAGAACCAGTTCTTAACCTGGGCGTCTCAGACTATCCGGACATCCTCGATCTGTGGCAGCGCGCCGGGTTGCCGGTGCGCGGCGAAGGGCGCGACGCGCCCGCCGAGTTTGCCCGGCAGATGGCCTCCGGGTTGCAGCGCGTGATCGGCATCCGCGCCGGGGCGCGGCTCGTTGCAGTTGCGGTGCTCACCCACGACGGCCGCAAGGGGTGGATCAACCGCCTGGCGGTCGCGCCGGCCCAACGCCGGCGCGGGCTGGCGCGGCGGCTGATCGCGGAGGCCGAACGCTGGTTCACCCAAGACCTCGGCCTCGAAGTCTGGGCGGCGCTCATCGCGCGCCACAACGCAGCTTCGCTGGCGTTGTTCGACGCGCTGGCGTATGAACGGCCTGATGTCGTATACGTCAGCAAGCGCACGCGCACCGAGGCGTAGGCCATGAGCGCCCCGCCATTCCTGATCCGACCTTTCCGCCCCGCCGACCAGGAGGCGGCCCGGCGGCTGATCCTGCAAGGTCTGGCCGAGCATTTCGGCGCGGTGGACGAGACCCTGAATCCCGATATTGACGATATCATGGCGTCCTATGTTGATCGGGGGCATCTCTTCCTGGTGGCCCTGAGTATGCCGCAAAGGTGTGGGGCACGGTCGCTGAGCGCCGCCCTGAGCTGGTCGAAGGGCCTGCCGAAGCGCCCCCCTTCGACCAGCTCAGGGGGCGTATCCACCGACGGTTTTCCGCCATACTCGGGGGCCCTGGCCGACGGCGAACTCGTGGGAACCGGCGCGCTGATTTTCGAGGATGGGCCGGCCGGCCAACTTGTGCGCGTCTCCGTGGCGCGTGACTGTCGGCGGCTGGGACTGGGCCGCGCGCTGGTGGCGCGCTTGATCGCCGCCGGCCGCGGCCGTGGGCTGGCCCGCCTGTGGATGGAGACGAACGACGATTGGCATGCCGCCATCGGGCTGTATCGGAGCTGCGGCTTCGTGGCGTACGATTGGCAGGACGGCAACATCTACATGCGACTCGACCTGTCCCGCAACCCCAGCCCGCCTTCTGCGTAAAGAGTGGTAGACAGAAGCCTGCTTGGGGACGGCGCGCTGTGCGAACGATCCCAAACACATGATGGAGGAAAAATGGAAAACAAGAAGCTGTACCGCAGTCAGACGGAGCGCATGTTTGCGGGTGTGTGCGGCGGCCTGGGTCAATTCATCGGACTGGATCCCACGGTTGTTCGCGTGATTTTTGCCTTGCTGGCGGTGTTCGGCGGCAGCGGCCTGCTGATCTACTTGATCCTGATGCTGATCGTGCCACTGGAACCGGGCGATGGCGCGGGGACAGATCCGTCAACCGGCGAGGCGAAGGGCTAATGTGTGGGCCTTGTTCAGGCGGCTGCTCTGGCAGCCGCCTGAATTCTGCAAATGGAGGGCAACGATGGATCGTACACGCAGGTCAACCTTGGGGTTTGGCATCGTTCTGATCGTTCTGGGCCTGTTCTTCCTGGCTCGCCAGTTCTTTCCGGAATTCCTGGGCTGGAACGGCCCGTTCACGTGGCCGTTCAGCGTCGTCGGCGTGGGCGTGTTCCTTCTGTTCTTGGGCGCCATCACCGGCAACCCAGGCATGGCCGTGCCGGCCTGCATCGTCGGCGGCATCGGGCTGCTGCTCTACTGGCAAAACCTGACCGGCAACTGGGCGAGCTGGGCCTACGCCTGGACGCTCATCCCGGGGTTCGCCGGCGCTGGCGTCATCCTCGAGGGGATCATCACCGGGCAGCTGAAGAAGGTGACGGAAGGCGGCTGGACCATCCTGGTCAGCCTGATCATGTTCGCTATCTTCGCCTCGTTTCTGGGTGGGCCGCAACTGCTGGGCCAATACTGGCCGGCCCTGTTAATCCTGTTGGGCGTCATCGCGCTTGTGCAATACTTCGTCCAGCCGCGGCGTTGACATAGACCTGTCAAGTTTTGGAAACCTGACAGG
>Ga0172370_10003477_pt1 | contig 21748 bp, 15 predicted proteins | sample LakKiv5m_FD_114538 | JGI IMG/M metagenome (GOLD analysis project Ga0172370, IMG submission 114538) | Freshwater microbial communities from Kabuno Bay, South-Kivu, Congo - kab_022012_11.5m | ecosystem: Environmental > Aquatic > Freshwater > Lake | place: Democratic Republic of the Congo...
CATCGGTGACGGGATTGGCTTTGGTGGAAACGTAGGACTCTAATAACTGCACAATGGCATCCATCCCTGTTGAAGCTGTGATTTCACGGGGGCAACTCAGCATAAGTTCAGGATCAATCAGCGCGTAATCGGGGATAAAATTGTCGTGGCGTAAGGATTTTTTAAAACCATCATCTCCAACCACACTCAGCACGGCGTTTTTGGTCGCTTCACTACCCGTACCAGAAGTTGTTGGGACAGCAATAAACGGAATTTTCCGGCCATCATGTTTTTCTCCGGTACCTACATCTTCGAGGTAGGTTTTAACCTTTTTTTTCTGCAAAAGCATGGCTGAAATTGCTTTTCCGGCGTCCACCACACTGCCACCGCCAACAGCAATCACAACATCAATGTTGCGGCTGCCATATTCCATCACCACCGAATCGATAAAATCGCAAGAAGGCTCGCTGGTAAAGGAAATGCTGATGACATAAATGCCTTCTGTGCGGAGGTTTTGAACAATTTTATCCCAGGTGCCTGATTTTTTGAGCGAATCACCGCCAACAACCAGCAGGGCTGTTTTGCCATAACTTGAAGCAATTTTTCCGAGCATCTGAAGCTTTCCGGCTCCAAAAACAATTTCAGGAATTCCGGTTATTGCAAATGGTTTCATTACCAATTACTTCGTGAGGTGGGTGCAATTACATGGTGAGCCACACCTTCTCTGGGTTTTGCCATCCAGGGAGCCACTGTGTCGCGCCATTTCAGATAATGGGCGGTTTGTTTGTGTGCTTTTGAGGCTTCTTCGGTTTCGTAAGCTTCATAAAGCAGAAACCTTGCCGGATCGTGGTTCGACTGCAAAACGTCGAAACGCATGTTACCGGGTTCTTTAACCGAATGATTGTGATTTTCGAGGCATGCCTCAATAAAATGTGCAATAAACTCAGGTTTTACAAAAACAGTAACGGTTGTAACAATCATATTCTCTTGTTTTGGTTGACCAAAATTAGAAGAAATATTTCATCAGGAAGAAATTTAGGGTAAGGAATTTTTGGGAACAAAAAACCCGGACATTGCTGTCCGGGCTTGTGGTGCCACCTGGAATTGAACCAGGGACACACGGATTTTCAGTCCGTTGCTCTACCAACTGAGCTATGGCACCAGTTTCGTTTGAGGCTGCAAATTTATGCACCTTTCGGGATATTAAACAAATATTTTTTGGAGTGTTTGTAATTTTTATGGAGTATAAATTATCTTTGCCACTGAAATTGAATGATTTAACATGATAAAAAAATTGAACGAGGCCGTTTTGTTCACCCCGGATTCACCCCGTCTGGTAATTGATTTTGGAAATACACTGGCAAAAGTTGCAGTATTTAAAAACCGGCAGACCATAGAAGTATTTTCAATTGAACACGTTAATATTGAACAATTTACTGCATTAGCCAACAAATATCATTTTCAAAACTGTATCGTTTCGTCGGTTACCACCATTCCTGCAGAAATCAGAGATTTTCTTGAGCAGCATTTCCATTTTACCGAACTTGATCATCATACTCCCATTCCCGTAAAAAACCTTTATAAAACACCCGAAACCCTTGGAAAAGACAGGCTTGCTGCGGTGGTCGGCGCTTTCTGTTTTTTTCCGGCAACCAATTGTCTGGTAATTGATGCCGGCACATGCATTACATTTGATTTCCTTGATAATCAGGGAAATTATCATGGTGGAGCAATTTCTCCGGGAGTAAACCTGCGTTTTAAGGCTTTGCATACTTTTACCAGCAGGTTGCCGTTAATAAGCAGCAAAAACTTCGAAGGAATCATAGGCAAAACCTCAGAAGAGTCAATCTTATCCGGAGTTTTGAACGGAACAGTGGCTGAAATGAAATGTACTATTCACGCTTACACCGAAATTTATCCTGACTTACAAGTTGTTCTTACGGGTGGCGACATGATTTTTTTTGAAACAAAGCTAAAAAGTAACATCTTTGCAACGCCAAACTTGGTGCTTGTTGGTTTGAATGAAATATTAAATTTTAATGCTGTTAAATAGCCATAAGGTTAAAAAATTACTGCTCACAGGTCTGTTCATTATCCTGTCATTTTGGTATGCTTTCCCCCAGGTTAATGTGAACTCCCCCTATTCAAGGTTTGGTGTTGGCGAACTGGCTACCAGCCGGAACACCTATAATTTCTCGATGGGCGGAATTGCTTACGCAATAAGTAGTCCACGGTACATTAATCCTTACAATCCTGCTTCAAATGCCGCTTTCGATTCGATGTCCTTCGTTTTTTCAGGTGGTATGGTGAGTAAATTTGGAAAGCATAAGACTGATTATTCCTCAAGCAATACCAACTTTGCCTCCCTTGGCTATCTGCTTTTTGGATTTCCGGTAACAGGTTGGTTGAAAACAAGCATCGGCCTCATTCCTTTCAGTAATGTAGGATATAATATCAAAGCCCATGATGTAGTGGAAAATGTCGGAAGTACCGATTATTATTTTAAAGGTTCGGGTGGTTTGAACGAATTTTACGCGAATGGTTCTTTTCAATTGCATAAGAATTTTGCTTTAGGGGCCAAAGTGTCTTATCTTTTTGGAAAAGAGAACAATTCTCGTATGGTCTTTTTCCCCGATTCAGTTGGAATGCTCAATACTAAAGTGGACAACTACATTGAGGTTGCTGATTTTTATTTTGACTTCGGGGCACAATATCATAAGAAAATTACCAAGGATCTGACATTGGGATTGGGTGCTATTTACGCCCCATCACAAAATGTCAGAGGCACGAGGAACTATATTGCCAGATCCTATTTTGGCACTTCCATAGGTGTTGAATCTTTCAGAGACACCATTGCCATAGCACTTGATGAAAAAGGCACAGTAACCATTCCCGATAAATATGGTATTGGGGTGATGCTCAAAAAGTCGGAAAAGTTTATGGTCGGGGCGGATTTTGGATGGCAGAACTGGAGTAAATTCATAGCTTTTGGCCAGGCTGATTCACTAAAAAACAGTTTGCAATTTTCGATAGGAGGAGAATTTTTACCCTCTGAACAGGTTTACACTGATTATTGGAAGCGAGTGAAATACAGATTGGGATTCAGGTACAATAAAACTTACCTGAATTTAAACAATACTCCGTTGAACGAATTTGGCATTACTTTTGGGTTAGGATTGCCCTTTCCGCGTTCTTTGTCAACAATTAATCTTGGGTTGGAATTTGGAAGAAAGGGAACAACTTCCAATAATCTGATTCAGGACAATTATATTAAGGTGAACCTTGATATTTCGATATGGGAACGATGGTTTGTAAAAAGACCATTATTTTAAAATTTTGGTTTTAATAAAATTTTATATTTTTGAATTGATAAAAATTTCAAAGTACAATGAAAACAAAGATCAAAACGATTTTATTGGTTTTAGTAAGCATCGTATTTGCAGGAAACCATGTAGTAGCAGGAGATGCGAATAACAAATCCAATGTAAACCGGATTACCTCTCATTTGCTTAATCCACAGGATAAAGGGAAATATGGCAAGGACAGTGCCCAGTGTGTTATGAATTTATCACTGTACCGTGAGTTTTACAAACAATGGAAATCAAGCGACTATAAAAGTACAGCAGTTCATGATGCCATTGGCTCATGGAGATGGGTTTTTGCCAATTGTCCTGAAGCTTCACAAAATACTTATCTCGACGGTTTAACCATGCACGAATTTTTCCTGAAAAATTCAAAAGTTGAAGCAGAAAAGGCTAAGTACCTTGATACCATGATGATGATTTATGATCAAAGGATTAAATACTTTGGCCGTGAAGGATACAATCTTGGACGCAAAGGCTCCGATTTGTTTAAATATTCACCTGAAGATTTCGAAAAGGCCTATTACATTTTTAAGAAATCAGTAGATCAGATGGGCAATAAATCAGAATCGTTTGTGCTGGTTTATTATTTCCGTACTGTAATTAAAATGATCGAAGTTGGCAAACTCGAAAAATCAGTCATTGTTGACACTTACGATCAGTTAAGCGGAATTATTGACCACAATTTGGTTGCTTTTGCCAATGAACCCGCTGAGCGCTCCGACTGGGAAAATGTAAAGGGAAATATTGAACTTTCGTTTGAACCTTACGCTACCTGTGAGGATTTGATAGATATTTACACTAAAAAGTTCAATGAAAATCCAACAGATGTTGCCTTGCTCAAAAAAATCACGAGCATGCTCGACAAGAAGGACTGCACCAATTCCCAATTGTTTTTTGATGCTTCAGTTAAGCTCAACGAGTTGGAACCTTCACCCATTTCAAGTTACATGATTGCTAAGATGCTGGTTAAGAAGGAAGAATATTCAAAATCTATTCCTTATCTCGAAGCTGCCATTGCCATCGAAAATGAGGATACCAAAGCCGATGTTTATCTTTTGTTATGCAGCGTTTTTCTTCAGAATAAAAATTACTCAACTGCGCGTGATTATGGACGGAAAACTTTAGATCTGAGGCCAAACGATGGTCATGCTTACCTGATGATTGGTGATATGTATGCTGCTTCGGCTGACGAATGTGGTGACAATGATGTAAGCAAAAAGGCCGGGTTTTGGGCTGCTGTTGATAAATATGTAAAAGCAAAACAATCCGATCCGGAATTAGAAGAAACAGCCCAAAAGCGTATCGAAATTTACTCGAGACAATTTCCGACTGTTGAACGATTGTTCTTCTATGGCCTCGCTGAAGGTGAACAATACACGGTTGGTTGCTGGATTAATGAGAAAACCACCATCAGGGCGGCAAAATAAGCCAGGCAAAGCCTTAAAAAAATTCAGATAAATGTGGTTGAGGTAAAGATAGAATTAATAGCAAAGTTGTTTTTCAAAAGCATTATTGTAGCTTTTACTGCAATAATGCTTTTTGCATGTAATAACGACATGGAAACCATCAACTCCTTCGAAGGGGTTGACTCCATACCTGGTGAAACGGCCACTGACATCGAATTTATTTACAGCGATTCCGGCAAAATCCTGATAAAATTGGTGAGCCCAAGGCTTTTAAGATATCAGAGTGAAAACCCTTACCTCGAGTTCCCCGATGGTTTGAAATTGCTGTTTTACGATTCAGCTATGGTTGTAAAGACAGAGTTGACAGCCAACTTCGGGATCAACTGGGAAGTCCAGAAGAAAATGGAAGTGAGGGATAATGTAATCATTCACGATTTTCAAAAGAATGAAACCCTGAATACTGAACACATTGTATGGGATCAGCGACAAAAGAAAATCTTTTCAAATGTTTTTGTTAAGAGAACAACTCCTGATGGCGTAATCTACGGAGAAGGTTTCGATTCCGATGAGTCCCTTAAAAACTATGTACTTCGTAAGCCCAGAGGAGTATTTTCAATCCAGGATGAAGAGATCAAGTAACAACCATTGAAAATATGAATGAATGGTCGATCGTAATAATCACACTTGTTTTTTCTGCTTTCTTTTCGGGAATGGAAATAGCTTTTATCAGTTCAAACCGGTTAAAAATTGAAGTTGATAAAAACAAAGGCAGTTTTGCTGCACGCATTTTATCGGGATTTTACCAGATACCGTCAAAGTTTATTGGCGCCTTGCTAATTGGCAACAATGTTGCACTCGTTATTTATGGAATCGCCATGGCAAGAATTCTTGAGGATCCGGCGCAAAATTTACTTCCGGAGCATTTGTCAGGTGAAATTCTGGTGTTGTTAATCCAAACAGTCATTGCTACAGTTCTGGTGCTTTTTGTGGCTGAATTTATGCCAAAAGCTCTTTTCAGGATCAATCCGAATCAGATTCTTACTGTTTTTGCCCTCCCATCAGCCATATTATTCTATCTTTTTTACCCCCTGGTTTTACTTTACATCGGCATTTCCGAATCAATAATTTCATTATTTACAAAAATCAAATTTACCCGGGATACCCCTGTTTTCAATGTTATTGACCTCGATCAGTACATCCGGGACTTTTCGCCGGAGAATGTTAGACAAGATGAGGTGCAACAGGAAATACAGATGTTTCAGAATGCAATTGATTTCCGTAGTATTAAGCTACGCGAATGTATGGTTCCACGGACTGAAATTGTTGCGCTTGAAGTTAACGATACAGTACCAAATCTGCGCGATGCATTCATCAATTCAGGACATTCAAAAATTGTCCTTTTTTCAGGAAGTATTGATAACATAATCGGTTATACTCATTCAGCCGACCTGTTTAAAAAGCCTTCTTCCGTTAAATCTGTCATGAGGCCAATCATTGTTGTTCCCGAAACAATGCCTGCAAATGTTGCACTGTCGATGTTTATCCAACAAAACAGAAGTATTGCAGTTGTTGTGGATGAGTTTGGTGGTACTTCGGGAATTATCACCATGGAAGATGTAATTGAAGAGATTTTTGGTGAGATAAACGATGAATTTGATACCGAAGATCTCACTGAAAAAAAGGTAAACGATCATGAGTTCATTTTTTCAGCAAGGCTCGAAATTGACTACATCAACGAAAACTACCAGCTTAACCTGCCCGAATCAGATGATTATGAAACATTGGCCGGGCTTATCATTTATTTTCATCAAAGCATCCCCGACATCAATGACCGGATCAGGATTCAGTCGTTTGTTTTTGTCATTCTGGAAGCCACTGAAACACGCATTGATAAGGTGAAACTGTTACTTAATGAATCCGGCAATGTATAGTCTTTATAATCAGGTAACTGAAAAAGCATTATTATTCCAAAAAAAATTTCCCCATTTCATTATCTATTGTATTTTTGCACCCACTTTTTAAAAAATGTGTAAACATGGCAGTAATTGGACAGATTAGAAAGCATTCAGGACTCATTGTAGTCATAGTAGGTGTCGCGTTAGCGGCTTTTGTTCTTGGTGATTTCCTTCAACCACGTAATAAATACCAGGCAAACTATATCGGTGAAATAGCCGGAGAAGAAATCCTTGCTCAGGATTTTAATACCAAAGTGGAAGAACAAATCCAAATCAGGCGGGAACAGCAGCAATCAGATAAACTCACCGAACAGGATGCTTACCAGATCAGGCAAGGCGTTTGGAGCCAAATGGTCGAAGAAATCATCATGGGACAGGAGTATAAAAAATTAGGATTGACGGTTACCAGCGAGGAATTATCTGATCAAATTCTGGGATCTGAACCACACAGGTTTGTTCAACAATCTTTTAAGAATCCAAATACCCAAACTTTTGACCGTGAAATGGTTAAAAACTTTTTACAGAATTTGGATGAACAACAACCTGATATGAAGCGCAGGTATCTCAACCTTGAGAAAATGGTAAAAGAAGACCGTTTGAAAACAAAATTCAAAAATCTGCTCACCAAGAGCTATTATATTCCAGCAGCATTTGCAAAACTTGACTATGTTAATAAAACCAAAAGCGTTAATTTTCGCTTTGTTGCACCAAAGTTCACCTCCATTTCCGATTCTTCGGTAAAAGTTACCGATGATGATTTGAGAAAATATTACGAGGAATTCATCTACAATTATCAGCAGGAGGATATTCGTAATCTCGATTATGTGGTTTTTGAGATTAAAGCTACTGCTGAAGACCGACAGGAAATTGCAACAGAAATAAATAGACTGTTTCAGGAATTTCAGACAACTGCAGATATTGTAACATTTGTAAATTCGGTTTCTGATTCACGCTACGATAGTGCTTTTAAGAAACAAACAGAGTTGCAGCCCCGCATTGCCAATGAAATGATGACAGCACCAATTGGAACTTTCATTCCTCCTTACATTGAAAATGAGAATTATTACATTGCTAAACTCATTGACAGACAATCAAGGCCTGATTCAATTAAAATGAGTCAGATTTTAATTTCCTATGAAACTGCTCCTGCAGGAATGAAAATCAACGAACGTAGTGAAATATCTGCAATGTTCCTGGTTGACAGTATTCTGCAAGCAATAAAAAAATCTCCGGAAAAGTACGAGCAGTTGGCAATAAAATATTCTGATTATCCATCGGCTGATCAGGATAAAGGTGATATTGGCTGGATGGTTGACGGTGACCCCGGTTATGCAAATTTCTTCAATGAAGGTTTGAAATTGAAACCAGGTGAAATTTCAAAAATGGATTCACCGCTTGGATTTCACGTAATTAAAGTTACTGATAAGACAAAAACGGTTGATAAAGCCAAGATTGCCTTGATTTCTCGTGCCATTGAGCCCAGTAACCAAACCTACCAGGATGTTTACATGCAGGCAAGCAGGTTTTCGGGAGAAAACCGGACACTTGTTCAATTCGACGCCGCTGTAACGAACATGGGTCTGACTAAAAAATCAGCAGATAATTTATCACAAATGTCAAACAGAATAGCTGGTATTGATAATCCCCGTCAGATTGTACGCTGGGCTTTTGTTGAAAAAACAAAACCAGGGGATGTTTCACCAGTTTTTGAAGACGGTAAAAGATATGTTGTGGCAGCACTGAAAGACGTTGGAATAAAAGGTGATACTCCTTTTGAAAAGGTTAAAGAACAGATCAGACCACTTGTTGTGAACAGGAAGAAAGCCGATATGCTGACTGACAGGGTAAAGAACCTGAACAGCCGCGACCTTTCCATGATTGCATCGTCGATGAACGAAAAAGTGGATACTGCTACCAATATCAATTTCATGTCAAGGAATATTCCTGGTTTTGGTCGTGAAAATGAAGTTATTGGAAAACTGCTGACATTACAAACTAGTGGTTTCGATATCATAAAAGGCAACAATGCAGTATTTGTTGTAGTTGTAGATAAAATTAACGAACCTGCTCAGATTTCTGATCATTCCATGTATGCCAATCAATTAAAAGGCTCTCTTTCCACCAAACTTAACAGCAATGCTTTTTTCAAGGCATTAGAGAAAGACACCGAAATTACCGACAACCGCTTGTTGTTCTACTAAGAAATTTTCTTTTTCATGGCATAAAAAGGGCACCTTCGCGAGAAGGTGCCCTGATTTTTTATAGATAAATCAACTTTTATTCAACCGTAACTGATTTGGCCAGGTTACGAGGTTGATCAATTTCGCAGTCGCGCATTACGGCAATGTAATAGGAAAGCAACTGTAGTGGAATTACAGTGATTAACGGACTGAACAATTCATCGGTTTCCGGAACTTCCAGCGAATAATTAGATAAATTGGACACTATGGTGTCACCATGCGTAACTATCGAAATTACTTTTCCTTTCCTCGCCCTTATTTCCTGGATGTTTGAAACTACCTTTTCGTAGATTCCGGAGTTCGGAGCAACTACAACCACCGGCATTTTCTTATCGATCAAAGCAATCGGCCCATGTTTCATTTCGGCTGCCGGGTATCCTTCGGCATGAATGTAAGAAATTTCTTTTAGTTTAAGGGCTCCCTCAAGAGCTACCGGGAAATTATAACCTCTGCCCAGATACAGGAAATTTCTGGAGTAAGTGAAAATCTTCGCCATATCACGTATCTGGTCATTCAATTTGAGGGTTTCCTCAACCTTTGAAGGAATCTGATCCAATTCATGGAGCAATTGATAGAAACGTGCGGTGGTGATTGTACCTTTTTTCTTTGCAAGTAGAATTGCGATAAGCGCGAGTACTGTAACCTGTGCAGTAAAGGCTTTTGTGGATGCAACTCCGATTTCAGGACCAGCATGTGTATAAGAACCTGCATGCGCTGAGCGTGCTATAGTGGAACCCACTACATTACAAATGCTGTAAACCAGTGCGCCTTTTTGTTTCGCAAGTTGCATAGCCGCCAGCGTATCCGCTGTTTCACCCGATTGTGAAATTGCAATAATTACATCCGATTCATTTATGATGGGATTTCTGTACCTGAATTCTGAAGCATACTCAACTTCCACTGGAATCCTTACGAGGTCTTCAATCATGTATTCACCAACCAGGGCAGAATGCCATGAGGTACCTGCGGCCGTGAAAATTATCCGTTTGGCGTTTAAAAATCGCTCTTCATGGTCGATAATCCCTGAAAGAGCAATTGTGTTCAAATCAATATTCACCCTTCCCCTCAAACAGTCACGAATCGATTTTGGCTGCTCAAAAATTTCTTTGAGCATGAAATGATCGTATCCTTCTTTCTCGAGGTGCGACAGATCGATTTCAAGTTTCTCGACAAAGGGTGTTTTTTCCTGGTTTTTTATTGTTTTAATTTGAAGCGGCTCACCTCTTTTCATGATGGCAATTTCTTCATCATCAAGATAAACCACATCGCGGGTATGCTTCACAATAGGTGATGCATCAGAAGCTAAAAAAAACTCGTCTTTACCAATGCCAACCACCAGCGGACTTCCCTTCCGGGCTGCAACCAGCATATCCGGGTCCTCTTTTGAGATGACAACAATAGCGTAAGCTCCAATAACCTGACTGAGTGCCAGTTGAACAGCCTTTACAAGGTCAACTTTTTCAATTTTATGAATGTACTCAATCAGTTGAACAAGCACCTCTGTATCGGTTTGGCTAATGAATTTAATGCCAATTTTCTGAAGCTGTTCTTTTAAAATGCTGTAGTTCTCGATTATGCCATTGTGAATTAATGCCAGATTATGTGATTCAGAAAAATGAGGATGTGCATTAATATCATTGGGTTCACCATGAGTAGCCCACCGCGTATGTGCAATGCCCACAGTACCTTTAATGTTTTTGTCCTTACAAAAATTTTCAAGGTCAGCAACCTTACCCTTGGTTTTATAAAGATTGACGTTGCTGTCAAGCAAGGCAATCCCTGCACTGTCATAACCACGGTATTCTAGCCTTTTCAAACCATCGATCAGGATGGGATAGGCCTCGTTCAAACCAATAAAGCCAACAATTCCACACATAACTGATTAGATTTTTTAATTGGCTAATTTAGTATAAATCAGATTCAATTTTAATCTCTTGTCAAAATTTTCTGAAATTGTCGGATTATTACCGTGTAATAAAACACGGTTTGGCACCAGCGAAGCACCCGAAATCATCAGGTAAAGGCCATAATTTGTTGAATCTTTCGAAATCAAGCTTTGTACGTAACGAGATATCCTGAAATAATATTCACCGGTTTCGGTATCGTACGTCCCTCCAAAATAAGATGTACCTTCTGATTGATCATCCAGATATGTTGCTCCTCCATTGGCAGTCCTTCTGTACAAAACCAAACCTGGTGGGGGTTGGTAAGGGTCGTTCATGTTGACATTGGTAAGAATTAGTTTTGCTTCATTTACCAATGCTGTTACAGTGTCGCTGCCCGAAACAAATTTAGACCAGTTTTTTATGTACGGCAAATCAATTTTTGCCCTTACCCCGGCCATCGGTTGCAGGTAGAATTTGTCCTCACCCAGGGTTGTATCTCCATTTAGCTGTGTCAGGAAATTTGCGTCCGCAACATTGTAATCATGCCCAAAATTCATGTATCGGGCTGAGGCATCAGAAACAGTGAAATTGTATTTCAAAGAGTCATTCTCATCGTTGTGGTAATACAGTGTCAGGCGAGAATAAGAGGAGAGGAGGTTGAAAAACATTATGCCTCCACCCGGCGAAACAACTGGATCCGGCATGATGTAAATACCCTTGATAAACCTGAGAAATTCAGCATTTGAAGATAATTCAGTTTCAGTAGCCGAAAGAATTTTAATTCCAAATTCTTCTGATAATGGAATCCTGAGTTGAGCCTTGTATTTAATGGTATCGACGTAGATACTGTCGTTTGGGGCAGGGACGAAGATTTTTGTGCCTATGGAAGGTTCCAACAATGAAATTAATTTGTTTGAGTAATAGGAACTGTCCAATGCGATTGAGTCGTTGATTTCATAAACATACGCGGTTTGGGGTGTTGTGGAGTCACCATAATAACTAATCACATCGTCACCCGAGAACGTAATGGTTGTGTATTCGAGGGCGAGGATGATGGAATCGAGTGCGGGATTTTCACCAAAATCAACTGCTACTGAAGAAAGCCTGATCTGGGTGCAGATGCTTGAGTTGGTAACTCCAAATACCGGGTCATAAAAACTCCCGAACATACTTGTAGAAGTAGCACTTGTTTTTATAGAATCTTCAAACACCGAATAAACCTTTACAGTGGAGGTATCACTGAAATAAACAATCAGCCTGTTTTTTCCAGGCTGCAGTTCAAGACCAATTTCATCAGGATCATTTTCGCATCCGATAATCACTGAAATTAAAAACAAAATTATAAATGCAAACCAGTGGTTTCTAAACATAATTTTTTATGCTGGAAATAGTTGAAAATTTTGACAATGGAGGTTAATCTTCTTTATCCTTGAGTAATTCGCTGTAAAAGGTGTTGTAAACCTCAATAAATGTTTCTGTAGGCTGGTAATCAAGAACTGGAACACCAAGTGATCTGGCATGCGTTGTTAAATTCTCATCTAACTGTTCGCTTCCAAAAATGATGGAATCTGAGTAATCCATCGCACTTTTAACCAGAGTATCATAAGTGCCTGATTTCATTTGCTTGATGTCAGCATCTTTCAGCTTATCATATTTCAATTTTTTTGTAAAATCATGATGGAGCGTCTCTTCAAAAGTGTCATCGTAAAGAGAATAAACAACTTTTGAATCCGTGAAAAGTGGATTATCCTTAAATGCTTTTTTGATGTAAATAGGAACAAGAGATGTAAACCAACCATGACAATGAATGATATCGGGTGGCCATCCAAGCTTTCTTACGGTTTCGAGCACTCCGCGGGCAAAGAAAATCATCCGTTCATCGTTGTCGTCAAAAAACAGGTTGTTTTTATCCCTGAACAAGGATTTCCGGTGGAAATAATCTTCATTATCAATAAAATACACCTGCATGCGTGCTTGCTGAATAGATGCAACCTTGATGATAAGCGGGTGATCAGAATCATCAATAATCAGGTTCATCCCCGATAAGCGTATTACCTCATGGAGTTGGTTACGTCGTTCGTTAATATTACCATATTTTGGCATAAAAGTTCTGATCTCCCTACCTCGCTCCTGAATCCCTTGTGGTAAGAATCTGCCGATGTGACTGATTGGAGTCTCCTTCAAATAGGGTGTGATTTCCTGCATTACATACAGAACTTTGGCTTTTTTCATCTTAGTGCCCGATTTTAGTCATTTAGTCTGCAAAAGTAAGAAAAATACTCATTAAGTTGTACCTATACTGATTTGTAAAGGTTTAAGTAGTGAAAAATTTCTCATATTGCTGTCAATTGTTCATTTTTTACCGCATTCAAACTTGCTTTTTGTAAAGATATTGCATTAAAAATCAGTTGAAAAAATTTGTTACACTCTCACAAAAGGGTTGTACTTTCTTTCGTGGCCTATGGTCGTGTGTGGACCATGCCCGGGATAAACCGTAAAACCTTCATCAAGAATGTAGAGTTTGCTTTTAATATTGGATGAAAGCAGGTCAAAATCGCCGGTTACAAAATCTGTACGGCCAATGCTTTCCCTGAACAACACATCTCCGGTGATGACAAATTTGCCATCCTGACAAACCAGGCAAATGTGGCCATCAGCATGGCCAGGTGTGTACAAAATATCCATACTGCAATTTCCAACCCCGATCTGATCCCCTTCCTCAATAAATTCTTCCGGTTCAACAATTTCGTCCACAGTAAATCCAAACATTCTGCCCTGCTCATTTGTTCTGAGTAAAAATTTCCGTGACTCAGGATGCATTAAAGGTTTTAGGCCATATTTATGGAAAATATGCGCCATTCCCGGAATATGATCGATATGACAATGAGTGAAAACCTGGTTCACCGGTCTCAGGTTGTTGTCGCCGATAAACTTGTCAAGGACTTCATTTTCAACTTTGTCAGAACAAGCAGGATCGATGATTAAACATTCGCCATTGCTGTTGTAAATCAGGTAAGTGTTTACCTGGAAAGGATTAAAAACCAATCTTTCAACTTTTATCATCCTGTCAGCCATTAATTTAAACTTCCGGAACTTTCATGTCAGACCCGGTAAAATAATCATGAGGTTACAAAGTTATCAATTATAATTAAAAAACGTTGTCTTCAATTTTGGCATAATGGTTTATTTTGCAACCAAATTTTTGGATTGAACTATCGGTAATGAAGTTTATTATGCTCCATAGCAGACGATTGTTTTTCGCCTTGTTGGTTCCCGTAACACTGCTGGTTTTGTGTCCTTTAACAGAGGTCAAAGCCCAGTTTTACGACGGATACCAGATGGATTTTGGCAGAAGCAGGGTGCAATTTGAGCAGTTCCTATGGACTTATTACAAGTTCGATCGTTTCGACATCTATTTTTACCTTAACGGCAAAGAGTTGGCAGTTCATACTGCAAAATACGCCACCAACGAACTGATCCGCCTCGAAGACACGCTGCAAACATACCTGGAAGGGAAAATCCAGTTCGTCATTTTCAACAACCTCAACGATTTGAAGCAAAGCAACATTGGGCTTTCTGGTGAAGAGGAATACAACATAGGTGGGATTACCCATATTCTCGGAAACAAGGTAGTGCTTTATTTTGATGGTAGTCTGGTAAATTTCGAAAAGCAGATCAGGCAGGGGATTATCCATGTTTTGCTGCAAAATGCAATTTTTGGAAGCAACATCGGCTCTCAACTGGTCAATTCGCTTTTGCAGGATTTTCCTGACTGGTACACACTGGGAATTATTTCTTACCTGGCTGAAGAGTGGAATACCGACATTGATAACCGCATCCGGAATATTATTTTGTCGGGAAAATACAAAAAGTTCAGTCACCTGGTTGCCGAAGAAAAATATGTGAAAGAAGCCGGACATTCGTTCTGGAAATTTATTGCTGACAAATACGGGAAAGCTTCTGTAATTAATATTATCAATATGACCCGTGTCAGCCGCAGCATCGAAACAGGATTTCAGTATGTTACAAGTTCAAATCTGAAAACACTGTTTCAGGAATGGAGAACCCACTACACCTCTTATTATTCATACACCGACAGTCTTTGCAGCCGACCATCTGAAGAAATGAAACTGACGGGAAAGAAAGTGTTACACCGTAATGATGTGAGCAGGAAATATTCAGAGCTTAAAATCAGTCCCGACGGGAATTATGCTGCATTTGTGACCAACGAAGAGGGTAAATACAAGCTTTGGCTGCATGGTTTGTACAGTGGAAAAATCAGGAAAATTTTAAGTAAAGGCTATAAACTGGATGAAAAAGTTGACTATGATTACCCGATTACTGCCTGGCATCCTTCAGGAAAAATCCTGACAGTGATTTATGAGCACAAAGGATTGATCTGGCTTTGTTTTTATGATCTTGATACGAAAGAATGGACGAAACAGAATATTTTCGGATTCGAGAAAATCCGTAGTTTTTCATACAGCGATGATGGCAAAACCCTTGTGCTGTCGGCAGTGCAGAAAGGCCAGAGCGATTTGTTCCTTTTCAGGATTTCATCGGGGAGTTACGAGCAGGTAACGATGGACGTTTTTGACGATTTCGATCCGCATTTTATCGAAAATTCCAATAAAGTAATTTTCTCTTCCAACCGTACAAGCGATACGCTGAAATTTGGCTTCAACGATCTGCCTGAGGTTCTCAACGAAAAGAACGACATTTTCATCCTTGACCTTAAAAGTAAAAAAAGTCTTTTGCGACGGGTTACCAATACTCCGTTTGCGGGCGAAAACAAGCCAATGGAGTATTCTAAAGGATTTATAACCTTTCTGAGTGATGAAAACGGTATCAGAAACCAATACATCGGAAAATTAGACAGTACCGTGGCTTATGTGGATACAACCGTGCATTACAGATATTTTACAAAGTCGTTCGCTCTGACCAACTATTCCAGAAATATCGAGGACCACCACGTAAGTGTTGAATCGCATAAGTACGCGTGGATTCAGCACGAAAATCTTTACGACAGGCTCTACAGCACTGATATGACGCCGGCACGCGAAACCGAAGCTGAACAACTTTTCGATACTCCTTTTATGAATTCGCTGACATCTTCCAGGTTTAAAAAGCCGGCTGTTGTGGAACCTGCAGTATCTGACACGACAATTGAAACTGGTGAACAAACGCCCAAACCCGGCCGGCAGCGTAAAAGTTTCAGGAATGCAATGAAGGGAGAAGTGGCGAACCCCGCTGCCGAAGTTTCGCAGGAAACGACTCCCGGAGATAAAGGTTCAAAAAGTAATCAATTTGCAAAACAGGGAATTATTGGAATAAACATGCCCGACAGCCTGAACGCCATGCCTGGTAGATTTACGGCTAAGAAGCCTGATAAAAAGGAGAAAAAAGATGAATTTGTAATTCCAAAACAACGCAACTATTACACTGAATATTCATTAAATAAGCTGGTTACACAGGTTTTCGATTTTTCGTACCTCAACAAAACATATCAGCCCTATTCAGGAAATATGAACGGGTACGGTGGCTCGGATAATGCCCTGGCCGGGATATCGCCGGGTTACAGCAACCCGGGCATGAGCCCGACACTAAAAGCCGCTATCACCGACCTGATGGAAGATCACCGGATGATTGGTGGAATTGGGATTGGCCTCGATTTCGACAATCTGGAGTATTTTTTGTCGTATGCTGATTTCAAAAAGCGGCTCGATAAAGAGTACATTTACCAGCGGCGAACCATTTCACAACCTGTAGTTTCAGATTCACTTTTCATGACCCGCAATTTTGTGAACGAAGGATTTGCTGTTTATACCTGGCCATTCAACCGTGTTCTGAAATTGGCCGGGACTTTTCTTTTCAGGAATGAAAACTATGTTTTTGCTGAAAGAGACGTCACCAACCGCATTCCCGACAGAAAATACAACTGGACAGGTGGTAAACTACAATTTATTTACGACGATACCAAATCGCTGGGTCTGAACTTACTGAATGGAACACGGTTTATGGTCTTCGGGGAGTACAATGTACAGATTGAGCATTTGAATAAAAATTTAATGGTGTTTGGCTTCGATTTCAGGCATTACAAAAAAATCCACAGGCAAATAATATGGGCCAACCGCCTGGCGGGAAGTACCAACTTTGGGTCAGAACGGTTGCTTTACTACATGGGCGGAACCAACAACTGGCTGTTTCCCTCTTTTGCCCTCGAAACACGCATCGACAATACCCAAAACTGGGCATACCAGACGCTGGCAACCAACATGCGGGGATTTAATCAGAATGCCAGAAATGGTAACAATTTTGTGGTTTTCAATACCGAAGTAAGGGTGCCTGTTTTCAGGTATTTACTCAATCGCCCCATCGAATCGGAGTTTATTAAAAATTTCCAGTTGGTAAGTTTTGCCGATGTAGGAACTGCGTGGGCAGGATGGAATCCCTACGATGAAAACAATGTTCTTTACACCCGTTATGTCAATTCTGGTCCTGTGAGGGTGATTGTTCATTACGAAAAAGACCCGCTGATTGGGGGTTTTGGTTTTGGAACCCGGACCAAACTGCTGGGTTATTTTGTAAAAGGTGATCTGGCCTGGGGAGTGGAAGACGGCAGGGTAAATCCATCACCTAAATTTTATTTCTCAATGAGTCTGGACTTTTAAAACATCAGATATTGCAAATATGAATTTCTCAACAATAATAATTCTCATTCTTATTGGTCTGGCAGCCGGCGCTTTTGGTGGATTTGTCGGACTTGGAGGCGGGATCATTATGATTCCGGCGATGGTGTTGTTTCTTGGAATGTCGCAGTACATGGCACAGGGCACAAGCCTGGCCGTAATGCTGCCACCGATTGGAATCCTGGCGGCTTACAATTATTGGAAAGCCGGCCAACTCAATATTAAATTCGCCTTGATCATTGCTGTAGCATTTGTGATTGGAAGCTATTTCGGCTCAAAATATGCCCTGAAAATTCCTGAGGACACCATGAGAAAATTGTTTGCTATTTTCCTTCTTATTATGGCGGCCAATCTGTTTTTTAAGAAATAGTAACTTTTCCCCGGTTTTTCAATGTTTTTTTTGGATTACCCTTCCCAGAAATTTTCATCAATTGAGAAGAGAGTGATCTGATTTTCAGGATTTTGATTTTACCGGGATATTGGTTAATTTAAAATTAACATCTTACGCCGTGATAAGGTCTGACTTTTTATCCAGGTTGTGCCAAACAGGTTAAGTTAATGTTAAATTTTTCTAAGTAAATTGTATCTGGTTTTCTGTCAGACAAATAATGTTTTCAACAATTGTTTTGTTAACAAATTGATTTGTAGGTTCGGTAGGAATGATTGTATCTTGCACCACATTTTTATCTGGAAATTTATCACTCCAGATAATTGGTTTTCAAAAGACAAGTTTTAAATCATCAACATAATCCTATATACGAGAAGCAGTTATGGAACAGGATCTTTTTGCTAATTTGGAAGAAATCGAGCAGAGGAAGAAAGTAGGAAGGGAAGACAAAGATTATTTTAAGGAGGTGGTTTCGAAGCGTGAGCGACCGAAAGTAAGTGAGACACATTTCGCACGGGAAGCAAGGGAGACGGAAAAAAGGAACGATTTAACAAAAGAAGAACTTAAGCCTTTATCCCGGGAAAATATTTTACAGGAATCGATAAAATATTTTGGTGGTGATGAACTTGCTGCAACTGTCTGGATGAATAAATATGCCCTGAAAAACAGCAAGGGTGATATTTTTGAACTCACACCTGACGACATGCACCGCAGAATTGCCAGAGAAATTGCTCGTATTGAAAAAAGATACCAAAATCCTTTGAGCGAAGAGCAGATTTATTTTGTTCTGAAAGATTTCAGGTACATTGTTCCTCAAGGCAGCCCGATGGCCGGAATTGGTAATAATTTCCAGATTTCTTCACTCTCAAACTGCTTCGTAATCGGTAATCCAAAACCTTCTGATTCCTACGGCGGCATTATGAAAACCGACCAGGAACAGGTGCAACTGATGAAACGAAGGGGTGGGGTGGGGCATGACCTCTCACACATCCGCCCGGCTGGAAGTCCTGTAAAAAACAGTGCGTTGACCTCAACCGGGATAGTTCCCTTTATGGAACGTTACTCCAATTCAACACGCGAAGTAGCCCAGGACGGCCGCCGGGGTGCGCTGATGCTTTCAGTTTCAATCAAACACCCCGATGCCGAGGATTTTATTGATGCAAAACTTGAATTGGGGAAAGTTACCGGCGCCAATGTTTCTGTAAAAATCGACGACGAATTCATGCGCTGCGTAAAGGAAGACAGGCTTTACAAGCAGCAATTCCCGATAAATTCGGACAACCCGAAAAATGTAAAAATTATCGATGCACGAAAATTATGGAACAAGCTCATCCACAATGCCTGGAAGTCAGCCGAACCGGGTATTTTGTTCTGGGACACCATTATCCGTGAGTCGGTTCCTGATAGCTACGCCGATATTGGATTTGCCACTGTTTCAACAAATCCCTGTGGCGAAATTCCACTCTGTCCTTACGACAGTTGCCGTTTGTTGGCTATTAACCTTTACAGCTATGTCGAAAATCCATTTACACCACAGGCCAGGTTCAACCAGCCGTTGTTCATTGAACATGCCCATGTAGCCCAACGGATTATGGACGACATTATCGATCTTGAGATTGAAAAGGTTGACAACATCCTGCATAAAATTGATTCAGATCCAGAGGATGAGGAGACAAAACTTGTTGAAAGAAGTCTGTGGGAAAAAATTAAGGAAAAAACCCTGCAAGGACGCCGGACAGGAATCGGCATCACTGCCGAAGGCGACATGTTAGCCGCTCTGGGGTTAAGATATGGAACCGACGAGGCAACCAATTTCTCTGTTGAGGTTCACAAATTATTGGCTGCTGAAGTTTACCGTTCGTCGGTAACATTGGCTTCCGAACGTGGTAAATTCCCGGTTTTTAACTACGAAAAAGAGAAGAACAATCCATTCATCCAGCGTCTTGGCAGCGTAGATCCCACCATTCTGGAAGAAATGAAAAAGCACGGACGCCGCAACATCGCCCTGCTTACCATTGCCCCAACCGGCAGCGTGAGCATTTGCACACAAACTTCTTCCGGAATTGAACCGGTGTTTATGCCAACTTACAAACGCAGGCGGAAGGTAAACCCCAACGATAAAGATGTCAGAATCACTTTCGTGGACGACACAGGTGATTCGTGGGAAGAATATAATGTTTTCCATCCCAAATTTATGACCTGGCTCGAAATTAATGGCCATAACCCAATTGCTGTGATGGATTATCCAGACGAGGAAATACAGAAACTGGTCAGGAAAAGCCCTTACTTTAAGGCTACTTCCAACGACATCGACTGGTTGTCGAAGGTAAAAATGCAGGGAGCTGTGCAAAAGTGGGTTGATCACAGTATAAGTGTTACCGTTAACCTCCCGGCCGACGTCACCGAAGAAATGGTAAGCCAGGTTTACGAAACTGCATGGGAGAGCGGCTGCAAAGGAATGACCATTTACCGCGACGGATCACGTTCGGGAGTACTCGTTAGCCATAGTAAAAAAAACAATGAAGAGGAGTTTAAAGAAACCACAGCGCCCCAGCGTCCCAAAAAGCTGAAAGCCGATGTGGTCTGGTTCAGCAACGATACCGAAAAATGGGTAGCCGTTATTGGAACACTCAACAACAGACCTTACGAGATTTTCACCGGAAAGGCAAAAGGATTTTTCCTTCCCGAATGGGTTACCAAAGGTTGGGTGATCAAATCAAAAGATTCGAATGCAACCAGGTACGATTTTCAGTTCCTCGATCCCGACGGGTTTAAAATTACCATGGAAGGCCTCTCACGTCAGTTCAACAAAGAATACTGGAACTATGCAAAACTCATTTCCGGAATTTTACGTCATGGCATGCCGTTGCATTATGTAGTTGATATCGTAAACAACCTCCAATTGGACAGCGAATCCATCAATACCTGGAAAAACGGAGTTGTGCGGGCACTTAAAAAATATATTCCGGACGGAACCGTAGCTAAAAAGTCGAAATGTCCTGAATGTGGTTCCGAAGGATCGCTCATTTATCGCGAAGGCTGCATGATTTGCACCTCATGTAACCACTCAGCCTGCGGATAAACAAGCCAAAACATTTTTTTTAATTAAAACCCCGGGTTCAGAAATCGAATCGGGGGTTTACTGTGTTATTGTTTTTCGATCCGAACGAAAACCCAAATCCAATTCCACCGCTTAACTTGTAATCTGTCTGCATTTCAAGCTGTCCGATGATTTGTTCTTCCGTTGTCAGATTACTGCCGGGCAAAGACATTTGGTTACGGGGCATTTGTATCGAAAAATTAGCGTTTACACAAAAGCCCCGGCAAACTTTAATATTTGTCCTGAAATCGGCACCCAGGTCAAAACAGGAAAAATTTTGTAAATAATTCGAGCCATGCAGTGATGCATCCACACTTCCGAATTTTTCCAGTATCCTGAAACCAATTTTTAGATTTTGCAGGAAAAGTCGGTCATTTGTTTTGTTGTAAATGGTTGGTTCGTGGTAGTCAGAATGTTCGTAACCAATGGAATAGCGAAAAATGAGCTGCCGTCGTGAAGCATCACTGTATTTGTAAAAGTTGTATTCGATGGTTGGAGCAACGATAAACTGCCTGCTCAGATTGCTGTACAAACTGCTGGTTGCTGCACCAATACCCCCGATTCCAACGTGTTCGCCTGCACTTTTCACCAATAATCCACTGATACCAAAGTCTTTATTGGTCGAAACATAACTGTCGGTCAACGAATCATTATCCCAGAAACGATAAATGGATTCAGAAAAATTATACTCCGACTAAATTTCCAGTTTGATATCCGAAGTGACTTTTGCTGCATAAAAA
>Ga0172370_10003487_pt1 | contig 21711 bp, 21 predicted proteins | sample LakKiv5m_FD_114538 | JGI IMG/M metagenome (GOLD analysis project Ga0172370, IMG submission 114538) | Freshwater microbial communities from Kabuno Bay, South-Kivu, Congo - kab_022012_11.5m | ecosystem: Environmental > Aquatic > Freshwater > Lake | place: Democratic Republic of the Congo...
AACTCAACCGGACGCCGGTCCTCTTCCCCGGGACCAAGCTGCGCGTCCGGTACTCCGTGAAGCCCGATCCGTGAGCCCGAACCGGACAGATCAGGCCGGGCTTATGTCAGGAGGTCTGGATTCTTCTTCACGCACTCGCCCGAGTCGGGGGTTGCCTCGGCGCAGTCGTCGCACTCGAACCCCGTGTTGCAGCACAGAGGATCGGGATCCTTGCCGTAGCGGCACTGGTTCGCGATGCACGCCACGTTCCAGCATGCGTCTTGCACTACTTGGTCGTCGACGATGACCAGGTGGTCGGTGCAGTACGTGAGCTCCTTGCCCGGGGTGCAGCAGCCCTCGAACGACGCCGGGTCGTGACCGTAGGCCAGGATCTCGGCGTCGGTCAGGTCGGTGTAGGGGTGGAACCCGCACCAGCCCTTGCCGTTCACGATCTGCTCGCAGCGGTCGATGCTGCACGGATCGTCGTCGTCGCAGTCGGCGTCGCCGACGCAGCACCGCGTGCCGGTGGCGTTGACGATGGGCTGGTGAAGGCATTGATACGTGGACAAGCACGAGTCGACGGTGCATTCGTCCTGGTCGTCGCACGACTGGTCGGCGGTGGCCGAAAGAAAATCGCACCCGTAGCACCGGTTCACCAGCGCGTCGTCCAAGTCGGTGATCGGGTTGTCGATCCCGTAGCAGTGCTCGGACGGCGCGCACTCCAGGTCAGACTGGCAGCAGTCGCTCGCCACGTATCCGTAACGGCACTCGAAATGGTGAGTGCCGTCCGCCGGCCACGAAGTGTCCACGCAGTTGTCGACCGAGCAGGGATTGGTGTCGTTGCAGCACGCGTCAGCGTGGGCCGGATCGCACACGTACTTGTGCGAAGCGGCGTCGTAGACGGTGGGCCAGCAGTCGACGATGGAGACGCGGAGGATGACCGAGGCGCATGCGCGTTGCCAACCCGCTGCCACGGGGTCGAGGTCGGCCGTCCATCCGCCCGCGCCTTCCGCGCGCACCAGGCACGCCCACAGTGTGTGTTGTCCCGGCCCGACGCCTGACAGCACCAGCGGCACGTCGCCCCCGGCCGTGGTGGTCACCGCCAGCCACGAGGCCGCGCCGTCGTCCAGCACAAACCCCACCCCGTGCCCGGCGGCGGGGTACTCCCAATTGGCTACCGTGAACTGCACCGTTACGTTCATGAGCGGAAAGTCGGGGTTGTCGGCGGCGTTCGGCGCCAGCGGGTCGGGCTTCTTCTCTTTGAAGTAGGTGTAGTTCTCGGGGCTGACGATCGAGATGGACGGCAGATCGGAGGCCCGAGACGGGCGGCCGAAGGCCAGGAGGCCGAGCGCGACGATCGCGGCGGACGCGACTCCGATCCTCATGGGCCCCCCGCTCTCCGATTCGATCGCAGGATACTCAGAAATCAGAGGGGTGTCGACGACGTCACGAAGCGACCGCCAGGGCCGGCTCGACGAGGTTTCGACCCGGCCCCTGCGGGTAGCCTGCGGAGGCATCGTCCTTGCGCAATCCTCGCTTCGACCGCTAGAATCCAGGCAGGAACCCATCGGCTTCGAGGCACCTGGTGGCCCGCCATTCGATCGACAAGCGGGTGCTCCAACAGGCGAGGAGTCGCCTTGAGGGAGCGTTCGGGCGCCGCTTCCGCGGACTCATCCTGTTCGGCTCCGAAGCGCGTGGCGACGCGCGCGACGACAGCGACATCGACCTGCTGTTGTTGCTGCAAGGGCCCGTTCACACCTGGGACGACGTCGGGAAGGCCGTGGGTGCGCTCGGCGACCTTCAGCGAGCCCAGGACCCGGTGCGCTGCTTCAGCGTGGTGCCGGTCGACGCCGACGCCTACGCGCGGCAGGAATATCCCCTGTACGACAACGTGCACCGCGACGGAGTCGCGTTGTGAACCCCCAGGCGACCGCGCTCGCGTTCTGGCGCAAGGCGCAGGAAGACCTTGGAGCGGGCCAGAAGCTCTCTCCCGGATATCCGAACGTCGTCGCGAGCCGCTCGTACTACGCCGCGTTCCATGCGGTCAGCGCCCTGCTGGCGCTCAGGGGCGCAGCCTACGTGAAGCACGAAGCCGTGCGCACAGCCGTCCACCGGGATCTGGTGCGTCCGGGAGAATGGCCAGCCGAATACGGCAACAACTACGATCGCTTGATGGCGCTCCGACACGTCGGCGACTACGGCACCGACATCCCGGTCTCCGAGGAAGACGCGGCGCACGCGCTCGAGTGCGCGACGGTGCTCGTGAAGGCCGTGCGCGACGCCGCACCGGAAGTGTTCGTCGAGGCTACGCAAGCTCTCCCCTGACCCCGGGTCGCCGGGATCGCGACAGAAAGAACGCGCGACAACCGCGCATCGTCAGGGGCACAGAACGCCCACCCCGACGCGTCGAGGGGCGGAGTGGCAGTCGGGTCGCCCACCAGGCGCCGGAAGAGCTCGTCGCCCGGGAGGCACGCCTGGCCAACGGGGCAGCAGCCTCCGATGGTGCCACGTGGCGTGGTGGCGCACGTCACCTGGGTCGTGGGGTCGCAGGTGCAGTAGCCCGCCGCGAAGCCGCTGCAGGCGGCGACGCCGTCCAGCGAGACCGCGGCGGTGATGCCGAAGATGTCACGCAGCGGCAGGCAGAGGGAGCCCGCCTGGGTGCAGAAGGCCATGCGGTCGTCGCAGCGTGCGTCGGGCGAGGCGCAGCAGCCGGCGGCGGGGTCGCAGACCAGCGTGCTCCACACGTGCTCGGGGTCGGGGCAGCCGGCGGTGACGCAGTCGTGCGTACAGCCGGCCGAGAGGCGGGGGCAGACGTCGCCGTCGGGCTCGATGCAGGCGTGGTCGGCGCCGCACCCGCACCCGAGGGGGCAGTCGCCGTCGGAGACGCACTCCACGCACATGACCTGGCCGTAGACGGTGATGCAGGCGCCGTAAGGCTCGACGCACGCGCAGCTTCCGTACCCGAACCAGCAACGTCCGTCGGCCCCGCAGGTGCCGCAGGGGCACTGTGAACTGTTCTGGCACTCGCGGCATTGTCCGTCCACGCAGACGGGCTCCCACGTGGGGCACGCAATGGGGCAGCCGCTCACGCAGGTATTGTGCTCGCACGTCGGAAACGCCACAGGGCAGTCGGCGTCGGTCGCGCACGAGGTCCAGATCTGCAGGTCTGGAAGCCGCGCGTCCAGCGTGTCTGCGGGCACGTCGGTGGGCACGTCGGCGGGCGCGTCGGCGGGCACGTCGGCTTCTGCGAGCTTCGCCGTACTCTCGGCCGCGATCTCTCCCTTGACGCCAACGTCCGCGTCGGCGTGGTCGTTCTGGTGGCCGCAGCCGAGGCCGAAGAGAAGCAAGAGCGTCGGCAGGGTGGCGGATCGAGGTTGGAGCATGACGCCTCGCGGAGATGCTTCGTGTAGGGCACACCCGCGGGGTAGGGTGGGCTTTCCACGTCAGAGTGGGTGCAACACGACCTCTCGAGTCGTGACGACGTCGGCCACCACCACCACGTCATCGAGGTAGTCGGCCAGGAAGCCGACCCCACGCACTCCAAGGTCACCTGGTACTCACCTGCCGGCAGGTCGAGCTCGCTCGAGAGCCTACGCCCTTTTCCTGCGTCCCCAGTATCCGGGGCGCCTTCGGTTGTGGCTGACCGCTATGACGCGAATCCGGTCGGGTTCGACGACGAAGAGAAGGCTGTAGGGAAAGCGCCGTAGCACGCGTCGACGGACCTCCGTCGCGACCAACTGCCACGCTTCGGGGTTCTTCCGAAGTTCTTCCGCCGCCTCGGCCACCTCGACCACGAGCGCCGCTCCGAGCCCTGCGGACTTCGCCTCGTAGTAGCGGGCGGCTTCGATCAACTCGGCCTCGGCGTCTTCGTGAAACGAAAGGGGCTTCATCTGAGAGCGGCCATGGCGCGCCGAATGACCGCGCTTGCCGGTCGCTCTTTCGCTCTGCCGCCGCGCAGATCGGCGAGCCTTTGCTCGGCTTCGGTGATCCAGAGCTTCAGGTTCTCTTCTTCTGACGGCGCGTCGAGGCTCAAGAGCAGGGTCTCGGCCAGCTTCGCACGTTCGGCGAGGTCGAGCTTCAGTGCTTCGGCTTCGACGGCTGCTGCTTGCGGCGACATGACTCGGGCTCCGACCGGTATCTGACGAAAGGATAGCCACGGGGAGTCTCGCGGGCAAGCCGGACCCCCCGACGTGCGCGAACTCACTCGATCGTGATGTCGAAGGTCTCCGCTGGACCGCAGTCCGTGTAGAACCCGTTCACGGCGCACTCGACGATGACCGAGAACGTCCCGGGGCCGTGCTCGAACGATGCCGACACGGTCGCGACGTAGTCGTTGTCGCTGCACGAACAATCGTAGTCGCAAACGGTGTTGACCAGACGCAGGCGCAGGGTGCTGCCCTGATCGGTGAGGGCAAACGCTTCGGGTTGCTGGCAGTCCTCGTAGACGGCGGCTTTCCAGCGAACGGTCAGCGTCGACCCTTCGACCAGCACCTCTGGCCCCCTCGCGTCGGAAGCGAGCGTCGCGAGGAACTCCGCGGTTTCCGGGTACCACCCGACCCAGAGCACCTGCTCGATGGTCACCGGAAGGTACACCTCGACGTCACAGAGGTTGCCGATGCCGTCGAAGTCCCAGTCGAGCTGATCGGGATTCGCTACCAGCGGGCAATTGTCGGCCGGATCGAACTGGCCGTCGTTGTCGTCGTCGGGATCGCAGGCGTCGCCCAGGTTGTCGGCGGGCTTGTCGGTGTTGGTCTGAGCGGGGTTGTAGACCAGGGGGCAGTTGTCGAGCTCGTCGAGGATGCCGTCGTTATCATCGTCGGGATCGACGCAGTCAGCCGCGCCGGAGCCGTCGGCATCGGCGAAGCCCTCGTCGGTCTGGCCGTCGCAGTTGTTGTCCTTGTGGTCGCACGTCTCGACCGCGCCCGGATACACGAGGTTGTTCTTGGGCGCGCAGTCGTCCTCGTCGAGCACGCCGTCGTTGTCGTCGTCGGGGTCGCAGGCGTCGCCCAGGTTGTCGCCGAGCACGTAGCCCAGGTTGTACTCGTCCCAGTTCTCCTGGTAGAAGTTGGGTACCTTCGGGCAGTTGTCGAGGTAATCCGTGACGCCGTCGTTGTCGTCGTCGGGGTGCGGGCAACCGGCGTCCGGGATTCCATCGCCGTTTGAGTCAGCGAAGCCCTCGTCGGCTTTGCCGTCGCAGTTGTTGTCGAGCCCGTCGCGCTCTTCGGGCACGTCGACCGACGGGGCGTCGGAAACGTCGGCGGTGTCGAACGCGTCGGGAGGGTCGAGCGCCACGTCGGCAGGCGCGATTTCGTCAGCCGAGTCGGGGCCCGCAGGCGAGACGTCGCACGAGGACAGCAGGGCGGAGCCGGCCAGGCCGAAGACAACGGCCACGAGAACCCGGACGGTTCGAATTCGCTTGTGCATGAAGGCAGAATACGGAGGTCAGGAGCCAGGGTCAACGTACGGGAGGGGGCGTCGCAGTCTTGGTGGCACGCCTCGGTGCGTCGGCTCACGAGCGCGTCAGTCGCGTAGACCTTCGACGTGCGACAGAACGGCCGATACGGCCGTGATGATTCCGGCGCGCTCGAGCGGCGGCGTCGACGGCTCGGCGAACGCCTCGTACCGGTACTGCACGGCGAACACCGAGAGGTCGACCAGGGTCCAGTAGTCGTCGCACCGTTCGCCCAGAGATTCGAGGGCCGCCAGCAGGTGGGACAGGTCGTGCGTTTTCGGGTAGGCCTCTTCGCGCAGGTCGAGCCAGGCCTTCAGCGCCTTCTCGACCGCCTGCTGCGCGTGGAAGCCGAACACCTCATCGGCGAACGTCGAAGGTTGGTCAACCATGCCGCGGAGCGCGGCCAGATCTTTGCGGGCCATGGTAAGGAGCCCCAGCGCGTGCTCACGACTCATAGAGCACCTTGCCCTCGCGCACGGCATCGTGCAGCACGTGGTTCCGCATGTCGCGTCCGCTCTCGAACTCCGTGCGGCTGTACAGCAAGATGTCTTTTGGGACGGGATACCGGGCCAGCAGGCGCAGGAGGTCGCCCGTCTCGTGGCGCCGGTCGGTGACGGTCTCGCTCACGACGATCAGGTCGAGGTCGGAATCGGGTCCGGCATCCCCGCGGGCGTGCGAGCCGAACAGGATGACGCGGAGGGGCGCGACGGCGCGTACCAGGTCGGCGATCATCTGTGGGAGCAGGTCGTCCAGCACCGCCGTCGTCATGGTCGCTCCGCCGCGCCGATTCGTCGATTGCCGTTCGTACGTATGGAAGAATACCTGCGACCATGCGAGATCGCAACGCGGTCGACGGGCCACCGACTTCGTGCCCAATCCCGCCCTACGCCACGGCGAACGTAGGCGTAGACAATAGGGGTCGCCTAGAAGAGCCTCGGACCGTCCGAACGATAGCCTGATGGCCCTGGGAGAAGCGGCTCGTCACAAGTGTCCGTGCTACCGCGTGGGGTTCTTCCTCCCGTGGAATACGACGATGACCATGTCGCCGCTTCGCCGGGATCCGTCGAGGGCTCGCCGGGCCTCCGGCGCCTTGCCCCGCGCCCTCTTTCCAAGTATCGTCCCTCCTAGCACAACGCCTTTCGGAGCTCTCCCATGCTCCTGCGCCGGGTGTCGTTCGCAGTAGTGCTGGTGGCCTGGTTCGTGGCCTGCGGCAGCAGTGACGGCCAGCAGGGTCACGACCAGGTCGAGCCCGACCTCGCTGTCGACGTGCCCGCCGACGTCGTCGCTCCCGACGCGCACGACGTGGCGCCCCTCGACCTGCCCGACGGCCTGGTCGATCTCGGCGGCAACGACCCCGGCCCCGACGTGGGCGACGACGTCCCCGCCGACGCCGAGGCCTCCGACACCGCCGACGTGGGCCCCGACCTGCCCCCCGGCTGCGCCGACGACCCGGGCCTGCCCTACTGCCCCTGCTCGTCCGACGGGCAGTGCGTCTCGGGCACGTGCATCTTCACCCCCGACGGCCGCGTCTGTGCCGAGTCGTGCAGCGAGACCTGCCCCACGGGTTGGACGTGCCGCAACGTCTCGGACACCGATCCGCTCTACATGTGCGTGCCCGCGCAGCCCACGCTCTGCCAGCCCTGCGGCACCGACGCCGACTGCGCCTCGGCCGGCTTCGAGGCCGGCCTCCTGAAGTGCCTCGACTACGGCCTGACGGCCGGGCGCTTCTGCGGCGGGCCGTGCGGCGTGGGCTACGGCGACTGCCCCGAGGGCTACACCTGCGACCCCAGCGGCGCCGTACCGCAGTGCCGCGTCACCAGCGGCGAGTGCGCCTGCTCGGCGTGGGCCCGCCAGGTGGGCCTGTCGACCGATTGCGCGCGTACCGGCGAGATGGGGATCTGCACCGGCCAGCGTAGCTGCGGCGGCGACGGCCTCTCGGAGTGCAGCGCTCCGACCCCCGCCTTCGAAGCCTGCGACACCATCGACAACGACTGCAACGGCACGATCGACGACCCCGACAATCTCGGCTCGCTCACCTGCGGCCAGGGCCCCTGCGCGCACAGCGTACCGGCCTGCGTCGACGGCCAGGCCAACACCTGCGACCCGCTGCAAGGTGCGCAGCCCGAGGCCTGCAATGGCCAGGACGACGACTGCGACGGCGACACCGACGAGACCTTCCCCGACACCGACGGCGACGGCAAGGCCGACTGCGCCGATCCCGACGACGACAACGACGGCGTGCCCGACGACGGCAACGGCAGCGGCAACCCCAGTGACAAGCCCTGCACAGGCGGCAGCGTCAACGCTTGCGACGACAACTGCCCGCTGGCCAAGAACGCGGCGCAGGCCGACCTCGACGCCGACGGCAAGGGCGACGCCTGCGACCCCGACAAGGACGGCGACGGCTCGGCCGACGTGGCCCTCGGCGGCACCGACTGCGACGACCAGGACCCGCAGGTGAACGTGGGCAAGAGCGAGGGCGACGCCTACGGGCTCGGGCTCTGCAACGGCGTCGACGACGACTGCGACGGCCAGACCGACGAGGGCTACGGCGATCTCGACTCCGATGGCACGCCCGACTGCCGCGATACGGACGACGACGGCGACGGTTCCCCCGACACCGCCGACTGCAAGCCCCTCGATCCGGCCGTGTTCCCGGCGCAGACCGAGGCCTGCAACGGCCGCGACGACGACTGCGACGGCCAGGTCGACGAGGGCTTCCCCGACACCGACGCCGACGGCATCAAGGACTGCGTCGAGGACGACGTCGACGGCGACGGTGACGCCGACGCCAGCGACTGCAAGCCGAACGATCCCAAGGTCTTCCACGGCCAGAACGAGGCCTGCAACGGCCAGGACGACAACTGCAACACCATCGCCGACGAGGGCTTCGCCGACTTCGACGCCGACGGCTCGGCCGACTGCGTCGACCCCGACGACGACGACGACGGCGCACTCGACGCCGCCGACTGCAAGCCCTTCGACCCGGGCGTAGCGCCGGGCAAGCCCGAGCTCTGCAACGGCATCGACGACAACTGCGCGGGTGGCGCCGACGAGGGCTTCGTCGACACCGACGACGACGGCGAGCCCGACTGCCTCGACGTCGACGACGACGAGGACGGCATCGTCGACACGAAGGACAATTGCCCATTGGCGCCCAACTTCGACCAGCAGGACCTCGACGGCGACCTGCTGGGCGACGCCTGTGACCCCGACGACGACGGCGACGGCGTGCCCGACGTCAACGACAACTGCCCGTTACTGGCGACCGGGGACCTCACCGACACCGACGCCGACAAGCTGGGCGACGCCTGCGATCCCGACGACGACAACGACACGGTGGCCGACGGCGCCGACAACTGCCCCCTGGCCGCCAACAGCGACCAGAAGGACTTCGACGGCGACCAGTTGGGCGACGCCTGCGATCCCGATCAGGACGGCGACGGCGTGGCGAACGGCGCCGACACCTGCCCCTTCGTCGACGACAAGATCGACACCGACGGCGACAAGATCCCCGAGAAGTGCGAGATCGCCTGGGCGGGCCTCGCCTGGCCGAACGCGGGTGACCACGCCACGGCGAACAACACGTTCAACATGTACCTGCAGGTCTTCAAGTCGGGCTCGACCAACGGGGCCTACCCGAACAAGCCCGCTCCCGACATCGACGTACGCATCCGCTACAAGAAGGACGGCGACGCGGCCTGGCAGAACGCCGTCGCCACCTACAACGTCGACGTGCCCAACAGCAACAACAAGGAATACCGCTTTACCGTGCCCTCCGCGTTCCTCTCCCCTGGCGGGTCGTTGGTCGTCGAATGGATGCCCTACGACGTCACGGGCGGCGCGGGCTACGAGCACCTGTACACGAGCGGGATCCAGGACAAGGCCGGCCACTGGCAACCCTTCACCTACCCCATCCAGTAGGAGCGCCATGGAACCGCTGGCGATCGTCACGGGGGCTTCGAGCGGGATCGGGCGCGACCTGGCCCTGAAGCTGGCCGCGCGCGGCTACCACACCGTCGTGATGGCCCGTCGGGCCGAGCGCCTCGCCGACCTCGCGCGCGAGATCGAGGCGCGCCACCCCGTGCGCTCGGTCCCCGTCGCGGTCGACCTGGCCGACCTGGAGGCCGCCCGCCGGGCCTTCGTGCAAGCCTTCGATGTCGCCCGGGCCAACGGCTGGCGGCTCGCGGTGCTGGCTAACAACGCGGGCGTCGGCGAGTGGCGCCCCTTCCTGCGCGTGCCGCTCGACAGGCAGCTGCAGTGCATCGACCTGAACATCAAGGCCACGACCCTGGCCACGCGGCTCTTCCTCGACCAGGTGCTGGGGAGCGACCAGCGGGCCTACATCCTGAACGTGGCCTCCATGGCCAGCCTCCTGCCCGTGCCCAACTACGCGGTCTACTCGGGCACCAAGGCCTACCTGCGCTACCTGAACGAGGCCCTGAACTTCGAGCTCAGCGGCACGAACGTCTCGCTCACGTGCCTCTGCCCGGGCGGCACCGACACCGAGTTCCTGGCGGTCGCCGGCAACCAGCCCACGCGCCTGGCCGCCCTCGCCACCCTGCCGGCGGATCGCGTGGCCGAGTGCGGCCTCCGCGCCATGTTCCGCCGCCGGCACGTGGTGGTACCGGGCGCCAGCAACCGCTTCGTCACCTGGCTGCTGGCGATCCTGCCGCAGCGCCTCGGCCAGCGGTTCCTGAACTTCGTGCTGGGGCTCGGCATGAAGAAGGATTGGTAGGCATCCATGTGGGTCCTGGTCCTGCTCTTCGCGTTCGTCGTGGCCGGGCTGGTCACCGAGAAGGTGTTGAACGAGCGGCGCCTGAAGCGCATCAAGCACCGCATCTACGTGAACGGCACGCGCGGCAAGTCGTCGGTCACGCGCCTGATCGCGGCGGCGCTCCGTGAAGGCGGCGTGCGCACCATCGCCAAGACCACCGGCTCCAGCCCGCGCTTCATCTTCCCCGACGGCTCCGAGGTGCTCATCCGCCGGTTGGGGCAGACCAACATCAAGGAGCAGCTGAAGGTCATGCGCTGGACCAGCCGCTACGAGCTCGACGCCGCGGTGGTCGAGTGCATGGCGCTGCAGCCCTACACGCAGTGGATCAGCCAGCACATGATGGTGCGGGGGACCATCGGGGTCATGACCAACGCGCGCGCCGACCACCTCGACGTGATGGGGCCGGGCGTAGCCGACGTCGAGAAGGCGCTGGCCGGCACCGTGCCGAAGAAGGGCATCTTCGTCACCGCCGAGCGGCACCAGAACCGCGTGTTCCAGCGCGCGTGCCAGGACCTGGGCACGACGTACGTGCAGATCACCGAGGCCGACGTGGCCGCCGTGACCCCCAAGGAGCTGCAGGGCTTCTCCTACATCGAGCACGCCGAGAACGTGGCGCTGGCGCTCCGCGTGGCGGCGCTGCTCAAGGTCCCCCGCGAGGTGGCCGTCCGCGGCATGCAGAAGGCCATTCCCGACATCGGCGCGCTCACGCGGTGCCAGCTCGACTTCTACGGGCGGCGTATCGTGTGGGTCAACGGCTTCGCCGCCAACGATCCCGATTCCTACCGCATCCTGTGGCGCCGCCTCGACCAGGCCGAGACCGTCGAGAAGCGCATCGTCGTGGTCAACTGCCGCGACGACCGCCCCGACCGTTCGCGCCAGCTGGGCGAGCTGGCCGCCGAGCTCACGACCGTCGACCACTGGCTGCTGGTGGGCTCGGGCACCGAGGTCTTCGCGCGCGCGGCGGTGCAGGCCGGCGTCGACGCCGGGAAGCTCTACACGCTGGTGGGCGAGACCATCCCCAAGCTGTTCGAGCGCATCGTGGCCCAGTCGGGAGCGTCGTCGCTGGTCTTCGGCGTCGGCAACATCAAGGGCGACGGCAAGGCCCTCGACGAGTACTTCACGAACCGCGCGCGTCTGCCGCGCCCGAAGCAGGACAGGTAACGCCATGGAAGACCTGGTGGTCCAGATCTCGATCGGCCTGGGGCTCGTGATCAGCCTGCTGTTCAGCGAGTTCCTGGGATTGGCCGCGGGCGGCATGGTGGTGCCCGGCTACTTCGCCCTGAGCCTCACCGATCCCATGAAGGTGGTCATGACCATCCTGGTCGGGCTCGCCACCTTCGGCATCGTGCGCTTCATGAACTTCTTCATGATCATCTACGGGCGGCGCCGCACCGTGCTCATGATCCTGGTCGGCTTCCTGGTCGGCGCCGTGGTGCGCAACTTCATCACGTTCGAGGTCAGCAGGCTCGAGGTCGATCTCGAGGTCATCGGCTACATCATCCCGGGGCTCATCGCCATCTGGCTCGACCGCCAGGGGGTGGTCGAGACGCTCTCGACACTCCTGGTGTCGTCGGCGGTGGTGCGCATGTGCCTGATCCTCATCCGCGGCGGGGAGGTGTTCTGATGAAGCTCTACTGGCGCCCCGGGCGCATCTCGAATGCCTCGCTGGCCGTGCTGGCCGTCCTCGCCGTGCTGTTCACCGTCGTCATCGAGACCAACAAGGTGGTCGAGAAGCAGAAGTGGTACGACGCGAAGGTCGACGCCGTGCGCCTGACGGCGGGCGCCTTCGAGGCCATCAAGGCCGAGACCCTGAAGCACCGTAAAGTGCTCGACAAGGCGGTCGACCCGGCCGAGTCGGGCCTGATCGGCCTGCCCCTGTCGCCCATCACGTCGGTGGTCGGCTACATCGCCGCCAAGCAGACCTCGGTGAACCCCAACTTCGCCGCCGCCGTCGTGCACATGCTGAAGCGCCTGCACCTCGAGGCGGGCGACGCGGTGGCCATCGGCGCCTCGGGCAGCTTCCCCGGCCTCAGCATTGCCACCCTGGCGGCCTGCAAGGTGCTGGAGCTCAAGTGCATCATGATCAGCTCGGTGGCGGCCTCGATGTACGGCGCCAACGACCCCAAGATCACCTGGCTCGACATGGAGAAGATCGCCTACGTGGGAGGCTTCATCGACAGCCGGTCGGCGGCAGCCTCGATCGGCGGCATCGACGACAACGGCGAGCAGCTCTCGGATCGCGGCATCGACCTGATCCTCAAGAACATCGAGAAGAACCAGGTCCCGCTCATCCGCAACGCCACGCTGAAGGCCAACATCGATCAGCGCATGGCGGTGTACAAGCAGGCGGCGGGCGGCAAGCCGTTCAAGGCCTACATCAACGTGGGCGGCAACGAGGCCAGCGTGGGCAGCCACTTCACCAAGGTGCTGTTCAAGCCCGGCATCAACCGCGAATTGCCGCGTAAGAAGATCCGCGACGAGGGCACCATGACCCTCATGATGCGCGAGTTCGACGTCCCCGCCATCCACCTGTCGAGCGTCAGCCGCATCGCCGAGTACTACGACCTGCCCACGGCGCCCCAGAAGATGCCCAAGCTGGCCGAGGGGCCGCTGTTCTTCAACCTGGAGTACAACCTGACGCTGGTCTCGATCCTGCTCGTGTTGCTGGTCATCCTGTCGGTGCTGATCATCCGCTTCGACGTCGGGAACATGCTGGCGGGCATCCCCAAGGGCACGCACCAGGACGACCCGCACGGCGACGATCCGCGAAAGGCCGAGCCGGCCGAGATGTAGGGGGACCAGCGGAGCGTGGTCCGGACGACCGGCTCTCCGCGCGCGCGGACCACGGACGCGCCCCGTCGTCGAGGCCCCCGCCAACGAAGAGGAGACCCTACGCCAGCGCCAGGTCCGTCTTCGCGAAGTCGTCCCCGGTGCACAGCAACCCCTCCCCCGCCAACTGCGCCACCGCGTAGGCGTGGCAGTCGCCGAGGTTCAGGGCCGCCGGGTGGCGACCTTTGCCGTAGCGGAGCCAGGCGTCGATGGCGGCCTCGTAGTGCTGGTCTCCGAAGGGGATGACCTCGACGCCGGCGGTCTGGAGGAAGCGGGCCAGGAGGCCCCGCGCGTCGTTGCGTAGCCGGGCCGAGAGGACGATGGCGGTCTCGACGAGGGTGGGGGCTCCGATGCCGACCCAGTTGGCCGCGGCCAGCTTGTCGCGCAAGGTCTCCCAGCCGGGCTCCTGGAACACGAGGGCCACGATGGCGGACGCGTCGAGGATCATGCTCCCTCCGGCCCGAGACCCAGGATCTGCTCTTCTTCGTCGGGCGTCAGGCGGCGTCCCTTCTGATCGGGTGGGACCAGCGGCCAGGCCTCGCCGGCCAGGAAGCGGTCGAGGCGCTCGGTCCTTCCTCCTGGACGCACGCGGAAACGCAGGCGCTCGCGGCGCTCCACGAGGGCCCGCCGCACGGCCTCGGTCTTGGTCTCGCCCGTGAGGCCGGCCACCTCGTCGAGCAGGCGCTCGACGTCGGGATTCTTCAGCGTCAACGGCATGGCGCGCACCGCGAATGGTTCCATGATGTATTCTATCCATCTTGGTTGCCGGGTCCAGGCCCGGAGCGTCGGGCCGCATCAGAGGCCCGGTATCGTACTTGCGAACCCTGTGCCAAAACGTTTCCGTTGCGGAACAAGGGGATCCTGAACGCGGGGTGGCTCTCGGACGGTCCGGTTGGTGCCGGGATGGTCCGGCCGGACCGCTCGTGAGTATCCGTTCCCCGACGATCCGCGCAAGGCCGAGCCGGCCGAGAGGTGAGGGGCGGGCGCCGCGGGGGCGAGGTGGCCGTGGACCTGTTGACCTGCCGCGATCGGCTCGCGACAATAGCTGTATGAACCCCCGCGTGCGCTACGACCTGTCGACCGAGAGCTTCGACGAAAAGCTGCGCTGGTTCCGGTCGTTGGCGGTCGCCGAGCGCCTGGCCTGCGCCGACCAGTGGATGCAGCTCGCACGCCTGGCCGGCGCAAATCCCGCGCGCCCCGAGGAGGACGATGCAGCCCGGGCTGCTTACGTTGTTCGCCTGCCTCGAAAGGCATGAGGTCCGCTACGTGCTGGTAGGCGGCCTTGCGGCCGTTCTCCACGGCGTCCCGCGCGCCACGTTCGACGTTGACCTGCTGCTCGAGGCCACGCCTGACAACGTGAACCGCCTGCTCACCGCTCTTGCCGACGCCGGCTTCGAGTCTGCCGCACAGGCCGACCCCAGGCGCCTGCTCGCTGCCCCCATCGCGACGTTCGACGACGTGCTGCGGGTGGACGTGTTCCTCCACGTACCGGGCCTGTCATTCGACGAGGCGTGGGCGCACCACGACGCACGCCCAGCCGGCCCCGCCGTCGTGCACCTGGCCAGCGTCGACGATCTCATTCAGGCCAAGCGGGCGGCAGGCCGGCCACGCGACCTGGATGACATCCGAGAGCTCGAGCGTCTTTCGGCTCGTCCTCGATAGCATCCGGTGCCTGGGGCAGGCCGGCCTTTCGTCGGCGCCGAGACCTGTGACCTGCCCACCGCGCCGCAGAAGACGCTCGAGCCGGCCGACGGGCCGCCGTTCTTCAACCGCGAGTAGAACCTGACGCTGGTGTCGATCCTGCTCGTGCTGCTGGTCATCCTGTCGGTGCGGATCCTCCGCTTCGACGTCGGCAACATGCTGGCGGGCATCCCCAAGGGCACGCACCAGGATGACGCGCACGGGGAAGATCCCCTCGAGGGCGAGGCGGCCGAGACCTAACGCCCCGTGCTTGCTCGCGGTCGAGCGGATTGTAGGAAAAGCTCTTGACGTCGACGCCTCTGGACGGAACATAGAGGTATCGAAAAGGCGTCGCGACCATGGAGCTGCATCCGGGCGAACGGGTGTTCTCGCACTACCGCGTCGAGCGGTTCCTGTCGCAGGGCGGGATGGGCCGCGTGTACCTGGGGCGGCACCAGCGGCTCGATCGGCCCGTGGTGCTGAAGCTGCTGGCCGTCGATGACGATCTCTCGGCCTCGGCGCGCGCCAACCTGCACGCGCGCTTCGAGCGCGAAGCCCGGCTGATGACCCTCGTGAGCCACCCGAACGTGGTCGCGATCCTCGACTACGGCATCCTGGCCGACCAGACGCCGTGCATCGTGATGGACTACGTCGAAGGCGAGACCGTCGACGCGTGGCGGAAGCGCAAGCGGTCGATCCCCTGGCCGCTGGCCGTGCAGGTGACGCTGGCGGTGCTGGCGGGCATCCAGGCGCTGCACGCGGCGGGCGTGCTGCACCGCGATCTGAAGCCCTCGAACGTGGTCGTCCCCCCGGAGAGCCCCGAGCGTGCGTGCCTGATCGACTTCGGCATCGCGCAGCCCATCCACGGCCTGCGCGACGGGCTCACGTCGGGGATGCGCCTGGGCACCCCCGAGTACATGGCGCCGGAGCAGATCCTCGGGCTGCGCCTGGGGCGGGCGGTCGACCTCTACGCCGTGGGGGTCCTCCTGTACGAGCTCGTGGCGGGCGCGCTGCCATTCCCCGGCCGAACCGACGCCGATCTGCGCCGTCGCCTGACCGACGACGCCCCGCCGCTGACCGTCCCCGCGGATCGACCCCGGCCGCCCGCCGCGCTGGCGACCGTGCTCTCCGAGCTGCTGCGGCGGGATCCGACCGAGCGGCCGACGTCGGCCCGGGCCATCCGGTCGCGGCTCGGAAAGCTCCTGCACGGCAGCGTAGAGGGCGTCGACGACGTCCTGGCGACGACCCCGGTCGAGCCCGAGGTCGAGTGGCTCGATGACGATCCCTTCCCGCGTGGCGTGACCGGGACGGAGGGCGCGGACGCGTCGCCGGAGCTCCTGTGCGCCATCGTGGCGACCCGGCTGCCGCGCGGGCTGCTGGCCATCCCCCCCGAGCGCCGTCGGCTGGCGGGGCTGATCGGACCCGCGGGGCGCGGCTACGTCCTGCCGGGCGAGACCTGGGTCGCGGCGCTCGAGGCGCGCGAGGACACGGAGCTCGACGAGGCCGTCGGGCGCATCGTCGAGGGGCTCCGCCGCCGCTTCGGGCCGTCGCTCCCGATGGTCTCGCGCCCCGTGCCCGGCGACTTCGCGCTCACGTCCGCGCAGGTCAAGGGCACGAGCCCGCTGCCGCCCCTGCTGTCCGAGGTCCTCGCGACGCTCGGCAAGGCCGCACGATGAGCCGAACCCGGCGATTCGGCGCCGAGGGCTGCGCTAGGGTTCCGTGACGCTCACCGTCAGCGTGTACGTCGACGCCGCGGGCGGGCCGTCGAGCCACCCGGTCAAGCTGTCGCCGCCGTCCACGGCCAGCACGTAGCTGCCCGCCGCCAGGGTGTTCGTGACCGTCGCCGTGGCCTCCCACTGCCGATCGCAGGCCAACTGGGCCGCGGCCGTGCAGGCGCCGGCGGGGAACAGCACCAGGGCCGGCGAGAAGCCGTTGTCGAAGGTCACCTGGGCCGTGACCGCGCCCTCGGCCGCCAGGGTGAAGGCGTGGGTCAGATCGGGGCTCCGGGCCGTGAAGCTGGAGCACGTGCCCGCCAGGTCGTTGGCGCGACCGAGGGTGGTGTTCCAGGTGGTGATCGATTCGCCCGCCACCAGCGCCCCGGCCTGGAGCGGCAACGGATCGGCGCAGCTCTCGCCGGAGTGGCCGCCCGTGCACGTGGCGTCGTCGAAGCACTCGGGGTCCTGGCAGTCGACCAGGCCGTCGCCCTCGTCGTCGGCCGCGTTGCCGCACACCTCGGGCGTGGGCGGCGGGGCCAGCGTCAGGTCGAGCGCGAAGGCGCCGGCGTCGGGCTTGCCGTCGAGCCCCGTGGCTCCCGAATCGACCACTACGTGGTAGGTGCCGGGCGGGAGCACCGCGCCCCAGGCCGCGAAGCCGTAGTCGAAGAACGCGTAGGACTCGCCGCAGCCCTCCAGCCCGCCTGCGACGCACTCGGCCCCGAACACGTAGACGCCGGGGGCGCCCCAGGGATCGGCCAGGGCGCCCTGCTCGACGAAGGCCGAGACCTCGAGCGTGTCGGCCAGGGTGAAGCGGGCGACCAGGTCGGGCCCGGCCGCGGACGGGGGCAGGCAGGCCGCCTCGAGCTGGTCGGCCTTGCCGGCGGTCGTGTTGTACAAGGTGAACGAACGCCCGTCGCCCACGTCGGCCAGGGTCAGGGGCAGGCCTGCGTTCACCAGGAACGGGTCGCCGCACGTCTCGCCCGTGGCGCCGCCGGTGCAGGCCACGTCGGCGAAGCAGTCGGGATCCTCGCAGTCGACCAGGGAGTCGGCGTCGTTGTCGGCGGCGTCGGCGCAGGCCGACTCGGGCTCGGTGTTGCAGGTGTACGTGAACACGTAGTCGCCGCTCAGGTAGCTGGTGACGAAGGCGCGCGCCACGTAGGTGCGGCCGGCCTTGCTGGCGAAGCCCTGCGCGTGGGGATCGGTCGTGCCCCAGGTCCAGCCGCCCACGCCGTACAGGTTGTCGCACGACGTCCCGGGCTGGTACAGGAGGAAGTTCACGTTGAAGTAGTCCACGTAGCCGGGCGGATCGATCGTCGTGAAGGCGACGTCGGTGGCCTCGGGCGTCGTGAAACGGTAGTGCTGGCGGTCGTCGGCCGAGACCAGGTGGCCCGTGACGGTCTCGCCGCAGGTGAGGTCCTTGACGATGGCGCACTCCTGGCAGGGCGGCGTGCCCACGCAGGCCGGGTCGAAGCAGTCGGTGGCGCCGTTCAGGTCGTCGTCCTGCCCGTCGTCGCACAGGGTCTCGGACGTCGGCGGGGCCGCGAACGCGAACGAGACCGTGTAGGGGCCCACGTCGCCGTCGTCCAGCGCCAGCCCGTCGACCACGACGTAGTACGTACCGGGCGCCAGGGCGCGCGTGAAAGTGGCCACGTCCTCGGTGCCCGCGTCGCCGGCCTCGCACTCCTGCACGTCCAGGGGCCAGCAGCGGTCGGGGTACAGCGAGACGACGCCCCACGGGTGCGCTCCCGGGTCCCCCGCGAAGTCGAGCGTGACGGTGACGACCAGGGGCGCCGCCAGCTTCAGTTGCCACGTGTCGTCGGGCGCGCCCAGGTCGCCCACGCACCCGTAGTCGTTGGTCATGCCGGTCGTGTCGCCGGTGTACGCGAGCGTCTGACCGAGCAGCGCGGTGGTCACCGCCTGGCCGCCGTTGACCGGGTGGGCGGTGCGGCACACGTCGCCGGCGGGGCGATCGACGCAGGCCGCGTCCTCGGCGCAGTGGGGGTCGTCGCAGTCGATCAGCCCGTTGTCGTTGTCGTCGCCGTGGTTCGAGCAGTCGAGCTCGGCCACGCAGCCGCTCACGGGCGTGAACACGCAGTCGGTGCTGCTGCACGTGTCGGTGGTGCAGGGATCGTGATCGTTGCAGGTGCGGTGCGCGGTGGGCGCGCACACCCCGTCCAGGCAGGCGTCGCCGTCGGAGCACGGATCGCCGTCGGAGCACGCCGTGCCGTCGTCCAGCGCGGCGTACTCGCAGAGCCCGGTGGCGGGGACGCAGGCTCCCAGGCCGTGGCAGGCCACGGGCGGATCGCACGGCACCGGGTAGTCGCCCACGCAGGCGCCGTCCTGGCAGGTGTCCCAGGTGGTGCAGGCGTCGCCGTCGTCGCAGGTCCAGGACGCGTGCTCGGCGATGGGCAGGCAACCGTTGCAGCAGGTGTTCGCTCCTTCGCACGTACAGGGCGCGCCCACGCACGCTCCGGCGCCGCAGGCGTCGGCGCCGTTCAGGGCGTTGCCGTCGTCGCAGGGCGTGCCGTCGTCCTCGGGGGCGAAGGCGCAACCGCCGCTGGCGGGGTCGCACGTGCCCGGCTGGCGGCAGGCGGGTGGTGCGTCGCACTCGAGGGGCGCACCGCTCGCGCAGGCGCCGCCGAGGCACGTGTCGTCGAGGGTGCAGGCGTCGTGGTCGTCGCAGGGCGCGCCGTCGTCGGCCAGGACGGCCTCGCAAGCCCCCGTGGCGGGGTTGCACGCCGCGTCCAGCTCGCAGTCGCCTTCCGGGGCGCAGGCCACGAGCTCGCCGCCCACGCAGGCGCCTTGCGCGCACGCGTCGACCGTGGTGCACAGGTCGCCGTCGTCGCAGGGGAAACCCTCCTTCTTCGCGGCGAACACGCACTGGCCGGTGGACGGCTGGCAGACGCCCGGCTCGTGACACGCGTCGGGGGCCTCGCAGGCCACCGCCGGCACGCCGCCCGCGCAGGCGCCTTCCAGGCAGGCTTCGTCCTTGGTGCAGGCGTCGTCGTCGTCGCAGGGCGTGCCGTCGGGCTGGTCGGCCGCCACGCACGCGCCGTCCTGGCACGCGGCCCGATCGCACACGCCCAGGTCGAGGTCCTGGCAGTCGGCGTCGGACGTGCACGACGGCGGCAGCTCCCCGTCGGGCTCCGGACCGGCCTCGGGGCCCGCGTCGACCGGTACGTCAGGCGGCAGGTCGGGCGGCACGTCGGGCGATACGTCGGGGGGCAGGTCGGCGGGTGCGTCGCACGGTCCGTCGGGCGGTACGTCGGGGGGCAGGTCGGGCGGCGCGTCCGGCGGCAGGTCGGGCGTCCCCTCGGCGTCGTCGTCGGTCCCGTCGAGCGCGGGCACGTCCTTGCCGAGATCCGCTTCTGTTGCGGCGTCCTGCCGGGTCTCCTCGCGGACGTCGGTCTCTGCGGCGACGTCGAACCCGGAGGACCCGTTGCCGGCGCCTCCGCAGGCCCAGGCCGCGGCGAGCGCGCCCAGGAGGACGATGCGCTTCATGGTCGCTTGGCTCGTTGGTGGTGTGCTCGGGCGAGACCGTAGCCCGAACGGCAGCGGATTTCAACCGTTTGGAAAGACCGGGGATCGCAGCGGGATCAGAGGCCGGCGATGGCGGCCTCGACCGCCGCCAGCTGCTCGCGGTACGAGTCCAGGCGTGTGCGCATCTCCTCGACCACGGCGGCGGGGGCGCGAGCCACGAAGCTCTCGTTGCCGAGCTTGGCTTCGCAGGTGGTCACCTCCTTCAGGAGCTTCTCGCGCTCCTTCGTCAGGCGCTCGCGCTCCTTGTCGGCGTCGATGACGTCGTGCACGAACACGCGCAGGTCGCCCACCACCACCTGGGCCGCGCCACGGGGCAGGGCTGCCTCGGGATCGACGCGCATCTCGCTGGCGCCGGCCAGGTGGGCCACCACGTGTACCGTCGGGGCCAGGTCGGCCACGCGCTCGGCGGGCGGCTTCAGGGTTACGATCAGCTTGCGGCCGGCCGGCACCTGCTGGGTGGCCCGCACCTCGCGCACGGCGCTGGTCACGGCCTGCAGGTCCTCGAAGGCGGAGCGCAGCGTGTCGTCGTCGAAGGCGGTCACGGGTTTCGGCCACGCCGCCTGGAGCAGCAGGTCGGTGGGCACGAGCGGGGCGAGCCCGGTCAGCGAGCGGTCGGGGACCTGGTCGGCCAGGCGCTGGAACAGGTGCTCGCTGACGTACGGCACGAAGGGGTGCAGCAGGCGCAGCGTCTGGTCCAGCACGTAGGCGAGCACGCGGCGCGCCGTCACGCCGGTTTCGCCGGCCCCTTCGGCCAGGCGGGGCTTCAGGAGCTCGAGGTACCAGTCGCAGAGCGAGCCCCACATGAAGTCGCGGGCGGCGCTGATGGCGGCGCTCGGGTTGTACGCCTCGAGGCCCTCGGTCACGCCGCGGATGGCCGCGTTCAGCTCGGCCAGGATCCAGCGGTCCTCGGTGGCCAGGTCGCTCGCGCGGAGCGGCGTGGTCGGAAGGTCGGTGAGCGAGCCGAGGGCAAAGCGCGCGGTGTTCCACAGCTTGTTGCAGAACTTGCGCCCGTCGTTGAAGCGCTCGCTGATGAGCTTGGCGGCGGGGACGCCCGGCATGGTGCCGAGCACGTCGAACTCGGCGCTGCACGCGCCGCACGTGTAGGTGAAGATCGAGCGCCCGTGCTTGGCCTGGGCCAGGTCCACGTGGCCGCCGCAGCCGGGGCAGACCGCCGTGACGGGCAGGCGGATGTCCTGGCTGCCGGTCTGCATGTCGGCCAGCACGTAGCGCATGGCGTCGGTGCCGTACTCCTCGATGATGTCGACGGGATCGATGCCGTTGCCCTTCGACTTCGACATGCGCTCGCCCTTGCCATCGAGGATGTTGGCGTGGATGAACACGTCGCTGAAGGGGATGTCACCGCAGTTGTACAGACCGGTGATCACCATGCGGGCGACCCACAGCGTGATGATGTCGCGCGCGGTCACCAGGCACGAGCCCGGGTAGTAGTACTGGAGCGTGTCGGGCCGGCCGTTGGCGGCCATGGGCGCGCCGCCCTCGGTGTCGGCGCTGGCCGGGTCGGGCCAGCCGAGCGTCGAGTGCGGCCAGATGGCCGACGAGAACCAGGTGTCGAGCACGTCGGGATCCTGGACGAAGCCGACGGCCTCGAGCGGGCCCGAGACCGCCGGGTCGTCGGTCAGCAGGCACACGTCGACGAAGGCGCGCGTGGCGGGGCTTCCGGTCAGGCCGGTGGCCAGGCCGCCATTCACGCGCACCGAGCGGTCTTCGTCGGGGATGGC
>Ga0172370_10003489_pt1 | contig 21703 bp, 22 predicted proteins | sample LakKiv5m_FD_114538 | JGI IMG/M metagenome (GOLD analysis project Ga0172370, IMG submission 114538) | Freshwater microbial communities from Kabuno Bay, South-Kivu, Congo - kab_022012_11.5m | ecosystem: Environmental > Aquatic > Freshwater > Lake | place: Democratic Republic of the Congo...
AATGCAGGCTATGAACCAGCTGATGGATGTTTTTAATTAATTAAAAAGATTACTATCACTTCACTATGAAAATTTATCTTATACGACATGGAGAAACAACAGGCGATATTGAAGGTCGCTTTGGTGGTTATTACGATGACCATCTTACTGAAAAAGGAAAAGAACAGGCGAGGGAATTAGGAACTGTATTACAAAGTCTTGAACTTCAGGTACTTTTTTATAGCCCTCGTATTCGCACAAAAGAAACTGTGGAGATTATTTTAGAAACATTACCTATTCCAACGGAAAAAATAAATGACCTGAGAGAACGTAATATGTATGGTGTTATAACAGGTCTTACTGAATTTGAAGCGCAAGAAAAATTTCCTCAAGAATTTCTTAAAATAAAAAATATGGGAATGCATCATGATATCCTAGACTCGGAATCATACGAGTCATTCTCAAAGAGGGTATTCGGGGCATTTGAAGAAATTAGACAACAATCAGGAGGTTGTTTAGGAATTATTGCACACGGTGGAGTTATCGGAGTGATTATGCGAGATGTATTTAAATACGAAAAAGTTTCTATAGGCGACTGCGGTATTATTGAAATTGAATATACAAATAATAAAATAAATATAAAAACTTTGTACAATGCAAAGTTGATGTAAATCGTTGAATACTCTAGGGAAGCGTGGGTTTAAGAAAACAAGTAACGTCGCACAATATATCTTTTACGACGTTAGACCCTCTTTCCACCTCTTCTGTTTTATAAAAGCGATAATGGTGCCTGACCCTCATTACTTTTGTGTTGGTGAACCACTCATACTATTTTGAACTTGATCAAGATTTACTTTAAATGAACTTGTGGCAAACTTGCTGAGAATTTTATTCCATACCCACAATGCTGGTTTATGTAAATACGTTGCATAGATATCAATAACCTCTTCAACCACGACACTCGCTCGCTCTTGAGTGACCTTGGTCTCGATAGCTTTGATGGCTGAAGGGATACTTATACCAAAAACATTTAAAATAAGGACAAAAGCAATGACAATGATAACAAGTCGTAACATACTTCCCTGTTTGTAATTATTTTTTTGAAACATACAATAGAAAATAATTAACTTTGATATTCATTATAATCGCTTATATTTTTAAATAAACTTGATGTGAGAGGTTTTGGTAAATAATCTAAAGGATCAAGATATGCATCAAGCGGTGCCGTTGGTTGTGTCAAAATTGCGCCTTTACACGAAATACTTGGTTTTGCACCGACGTCTACGGGATTATTACCGTCAGCGTCCACACCAGCATACAGACTAATATGTAAATGAGGTGCTGTACTGAATCCGGTGTTACCTGTGTATCCAATCACTTGACCACGTCTGACTCGATCACCCTTTTTAACATTAATAAGTGACAAGTGTGCCGAAGTGCTTACTAAATTATTATCATGTTTAATAGTAATCCATTTACCGAATGATACTCCTCTACAAGCAGTATCAGTGTCTCCAGTACCCATAACGACACCATCTGCCATGGCGTATAGTTTCAGTGGTGTGCGTGCTCGGAAATCTGCACCACTATGACCATTTGCGCGTGTTCGATGCACGCCTGTTTTAGAACCGAATAATGTAGTAACAACAATTTCATCAAGAGGCCATGACAATGGCGCTGATCCCCTTACTGGTAATGCATTAGGATTACCGTTAAATTTTAATTGAGATTCATATTCACGAATTTCAGCTTCGAATGCTTGTCGCTGGGCTTCTTTTTCTGCGAGTAATTGTTTATACGTATCTTCTTTATTTTTTGTTATGGAAACAAGTTCAACTTGATTTTTTTTGTTTGCTTCGACAAGTTTCTTTTGATTTTCAATATCATCTTTTAACAATTCAAGTTCTTCTCGTTGTTCAGTTTTTTCTTCAACACTACTGCGCAGTGCTACTTTTAAACCTTGAAGTTCTCGGACATGGCGTCGTGATGAATCTTGTAAAGTTAATAAATTATCAATCTCTTGCCAAAAATCGGAGATTTCTGATTGAGCTACTAATAATTCAAGAATGCTATATTGATCATATTCATTCACACGGCGTACAATATTGCCAATGTTTTTCTTCTGAAGATTAATTTTTTGTTCCTTGGTACCTATTTCATCGTTAAGGGTTTCAATCGTAAGATTTGTTTTTTCTATCTTTGTTTCCGTGAGATCAAGTTCTTTGAGAAGATGCTGTCGTTCTTGCTCGATTTGTTTTAATTGATTTTCTAGAGTAAGGCGTTGTTCGCTTGTTGTTGCGATATTTTGTCCAATCTTTTTAATTTCAGCTTCTATTTTTTCGATTTGTGCATTGCGATCTTGGATCTGAGCGCGTAACTCTGCTGGAGTCGCAGCAAAAGCTATAAAAATATTTAAAAATATCGTTACACCGATAATTATAAGCAATAGAGATATTTTATAAATATTATTTGTACGCATAATGTTATTTGAGATGTGCAATTGCAAAAGAAATTCGTTCTAGTGTTTTTTCTTTACCAAGAACAAATGCAAGAGTAAACGGATCGGGTGATTTTTCTTGTCCTGAAAGTGCAAATCGCATTGGCCACAATACATCACCTTTCCCTTTCTCGGTGGCATATTCCCATATGGCATTATTGACATTTTCAATTGTCCATTGTGTAATATTACTTAACTTCGCAAGAGTTTCTTTTAAATGAATCTTGGTCGCATCTTTGTCACTTTTCTTCCATACAAGCGATTCTGGAGCGTATGAGAGGGTGTTATTAAGGTAATTAAACTCCCCTTTTTCGATCATATCTTTAAGATCTTGTCGTTTATTGATTCGCTCGCGTATTAATGTAACAAGGACTTCTTCTGCTTCAGGATTATGCCGAGGAAGTAATGTTAATGTTTCTCCTAAATAATCGATGAATTCTTTATCTGACATTGTATTGAGCCATTCTTTATTTATCCAATCAAGTTTTTCAATATTGAACACTGCCCCACCACGCTGTACTTTTGTAAGATCAAAAAGTTGTACTAATGCTTCTTTAGAAAAAATTTCTTGTTCACCTCCTGGATTCCATCCAATAAGAGCAAGAAAATTTAGAAGAGCTTGTGGAAGAATACCTTGTTCATTATATTCAAGGGTTGGAATAACTTCAGGATCACGTTTTGATAATTTTCCTCCACGTGGACTCATAATAAGAGGAAGATGCGCGTACACTGGACGCGCGAAACCCAAAGCTTCAAGTAATAAAATTTGCCGAGGAGTATTGGTAACGTGTTCTTGTCCGCGTATCACATGCGTTACACCCATAAGTCCATCATCAACCACTACCGTGAGATGATATATGGGATTTTCTATATCACGAGCAATAACAAAATCTCCTAGATCATCTGTTTGTACTGATATTTTTCCAAGAATAATATCGGAAAAAGTAATCAGAGTATGAGGGTTACTAAAGCGGATAACTTTTCCTGTACCCGATTGGTTATCTTCAGCTTCGTAGGCGTGACCCGAATCTATTAATTTTTTAATATATTCTTTGTATATATCTGTTCGTTCTGACTGACGATAGAATGCATCATAGTCAAGACCGAGCCATGAAAAAGCATCGAGCATATTTTTTTCATATTCTGGTTTACTGCGTTCTTTATCGGTATCTTCACTACGTAAGATAAACTTGCCGTTATGTTTACGTGCAAAGAGATAGTTATATAATGCGGTTCGTACGCCCCCAATATGAAAATTTCCTGTTGGGCTAGGAGCCATACGCGTAATGATGTGTGTATTTTCTGACATATCCTAAAGAGTATACCGTAATTTTTCATACTCTCAAAGAGGAAATTATAACATCACAAAACCTAGGTTTTTGATGATTTGTTCAAAGATACTCTTCTGGGGATCTTTGTGATTCCAAAATCTTCTTTAAAATTTAAATAATTTCATTTTGATTTGCCTTGTTTTTCAAACGATTTCGGACAAGTAACAATTTTCGCAATATATTTTTTCTTGTCGATCAGGCGAGTATGAAGTTTCAAATTCATTGTTACATCCTTTGTTCATACAGGTACGATGCCAAAGTTTCAGAGGATTTATTTGTTCAAGTCTTGCATAATAGCGGCAATTGGGACACAAACGAGGAATTGGTAGTTTGTGTTTTTTATAAAAGTTATATTCTGGGTCTATAATTTTAAATGCATCAGTACAACCGTGTTTATTTGAGTTTGCGTTATCACACTCAAATATTGCTGATAGTATAATATCTTTTTTAAATCCATGAAGATTATCAGGAAAATTATTTTTCTTAAACGTTACGGTGTGTGTTGTTTTTTCTTTTTCATACCAACGATAACCTTCTTCAAGAGCCATTTGTTTTGTGATAGGAAAATAATCCATAGCAACACTTTCATTATATGCAAAAGGTGAAAGTTCAATAGGATAATATTCTCCATAGGTATACGCTCTTCCTTTGTTGTCTATAAATGGCATATCCATCATGTGTTGTTTAATTTTTTGTACCAAGATTTCGTATGCTTCTTTTGTGTATTGTTTGTTGAATATGCAATACTCTTTATTTTTTAAACTCGCACATGCAAAAACATTTTTTACATTGGTGCACAAATGTACGAATTCACAATCTTGATAAAATCCTGATAAAAGACCGAATTTTAAATTGTAACTTCGTGTTCCAGCACCATGAGTTTCATAGATACGTTCACCATTCAAAGATCCCCACACATCTCTGCAATCTTTAGCATTACCTACCCTATTTGCATAAGAAACATTTTCAGAATTGTACGTATCAAAACAATAATTACAATATGAAAGATTGTTCATTCTGTCCCCTGTTGCATGCTGAATAGAAGTTGCTTCAGCAAATTTATGAATAGCTTTTTGTTTAAGCTTATGAAATTCGTCTTGCATTTCAGAAAATCTATCAAAATTGTCTGTGATCATATCATTTTTTATTTTTTCAAATTCATTTTTAGTGTATTGAGTATTTTTAAAACAATACTGTTTATTTCTTAGATTAGAACACAATATACAGTTGGTGCAATTGATGCAATCATATAAAAACCAACTGTCTAAACAATTACTAGAAAATTGAGCAAAGAAAACATTAAAATTATTTGCACAATGTATATTTTCATACACAGAATCAACATTTTTCACTATAAAAGAATCAAATACATTACGGGAAGTATCAACATTGCGAGCATAATAAATATCTTCAGAATCGGTAAGAGAATAAGATAAATATACATTTTTGCAGTCAAATACATATTGAGAATATTCAGCGTTGATGCAGTTACCCATGTTAATGAGTGCTTGCACAGGAACTTTTCTTAAAAATTCTGCATACTGCAGGAAAAATGGTTGAGAAAAATTATATTCGTGAGCATAATCTTCTGGATTCCACGCGTCGCTTATAAAACATTCTCGACAGTACACGTAAAAACCACTTTCCGATGAATAGGTTGATATTATTTTCTTGTGACATAATGCACAGATATTGTGATAAAGATTTGATTCATTACGAACAGCTCCGCGACGAATCATGCGACATTCGGGGCAAAATGTTGGAGGAGGTACATCAATTTTTTTATAAAAAGCAAAGTCATCAAATTCTATAGTAAAACTTTGATTGCAATTTTGACATTGTTTTATTGTAGGATTCATATATTAAAATTCTTATGTAACCAAACCCTTACTTTAAATTTAAGAGCACGAAAAATAATGCCAAGTTTATATCCAAAAGATTGTAGTTTGGTATTCATAGATATTATATAAATTCACTTTGATAACATTTTTCGCAATAAACAATTTCTGATCTATCAGGAGAGATTGCTGTTTGAAATTCATGAGTACAAGGATTTTCACCATGTTCATGGATGCATGTATTGGCATAAACTCCATTTTCTGACCGAGATCCACTACACATACAAGTACGTTTCCAAAGTTTGGGAGGATTCTTTTTTGCAAGACGCCCATAAAAACGGCAATTAGGACAAAGTCGAGGTAGTGCTATGTTTACACTTCGATAAAAATTAAGTTCGTCGGGAAGAATTCGAAATGCAGTCGTACATTGTTCATTACAATGCGATACATAGTTTCCAGCATCATTCTTTTTTGCATGAGCACAACTAATAATCTCGTGAATGATATTGTCGGGTACATCTTTTATGTGATCAGGTAAATTTTGAGATTCTATTGTTACGTTATAATCTTTTGGTTCTGAGTCTCGCCATGCATATCCTTTTTCCAAAGATTGTTCTTTCGTCAAAGGAAACCAGTGATGAGCCGAAGTTTCATTGTATGCCCACCATGAATGTTCTGTGGGAAAAAATTCTCCATAGGTATACACTCTTCCCTTTTTATCTATAAACGGCATGTCCATCATATGTTGTTTGATTTTTGGTATTAGGATTTCATATTCTTCTTTGGTGTATTGTTTATTAAGAATGCAATATTTTTTATTACGTAATTTTGTGCAACCAAAAAGATGGGATCCCGTATAAATATTTTCAGAATATTCTATATCAACAACGTTATTACTTGCGCGTATAAAAAAACTATTTTGAGATTGTGTACTACCCGTGACCTCGTATAACAGTTCAGAATTATCTCCTCCGCGACCTACATCATAACTATCTTTTAGGAGAAGTCCTGCGAGAAAGACATATTTACAATTTTCGACACCTTGTCGTGTTGCAAAACATGTTTGGCAATTCTTTGTATTTTCTATATCATCACCGGTAATGTTTACAGCATTTTTAATAAAAGCGTAGCGACGTGGTATGGTGCGATAGAGTTGCCAAAATTTTTCTTCAATTTCTTGTAGTTTTGTAAAGCTTCCTATGTCGAATTCTTTTAATTTTTCTTGGTAGTCTTGTTTCGAGTACTGTTTATTAAAGATATGATGTTTTTTATTCTTGAGATTTATACAGCCAAAACAATTAGAACATCCACTACAATCAAAAAGGAAAGAAGATTCTAAACAATCATTTGAAAAATATACAAACTTTGTATCAAATACAGCACCAGAATTTACTGTTTCATAGACACGATCTGCGTTTATAATTACATCAGAATCAAGAGAATTTCGAGAAAGCAGAGGAGAATCACAATAATAACAATCAACTGCTTCAAATCCTCCAAATGTTAAATAGCAATTTTTTGAACGTATCATAGCATGACAATATTCACACCCAGTAGAATTTCGTTTGTTGGTTGCTTGGGTGGGGATTTTTTTTTGGAGTATGCGAAACTGTTCAAAAAAAGGTTTCGAAAAATCATACGGAGCTCCATAAAGAGTAGCGTCCCAACGGTCACTCCACCAACAGTCTGAGCAGTACACGGGTGCATGAAGATTAGAAGAAAATAAACTAATGATATTTTTATGACACATGTCGCATGTATCTTTATATAAAGCTCGTTCCTCGCGATATGCTAATCGACGAATCATGCGACATTCTGGACAGAACGTTGGTGGTGGAACATGTATTTTTCCATAGAAATCAAAATCTTCAGGTTCTATAATAAAATTACTTTTGCAATTCTGGCATGTTTGATTTTTTGATTGATTATTCATATTGACTTTGGTGTATTAATCAAGAATCTGATTGAGAATATCCTCAGGAACTTCTTTGCGCGCTTTCTCTTCGGCATCGCGTTTTTGTCGCTCTTCTTTTTCTTGGACAAGTATATGAGTATGAGACTCAAGATGTTTTTTATCTTCCTCAAGTTGTTTTCGTTCCCGTTCTAATTTTTCAACTTGTGCTTTTACTAAATCTTTTTCGCTCATGATTTGTTGTTTTTCAATTTCTGCAGTTGCTCGCGCTTGTTCCAATTGATCACGTTCTCCTCGTAATGTTTTTTCATTGGCATCTTTCTCTCGCATTTCTTGTTCAACACGTTTCTTTTGTTCTTCAATTTCATGAAGTTTCTTTTTAATATCCTCAGCTTCTTGTTCAAGTTCTCGACGACGTCTTTCTTCGGTGACTAATCGATCGGCATGTATTTTCATTTCTTGTTCCATAATTTCTCGGCGTTTGCGCTCGTCTTCAATTTCTTGGCGTGCACGTTCAGCTTTACGTTCGGCTTCTTCTTTCATTTTTGCGAGAAGTGCAGTTCCCCCGTCTTGCTCCTGAGATTCTTTTTCTTCTAAAAGAATTTTGTTACCAAGCTCTTCTAGTTTTGATGCTGTTTCTTGTTTTTTTACAAACTGCAATGCTTCAGCCAAAGCATTTTGTGATGCTGGCTTTGCAATGCGATCATTCGTTGGCATCTTTACTTCTTCGGAAGAAGATTTTGATGATGGTTCTGTTAATGATTTTTGAAGACTACTGAGCGATATTGTTTCTTGAGGTTTCTGTTGAATATTATTTTCTTTGGGCGTTTCTTGTATGACTTGAGACGCGGGTGATGTTGGTTTATTAAAAATAGAACCAAGAATACTTTTTAACCCCTCGGTATCACGAGCAGTTTTTACAGGTTCTTCTTTTGCAATATGCACGCGACGTGGTGGAATATTTTCACGAGGCGTTGTAGGGCGTTCTTTTGAAAAATCTTTTTTGAAGTCTTTCTTAAAATCTTGTTTGAAATCTTTTTTTACATCACGCGATGATGGTGATGCCGTAAAAGGTTTTGGTGGAGTTTTTTGTTGCGCTGGATCAAAAGCAATACCAATACTGGTAAGCGCTGCAATAGATTCATCGGTTGCTTTATTGCGGAATGGTTTGACTTTGATAGGTTCTGCTTCTCCAGATTTAATTTTCTCGATGTGTTCTTTACAATATACGGGGCGCCCACGCTCTGGTTTAAAAGGCACAATAGCAATATTACGACAATCTTTAAAACTGCAACGTACTTTATAATTTCCTTGTGCATCAGGTTTTGCATTTTCAGCATTGTCAGAAATATCATCACCGTCTTCTTTATTGTCAGATTTACCCGTGCTCCAGTCTTCGATTTCTTTTTCAACTTTAGAACGTTCGATGGCATAGTTATCTCGTGATGCTTGAATAATTTCGCGGGCAATATTTTTTGATCCTTCAATGTGAAATGGAGGTAATGTTTTTGCAGAAAATGGTCGACTCGTAACACCATCAACCATAAGACGCAAATAGACTTGATAATTTGGCAAGTTTACGAAATCTTGAGCTTCAAGTTCTGGGGTGAATTCTTGTTCAATAAATTCTGCGTCAGCGCCACCAATGCGGAATATTGCCATAGTTCCGACGTTTCCGAATACGGCGTCGCGCACGGTTGTTGAATCAACGGTGTTGAGCTGTGCAATATATTGATGCGCAATACAAAGACAAAGACGGTATTTTCGAGCTTCGGACAAAATGCCAGCGAATGATTCCGTAACAAAGTTTTGAAATTCGTCGACATAGAGATAAAAGTCTTTTCGTTCTTCTTCGGGAATACGAACACGTTCCATGGCAGCAAGTTGAATTTTTGTAATAAGCATGGCTCCCAAGAGTGCCGAGTTGTCTTCACCGATGCGTCCCTTGGAAACATTCACAATCAATATTTTTTTATTATTCATGATATCAAAAATATTGATGGTGCTTTTTGATTGACCGACAATATTTCTAATAATTGATGTAGACAAAAATTGACCCACTTTGTTTTGAATTGGCGCAATAGCTTCGTTACGAAATCGATCTTGCCAAGATTCATATTCATTGACCCAAAATGCACGCACCACAGGATCAGTAACATTCGCGATAATTTTTTGGCGATAGTTTTGATCAACGAGCAATCGTGGAATACCCAGCATAGTAGAACCTGGCGTATCAACCAAAGCGAGGATGGCATTGTTCATGATGTATTCCATGCGGGCGCTCCATGCATTGGCCCAAATTTTTGTGAACACACTCATGAGTCCCGCTGCGATCAAGTGTTTATATTTAAGATCAGGAACTTCAAGGACATTGAATCCAATATGAAATTCGGTATCTGCCGGATTAAAATACACAACGTCAGCTTTTCGATTTTCTGGAATAAGCTCGAGAACTTCTTCGGCAAGTTCGCCGTGAGGATCAACAACCGCAAGTCCTTCGCCATTGGCGATATTCTGAACAATCATGTTTTTCAACATGACTGATTTACCGGTACCAGATTTACCAAGTAAATACATGTGTTGGCGACGATCTTTTCTTCGGATGCCAAATTGTTTTTCCTGTCCACGAAAATTTGTTTTCGCAAAATAGGTGACTTCAGAATTTCGGGGTATTTCCATATTGGGTATTATAGCTTAGCAAGGCTTTACATGAAAGAAAAAAGTAACAAATAGTGATTATCCTAAAAATTCTCGTTTGTATTCCTCGGGTGACATGATATAAGGTGCTTCTTCCACTGTATAGGGTGTTTTGAATGTTTCGCCTGAAAGATTTGAAACCCGTTCAATTAATTGCATTTGATGCACCCACATATTTATTTTCTTTTCGATCCGGGTAAGAGGTGCTGTATGTGGTAATGGTAAATTCATATACCGTAGAAATTGTAATTCTGCCGGGGTAATGCGATATTTATCCCCTGTTTCTTGGCATTCGATGATTTCATTCAGAATAGAGTCATCAACGTCACGAATATGATCAGGTAAATTTTTTGCGTGTATCGTTGCGGTGTATTCATTTTTTATATCAGCATATGTTGTGTAATTTTTTTCTTTCAGTTGTTCGGGTGTTAAAGGAAAAAAATTGTGAGCAAGAGTATGTTGGTAATCAAATGGTGATAGTTCTATAGGAAAAAATTCTCCATATTCCCCTGTTTGTTTCATATGTTCTATTATTTTTCTTCGAAGTTTAAAATATTCTTCTTTTTCATAGGGTCTATTAAAAATACAATAATCTCGTTTTCGAATTGAAACAGAGCCAAACTGATAGGAACATTTTGCAGCAAGTTTTGAATACTCGATATAGCTTGCACTTTTTCCAGATTCCTGCGAAAACAACATATGTGAAGCATTTTCACCAACAATACAACTTTCATAACTACTATCTAAATTTTGTCCCCAATTAGTGACATCATAACAGTCAGTAATTGGGGGTATAGAAAGAAGCATGACGTATTTGCAGTTTTCGCAATTACTTACATCATAACCTTCTTTACAATTTTTTGATTGGAAGACATAACTTCCTGTTGCATCAATATTAAATTCATTATAGATTGGCTTTGGAGTTTGTGTTTTCCAAAATTCCTCAGCTTGTTTTTGTAATGTTTGATAATTTTTATAAGAACCCAGATCAAATAGTTCAAGTTTTTTAAAATATTCTTCTTTGGTATATTGTTCATTAAAAATACAATAGCGTTTATTTTGTAAATTAGATGATGCAATACAATCTTGGCAATTATTGCAATCACGCAAAAAATAACAACCTATGGATTCGGTAACATTTCCTCGACATCCGACACATTTGTTACTTTTAAAAAGATGATGACAATCATAAGCGTATTCACAAAACATAACCATTGCAGAATCATAAATATTTTTTGAGTTTTCGAGATATACACTATACGAGCAATCTTCAGCAAATCCGGCACTAAATACAAGATAGCAATTTTTAATATAATCAGCGTGATTAGCATAAGGTGACGTTGTAAGCGCATCAGGACCAAGTGAAATACCTATCACAGGAACTTGTTGCCATAGCTCTTTGAATTGTTCAAAAAATGGTCGGCTAAAATCGAAATCACGCCCATATTCAGTTGGATCCCAAGAATCCCCCCACCAACATGTCGGGCAATAGATTTTGTATGGTGCATCAGAATGATACATGGCAATAAAATCAGTCTTGCAAAGATCACATTTTCGTTTATAGAGTTTAATAAGATTAAAAAAAGTTAAACGACGTTGCAATCGACATGTCGGGCACCATGTTGGTGGAGGTACTTGCATTTTTTCATAAAAACCAAAATCCTCTATCTCAATAATAAAATCTTTTGTGCAGTTACGACATTTTTTTATCTCGGATTGCATAAATTTTGAATTTTTAGAGCCTTTTTGTCTAATGTCTAACGACTAATATCTATATCAGCGGTTCAGCATTTTCCATTGATACCGGAGCGGCAGTACTTCCCGGTCCACCGGTGATGATAGATTTTTCTTGTGCGCTACGAATGATTGTTTTCTCTTCTTCTTCAATCAATTTCTTTGCGGCCTCTTTAGTGACAGAATATTTTTTTCGCGACAGTTCTTTAATTTTTTGGTAATTTGAAGCATAGGGTGGCGGATATATACCAAGTGTTTGTGCAGAAAAAGGTTCGTAGGCTTCCCCATCGATAGTCATTTTTATATAAAATTCACGAACACCTAATTTAATCATGTCTTTAACTTCGAATGTCGGTTCAACTTCAGGAGCAAGTTTTACCGCATCATCTCCACCCACACGGAAGATAATAATGGATCCCACATTACCGAGTACGGCTTGAATAACACGTTCCAAAAGTTGTCCAATATATTGGTGAGCAATCGTAAGATTGAGACCATATTTTCGCGCTTCTGAAAGGATGTTTTCAAATGTTTCCGTAACCACGTTTTGGAACTCGTCAATGTAGAGATAAAAATCGTGGCGTTCTTCTTCGGGGAGCGCTGCTCGTTCCATACCAGCTTGTTTGATTTTTGTAACGAACATAGAACCAAAGAAACTTGAGTTTTCTTCACCAATACGTCCTTTGGACAAGTTGATAAGAATAATTTTTTTAGCATTCATTAGTTGGGCGATATCGACTTTATTTTCTTTTTGTCCGAAAATATTACGAAGCATCGGGTCAGACAAAAATTGTCCGAGTTTGTTTACAAGGGGAATAATAGCGTCAGTATCAAATTTTTCTGACCAATCAGCGAATTCAATTGCCCAGAAACGTTTGACCATGTCATCTTGAATATACTCGACAACTTTTTGACGATAATTACGATCGGTAAGCATGGAAATCATGCCACGCATAGTTGCATGAGGGTAATCAAGAAGTGCAAGTGTTGTAAATCGAAACACGTGTTCAAGTCGTGGTGTCCAGTTTGCACCGAATTGTTTCTCCATAACTTCGATAAGTCCTTGGGTAAACTGGTGTTTAAAATCAGGATCAATATTTGCAAGCGGATTAAAAGATACCGGGTACTCTGTATCTGATGGATCGATAACACAAACATCGTCCATTCGATTTTCAGGTATAAAATTTAATGTTTCTTCAACAACGTCGCCGTGGGGGTCAATCAAACATACGCCGTGGCCACCTACAATATCTTGGCGTATAAGAAGTTCGAGGAGTTTGGTTTTTCCAACTCCTGACTTTCCAATAATATACAAGTGTCGACGTCGGTCTTTTCGTTTAATACCGAATACGAATTTTTTTTCTTCAAGGGCTGCAACATAGTTTGTCTCACCAATAAAAGAACAGTCCGTTGGATCAACACGTCCAATCATGGGAAGCTCTGGTGGTGGTGGTGCATATTTAATTCTCTGCACGCGATTTTTGCGTGGGTCAATTGCCATAGATGTTAGCAGTATACCCTGTTTTGCAAACTTGTTCCATGGTAATATGAGGATATAAAAATTGTGTTCATAAAAGGCTATGATTTTTCTTAAACAACCTCATGACTTTACATCGAAATTTGATATCGTGAGTGTTTTTATTGAACACGATGCGCAGTTTCTGCTTCTTCATCGTCAAAATCATAAAGCGCAAGGTGATTCGTGGGGTGTGCCCGCAGGAAAAGCTGACACGGGTGAAGACCTCTACCGTGCTATGGCGCGTGAACTTTTTGAAGAAACCGGTATTGTAATCGAGCCACATAATCTTGCGTATCACCGAGCGGTGTTTGTTAGATTTCCAGAGTATGATTTTGTGTATCATATGTTTAGTACACGAGTTTCTGAACGACCGAGAGTGATCATTAATAATAGCGAGCATAAAGATTTTGTCTGGGTAACACCCGAAAAATCTTTTACTATGAATTTGATACAAGACTTGGATGCTTGCATCAAATTACACTATGGAATATGAAGGATATCAGTAATACTTTTTGTCAGATAGAAGCATAAGGTGTTTAATTTCTATTGAACATCTTCCATTTTGTAATCCACACCCTTCCTTGTCAAAGGGGTTAAACTCCTCTACTATGGACAATAAAGGGTTATTACTAACTAATTTTATAATCTATGAAGAAATTACTTGCTATTATCGTTATCGTTATTATCATTATCGTCATCATTGCTCTTGCAGGAAAGAATAAAGATACAGTACCAGCTCTTGATGATCAGCTTTCAGAAAGTGATACGACATCAACTGACGGATCTCCAGCAGGAACAGTAGAAGAAGGCACTATTACTACTGATGTAGGTGCCGATGCAAGTGTTGGCGGTGATGCTGTTGCACCAGCAGACGAACCTGCAGTACAGTAAAAACATTCCTATAAACAAAAAAACTCGCATGAAGCGAGTTTTTTTGTTTATGATTTTAAGTTCTTTTTACGGCTATATTCATATCCGACGATACTTGCACTTACTGATGCATTCAATGATTCAACATTTTCTGACATAGGTATCGTAATGTGGTAATCACAAAGCTGTTTCGTGTGTTCTCGCATGCCTTCGCCTTCACTACCAATAACGACAACCATCGGTGAATCAAAAGTTTCATCATAAAGATTTTTTTCGCCTTTCGCGTCAAGTCCCGCAATCCAGAATTTGTGATCTTTTAATTTTTGAATAATTTGGTTAGCGTTACCAATTTTAATGATAGGTATTTTATGTGCCGATCCTGCAGAAGTTTTATACACAACACCCGTTACGCCTGATTGATTATGTGATGGTAATAATATTCCTGCAATACCAAAAGCGGCCGCACTACGAATAATAGCGCCTACATTGTGGGGATCAGTAATTTCATTGAGAAGAAACACCAGTGGATTTTTTGTAAAATCAAGATGTTCTAACCATGTGGTGAAATCAGCATAAGGAAATTCTTTTATTTCAGCAACGATACCTTGGTGGGAAACCTCTCCTACCATCTCTACAATTTTCTTTTCGTGTACTTTTAAAAGAGGTGTTTTATAAGGGCGTACCATTTCTCGAATATGCTCGAATGTTTTTTGATCTATAGTATCTTTCATATAGAGTCGACGCACCAGATCAGGACGATCATTAAATAACTCGTTGACTGGATTTTTACCATAGATATACAGTTGATGGCTTTTCATATGTCGATCATAGTATCACAACTGGTGTAATTTAAAAATGGGTATGATGAGGAGTTTCTTTTTTATTCATTTTCCAATCTTCTAGAACAATAGTGTCTATTTCACATAGAAAATGATAAGCATCTTTAATATTATTTATATTAATTTCACCGCCTCTGACTTTTAAATCAAGAAATTTTTCCGGGTTTGTAGTTGTATTAAATGTTTCTCTAAAGATTCTCATCGCTTCCCTTTTTGAAGTTGGAAAAATATTTTTATATGCCAAGCTATATTGAACAGCATATATGCACCATTTAAGTATTTGTATGATATTTTTTCTTTCAAGAGATTGGTTGATAATGTATTTTCTAGCTTGATATACGAGTGAGTTTAATACTCTTACAACTTCTAAACATAATAAAGTATGATCAATATCTTTAATAACTAAAACATTTTCTCCAATAATAGTTCTACCATGTAGTTCTATCTCCCTACGAAGATATATTCCTCGATTATTATGCCAAAAGGCTTCCATACGATTGGATGGTAAATCATTTTTGTCATGAACATTAAAGTCTACAAGAATGTCTTTTTCTGAAAACATTTTTTTTAGAAATCTAAGTTTCTCTAGATTTTCAATATTTGATTCGTTAAATATAACAAGAATATCAAAATCACTTGTTTCACAAAAATCTTCACCAAGGGTACTACCGTATACAAAAGCAGATAAAATTTCCCCATTCTGAAATTTTGAAACAAGCTCGTGTTTGATTTCAGTGATTATTTTTTCCTTATCTAGTAAAAGCATATATTAATTTCCATATTTATTATGATAATAATCATATAAAGATTCAGTATCTTCTTTTTTTAGAGAAGATATATTTTTACCCAAAGAAACTATATGAAAATACTGTCTACATATCTCTTCTAAAACAATGGCATACTCTATTGTTTTTTCTATAGATTCAGTGAAACAAACGGTACCATGTTTTTCTAATAGACACACATGGGTAATATCTTTTTTTAAAATTTGATCTCCCAAATTATTTTTTCTATGATTTAAATATGGTAAACAGATAATAGGTTTTCCAAAATAATCAGCGTGCATAGTTGAAATAATAGAAAGATCGCTACCTATGATAGCCATGACTGTTGCAAAATGAGAGTGGGTGTGAATAATTGAATTAATATGTGGCAATTTCTTATATAAAGAAAGATGCATACTAAGATCAGAAGAGGGCTTTAATCCTCGTAATAAATCACCAGTTTCTAATTCGATAATTGAAACCGTTTGTGGAGAAAGATTATCATACGACAATCCCGATGGTTTTATTACTATATATTTGTCATTGAGTTTTAAACTTAAATTGCCAGAATGAAGAAAATCTATAGAGGATAAGTTTATTTTCTTACATTGATTAATGAAGTTTTCTATTTTCATATCTAAATCGTTAGATATGAAAATCGGGATATCATTATTCATGATACCCCGATTATACATTTAAATTTGAATAAAGTAAAGATTTGATACTTCTTTTATCCATACTTTGTCTTGTGGGGAGAGCATTTTTTCAGATCGAGTCATTAACCAATAATGATTCACCAATGAGAGAAAATATTCATAAGCTCGTGCGTAATCAAGATTCATTATGGAAGATAGAAATTCATTTCTCAAAAACAGAGTAGGTTTTTGATCAGAATCACTGTAATGTATTAAAGTTCGCACTTTATTTATTATTCTGATTAACCCAACTGATTTATTATCATACAAAGCCTTTGAAAACTTAATATTGGCACCAATTTGACATGACAACAAAAATCCTCTCAATAATTTTGATGATAACGAATTCAGTAAATCTTTTGAAAAAACATCGGCCCTCATTTTTTTACCATCAGGACCCAATATTAATCCATGACACACGACTCTTTTAGGAACAAATTTCTCTGGTAAATAAGCTAACGAGTAGTATGTAAACTTTTTTAAAACATCACCTTGAAAGAAATCAATTTCTGGATCAGTAAAATGACTATTTATAAAAGCTGTTACTAAACTTTGAACAGCAAGTAATTTTGGGTCAAGTGGTTTATTGTTATGATAAAGAGTTAAAGTTCGTTCTTTTTCAAGACAGAAAGTGCATGTTTCAGGAAATGATTCAATGATTTTTCCCATTGAAATCACTTTTGATTGAGGATAAAATGATACCCCTTCTAGAAACTTAAGGAGTATATGTTTCTGTACATCAACACACAATCGTTCTTCATTATCTTCAATAAGAGAACTACCGCACAGTTGACATTGAAAAAGTGATGGGTCAGTTCCAAAATTAGTTTTACATTTGGAACAACTTTTTACTGTAATCTTTTTAGTCTTGTAACCAAAACCATCGAAATACACTTGATCGTCAAGAATAAGAGATTCAAAATTAATACCAAAGTTCTGATATTCATCTCTTATACTCATAATAATAGAACTAACACACTTTTTAACTTCATCAGTATTAGATATATCAATACTTAAATCGCGGAGTAAGTTTTCAGTTTTTTTTCCGTTTACATTTATGACTAAGGGAAAATAGGATGTATAGCCTAGTATTTTGAGAACTTTATTATACATATCAGCAACTAATGTTGAGTAGATATTACCTAAGGTAACATTCTCTCGTAATTGCATTGGTGCGAGAAAGATTATTTGCTGCTTCATTAACTTATTTTTATTTGAAAGAATTTCAACACAATGTGAGTATTTATTTGTCAAGATACACTTATTTTATTTATTTGTCAAAACGCCCTTTTCTTTTCTTGCCGAACTTCCCATCACCGCGCGGAGCGCGGACGCATTTTCGCGGGGAAATTCAATTGGGTGGACTAAAGGTTACGTTATTCGAATATTTCAGCACACTTCAAGTTTCTCCACTACAATTACGCAATCTAGAACGTTGCACAGAGGCTTTTGGATGGTAACCTCCTCGGGGGGGTGGCATACCCCTATACCCAGCTATAAAACCGGAGTCTCAAAAAGTAAATATCTAGATGGTTCCTTTACGAAAGTAAAATTTTTTACTTCGCTTTCAAAAAACGTAATTTTGGAAATAATTCAACGAGAAGCTCCTCTGTCTTTTCGTTCACTATCGGACCGATTATAACCCTGTTAAAAGGTACTTTCTCATTAGTCAAGAACACTCTGATCTCCTCCCAATTAGGAGTATGAACTTGAGGCTTCAAATTTATAGCAATATAAAGACTTAAATAGACTGTGGGTGCGTATCTTTTCGCTAGAATATTTTTCAGAATATCAATAAGTGAAGACGTGAAGTTGTCATTAAACTGATAGTCGGTAAAACGTTTTATTTGAAATACTTGTCCACGGGGAGTGTCGCGTGGAGTGGCATGTGAATCTTCTGCATCAAGAATTAATATGTCCACATCATTATTTTCACTGCGATAATCTCTAATTACTTCGCATTTTGAGATTTCGCCAGAATCTAATTTCTTTTTTCCATCAGACAAAATAGGAATACCAATCAAATGAGGTCTTTTTAGTTGGAAATCAAAATAACGCTTTAATCTTACACCTTCTGAAAGTTCATAGTCATGACTATCTTTGCCGACACCAAAACATTGCAAGTATTCCTTGATTTCATCTTCAGTGCAGTAAATAAAGGTTTCCATTTTTTAATTTTAACGAAAGTACTTTTAAATTCCAAATGAAAGTTTGTTGACATCGAATAAAGACCAAGTTGGTATCTGAATAATTATTAGAATTTTTTAAATAAAATTACTATTTACAAGCTAGTAATTTTATTGTTGAACATATTATTTTAATCTTAAAACATTTATCTTTCTTTTTGTTGATGTTAAAATATACAATAGCTCTCGTGTATTAAGGGTACATGAGTTCAACTCGAAAGAGTAGCGACCGATACTCATGTTTAATATGCTTAATTATCAGTAACAATAAATTCTCCAAGAACCATTATTTTGACTGGTACTTGGGCCAGGGGAAGAATCATAGATTCAACTCCAAGCCTTAGTCCCTTAAGCTTTGGTTTGGGTGTCAGACGAAAGTCTTACTCCTGAACTGAGTATCGGTCAAAGTAATGGTTTTTATTTTTGGGCTAACTCGTATACCGGAGGTCAATATACGTCGTATATACAAGGATCCCGTTACGGAAGATTTATCGTTCGTAATAGCCGAAAGGAAGATTATTAAAGGATAAGATTTGTTTTAATTGCCTATGGCCAAAGATGCACCAGGTATGCGAGGATATCGTTCCCGAAATCAAGATGGTGAGCTTCGTGATAAAAGAGATGATACTCATATGGGTACTATTGAAAAGCAATACCACCGAGACTTTGGGGTAAGAAGTGATAAACACCTAGGGAATTTCCTTAAGGAAAATAAAGTAGATTCACTTAACGACCTCCTACACAAAAACCAGGGATAAACCCTAGTTTTTGATACAAGCACAATCGCTCCCTCTCGGGGGCTTTTGTGTTTTTATTATACCTTGCGGTAAGTTTTGATACTAATCATTTTTGTTGAAAAGTCAAAATATGCTTTTTTAATTAAGTTAGATTAACTGATTTTTAGTTTCTTGGTTTTACTCTTTATAACCCAGGCCACAATAAGCCAAACCACTGAAAAATCTAAAATTAGCTTCAAAAATACAGAAACGGAAGAAGCTATATCTGGACCAAATAGAAGATTAAATACATACAATAAAGCAAAGCTAATTCCACCAAAACCCTCGATACCAAGGGTTTGAGCGATGATACTCTGAGTGACGATATCGAGAATTCCTAAAATACCAATTACTAAAAAGATTTTATACCACAATTTATATTTTTTGAGTTTTTGTTCCATATTTTTATTATTTGATAAATTAGTCCCTATCTAAAACCATGTCGTTTTAAACATCGTTCATATCCAAATTCATAATTGTTTTTTGCTTGAATTAATCCGTTTCTTTTATATTTCATCGCTTCGTAATGACAATTTGAATAGATAATTGATGGTCTTATCTCATACCAATAAAAAATACCGCCAATAACTAGTATAAAGACTATTATAAATTTCCAACTGTTTATTTTTTTATACACGTCTTTTATTTTTTCCATATATTTTAATTACTGCTAAAATAGTGATTTTAAAAAATTCTTGATTTTTCTAAAAACCCCCTGTCTTTCAATTGGTTTAATCACTAGTTCTTGGTCAGTTACTGATTTTTTATCTTCTATGATTATTTCATTTTGTTTCTTTTCTATTTTAGAGATAGAAGCATTTTCTATTGTTTTCTTTAGTTCGATAATAGTTTTTATACATGTAGTTTTATTACTATTCCAACTATACCCATCTCTACAAGCGCACTGGCTATTAGACGTAGAATTAGCTATTGAATTAGACCCATATCGTCTCTGGCATGTTTGAAGATTCTTTAATTGATTAATCTGTGTGTCCATAGTTTTTATATCGGCCATTTGTCTGTCGATTTCTGCCCGGATAATCCGACTCTCATCGTAATTACTTCTTACTGGAATAGATATACAGGTATTATACCTTTCAAGTGCTGATTGATACGCAATAACTTGTTGTCTACAGGCACTTACCTGTCCTGTGGCAATTTCTGGTGTATATCTGGTAGATCCGCCCGTAATCAAAGATGAATAAAGTCCGTCACACTGTGCATATGATGTATATGTGGATGGTTGTGGGCGCGAACATGATGATTGAGATTTACACTCAATAACATCAGAAAAGTAGACGGAACTATTAATCCACCCGTCATTACATTGAACTCTTCCGGTATATGACGCCCCTGCGCTACAGTTTACTCCACTATGATAAGAACAAGCGCCAGATGTCGCATACGTAATTGAAAAACTCAAGAAAAAAAATATTGTCGCAAAAATATAAATTGTTTTTTTCATATTAATTAAAATAATTTTATTAATCACGAAGGGGTTCGTAAGTACCTAGTTTTGGTTTTGTTATAAGTTCTAAACAAGCTTTTGCTCGTGCGTCACTACCTAGCTCCAGACAATGCATAATTTTTTCGCTCCTAGTTTGGGGTTTTAGGGACTCAATTTCTTTAAAAAATTTTAAACCAAAGTAAGAAACCAAAACTAAACAAGTAGTTGTTAGTAGTATGTTTTGTGGATTTTTAAAAAAATCTTTCATAAATATAAATTTTATACAAAAAGCCCACCACGGGCGGTAGCTTGGCTACCCACTGTCAGTTTCCTGACAGGACCGGTAAAAGTGCTCCCATGATGGGTTTTTCATCTTTTACCGGTTTTTGACCATACCTTACCTATAAGGCTATGAATAAGGGTTAGGTCTTCTTATTTGGTTGTATCGCGATTATAACCTATTTCTCGATAAAATAAAAATAGTCTCGGTTGTTGCAATTTAAAATATATGATATAATTAACTTAGAAAATCAGAACTTTATCAGTGTAAAAGGTTTAGGGTTAAAAGCCCAGACAAGAATAGGTCCGGTGTTCTACATCAGAATACTGCGAATTGAGT
>Ga0172370_10003500_pt1 | contig 21659 bp, 6 predicted proteins | sample LakKiv5m_FD_114538 | JGI IMG/M metagenome (GOLD analysis project Ga0172370, IMG submission 114538) | Freshwater microbial communities from Kabuno Bay, South-Kivu, Congo - kab_022012_11.5m | ecosystem: Environmental > Aquatic > Freshwater > Lake | place: Democratic Republic of the Congo...
CATAGCATCAATGTTGGCATCATCCATTTGTATGTTGGGAAATTCTTTTGCAATATCTTTGGCTATGTCAAGAAACAGACCGTCTGTAGCCCTGACAACATTAGCCTTATGAACAACCGTAACTTTTTTTCTTCCGAATTCGCGTGCAAATTCAAAAGCAGCACGGATAATTCTCTCACTTCCCTTGCGTGTATTTATTTTACAGGAAATAGCATACTCGCTGCCGTCGAGTTTGGAGAATTTTTCAAAAGGCTTGGATAATTTAGCAAGGGTAGTGGAAAGTTCCTCAGGAACTGTGTTGAACTCCACACCGCAATACATGTCCTCTGTGTTTTCACGAAAAACGACAATGTCAATGTCATCTTTGAAATTGAGGGGATTGCCCGGATATGCTTTGCATGGGCGGAGGCAGATATACAAATCGAATAGCTGTCTCATCCTGACAATGGGAGAGCGGTATACAAGACCTTTCCCTTTCAATTCGGGAATAAGTTCAGCTTCGGCTGTTTTGACAGGTTTAGATGTAATAGCTCCGAAGAGAGCTGCATCTACATCGTTTAATAAATCAATGGTTCTTTGAGGGAATGCATCGCCTTCGGTGCACCAGAATTCCCAGCCGATGTCTCCATGAATATATTCTGCGTTAACCTGCAGCTTATCGAGAACAATCTTGGAAGCTTCCAGAACTTCAATTCCCACACCATCACCTGGCAGCCATGCAATTTTGTAATAGTCTTTTTTCAGTCTTTTTTTTGACATTAGATTTTTCCTTTTTTCTTAATAAATTTTAAAATTTGCTTATAAAGCAAATACAAGATAAGAGTTTAAACTTATTGAAAAAAAATAAATTTCAATCCCAGCTTTCGGTATCAGTTTCACAAAGAACAGAGTGCAAATCGTTAAAAATTATCTTATTTGGTTGCAACGGAACATACGGGAGCTCGAATTCCGCAACAGCTCCTTTGATGAAAACTCTCATACGAGAGAATTTATCGTCGTCATAAACAATTTTTACTGGGACGAACATTTTGAAATCGGGAGGTACATTTTCCTGCTTCACCCTGCATTTGATACTAAATTGGTTATCTGCTCTTTTTTCAATTTTGTAAGCAAAAGTGTATTTTGGAATCTTAGTTCCTTCCACCCACTGATTGAAAAACCAGTCCATCTCGAAATTAGTCTTTTTCTCAATCATGTTTTTGAAATCGCAGGTAGTAGCTCTTTTACCCTTGAATGTAATGAAAAATTCCTTAAGCAACGCAAAAAATTTATCTTCTTTCATATTCGTAAGGTCAATTAGCATATTTCTAAGCATATGCAAGACCCATGCACCTTTTTTATAGATAATCGTACTATAATCGCCCTGAGTAGATAAAGTATTATTCCTGTAACCGAGGCAAATCGGTCCCTCTTCAACTCCTTTACCCAAAAAAGTTTTCCTAATATTAAGAAGTTCTTTTTTTGATTCATCTATTAAATCGAAAAATTCTTCTGTTCCGACTGCTTGCTGCGTGTACATCAAAGCAGAATATTCCGAAAATGCTTCACTCAGCCATTGGTCGCGGTAGGAGACGAAATCAAGTCCGATGCCCCACCATTGATGAGCCACTTCATGGGAAACAAAGGCTTCATTGTGTCCGTCTTTCAAATTGCTTTGGAAAGTGGCAAATGAAAGATGGAGCATTCCGGGAAATGCCTCACCATGGAAATAGGGAATTTCCGAAACATTAAATGTGCTGTAATCCAGCTTGTCATATATTTTGTTGTAAAAAACGATGCTTTGTTCAAGGTCGCCCATGATTCCATCAATTTGGTCAGAAGTGATATAATAAAGATTGATATTGCAACTGTCTTTGTTTTTACCTTGTTTTAAACGAAATGGTCCAACATTGAAAGAAGCATTCCTGCAAACATCTTTGGGAACCCATTTGGAATAGAATTTGTCGTCTTTTTTTTCCATTGATACATTTTCTCCTATACTCATCAAAGTATAGTTGTCAGGATAAATGAAGTTTATATCAAATTTTGTTTTTTCACGATAACCGTATTTCGGATACCACCCCAGAGAACTTGCTAAATAAGTGTGGTCCAAAGTTCGAAAGATATATTTACCTCCAAAAAATAATTTAAGTCTGAGAGTATCACCTTGGTTACTGGTTTTATTCAACCGAATCCATAGAGTCGTATTTTCCTTTCCTTTGGCAAAATGCAATTGATTATTATTTCCATCAAAAACAGAATCAACCTCTAATTTGTCGGACAATTCAAGAGGAATCCATTTTAAATTATTCTTCAATACTTCTGCCACCAACTCTGATTTCACTGTGATATTAAGTGAACTATGGATTTCGCATTCAAGTCTATTAGTCAAAATATCTATTTCATCTTTGGGATTATTGAGGCAGATGGTTGGATAATGCGGTGAAAACTGGACAATTACATCACTAAGATAGTTATTGGCTACACTGCCGTAACATCTCTTTAATTGAATTTCCTCATCATCATAAGGATTATATTTTAATATGACACCGTCGTTGTCTTTTAAGTCTAATTGTGCATATAGCAGGTCATTGTATGAACCGTTAAGAAAAACTTTTGCCACATCTTCAGGAATGTCCGATTTACTTTTATTAATAAGGTATTTGATTGACAGACTCAGAGCATCTTTTGCTTCTGAAGTAGGTTCATGGATAGATGCAGAGGATACATTTTCTATATCATACAAAGTACTGTCGCCAAAAATCAAGAACGCAGAATTTATCTGAGCGAACATTTTTTTCTTTTTGAAAAACTTTTCAAGCTGATTTTGTTCCACAGGTAGTGGGGGAGCGAAACTAAAAGTCCCGCTTCCTACGAAAACGGCGACGGCTTTTTTGTCTAACACAGGATTACAGAAATAAATATAGCCGGAATCAAGTGAAATGGAAGTTTCCTCCCTGCTAATGAAAAAATCTTTAACATAAAATACTTTTTGCTGATTAAACTCCAGATTAGTAAATTGAGAAATCAATTCATTAAACAGATAATCCTTTGCGTGAATAGTACCGGATAATAAAAAAATAATCAGCATGAGCCAGAAATTACTCAATTTTCTCATAACTAATCTTTCAATTCATTGATAAATACTCTTGATGATATTACAAAGATATTAACATATTTTTTTTATTCAAAATTATTTTGGATATTTTTTATAATTTATGTTCCTGATAGTTACATAATCATGAAAATCAGATTATTATTCATATTGCTTGCTGTGCTGACAGCCGGAACGAATGCAGAAATTCGTATCGGTCAGATTTTTATTAACCGTGATGATGTTTTCGATTCTACTCAGTCGGACTGGTTCTTCGCAGCACCTCTCGCAAATTCGCTTCATTCCGTTACTAAATCATACATTGTCGAAGATGAATTGCTTTTTACGGAAGGCGACTTTCTAAATTTCGATTTAATTTCCGAAACAGAGAGAAATCTTCGTTCAACGGGTTTCTTTACTAATGTTTCGATTGTTACAGACACAATAAATTCCATATTGACAAATGTGATAATCAACACACAGGAACGATGGTCAACCAATCCGAGTATTTTAATCGGAACAGGTGAAAATTCCGTAACATTAGGTGGCAGATTAGAAGAAATTAACTTTCTGGGTATGGGAACCAGATTTTCAATTGAGGCTCTACGCAGGACAGAAAATAATACAGGCATGCAGGGTGCTGCCGAACTTGGTCAGAGGCGGCTCTTCCGTTCGGAACTTAATTTCTATGGAAGAATAATGGCAAATAAATTCCGTACAGAACAAAATCTTTCTCTATCGAAACCATTCAGAACTCTTGATACAAAGTGGTCATTCGGAATTACAGGTAATAATTCATTCGGTAGAGAATTCCTTTTCCATAATATCCCCCCCGAACCAATCCCTTTTCATGGCAGGAACCTTGATTTATGGTTTTCCAGAGCATGGCATCAGGGTGATAGGGTGTTTGTAACAGGCATGCTCAAACTTGATGATGTGAACCGTGGATCCCGACAGTTCGAGCGGGCTTATGACAACACCGGGAAAATCCTGCTTTCGTTTTCTTCGGTAGCGGAAGATTTTTACAAAACAACAAAAATTAATTCCTACCAAACCGAGGATTTATCGGTAGGCGGATGGGGTACAGCCATTTTGGGTAAAACCTTTGCAATGGGTTCCAAAGGTGAAAGTCTTTATTATATTGCTGCCCAGGGAGAAAAATCGTATTTAACCGGCAATCTTTACCTTTTTGGTCAGATGACAGCTGCGAGCGCCTTTATGAGCAGCAGCGGCAGATATACTTATCAGGAATTTTCCGGTACCGGATTTTATCGCCTATCCGAGAGCTTTGTACTCGCCACCCGTATAAGACAAATGACTGTCTGGAACTGGTACAAACAGAGACAGCTAATTCTCGATAATAACTCTGGTCTAAGAGGCTATTCTCTGAACAGTATTCAAGGTGATAACAGATTAGTCGGCAATTTTGAATTCAGGATGTTTCCCGATATTAAAGTTTGGATAGTAAACTGCGGAGCAGTTGCTTTTTGCGATTTCGGTACTGCATGGAATCAGCAGACTTACTTATCGAAGACACGCTGGCACAGCTCAGTTGGATTAGGTTTTCGCCTGCAGAATATGAAAGACGTCGGACCAAACGCAATGTTCAGGATTGACTTTGCCTACAACATGGATGAGAGAAAATTCGGAGAAATAATTTTCACTACCGACCAGTTATTTTCTGCCTTCAGAAGACATACTTTCAAGCTGCCCGAAATGTACGGAACTGAATTCGATTATGAATAGTTTCTGCTTATTTTGTTTTTGTTGTAATTCAAAAAACACTCAAAATCATTTTACTTTGTATGCCGGATATTTAATCGTAAATGTGGAACCGACCCCTAATTCACTCTCAACACATATTGTTCCGTTCATGAGTTCAATCATATTTCTTGCCAGAGTTAAACCAAGACCGACTCCTTCGTATGAGCGGGACAGCTTTTCATCAATCTGACGAAACTCTTCGAAAATTATCCCGAACATTTCTTTTTTTATCCCAATACCTGTATCCCTAACCTTAATCACAGCCCAAAGTGAGTCTTCATCTTCGATTTCGCATTGCAAATCAACAACCACGCTGCCTTCGTTGGTAAACTTTATAGCATTTTCAACTATGTAGCTTAGAGACTGAACAAATAATCTTTCGTCCAAATTGGCAAATAAGGTAATATCCTTCAATCCTACTTCCAGAGATATATTTTTCTCTTTTGCTATTGATAGGAAATTATCCACTATTTCATAAATATCATTAATGAGATATATTTGTTCAAGTTTCAGGTCTAAAAGATGAGCCTCGGTCTGCGAAAGTGTGATGATTGATTCCAGAGTGTTGTACAATCTGATTGACGACCTGTTGATAAAAGTTGCAATTTCAAGAATCTCGGGGTCACTCGTATCGTATTTGAGAATCTTGGAAAAACCGATTATTTCATTTAGCGGAGTTCTGAGTTCATGATTCAGGTTCGTAATCAGAATTGATTTCAATTTACTCGATTCGATGGCTTTCTCTTTAGCAGAAATGAGGTCTGATTCAAACTTTTTACGTTCTGTTATGTCGTGTTCCACAATTGCCACAGCAGCCGGTTTACCTTTGGAATTGTTAAGTAGGGTAAAGTTAAGAACCACGTCAATAATAATTTTCTTTTTGGTTATTCTTCTGGAATCAAACGGTTTAATGTTTTCCAGCAGTTTTAATTTTGTGAGGACGGATAAAATATCTTCTCGTTCGGATTCGGCTGTAGAATTTTTCAGATAGCTGTTCACATCAATTGATTTCGAAAAATTGTAAGTTTGTTCGGCAACATTATTCCATGCTAAAACGTAACCATTGAAATCAGTGACAACAAGTGAGTCGTTTGAATCTCTAACAATGTTTGCCAGATAAAGAAGCTCTTCTTTGGTGAACTCAAAATCCATATTCCTATTGGGTATCCGGTTATATTTATCGAGGTCAACAAAGAAAGTGTCTTCAATTGTTTTGTTTAATAAAGTCTTATAAAACAATTCGCAATCTTTACATTTTTCTTCGGAAGCTTGCTGCATTTCAACCAACTGCTTATTCAAAGCTTCGATTTCAGCTAAAAGCTGTTCATTCGTTTTAACAATTTTTCCCATTTCTTTCATTGAATAAAAATAATATTAAATTATCGATGTAAATTTACGGAAATTATTTGAAGAAGGGAAATAATCTTTTTTATTTTATCTGAAGTTGAAGTGTTGTATCGTCAAAATTGTATGGATTTTTGGATTTTTAAGTGAAAGTAATTGTGTAAAAAAAACAGAAAAAAAAGGAATTTAGGTAAAAAAGTAAATAATTTTTAACTTTTTAAAAAAAATTCAAAATAATTTGTAACTTTTTTGATGTTTGATGTGTCTTATTAAATGCTTTAAATAGTTAATTTTTAATTAAATATTTAAAAAAAAATAGTAAATTTGTATTTTGGACATTGAAACTTGAAAATTTGACAAATGTTATTTTAAAATTTAAGGAGACTTATGAAAACAGCACGCACTCTTTTAATGTGCATCATTGCATTAGCACTGATTTTTCCTGCATTTGCGCAAGAGAGAGCAGTCAATTTTAACAACCTGCCGGAGAATATTAAATATGTTCCAGGCTTGAAGGAAGCAGTCAAAGACTTGAAATCTTCCGTAAATTATATGCATGTACCTGAAGTACAAGCATATTACGGAAAGGAATTCAATCCCAAATTTCATCAGGCTACAAACAAAAAAGTTGTGAATAATGACCAGATTTTATCAAATCCTGCCGGACTCATTCTTGGTACCTGCTGGTATGACCAACAAGCTCACGGAAATATGCCCAGACACATAACAACATTCATAGACCCGCCTTCAAATTTTTATTTCAACATTGCAGCCATCGGTTCCGCTTCCGGTAATGCAGGGAAAGCCGATTTTGTTCCATTTGGAACTACAATGCCGACTTACGCTTCGTTAGGGACTTACTATGGATTTCTTGACTTTACAGGAAATGAACTGAAACCTTCAGAAACATGGAACAGAATTGAGAAATTCCCATCTTATACAGGTTCTCTTTTTTCATTTAAAGAAGGTAACGTCGGCGTCAGTTCTAACTTGTTTCCATTGCAATTGAAATCGCTTCAATTAACTAGCAATGCTGACATTGGAGGGTCGGATTTTGTGGTTGATTCCATTCCCGGGACAATAACCTTTTTCCCAAGGTCAGTTGCAGACGGTCAGAATAATGTGCATACAATTTTCAGTCACAGAATAACCGGTGAACCCGAATTCGACCAGATTGGCTACAAAAAAGGTGCTAATGGTGGAAAAAATTGGGACCCTGAAATTATTATGACAGGTCCTAATGCTTTAGGTGGCGCACTACCGACCGCTGCTACGTTTGAAACTTATGCTATTGATGCTGAAGGCAATACTGTTGTATTCGCTTACATTGATAAATATTTGAATTTCATTTACAGAAAATCAAAGGACAACGGAACAACGTGGAGCCAGCCTTATCTTCTTTGGCAGCCTGCGTATGATACATTATTTACTAAGAAAGACCCATCGGGAACATATTACGGATGGACAGATTCCTCCACTATGTCTCCCGGCTTGATTATGGACGCAACTGTTGATGCTAACGGCGACTTTGATTTTGTCGTTAATGTTATGATTTCCTGCCATGTGGGTGAAGTAAAGAAAAATTCACAGAATCAATGGGCATGGGTTGCCGGTACTGATTCAGTTGTATGGGGCAAAAAGTATTATCCGAAAATCGGTTTTCTTTACATACATGTTCCTGCCGATTCCACAGTACAACCGACAATGGTTTTGGGAGCACCCCCTTCGGACGGAGATTTCACTCCTCAACAAAGTACTTATGTTCCTTTTTCTTATACTCATGTGAGTCTGAACGACTCTATGCCCGGCACGTTTTGCGTAGCCGACCCACAGATAGGTTATGATGTTGATGGCAATGTATATCTGACATATACTTCAATACGCGATTCAATCAATCTTGCAATGCAGCCGGATGCCAAGCCTTTGGTGCATTCTCAGACCGGAGACCAGTATTCGTTCTATAACAGACATATTTTTGTTACAAAATTCGATAAAGTTGCAAAATCATTTTCCAAACCTTTTAGCTTGTCACCGAACGGCTGGGACTGCGGTTATGGAAGCCTTGCCAAAAAAATTGTGAAAAAGAACGGTGAAGTAAGATTCCCATTGGTTTATACTGCCGATACCGAACCTACTAACTGGATTGGATTTAACCGTATATTTAATTTCATATCCGAACCTAAACTTTATGCTTACTCTTTCAAGATGTCCGATTATTCCAATTTGGCAATCGGAGTTAATGAAGAAAAAGACCTAACAGCTTCGGTTTCGGTGTTCCCGAATCCTGTATCTGAAATTGCTTATATAAACTTTGCTAATCCGAAATCGGGTTCCTTAAAAGTTGAATTATACAATATGCTCGGTCAGAAAGCAGCAACGGTATTTAACGGTTTTGCAGACGCAGGAGTTCAATCATTTTCTCTTGATGCAGCAACTCTGATTAACGGAACATATATCTGCAAAGTTACTGCAAACGGTTCTTCTTACACACAGACATTAGTTGTGGGAAAATAATTATTTTTCAATAAATAATTTTAATAAAAAAAGCTGCTCTTTTCGGGCAGCTTTTTTTTGTTTAATCTTTTTTTGTATAATACCAATAATCTTTAGAATTTCTTCAATATCGTACAGAAGACTTTCTGATTTTAACGATGAACTTGTAAACTTTCACAGCTCTTACTGAGAAATTAAAACTCTTTTTTCCGAAAGATGTTATCTTCTTTCATTTACAAATCTTCATTCAAATTCGTAATTCGTAATTTGAAATTCATAATTGATTCTACCTTCCTCCTGCTATGGAAAGCCGAATATCCAGACCTACCTGTGTTGTGCTGTAACCCGGATTGGATGCCCCCTGAGTGAAAGTTCCCTCATATCTGAAAAAGAGAGAGGCAGAAACCCTTTGGCTCATTGCATACCTGATTCTTGGCTCAATAATTAGCTGTTTATTGCCATTCAGTGTGCTGCCTTGTTCTCCGGTGTAGTTAGTGACATCGTAAGTGGCGCTCTTGTTCATTTTGTATGAAGCAAGAAAAATGAGTTCAAGGTCGTTCTGGATATTGAGGTTAAATAGTTCAAAGTGAAATTGTTTGAGAGTATAATTAAGATTAATCTGAAATTCATCAGAGTTTTGTCGTGTTATTGTTGCCCTGTTAGCAGATGTCAGTGAATAGCTGTTTGTTGTCATGTATCTTAGCGTTCCGGTAAGATTTCCTTTCACTTTCTTTTCGTCGAAGGCAACAGTAAGCCCAATCAAAGGCTGAAAGCCGTGCTGAACCTGCTGACCGTTAACATTTTTTCCCAAATCCGTAGTAAGTGAATTTTCCTGATACCTTCCGTTATACACGTGTTCAAAAGAAATTCGTTTAGCACCGATACTCTCAAAAACGCCCCATTTCTCCAAACCTTCCCAACGGAAAGCCCAGTTGATGGCTGGCAGGAATCTTCCGGCTTTACCTTTGGTTATGCTGAAAGCTTCCATTCCATTCATAAATGAATTAGCGAGAGCATTGAGCAATGCCTGATTTTTTGCAACGGTATCAAGATTTGAAGCTAAAATATTCTTCTTTTCCGCTTCATAAAGAACAATAACATGCTCAATCGTATTATTAAAAATATTGATTCCGAATATGGACGGCAATGTTATAAAAGTTCTGTTGAATGATTCCATCGCCATAACGTTAGTATATGTGGGATTGCCGAGACTGTCTGTTATGATGGTCATATTTTTATTGAATCCAAGTTCGGTCTTCCAGTTCAGGTCTAAAACCGCACCTTCCCATAACTGACGGGAAGTCTTAATTTCGAAGTTGTTTTTCTGGCTGTAATTATCTTGCATAACTCCATTCGGGGGTCTTTTTCCGTTTTTAGTCTGAAATCCGAAATAAGGAAAAGTTTTCGATGAAACAGTTGAAAAAGTTCCGTGTGGGTCAGGCACTAACCCCAACTGATACGCAAAACCGGGACCCATGAACTCTTCGCTGCTTCTTCCTATTATTCCCCGCGACCAGAAATTGTCAAAACCTGTGGAACCCATAACACCGGGATTTATTGATGTATTATTTTGGGTGAAATTTATATCAATTTTTTCAAAATCGAAAAAGATTGTTTTTAATGTTCTTCCTATATAAGATGCGAATCCTCTTGCAGATGCAGTCGAATCAAATTTAGGCTTTTGCAGCATCATTTTTGTGTCGTGAGTTCCGAATATTTCATCTGTAAGCATTTTAAGCTTCAATCCCATATTATAACGGATAGAAGTATTGTTGCTGGCACTTTTGGCAATGTCCCGTATTGCTTCATTCGGCTGTAGGGGATTGCTCCAGCTGTAAGAAGTGACATAAGAGCCGTTTGATTCGAGAAATTTGGCATAATCGCCAAAGGGAAGTTTTGGCTTAAAGTTCATTGTAACAGTCTGTGTGTGCTGATTATTAAAGCCGAAATCCAAAATTTTCCCGTTTCTGAACATAATAAGTGAAGCAAGCTCGCTGCCAGTTCTCTGTCTGCCGTTTTCATCAAGTTCGTATGGAACCAGTGTGCTGCCTGTGTTAACGGAATAATCAAAAATGGGGCTTAAAAACCCGTTTTCGGAAATTTTCCATGAAAATTGCAACTGTCTTTGTGTGAGAAAGTTCCTTATTACCGGGCTCGGATACTCAAGAAATCTTGATTGCTCCGTTTGACGGCGACGATTCAAGGTCAATCCGGTCTGGAAATTTGCAGGAAGAATATTAAATTTCCAATCACTGTAAGTGCTTAATAAAGGAACAGTTTTAGCCCATGATAAGGGCTTTACTGCTAACAATTCGGGAATTGCCACCGAATACTGTGCATTTGCCTGCCATTGCCAGGAAAATCTCTCTTCCACAACAGGTGAACGTTCAAATTCCTGAGAATATGAATAACCAAGAGTTACTTTATTTATTGTTTCCTTAATTAACCAGTAATTAATGGGCAGTCCTATCCTTACCCCGGTCATAGCCCATCCATCCTGTATTCTTAGTGTTTGAGACCTTGCCCTAACGCTATTGGCAAGCTGAGAAGCCTGCCGGGTATTATAACCACGTGAAATTGCATCATTATAGGCTTCATTTATGGCATTGTCAAGACGTATGTCGTTATTTGCCACATATTCGGGGTCATCCATAAACTCGGAGTGAGTGTAAGTTATCGGCAGTTTAAATTCTTTAAGAGATTTTGGTAGAAATTTTTCAAGGTTTCCATTAGCAGAAACCGACCAGTTTGTTGAAGTCATCCTGTTTCCGAACCGTTCTTCAAGGCGGTGGAAGTTTGGAAGAGTTCGTGAAAATGCTGCATTAATTGTTCCAAGGTCAGCGAGTTTCAAATCGGCACTGACCACACCTGCCCAGTCAGAACTTCTTTCGGGACTGATTAGGCGGAGTTCGTCCACCCACATTGTCGTCGTAAGTGGGTCGGCATAATTTAAAGGAGGATTTGAAATACCGAAAGCAAAATACTGAACTCTTGTCAGAACGGGATTACCCCGGATTGAATACGTAGCAAGAGGGTCCTTAGCTCCTAAGGGGAAATCCTGGCGAGTATACAGCATAAGCCCCGTTGTGTCTCTTTTCTGCTTAATGGCAGTAAGCTCTGCAAGAACAATTGCGATGTCCTGCCAGTCTCTGAGAAGCGGTCTCCTGTATTCGTAATAATTATTTGAGTCAATTCCGAACCTGATGTAAGCATAAGCTTTGGGAATGGCTCCCTGAACCGCCTGGTCCGGCATGTCAGGTCCGCCGTGAATAAAGAATTTCAATTGTTTGTAATTGAAAACATCGAGTGGGCGGAAGTATCTGACTGCCATTCTCTCGTCATTGTATCTTAGATTTTTGACACTGATTGAAAGCGACTGTTCGTTCAATCTTATATCCTGATTCGGGTCCGGATTATTTAACTGACGGGGAGCCTGAACGCCCGGAGGCATGTTGTACCTGTCGGGAGGACCACTGTTTTCTTCGAGATTGACAAAAGCAACTTGTAATGTGCTGTCACTCGGCGAAACTCCGGCTTGGAGATTGTTGTTTCTTTGCCATTGCGAACCAAGGAGTCTCCAGTCGGCTATTTCTCCTTTGAACAAACCACCTTTAAACCAGATTCTCACATATTTAATATTAGCAAAAGATGGACTACCTACCGATGAGTTTGGTTTTCTGATTGGTATCCTGTAAAGAAACCATCCCTTGGCATCGTTACCGCCGACTATCTGTGGATTTGTTTTCGGATTCGCATCCAGATTGATTTCATAAGAAAAATAATCATTATGCTGATTAATAAACTGTCCGTTTATTTTGTCTAAAATCTCAGTGTCGGGGAATTGTCCCTGTTCAAAAACACCGTTCTTTTCGAGATTATTATATTTGATATAATCATCTTCGTTTCTGGTGTTGTCGTCCTTCTGAAAATCGAAGGAGAAATCATCCCTTGCCGGGTCGTCTTCCTCATTTAGCGGAAATGGATAAGTAGTTTTTTCATTAGCGTCGTCCAAATCATCAATACCGATATCCTCTCCCGGGTCGAGTATTCCGTTCGGAATGGGACTTGCCGGAGTTATACCATCTTCAGTATTTAGAGTTTGGTTAGGAATAATATCTTCGCTGATTTGACCCAATTCGACAAACATTCTTGACCTTCCCGCTTCATAAGCATCAATTTTCATCATTACTTCGATAAATTCTATATTTTCATTATCGAAGTTCGTATTAAATGAAGAAAATACTCTCTGAAATCCTCCCCACATTTTTGACAAGTTGTCTTCAACATAGACTGAGTCTTTGTCTGTATAATACTTCCCGTTATGCTTACGGTCGAGAAATTTTTCATTTTTGTTGTAGATACCGCGTTCCCTCGGATTAAAAGAAATGAGCAGGGGACTGAGGTTGGTTCTGCCCTGAATAAGCTGCTTTTTGGGATACACGTCAGTAATGGGAACTCTTGGCAGAAAATACTGATACCAGTAAGTATTTCCTCTGTAAAGAGACCTCAAAGAATCTGTAGCAGCTATTGAACTGTCGGACGGCTGGGCGGCATAAGTCCATTGAGACGGTGACAGTCCAAGAGAAATGTATCTTTGGGCACCTTCAAAGTCGTCAATGTAAACCACAGGTTCGTTATTATCCGATGCCACTTCCGAAAGTCTTTTATTTGGATTTGGCATAATCATAGCCCATTCACCCTGAATATTGAGTGACGATTGAGCTTTTGTATCATAAAATGGCAGATGGTCTAAAAGTTTAGTAATCCAGGGAGCATCCCAGTTCATTTTTGCATCAAATCCTAACATTTCGTTTGACACGGGTTCTTCGCCCAGACGAACTCGGTCAATAACGGCAGACTGGTTGTAATACATATAGGTCATACCAAGCCCGATATTCAGCCTTCGGGATTTGAAAAGCCGGTAGTCTGCTCTGGCACCAAGCAAAGTTTTGGTTGATATGTTGAAAATATCCTGCGACTCATACTCGATTCTGAGATTTGCATTCGGAAGTGAAGCTCTTGGATTCCGCAAAGTAACCTGACCGGAGAAATAATCAACCACATAATCTTCGTATTCTTTTAGCTGAACGCCGTCCAATGTGATTCTTACGCTATTTGGAGCAAGGTTGAAAGCACCTAAGGAAATTCTGTCGGAGGCTCTGCCCGAGACCTCACCCGAAATGATATATCTGTCCCTTGCAGTGTTTTTCCGGGCAGCATCACGGGTAGTGTCATAAATATCATAATATGTATATTTGGAAGCAAGCTGAGGAATCCCCTGGTCGGTAAAATATTTTTCGAGACCTTTTCCGAAAGGTTCGGTGCTTGGAAATGTGATTTCTCCATACTGAGCATTAAAAAATGGTAATCGCATATCGAATTTACCGTCGGGTGGGGCTGAACCCGTACTATTAGTCACTTGGTCAACTTTAAGAATAGTGACTAATTTATCAGGTGCACCCGGAAGGACATCGGATGAGTCATTATTTTGGTTAATGTACCAAAGCCCGATTTTTGTATCGTTGATATTTACATTCTGAGCATTAATGGGATAAATATTCTTCATCTGCCTTGCCCAGAGAGTATCGTAAACAGGAAGCATATTCGGACGATAAATCAGCTTAAGAATCAAAGTATCTTTTATTCCAACCATGTAAGAAAAGTTACCGAAGGACAAATCATCTTCCGGGATGGGTGTTGCTCCTTCTATTCTGTAAGCGACAGCATAATACCTGTCATTTCTGAGATTAGGAAGAAATATTGTTCCTAGATTATAATCCACTGAATATCTATTTGAGTCAAGCCTCATAAACCAAGACTTTTCAATTTTTCCGGAAACCGCTGCCGATTGTTTCATCCATGATGGATAAAATTGTCCCCTTTTTAGTGCGGGAACATTCGTATAAGCAACAGCAACGGCTGACATAGGACCTTCGCGCACATCTCCTGTTGATTCCCAGACTTCGATTTCTTTAACTCTGTACTGAGAGCCTGTAGCTGGAATTACGGGTGTGGAATATTTGAAATATTCATCGTAAATGCTTTTGTAAACCAAATCGAGGAAATAATGCTTGTCCGAATAATCATAAGCTCTAACGTAAAAAGGCTGCTTGCTCATTCCGCCCTGCGCAGTGAGAAACTTACGTTCGCCCCGCCTCTGGGAAGCTATGGTTTTCAAAAACAAAGGTCCGAACTGAAAATCTGCTCTCACACCGAAAAGAGCCTGACCACCTCCGATTAGAGTAGAGGGAATAGGAAGTGTGACATTACCGAATTCAACAAGTTTAATAATTTCATCATCTTCGCCCTGATAGCCTATTTTGAATTTATTATCAAATTCAAACTGACGTTTTGTGTTCCAGTCGGTGGTTAGTTTTAGTTTATCTCCGATGCTGCCTGTAACGTTCACCCGAATATCCTGGCTAAAAACGGGAGATGATTGTGTCTGACCAAATGCCGAAGTCGTTCCAAGGTTCTGAGAATCCCATCTCCATCCTATTCTTAAAAGAACTTCGCCGGAGACATTAATATTGATTTCCGGTTTGCCGAAAATTCCCATCATCAGACTTGGGGGGACAGGAATTGTTAAGCCTGTGGTCTGACTGATTATTCTGGCAATATCTCCTCCTGAAAGTGCGGATGCGAGGTCGTAACGAGTAATTAACGAGTCCCAGATTTGAGACTGGAGCTTTTTCTTGCGAATCGAGAGATAATCTTCGAGATTAATAAAATAAGGATAGCTTATATCGTTTTCGTCGAAAGTCATCTTTGAAAGCAGTTTTTTCGATGATGTATCAATATCCATATACGGTCTGAAACCGTCAGACAGGTACTTCCTGTGGAGGTCTTCCCTTGTTTCTTTGGAAGTATATCTGTAAGGGCTTCTTTGAGTAAGAATATGAGGGATATCAGAACCAACGGTGTCTTTTTGTTCAGGAGTAACGAAAAAAGAATTCTGAAGTGCAAAAAACATCCACACAGGTGAATTGAAAATGGCGAACTTGCTTATAAGCTGTGTCTGGTAGTTTAAATTGAACAGATAAAAAACAGCAGGATTACTCGAAATTGTAACATTAACAGGCTGAGCCTTCCCTGTTTGAACAAACAGCAGGAAACTTAAAGCAATCGGAAAAAATATTTTTTTACAACTGATACGCAATTATTTCACACAAATTAATCAAAAATCCAAATTTAAACCCTGAATTCAACCGAATTTACAATGAGCTTTCAAACCCCTGCAAAAACCTCTGTTTTCAAAAATAATAAATTCGTATCAGTGTTTTCTATAAATACTCCCGATTTTTTTAAATTCTTGTGAATTTAACTTTTATTTTAGCAAAAAATGATATAAATTGTTTTTGTATTTTACTAAGACTGTTAAAACAAAGAAAAATTATACTTAGCAGTCTTAAAATGGTATATTATTTGTTAATTGAAAAATAAAATTTCAATTTTTTTCTTTAATTGAATAAATTATGTTGAAAAATTTTACTATGTCAGAAAATATTACACATAAATTTCCTTCAGTCTTGATAAACGGAACGGTATTACTTTTAACATTTCTAATATTTATTCTATTTCCATTCCGGTTGAAATCTGATAACGAATTTTCAAATATCAAAGCTACTCAGCCAAGTTTCGTGCAAAATCTAAGCCAAATTTCCGGAACAGATGGAAATATTCGCCATGATGTCCTGTTTTATACTGTGCAAAACGGTTTCAAGGTTTATTTCAGACCAAACGGAATAAGTTATGTCTTCTCCAAATTGTTTGATAATTCGTTCTTTGATAACTTTTCCGCTTTCACAAAAGCTGAGTATATCGAACAGCACGACGAAAACCTCGATGAATTTTATAATCGAATGAAACATACTTCTCTCACACAATGGAGGCTTGACCTTAATTTTGTAAATTCTAACGAATCAGTGAAAATTGAAAAGGAAGGTGAGTCTGAATCATGCGATAATTTTTACTTGAATCATTGCCCTAACGGTATTTTGAATGTAAAAAGTTTTAGGAAAATTACATATAAGAATATCTATGATGGGATTGATTTGGCTTTCTACTTTAAGAATGGCAGAATGAAATATGATTTCATTGTTTCGCCCAAGGGTAATCCTGCTCAAATCGTCCTTGAATATATCGGCTCTACAAATTTAACGTTAAACTCCGAAGGGAGGCTTGAAGCCAAGACACCTCTCGGTTTTGTAAGCGAGAATAAACCGTTTTCTTTTCAGCCGGAAGGCAAAACCGTAACCTGCGATTATGTGGTTGATAATTCTTTAATCAGTTTTAAAGTGAAAGATTACGACAGAACAAAAACCCTGGTAATTGACCCCCAAGTCTACTGGTCTACTTATTTCGGTGGTTCAATTGGCGACCACATAACTCAAATCAGAATAGACCGTGTAAGTGATTTTATTATAACCGGTTCAACGTTAAGCGATGATTTTCCTGTTACAGCAGGAGCATTTCAGACAACGAGGGCAGCTTTCTTCGATGCAATCATCTGCAAGTTCAATTCAAACGGAACGAAAGTCTGGGCTACCTATTACGGCGGAAGAGATACGGATTACGGCTCAGGAATAGCAACTGATAAAGACACTAAAGTCTATATCGCAGGATGGACATGGAGTAATGATTTTCCCTTAACAACCGACTGTTACCAGCCAAATTACGCCGGGGGCGAAAACGACGGATTTGTCCTTAAATTGGATAATCTTGGAAGAAGGGAATGGGCTACTTATTTAGGTGGTGACAGAAACGACCATCTATACGGAATTGTTGTGGACGGCGCCGGTAAAGTTGCCGTTACGGGTTGGTCGTCAAGCAGCACCTATCCTCGTAGTAATGATGCTTTTCAAAGAAATAAATCGGGATATGATGATGCAGTGCTTACTGTTTTTGATACGGACGGAGGTTTTCTATGGGGAACATTTTTTGGAGGAGACAGTTCGGATGCCGGGCAAAGCATTGTTGTTGATAGTTTTGGAGATTTAATTATTGGGGGTTATACTAAAAGCCATGATTTGCCCGTTACGGGGAATGCATATCAAATAGCCAATGCCGGTCTTACTGATGCATTTATAGCAAAGTTCGATACTACCGGAACACTGCTTTATGCCACTTATTACGGTGGCAGCGAAAACGATTTCGGGACGGGGATTGCAACTAACACAAAAGTTGACATGATATTAACAGGATACACTAACAGTAGAGATTTGAAGGTAAGTGCCTCAGCCCTTCAAACAAAAAATGCAGGCAGATATGATGCTTTTCTTCTGAATATGAAAAAAGACGGATTGCCAAGATGGGCTACATATTTCGGTGGCATTCTTGACGATTTCGGTTACGCTCTGAGTGTTGACAAAAACGATAATCATGTTCTGATAGGTAGAACTCAAAGTGGCGATTTGCCTGTTTCAACCAATGCAGCACAGAAACTTTTAGGCGGTGATAATGATGCATTCGCAATCAGACTGGGACCTGACGGAAAACAGGTTATCTGGTCTACCTACATAGGCGGTTCGGGAAATGAATGGGGATATGCAGCCGCTACGGATGACTTTCTTAGTGTTTATCTTGGTGGTGACACCGAGAGTCCCGATTTTCCCGTATCGTCCAATGCTATTCAGCCCAATTATGCAAATTTCATTGATATTTTCCTACAAAAAGTTTGTGCTTCCATTCCTGCTCCATTAATTAAATTCACAGGTCCTTTATCCTTTTGCGAAGGAGGAACGGTAGAGCTTGACGGCGGGAGCGGTTACACATCCTACCATTGGTCCAACGGAGAAACAACGCAAAAAATCCAAGCGGCTCAATCTGGAAATTATTATGTTACCGTGTTTGACGAAACAGGATGTTCGGGAAGCTCACAAATTGTTAAAGTGGATGTCTTCCCGCCGGCTGCACCTGTAATTTCAGGACAAAGGGAATTTTGTGAAAATGATTCCACCAAGCTTGATGCAGGACTTGGTTTTGTTCAATATCTTTGGTCAACCGGTGACAGAACCAATAACATAACAGTTAAAAAACAAGGGAAATATAAAGTCACAGTGGTTGATAAATACGGATGTACCGGCGATGATTCGGTGGATGTTGTGATGATGCCCAATCCGAAACCATTCATAAGAGGACCGAAATTTGTCTGCAGCGGCTCAAAGGACATTCCGTATTTTGTTATTGGTACCCCAGGATTGATTTATACTTGGAATGTTACGGGCGGGACATGGATTCTTGGTTCTGACGAAACTAATATCCTTGTTTCCTGGGATGGAAATGGCACAGGTACAATCAGCCTGACGGAACAGAATTCAATTACAGGTTGTGTCGGTAAGGATTCATTAAAGATTGTTATAGGCGATAATCTCAAACCGAAAATCACTCCTGTCAATAAGCCTGCATTCTCAATTTGCGAAGGTGACACATTGATTCTTGATGCAGGCGAAGGTTATCTGAAATATAAATGGACAAACAGCGATACATCCAGAATGATAAAAGTTACAAATGCCGGTAGATATATTCTTACAGTAAGCGATGTTTCGGGATGCAGCGGTACGGATACAGTAAACGTCATTGTTGCTCCTTTCCCGTCACCGTCAATCACCGGTGATACTTTGATATGCGGCATAGATACAATCAGTAGTTATACTGCAAAAGCATTTACTGGTCATACATATAAATGGACTGTAATAAGCGGGACAATAATTACGGGTGACGGCACTTCTGCTATATCCATCAAGTGGAATAATCCGGGTTTAGCTGATATTCACCTTGTTCAGACAGATACTGTGACAGGTTGCAGTTCTTCAATTAGTCTAAATGTAAGAATATCACCTGAGCCTAAGTTGAAAATAACATCTTCAGGAAAAACTGAATTTTGCGAAGGTGACAGCGTTTCTCTTGATGCAGGTACCGGATTTTTAACGTACCTTTGGTCAACAGGCGAAACCTCAGAATTTATTACTGTTAAGACATCCGGACTTTACAGAGTTGTTGCTACTGACAGTTCGGGCTGCATTGCACGAGATTCGATTAATGTACTTGTTCATTCAAAGCCAGTAAAGCCGATGCTTACACTTTCGAACGATACTCTGACTTCAACACAGGCAGATTCTTACAAGTGGTACGAAAACGGAACCGAAATCTCCGAAACAGGAAGATTCATTATAGTTAAAGATAGCAGTTATTATTTTGTTAGAGCTTACAATCAGTTCAGTTGTGAAAATGTATCAGATACATTCAAAGTTAGCTTAGTGTCACTTAAGCCTTTTGCACAAATCGGTCTTCCCGATACAATATTTGCTAATACCGGAGATATAGTATATATTCCGGTAAGTATAATACAATCGAAAGACCTGAAAATATTAATTCCTAAGGAACTGAGTGCATCGCTTAATTTCAATAAATCAATTTTATTTTCTCTTGAACCGGAAGCTGTGGTTGATATTAATTCCGTTCAGCAGAAAATTTCATTCAAAAGAACTTTTTCGGATACTATCGGTCTGATTGCACGATTAAAATTCATGGCTTTGCTGGGTGATACCGACTGCGATTCTCTTGTTTTGGATAATGTTACTTTAACTTCGGCAAACGCATCTATACAATTGAACAACGGCATTTTCTGCATAAAAAATATTTGCACTCAACCCGTGAAAAGATTATATGACGGTACAAGACAATTAGTACTTCAACAAAATGTGCCCAATCCTTTTTCTGACGAGACAAATATTATTTTCTGCACAATCGAAGAAGGGCAAACAAAGCTGACTTTATTTGACATTTTGGGTAACGAAGTTTTTACATATTTTGATAAAAATATTCCCGCCGGAGATTACAGTGTTTCAATCGGAGCCGGTACATTGCAAACGGGAGTATATTATTATATTCTCAACACACCGACCCAAAAAGTAATCAAAAAGTTGGAAGTAGTGAAATAGGAACAAAATTCCTGTTCTTAATGCTTTAAATGTTCTATTCCATTATTTCTCTTATCTGACGGTAAATCATCAAAACAACGCAACCTATTGTTTCTGTGGTTAAAAATGCCATATTGATATTTGCTTTGCCTGCAAGACCAATAAGGAAGAGAGCGACAAGAGATAACAGCCAAAAATAAGTAAAAATCAGGTTAAACTTCGATTTTGGTCGCCAAGTGTAGGTTAAAGCTGTTTCACGCGAAGTGACATCCGAAATGTCTTTGAGCTGAACAGCTCCGGCGATTCCAAGAGTAGCAGTAAACATGCACCAGCCTATGTCGGCAATAGTTCCGCTTACAAAATTCGTATATGTTGATATATACGCCTGAAGCAAATCGGAAAAAATAAGAAACACACAAGCAGCAATCATTATTATTACCGGCAATATGGGAATTTCAGTTTTCAATCTCCGTAAAGGAACGGTAATCATAACTAAAAGCAGGATGCCGTCAAGAAGAGAATAAATCAGGGAGAAGAACTTTTCATAAATAGTTTCTTTCGACAGTGCTGCAAAGCTATAAGATAAACTCAAATTCCAAAGAATGAGCGAGGCAGAAATCACCACAATTACAACTTCGAGGAAGAGATTAACTCCGTTTCCCTTTTTTGTCTTTTCGTAAGGAAGTAATAGAAAGCCTGCAATCATTAACGGATAGAATACTATGTAAAAATAATCAGAAAAAGAAGGATAAGGAAGTTTGCTGAAAACCACCTCCACCGTCAGGAATGAAGCTGCCCCTATTGTCCAGAGAAACGAAGCAAAAGAAATCATCAGAAAAGCCGAATATCCTCCCTCGTTAGACTTTTTGGTTTTTACGGTTGCCTGAATGATAAAAACCATACAGAAAATAGCTGAAATGGTTTGCATAATGTTACTTATCATTACACGTGACCTTTGTTCGGGGATGAACATAAGGTTAAGAAACTGCATGGCTACGAATACCACTGCCAACAATGCTGCAAATTCAATACTGTTAGGGCTGAAAGAGACCGTATTATATCTC
>Ga0172370_10003505_pt1 | contig 21644 bp, 20 predicted proteins | sample LakKiv5m_FD_114538 | JGI IMG/M metagenome (GOLD analysis project Ga0172370, IMG submission 114538) | Freshwater microbial communities from Kabuno Bay, South-Kivu, Congo - kab_022012_11.5m | ecosystem: Environmental > Aquatic > Freshwater > Lake | place: Democratic Republic of the Congo...
ACTGCTGCGGGCGAATCTTCGCCAGCGTGCCATCCAGCCGCGCCGTCCAGATCCGCTGGCAGTGCGCGTCATATTTGTCGTGGCTGTATTTGATCAGCGCCGGATCGATGGGCGAGGGATCGGGGTGGATGGGCATCATCCCCCGCAGCTCGACCAGCGTGGAGACGCTGCCGGTCTGCAAGTCATACGCATACAGCCCGCCGTCGCGATCCCGGTTGAGAAATGCCCAGATCGCCGCCGCGTCCATGGTGTTGGGCGGCGCTATCTGCTCGCGCACGTCGTAACGGTTAAGGATGAGATGCCGGCCATCGCAGGTGATGATGACGGGATGGCCGGACAGCTCGTCGGGAAGATCGATGACCCGCTCGAGCTTCCGCTCGGGCACCGAATACCGCCATATCGTCCGCTCCTCCGCGGTCCAGAGAACGCCGTCCTCCTCGCGCAGGTGCAGGTAATTCCCGCGCACCGGCAGCTCCTCCGCCTCCCCGCTATCGATATCGAAAGCAAGCCACAGCGTCGAATCGTCCTCCCGCGCCGCGATGAGCAGCATCCGCCCGTCCGGCAGCCACTTCGGCATGCGGAAATACGGCACGCGCGACAGGCGCGGCAGGTAAGGAAAATGCCGGACTTCGCGGGCGGTTTGTTCGTCGATATGGGTGGGGATGTGACCGGTAATCATACACATAAATTTTCTGTGTTCTAAGAGATATTTCGATAAATCAAGATAATGGATTGCAGACTAAACTTGTAAACTGACTTACCGAGATGATCGTGGTGGAAACGATACGCCGCGCCTCGGTGAAATCGCAATCACCGGTAATAAGCCATTCAGCTTGTGCGGTTAACGCACAGGCCAGAAATTTGGCATCGCCGATATCGCGTGGAAAATTGACCGATATTGTAACCGGAACCAGGACAGTCGCCTTGTCAAGCACGCGAAACCACCAATCGAGAAGATCGGTAGTGAGTTGGAACTTGGGCCGTGCCAGCACGGCCTTATATTCATCCATGATATCACGAGAAACAATCCAGTCGAAATCTTCTCGTGCCAGAACAAACAATATCGCCTGTTCCGGAAGGCGGTCTTTCAACACTGCGGAAACCAGCACGTTAGTATCGATGACTACCTTCATGCTGATTTCCGATAAGCTTCGATTTCGTCACGAATTTCATCTTCACTGATGGAGCGGGCGGCCGGCAGCCGCTGTGTTGCAGCAAAGAGTTCGCGAGCCTGTTCCACGGAATCCGCTGTCGAACGTTCGTCTGCCAGCACGACCACCTCGACGCGCTGGCCTTCGGCAAACGGCAAATCGGCTACCTCGACGCGCCGTGATTTCTTCACGGTAGTATACGTACGATATGCTTTCATAGGTCGGCTCCACTTCCCGAATAGTATACCATATCGGTCAGGCTTTCACCCCGGCCATCGTGCAGAACTCCGCCAGCTTTCCGCGCCGATCCAGCTCGCCCAGGTAGAAGTGCATGTCGTTGCCGCCCCACGGGAAGCCGCCTTCGCGCTGCATGAGGAAGCGGAGGAACTGGTAGTTGTCCTCGATATATTTGTCGTCGCCGGTGAGGGCGTAGGCTGCCCATGCGGGGAAGAGGTCGTTGCACGCCCAGCCGCCCAGCGGGCCCGGCTTGTGCAGGTAGACCTTGTCCAGGCTGCGGGCGAGGAAATCCTTCACCTCCTGCTTGCCCGTGCGTTCATAATAAAAGAAGAGCGCGCGCCAGCCGATGAATTCGCCGTAGCCGCCGACGTAGGTGCCCACGCCGTGCGGCAGCTCATAATAGATGACGCCGTCGTCACTCATGCGCGATTGGTAGAACTCGAAGACTTGCTGCACGCCGTCCAGCCACTTCTGCTCCTTCGTATACTCGTGCAGGCGCAGGAAGGCGAGCGCGGGCCAGCCGCACTCGCGGCTGTCGGCGTAGAAGATCTCCGGGTTGGTCTGCTGCCAGCGCAGCATGTTCTCGCCCACCGAAAGGGCGGCCTCCAGCAGATCCGGCTCGCCGGTGACGCAGTAGGCGGCCAGCAACCCGTCCGCCCACATGTGCGAGGGGTAGGTGGCGCCGTCGGTGTGCTCCGGGCAGTGCGCGGGCATGGTTCCCTGGCGCAGCGGGTCCGGGTCGTAGGCGATGAAGTCCACGTGGGCGTTGTGCTTCGCCTTCAGCACCGACGCGGTGAGCATGGTCGGCTCGGCGCGGCGGAAATACTCGCGGATGCCGTTCAGGATAGCGTCGTCCTCGTTGTTGTGCGCCCAGCTCCGGTCGGCGGAGATGTGATCGCCCGCATCCCACATGCCCTTGCTGCTGATGCCGCCCTTCGCATTGGCGCTGCCCAGCTTCACCTCTACATCGGTATACTGTTCAAGATCGTACCGCAGCCAGCGGTCGAGCTGCAGCACCTTGCATCCGCGTATATACTCCGGATCCAGGGTGATCTCCACGGGCTTATATGCACTGCCAAGCACGCCGTAGCCGACGATCTCGTGATCGAAGTAGATGCCTTCCATCTCCTCCGGCGTCCGTTCCCCACCGAAACTGAGGTAAATCTCATGCTCTTTAGATTGCCCGCGGCGCACGTGCAATTCCCCCGCCTGCGCCGGCCAGATATCGAAGGTGACGGTATTACGGTCGCAGCGCACGGCCTTCGGATAATTGATTTCCATATCATAGAACCACGCCGCCAGCGAGGCGCCGGCGCCGCTCACCATCAGGTGCGGATACATCGAACGCAGGCCGCCGCTCATGTCGGTGCGCTTGTTGCCCGGACGCAGGTAATAGGGATATTCGCCCACATTCTCCCGCAGGCTGGCCAGGCTGCGGATGAGGATCTTGCCCTCGGCGAAGGCGCCGTAACGCGCCACCGCCTCCGCGTTGAGCGCCTTGCCGGCGATCAGCTCCACGTTCTCCTTCACCTCGACGATGCGCGAGTTCCAGCTTTTGCCGTGGTTGCTCTGGCGCACGTATTTCGTCGTGCGCTTGCCCAGCGCGGTCGGGATGAAGATTTTGGTGGTGGTGAACTTCACCCCCGTCTCCGGCGCCTCGCGGTTGGTGAACTTGTATGCGATCCCCACCCCCGGCTCCTGCGGCCTGAAGGTATAGCGCACGCGGAAATCGAGCATCTCCGCGTCGTCCTCCGCCGTGTGCCGCCCGCCCACCTGCACCACGATGCGCTGGCTGCCTTGCTCGATGATCCGCACGTCCAGCGCGCCCGCCAGTGAGGCGTAATATCGCTTCCCTTCCAGATCCTCCAAAACGATGTCCGAACCTGGCGCCATCATTTCTTTGCCATCCACGATGTAACTCGCGAATAGCGAAAATTCCTTCTTGCTGAAGGTCGCCCGCAGCCTGGGCGTGGTTACGGTCAGCGTTTCCGCCGTTTCCTCGATCCGCATGGCATCTGCCGCCGGTGTTGCTGCTTGCACCAGCTCCACCGACCCGTCCTCATTCGCCGCTACCGGCAGCGTGAAATCGAGCAGCAGCCACTTGACGGACCCGTCGAACCAGGTTTCCAGCGCCTTTGCCTGCACGGTACGCAGGCTGCCATCCGGCAAGCGGACCGCCAGGTCCGCAGCCTTGCGCAGCACGCTCTCCGGCAGCGGCACGCCCTGCGTCACCGGATATTCGGCGATGGCGCGGTTGGAGGTGTTCTTATAATTGATGGTCAATAATGCCTGACTCATGATCGCTCCCGAAATTGTGTGATTGTGAACCTTCAGGTGATTCCACCCGGGCGAAGGGAAATCCTTTCAATATTCATATCACGTTGGAGCAAGAGCATGGGGCGGCTGCGCCATGACCAAATTGGCTTTCCACTCATGCCGCGGAGTACCGCCGCAGAGGTGGTTTCGATAAGGTACAAGAACGGTGGAAAGAGTCGATCAGCTTTCCTACCTACTCAACCACCGGACTGAGCTTGCCTATTTGGGCATTTCGTAAACATTCCAAATCTTCGTATGAAAACCAGAAACGAAAGATTAGTAATACAGGGCTGCTGCGCCGCGACCAGAGATAAAAGCTGCATCTGTCGGCTGGAAATCAATAATCAATCATACAAGAACGGGCTCCGGCACACCGTTGTCACCATCATCACACAATCCATATAAAAATGCCGGTTTAAATTTATACGAGACCCTTGCGCGATCCGCAGTTATATGATATTAATTCAGTATCATATGCTGCCGCAGGGAGACCCAAAGTCTGATGATTACCCGCGAAACGGATTACGCGATACGCGCCCTGCTGCGTTTGGCGCAGCAAGGAGACGGGCAGGCGGTTTCGACCACCGTGCTGGCGCAAGATATGGAAATTCCGTATCGCTTCCTGCGGCGGATCCTGTTGAAGCTGGGCGAGCGCGGGCTGGTGCACAGCACGCGCGGGAAGCAAGGCGGGCTGCGCCTGGCGCGACCGGCGGGCGCTGTCACGCTGCTGGATGTCGTGGGCGCAATGGATCCCGACGCCATCACACTGAATATCTGCCTGGGCGATGCCGCGCATGCCTGCCCGCGGTCGGAGCGATGCGTGGTGCATTACGAGCTGGCCGACATCCAGCAGGCATTGCATCAGCGCTTTGCGGATATCTCGCTGGCGACGCTCGTCGAGCGAGAGCGAAGCAATGGATGAATGAGTGTGGATTATTCTGAAAAGGAGCATATTATGGCAACCCTGGTCACCAAACTGGCCCCCGATTTCACGGCGAAGACCGTGATGCCGAACGGCGCGATCGCCGACATGACGTTATCGGATTATCGCGGGAAATACGTCGTGCTGTTCTTCTACCCGCTGGACTTCACCTTTGTCTGCCCGTCCGAAATCCTGGCCTTCGACCGCAAGCTGAAAGATTTCAAGGAGCGCGGCGTCGAGCTGATCGGCGTGTCGGTGGATTCCGAATACACCCACTACGCCTGGCGCGAAACGCCGGTGGAAAAAGGCGGTATTGGCCGCATCGGCTACCCGCTGGTGGCGGACCTTGACAAGAACATCGCGCGGGCCTACGGCGTGCTGCACAACGAGCAGGTTGCGCTCCGCGGGCTGTTTCTAATCGATACCGAAGGCGTGGTGCGCCATGCGGTAATAAACGACCTGCCGCTGGGCCGCAACGTAAACGAGGCGCTCCGCATGGTGGACGCGCTGCAGTACTACGAGGAAAACGGCGATGTCTGCCCGGCCAACTGGCAGCAGGGCGAGCCGGCGATGAAGGCGGACGCCGAAGGCGTGGCGGATTACCTGGCAAAAGTGTATGCCTGATAAGAAGTGGATAGTGGCGAGTGGTTAGTGCCCGGTCAGTGGAAGGTTATCATGTTACCGTAATACCTTGCGGTGATATGATCGCCGGCCACTCGCCTGTTCTTTCTTAGTAAGTTGCCGATGAACCATTTTGGTTCACCGATGAGCATGAAAACGTCCTATTTTCATAGGAGATCGTGAGGTATCGAAATGAGTAATAGCTTGCGCGTCGAATTATGCCCGGAGACCGGGATATGCTCTATTGTCCGAGCCGAAGGCGCGAAATTAGATCTATTGCCCGATGAGGTGGCGACCATCCGTGAAGCCGGCGGCGACCCGGCGAGCGTGCGTGATGTCATCGCGGACTCGGACGCCGCCTTCGCGGCTGCGCTGGGACCGGACGAGCTGGCACAGATCGGGCAGCGGTTGGCATGAGACGCGAAAGGATGGAAGTGAAAGCGACCGCGCTTAACCGCTTCTCACTTCCATCCCGATAAGAGTATAGGTTCGCTGCACCATCATCCCGGCGGTGTCTTAACCGCCGTCCAGGTGCCGGTCATCCCGTCAGCAAGGCTTGTCCCCGCGTCGCCGGCAGAGATCGTGAATGACGCGGTGTTCAAATTGCCGATGAAGAAGACCGCCTCCCCCGTGCCGCCCAGGCCGGTGGTTCCCGCCAACACCAGTATGTTGTCGCGGGTCAATGAACCGGAAAGCGGCGTAGCAAAAAGCTGCAGCCCGCTGGCTGAACCACTTACACTGCCATCCGCTTCGATGTCGAAGGTGATGGAGCCGGTAAAGTCGGGCAGCACGTATGACCCGGTGTAGCTGCCAACCGCTCCGGGAACCGACACTCCCGCTTGCGTGATCAGCCAGGTGCCGGCGTCATCGTTGAAGCTGTCGGTCCAGTTTCCGGCAGCGGCGCCGAAGCTGTCCGCGGACCACGTGCCGGTAAAATTGACCTGCGCGCCGTTGCGCAAGCCGAACGCCGTCAACTGATCGCTGACGGCGATTCCTCCGGTGGCGATGAAAGGGCCTTCCGTGCTGCTGACCGTGAAGGTCAAGCTGCCGCTGGTGAAGATCGTCGCGTTGATGACCCCTACCGTCCCGCCGGGCACCTGGGTCATCCTGCCGGCATATTCGCCGGCAAACTGGTCGGGAATCGAGCGTGTATCCCCGCCGGTACAACCGGCCAGCAGCATGCCCAGCATAACCGGGGCAACCGCCAGGCAGCATCGGTAGAATATCCTTTGCATCGTTGCTCCTTCTCGCGGTGAAACGCCTGCGGCGCCGCCGCATTTATGTATCTACTGTGGCTATTTTACCATCTTTACCGCTTTTTCCTGGCACGGTCAAGGCGCAACCGCCGCTGTCCAACTGCCAATAATGCCGCCGTTAACCCCCGAGGCGGCGAAGCCGAGCATGACTGACCGTGAGGCGGTGTCCAGATTGCCGATGAAGAGCACCGGCTCGCCCTCGTAATCGCCGGTCATCACAATCAGGTTTTCGAGATTGATGCCGCCGGTCAGCGATACGGCTTCGGAGACACCAAAACCGTTGGCGATGCCGGTTATACTGCCGTCCGCGGCGATGGTGAATTCAAGCGTGCTGCTGATCGTGCCTTCGGTAAACTGCCCGGCATATGCGGTGATAAATGAGGAATTCGCCACCCCTTGCTGTGCAATCTGCCAGAAGCTGGTGATGCCGGTCTGCAAGTTTCGCCAGGTGCCTGCCGCGTGACCATAGCCGTTTGTCGCCCAGGTGCCGGTGAAGACGACGGTATCGCCGTTGAGCGGGCCGGTCGCACTGAGCCGATTGTCGGCGGTGATTCCCCCGGTGGCGATAAATACTCCCTCGATCGAGGTGATGTTAAAAACAACGCTCCCATCGGTGTTAATGGTCGCCTCGATTGCCGCCTCTGTCCCAATAGTGTCCTGCCGGACGGCTGTCAGCAGGTCAGGTGGCGCCATCGAGCCAACATATGGGCCCGCGAATTGCAGCGGGACCTGGCGGAATCCCGGCCCATCCTGGCAGCCAGCCAATGCCAATGCCAGCACGCCGCATACCAGTATGACCAGTTCCAGCCAGATAATACGAGTGATCTTCATGGTCGATTCTCCTTCGTAGTTGCCCATTTCTCAATCCAGCGCCGTATTCATTCTTCAGGCTGCACGCGCGCTGCTATGTGCCCCATTCCATCGTCCAGGTGCCGGAGGTGCCGTTGCCCTGGTTCGAGGCATTAACGCCGGTCACCGTGCGCGTGGTCGGGTCAAGGGTGCCGATGAGGATGATCCGTGGAGCGCCCACCGACGTGCTGCCCGTCAGGTAAAGCCGGTTATCCAGACCCAGCGCGCCGGTTATCTCAATAATGCCCAGCCCCAGACTGCCGCCGTTACCGGAAAAGGTGCCGACCGGCGATAATATTACGGTGAAGGCGCCCACATCGCTGCCCGTGGTGTAGTTTCCGTGATATGCGCCCGCCAGGTTCGTTGCCGCCAGGCCGCGCTGGGCAAACGACCAGACGCCGTTTTCGCCGGTGTCCAAATTTTGCCAGAGGCCGCTCATGCCGGCGGAAAGGTTCGTCTCCCAGACGCCGTTGAACCGGATGCGATCACCATCTACCAGACCCGAAGCGACCACCGAGTTATCAGAGTAAATGGCGCCAATGAATGTGAAACTCCCGTTCAATGTGCCCATCGTGATGGTAAGCCGGCCGTCGCGCGTCACAATTGCATCGAGACTGCCAAGTTGACCGGTGTCGGGGTTCCGGCTGCTGCCGATGCCCCGGGAGAAAATGCCCGTGAAAGCCCCGGTGAACTGCAGTGGAATGGTTTGCAGCGTCAGGCTGCTGTCCTGGCAGCCCAACAGTGTCATGCCTAGCATTGCACACGCCGCCAGGGCTAAGGCCGGGCGGAAATTGCGTAACACACTCATTGCTACCTTCCTTTATGGAATTTTCATCGCTCTGTATGCTTTACCTGGCGATCGTCCAACTGCCGGACACACTACTTTATCCCTTCTCTCTGCACCGCGCGGGTGTGTTATCATCCGGTTCTGGGCAAGATCTGTACAAATGTCCTGAAAACTGACCACTCCAGGCTGAACGGACAGCGGGGTAGCGACATTCACGGACGTGGTATAATTTCCGAGAGAGGTGATCCCATGTCACATCGCCATCTTGTCTGTCTCCTGCTCATTATCGTAGCGCTGACCGGTCGTGCCATCGAGGCGCCGCCTGATCCGGGCGCCGACGACGCGCAGTTCTTTCCGCTACGCGGCCCGGTGCAGTCTGTAACGAAGGAAATTGTCGTGCCGCGGGAAGGCGCCGAAGCGGAACACCTGCTGCGGGAGCGCTGGACCTTCGATAAGCAGGGTTACCTGACCGAAGATGCCGAGTTCTTCCCGGGTGGGGACGGAAACCTGTCCGGCATTCGGCAGAAAAGCACCTATCTCAACCTTTATGATAACGGCCAGTTAGGCCGGCGCGAGATCACTCGCGTTGCGCAGGACGGCGGCGCCGAAACGGTCGAGATCGTCTATACCTATAATCAACTAGGACGCTTGATGGAAGAATATCGCCGAACGCAGCCGCCCGGCGGCGAGCCGCGGGCGGAGGCCGTCTCCTATGTCTATGATGAAGCAGGCCATTTAACCGAGACGCGCGTTGCCGCCATCGACCTGGGCGTGAAGGTACTCCGCGCGCTGCTGCGCTGCCGTTACGCGGTGGACGGCGCCGTGCGCGAGGAGATCGACGGGCGCAGCGGGCGAATGACACGGCGAGCCTGGCTGCACGCCGACGGGAAGGTGAAGCAGGAATTCTCCTACCGCATCGGCTCCGCGAAGGAGGAAGTTGCGGAGAAGACGTATTACCGCTACAACGACGCGGGCAACCTCGAGCGCATCGCCGTCACCCGCGAGGGCCGCTGGACGCGCCTGGTACACTACGCCGACTACACCATCGACGCGCACGGCAACTGGACGCAGCGCACGCAATATGTGGTGACGGAAAAAGATGGCAAGGAAACGCTGACGCCGTATCAGACGGTATATCGGGAAATCACTTATTACGATGGATGAATGGATGAGTGATGGAAGGATTTGGCCAATCCTCTAATATTCATCCAAACAATCAATCACCCACTCATCCATTATAATCTGTCCATGATTCACGCTGTCGGGTATGCGGGGATTTGCCTGGGTCTGCCGGAGTGCTCGGTTTCACGCACGGTGCGGTTGGCCAACGCTACACCGGAGCGGCTGCGCGAGCTGATCCGCCTCAACCTGACCGACCTGCTCGCCATCCTGGCGTATAACGTACGCGAGCGGCTATGCCTGTTCCGCATCAACCAGGGCGTCATTCCCCTGCTTTCGCATCCGGCCAATACGCTGGCGTGGTGGGAAGAGTTTGCGCCGCTGCTGCGGCAAAATGGCGAGCTCATCCGGGCGCGCGGCCTGCGCGTGAGCATGCACCCCGGGCAGTATACCGTGCTCAATTCGGAGAATTCGGCGGTGGTGGAAGCGTCGCTGGCGGAGGTAGCCGCCGCCTGCCGGGTATTGGACACCATGGGCCTGGATCGCAGGCACAAGATAGTCATTCATGGCGGCGCGGGCAAGCCGGACCGGGCGTCGGCGCTGGCCCGGTGGGAAGCGATCTGGCCGCGGGTGCCGGCGAATGCGCGCGCGCGGCTGGTGTTTGAAAACGACGACCGGGTCTTCAGTACGGAGGATTTGCTCCCACTCTGCCGCCGGCTGGGCATCCCGCTGGTCTTCGACTGGCTGCACCACCGCGCCCAACCCGGTGGCTGGACCGGGCGCCCGGTGGCGGAGATCATGGCCGAGGTCGTGCAGACTTGGGCTCCGGCTGACGGCCCGCCCAAGGTGCACTTCAGCAGCCAGGACTCGGGCAAAAGGCCCGGCGCCCATGCCTACTGGCTGGACAAGGAAGACTTTTTCGCCTTCGCCGCGGAGATGAGCGGCTTCACGGTTGACATGATGGCCGAATGCAAGGGCAAGGACCTGGCGCTGCTCCGGCTGCGGGAGGAGCTGGGGTGGGAGACGCCGGCGTGCGGTGATATCGCGTAACCAGGGCTATACCGTATATGTCACCGGCCAGTTCGCGCAAGGTTGGCCGCGGGTGACGTGAAGTAAACCGCGGGTGGGTTCGGCGATGACAGCGGCGGTGGTCATGCGGTCGGTGCCGGCGGGGTGGCGGCAGAGGCCGTAGGGGTAGCGGCTATGATCTGCCAGGCACATCAGCGCGCGCTGCGGGGTCAGGCGGCCGGTCTCCGCCTCCAGCAGCGCCTGCAACCGGTCCAGGCGGTGACGCGAATCCTCCGCCTCCACCCGGTCGGAGTCATCTTCCCAGGGAATGGTCTCTTCAGCGAGCGGGTGATTGGTGTGTATGGCGATGCCGTCCCGCGCGGGGACGATGCCGATTCCACCGGCGTTGAACTCCACGGACAGGCTCTCTCCGGAGGCATCGCTGAGCAGGCAATTGCCGCAGTCCTTCAGGCCGAAGCGGCGGGCGAACTCCACTCCTTCATGCACCGAATTGCCGGACAGCGCCAGCAGCGCCCATTGCCAGAGGGAGAGGCCGCCCGTGCCCGGCACGCGCGAATAGAGGCTATTTCGGAAGATACTCATGCCGTTGGACCACATGCCGTAGCCGACCATGTCGCCGGGGTAGGTTAGCGTGAGGACCGCCGGCGCGCCTGCCATGCGCAGGCGGAGGACGATGAAGCGTTCGGCGCTGTCACCCCCGGGATCCTTGGTCTGGCCGGAAATAGGATAACCGTCCAGCGTCACGCTGCTGTTTATGCCGAAAGAAGAGCATCCCCTCTCTACCGGCTCGGGTAACAGCGGCAAGTCGCCCACCGCCTGCCTCAACCCCTCATACAGCTCAAACAGGTATGGCGCCCGCGCCTCGAGTAGCTTCCGCGCTTCCGCCGGCATGCCGGGCAGGTCAAAGGAAGTTTGCAGCCACTCCTCAAAACCGCCCGCGTACCGCTCGCGCAGGAGCTCGCCGTATTGCCGCCCGCACTCCCGCGCGGTACCCTCTATGGCGACCAGCGGCACGGTTCCTTCTGCAATCGAGCGCTTGCCTTCAAATTGCATACCAATCCCCCGACCATTATTTTGATGAGATATTCATGCCGGGCGTGAATCCGCTCTGGGACTGTCCCGTGCCAGGATAACCGGCATCGTTCGCCTTCCCCATATCCGCGTTTTATAACCACGGGACTGTCCCCCCTCGTGCGAGAGGCAAGCCTGTACATGCGGGGGGACAGTCCCATGGTCATATTAACCGGCTTTATCTTCAGGGGTAGGCACCGGTCATACGGGAGCGGGACAGTCCCTGAACATCACGCATTGTCAACAAGCTTTTAGAAATGCCTCCAGCATTTCCGCCGTATAGGTGAAGGCCTTCTCCTGCGATTCATACGTCACGCCGCCCATGTGCGGGGTAATGACCAGGTTGGCGTGGGCGCGGGCGTATTCTACCAGCGGGTGGCCGCCGATGGGGCCGTCCAGCTCTCCGGCCAACACGTCCACGCCGGCGCCGGCCAGCTTACCGGATTCCAGCGCCTGCAGGAAGGCGTCGTCGTCGATTATTGCGCCGCGCGAGGTGTTCACCAGATATGCGCCCGGCTTCATCAGCGCGAATTCGCGGTGGGAAAGCAGGCCGCGCGTCTCGTCGTTAAGGTGAATGTGCACGGTGACGACATCCGACTCACGCAGCAGCGTGTCAAAATCGACTTGCCTTATTCCCGGTTCAGTAATGGTCTTATACGGATCACAGGCGAGTACCCGCATGCCGAAGACCAGCGCGTAGCGGCCCATCATTTCGCCCAGCCGGCCATAACCGATGATGCCCAGCGTTTTCTCATACACCTGGTGGCCGCGGAAGAGCCGGCTTTCCCACTCCCCGGCGCGAACGGCGTCGAAGGCGAAAGGCAGGTTGCGCATGGCGGACAGGATCAGCGCGAAGGCCAGCTCCGCGGTGGCGGTCACCGAGCGGAGGAAGGCGATTTCATTCTTCAGCGAGAGCACCGGAATTCCCAGCTCCTCCGCCGCCGCAAGGTCGAGATGATCGGTGCCGGTAGATGGGGTGGCGATGCAGCGCAGCCGCGGCGCCCGTTCGAGCAGCTCGCGGTCAACGCGTACCTTGAGCGAAGTGTAGAGCACGTCAACCTCGGGCAGCAGCTCCGCCAGCGCCGCGCGGTCATAGTCCAGGTAGCACACTTCGCCGAGGGATTCGAAGATGCGCCGGGTCTCCGGTATATGCGAAAGATCGAAACCGCAGAGAATGTTCATCGCTCACCTTCCCGGTGGAGGATACGTATTTATTCGTAGTTGATGCCTCATATTCCTTGTTTACGGCTGCTCCACCGTCGAAATAGCGCCAATATACCCTGGCTATTATGAAGGTTATTTCACTCCGATAGAGAATAGATTGGTCAGGAGGTGCAGGATGATAACCGTAGGAATCCTCGTGTTGCTGACATCAGGGATAGCGATCGTCACGGCGGTAGTAATGGTGTTCGCTCTCTCCATAGGACGAAAATAAGGAGCGGCGAAAGGAAGGATAAGCAGCTTGCCCTTTGTTGATGAAGAGCTGGCGCTTGCCGTGAACGGGCGGGAGCGGAAGGCGCTGGTGCGGACGCCGGAGCGGGTAACGCCGGGGGGTTGCCTGCTGATCGAGCTGGCGCTGGAGCGGGCGTTTACGCTGGACAATTACCCGTATAACATCATCTCCAGCATTTTTCTGGCAGCGGGGCACCGGGTCGCCAGCCTGGATATGCCGCAGCACGGCGAGTTGATAGACGATTATGGCGAAGGCCTGGAAGGCATGGCCGCCGCGGTGCGGGCGGGCGCCGATGTGTTCACCGATTTTGCCGCGGCGGAGCGGGCACTGGTGGACGCCTGCATCGGGCGCGGATGGGCAAAGGCCGGACGGGTAGCCGTCACCGGCACCTCGCGCGGCGGACATGCGGCGCTGCTGCTGATGGCCGGCGATGCGCGGGTGCTCGCCTGCGCGGCAATCGCCCCGGTCACCCACCTGCCGGCATTGCGGGAGTTCGCCGACCTGGCGGAAAATCCCATCATCCGCCGTGTCAACGCCAACTCACTGATCCCTTACCTGGCCGACCGCCATGTCTTCCTCAACATCGGCGAGGAGGACCCCCGCGTGAACGCCGCGCACTGCTTCGACTTCCACGCCCGCCTCACCGCCGCCTCGCGCACGCTCAAGCCCATCCTCTACACACTTCCCGGCGCTACCCACGGCCCCGCCTTCCTCGACCCCGGCTACCACGCGGCGGCGGGTTTTCTGCTGACCAGATGCGCGGACGCGATCAAAGGGGAAGCGTCTGAACCATGATTTACTTGATTGAAGGATGACTTGATGAATGGAAAATCAAGGAATCCTTCAATCATGCGAATCAAGGTTCAGACAGTTAAAAACTGCCACGGGTTGTGTCATAATTTTTTTGTTTGCCGATTTTGCAACAAGCTGTTGCAGAAATTACTGATACCAATGGATTCAGTAATTCGCAACTGCTCTAACCTGTATAACTGAAACAGCTTGTTTCAGAATTACAATTATAACAAACGCTTGATTTGCCAGAACATTAGTATTATAATGAGCAAAATATCGCCAAACAGGAGTACCTGATGGGCAAAGACACCCTCGCCGTCATCCCTGACGACTACACCGCCGTCCTTGCTGAGATCAAAGAGCGTGTGCGGTCCGCACAGTATGCCTCATTGAAAGCGGTGAATAAGGAGCTGATCAGCTTATATTGGGATATTGGAAAGACGATCTTTGAACGGCAGCAGAATGAATCGTGGGGACGCTCTGTGGTTGAATCGCTTGCCAAGGACTTACAAATTGAATTTTCTGGGATAAATGGCTTCTCTGCTCGCAATATTTGGCGAATGCGTGATTTTTATCTTATCTATCATACAAATGTAAAACTGACACAGCTTGTGTCAGAAATTGGCTGGTCTCATAATATCCTTATATTCCAAAGGTGTTCCGATGCATTAGAGCGTGAATTCTACGTCCGCATGACCCGCAAATATGGCTGGAGCCGCAGCGTTCTCTCCCTCCAGATTGAATCCAACGCCTATGCCCGCTTCCTCACCAACCAGACCAATTTCGACCGGACGCTGCCGGAGGAGGCGCGCAAGCAGGCAAAGCTGGCGGTTAAGGACGAGTATACCTTCGGCTTCCTGGAGCTGGGCGAGGAATACAATGAGCGGCAGTTCGAGCTGGCGGTGCTGGCGCGGGTAGAGCCGTTCCTGCGCGAGATGGGCGGGATGTTCACTTTTGCCGGCAGCCAGTTCCGGCTGGAGGTGGACGGCGACGAGTTCTTTATCGACCTGCTCCTCTTTCACCGGCGTTTGCGGTGCCTGGTGGCGCTGGAGCTGAAGATCGGCAAATTCCAGCCGGAATACGTCGGCAAGATGCAATTCTACCTGGCGGCGCTGGACGACCTGGTGCGACAGGAAGGCGAAAGCCCTTCGGTGGGCATCATCCTCTGCAAGTCGAAAAACCGCACGGTGGTCGAATACGCCCTGCGCGAATCCAATAAGCCCATCGGCGTCGCCACCTTCCAGACGGTCAGCACGCTGCCGGACGAGTGGAAAGGCAAGCTGCCGGCGCCGGAGCAGGTGGCGATGCTGCTGGAAGATGTTGACTGATGGTATAATGAAGTATGCGTAAAATCATCCCTCCCTACCGCCTGAAATATACGAAAAAATCGATCCACCAGTACATTTACGATGGCGAAATGGCAGCGCTAGAAGAATGGATCGCTCGTAGCCTCGATATCAACGTGCGCGATAAGAACGGCCAGACGCTGCTGCACGCGGCGGTACATGGCAACCACCCGGAGATGGTCAAGCTGCTCCTTGGGCATGGGGCGGATGTCAATGCCTGCTCGGATGAAGTGCCCTATCATACCAATCCGATTCAAACGGCGGTCTATAACGGGTTGCTCGATATCGTTGAATTGCTGATCGCACACGGCGCCGATATCACCGTGAAAACAGATAACCAGTGCACGCTGCTCCACCTGGCGGTTTTTAATAATCACCTCGATGTTGCCGAATACCTGCTTGCCCGAGAAGCGGATATTGATGACCCCGCTGATAACGGCGTCACCCCGCTCTATTCAGCAACGATGCACGGTATGTATGAGATGTCAAAATTGCTATTGGAAGCCGGTGCCGATCCGAATGCAGCCAGTGATAGGGGTTTCACACCGTTATTCGACATATCAAGCCCGGAGATTGTTCGTGAGTTGGTGAAATACGGCGCTGATATTAATAAGCAAGATTACCATGGCGAATCGCCAATCTTTTACGTAAACAGCCTGGAAGCTTTCGAGGAGATGTTAAATTCAGGCGCACGGTTGGATATCGTGAGCGATGATGGTAACACGTTACTGCACCACGCAGCCTCAAGTATATGGGGTATCCAAGACGATGCTTATCGGATCGCCGAGCTATTCATCGAGCGCGCTATGGATATCAACGTGCGGAATCGCAAAGGTCAAACACCGCTGAAGCTTGCCATCAAGGCAAAGAACGTGGAGTTTGCCGATTTCCTTCGAGAACATGGCGGCGTGTGTTGATTCACCCAATAAGTGCACAGTCTGATCTCAAAAAGATGTAAACCGGGATGGAAATAGGAGCAGTTAATAATCAACGCCGGGGTATAAGTTTCATGGCAGCGCTCGCTATCTTTACCGGTCTGCTCGGTGGATTTCCTTTTCTTGCGTATGGCTCGGGGCGTGTGACCGGTTCGATTCCCGGCCACGGGATATGGCCAGATATGGTCGGCAATCACGGTCCCTGGTGGGATAGCTGGATGGGCGTCTTCCTGCTCTTCTCATCCCTGACGCTGCTGATCCTTCCGGTCTTCACGGTGATCGCCGCCATCATCCTCTTTATCAGGCAACGGAGAGCTGACCTCGTTTTCCAGGGCATCGCCTTGATGATTGCACAATTGGGGATGGCTGTTGCCCAGTTCTTCTTACTGTTGTGGATGGTCGATTGACATTCCTGAAGAATGGGCAGGAGATCGAGGATTGATCACTGATATATCCTGAATACCCGTCCATTCCTGTGAATACAATCTCGGAAGGCTCGCCATGTCTACCTTCACACCGCTCACCCGCCCGCCATTCTCCATCCGTGCCCTGCAGCAGGGCTGGGTGTGGGCCGGCATTGCGCCCGAGGGGGTGCCGTTTCCGCTCATCGACGAGAAGATCCGCGAGGCGATTACCGCCGATATCGCCGACCTGGTGTGCTTCTTCACCATCCAGTGCAAGACCTACGATATGCGCGAGGAGGCGGACAACCACATCATCGGCTATTTCGGTATCGAGGGCGAGCAGCGGGCGATCACCTACCCCGCCGGGCTGCCGGCGCAGTGGGCGCGGACGATGGCGGAGACGGGGTTGCCGTTCTTTTTCGCGCCGTCGCTGTGGTGCCATCTGAACGAGCCGATTGCCGGCCTTTTCCCGCCCGGCGAGTTGGCGCAGATGCGTGAGGCGGCGGGCGAGCTGTTCCTCGGCGCGGAGTGGGACGGCGAATATTACTCCTTCGGCCACTCCGGGCAGGTGCGGTATACGCTGCAGAACGCCGGCGTGTGGCCCGCGGTGTGGAACCTGCAGACCATCAGGGATGCCGTCGTCGCCCAATTCCGCGCGCAATATGAGGCCGGGCGGGCGGCGGGCATCCCGCGCATGTTCTCCATCGAGCCGGGCGCCTTCAACCGGGTGTGCTTCGAGGCGGGCTGCGACATCGGCGCCACCGAGTTGTGGTTCGACGCGGAAACCTGCCTGGCCGCCACCCGCGGCTGCACCAGGGCATATAATAAGCCGTTCTGGGTGGTGCAGTTCCCGCATGGCTGGACGGGCGGCACCCAGCACCGCGACCCGCTGAAGCCCCGCCGCTTCGAGACCGGCCTGCAGCGCATCTACATGAGCGGCGCCGGGCTGATCCACGAGGAAAACGCCGGCCTGCATATGTATGGCCACCTCGCTCCCGGCATGCTGCACGATGATCCGGAGATGCAGCCCAGCTCCGATGTCCTGCGCGCTTTCGTGCGCTACTGCCGCGCGCATCCCCGGCCGGCCTACGGCCCGCACGCGAAGATCGGGCTGGTACTCGGTAACCTGGATGATTGGAACGGCTCGCATGACGGCACCGGTCCCTACGCCTGGGGCATGGAGGAGTGGAAACGCGGCGCCGCCGACGAGACCTGGGAGCACTACCGCTGCCTGACCGACCCCGCGCCGCCGTCCAGCGCCTCCTGGCATGGCCCGCAGGTGCAGGGGTCCGAGGATTTCAGCGGCCAGCCGCCGCTGGGCGAGTTCGACATGGTTCCCGCCGAAGCGCCGCTGGATGTGCTGCAAGGTTACAGGTGGCTCATCTTCCTTGGCTGGAATACCATGACGGAGGAGCTATACGAGAAGCTGAAGGTTTATGTGAACGCGGGCGGGAAGCTGCTGATGTCACTCGCTCACCTGGGAACACAGATCATGCGCGACGCGCCTCTCGACCTGCTGCACGCCGGCGACTTCCGCGACCTTTTCGGAGTGCGTGTCTTTCGCCCGAAGAAGGTGGCATGCGGCGATAAAGAAGCGTTCATGTTCCTGCACCATTCGGAAGCGTATGACGTGCCGCTGGGCGACAGCATCGCCGGTGGAACACTGACCCTCGGCGAAGTCTATCCCCCACCCCGCAAGGCGCAAGTCATCGCCGGCGCCTCGCGCTACCAGGGCTTCGAAGGCTACCGGCTGGGCAAGCTGCGTGAGGAGATGCGCGCCCCGCTGTTGGTGGAGAATCGCTGCGGCGAGGGGCTGGCGCAGTTGCTGCTCACCTGGGACTATCCCGGCAAGGCAGTAGACCTTACCGCTATCCTGCGCGCCATCGCGCTTGCCGAGCAGGGCCCGGTGGCCGTCGCCGGTGGCGGCCGTGTGCGCTACGCCGTTTACACCGAAAGGCAGGAGGACATTCTCGGGCAGGACCCCACCACCGTCTACCTGCTCAACACCGACCTTTCCGCCGCCATCCGCCCGCTGCTGCTGCTCGGCGAGATGCGCGCCGGCATCCTTCTCGAGCCGCGGCAGATGCTGGCCGTGCAGTGGCTGGGAGACCTGGCCGTTGCCGCCCTGCGTGAAGAGCCATACGTGGAGCCGCTTCGCCGGGAAGGTGATACCTACCAGACTACCATTCATGGTAACGGAGATGTCACCCTCTGGCTAGCCGCGGGCCGTGCCATTGCGCAGGTGCAGGTGAACGGTTCGCGGGCAATACCGGTGGAGGCGCCGGGCGAGGGAGCATGTCACCTGGCCGTGCGGGTGGATGGGCAGTGCTCGGTGAGAGTTACGTTAAGGGACTGTCCCCCCTTGCGCGATTAGAAAGCCTATCAGCATGGGGGAGACAGTCCCGTGGTCCCACACCGGCTTTTTTGACTGTTAAGAGTGAACGTTGCTCATTGACGCCTGCGCAAAGACGGCTTACAATCGTTACAGCGCGTGGGAGGCGACAGCATGGTGACCCGTCTGACGCAACCCGGAACTCTACATCCCCACTCCGTGCAGGAACGGGGCGGTCATTTGCTGTCCCTGCCGCTGCCACTCGCGCGGCGCTATACCGAACCGGCGCCTTCCACCAATATGAGTGAAGGTCTGTCGCCTTGCGTCTGTAATGCCTGCACTTTCCGTTTTTCCATTTCGCACTGGCACTGCCGCTGTTGCGCCTGGCATAAGTGATCGACCTTCCGTTAACCGGTCCATAATCGGTTCAGCAGTCGCAGATCTTCATCCACGATCATGCCGGACCCCTTTGGCGTAATCAGGCCGACGCTGGAGACCAGCCCTTCATAGCCGCCGGCCTGCCACGCCTGCTCGGTGATCAGGTACCCGAGGCAATCGTTACAAAGTTCAACAGGATACGTCCACGGGAAGGGGCTCTCGCGCTTCAGGCGCAGGCCATGCTGGACGAACGCTTCGCCGGGGAAGGTGGCAAAGCTCACCTCGCCGATATGCCAGGCATGGATCAGCGCGTCGACCTGCGTGCGGCCGGCTTCCCGCATCTTCACCTGGGTCTGGCGGAAGAAATCCTGCACGTCTGGCCACCACTGTGATTTTTGCAAGCGCTCCTCCTGGTCGATGTGGGGATCGCGAAGCGGCAGCGTGATCTGCCGTGCAGCGATATCGAGGGTTACATCATCCAGCGGCCGGCGCTTCCATAATTCCGGCAGCATCACGTCGGCGATACCGTTGCCGATGTCGCGATAGGAGGAAACCGGGTTCAGGTCGCCGCACGCGCCGGGCATGAAGAGGGTGATCACCTGGGGGCCGAACGCCTCACGCAACCTTGCCGCCACCACTGCCGGATATTCCGCGCTCAATTTGCCGTCCCAGCGGGCGTTGGCATGCAGGCTGAACTGGAAGAGAACCGCTTGCAGATTGCCTGCTTCGTCGTCGAAGGCCAGCATGCCGATCTCCGGATCGATGGGACCGGCGGCGCCCACGCACTGCAGGTCGTTCTCGCCGTTGTCGAGCAGCCAGGTGTTGATCTCGCGCCCGTCCTTGTAGCGCAGCCGGCGGTTATGCGACAGGCCGGAATGGTATCCCCGTATCCGGCTGACGCACATGGGCGCCTTCTTCCGGTCGGCCTCCGCCACGCAGGCGGCAAAGCGTTCCGGCAGCGTATCAAGCCACGCGTGATCGAGCGGGTCCGGCGTACCGCGCGGGAAAAGATCGAGGGTACAGGGGCCGCTGTGCGTGTGGCTGCAGCTCCAGACGATATTTTCCGCCGGGATGCCGGTCGCCCCGCTGGCCGCCGCCGTCAGCCGCTCACCCATGGCACGGTCAAGCGCCACCACGTCGAAGATGCCGTAGGCCATGCGCACGCCGTTCCCCTCCAGCACGATCGCCTTCACGAACAGCGGATCGGCCGCACCTTCGGATGGCCGCGGCACCAGCGCCCCGGCCATTTTCGTGCCGTGGGGCGGGGTGATATCTACCTCGGCAACGCCGACAATTAGGGTTGACATGCGTTCCCCTTTCGGACTGCGGTGGCTCGATACCGCTTTCATATCGCGTAAGGTGCTTAATATAAGTATGACGCGGCAGCTATCGAGCCTAGTACGGTAACTGGCGGATAGCGCCTGCGTGATACTCGGACGATCACCTTACGCAATATGAAAGCGGCGTCTAGCCGCCGCACTCCAAATCAACCTCTTGCACGCCGCCTGCATTGATTTCGATCAACTCCGGCAGCCTCCGGCCCGGGGTGAAAAGGCGCAACCGCGTGCCGGCGTCTGATTGCACAACGACGCGGTCGGCGGTCAGCTCGAGTACGTCGGTATCCATCCCCTCCGGTATGACGGCAAGGTTGTCTCCCACGGTTATGTTGACAATACCGCCGGCAGGGGCTTGCATCTCATAACGGGCGTCACCGAGCAGGAAGTAAGCGGGCTGGGCGGGCGTGCCGCTCCACCAGTCGATGTTCAGCAGATACAGGTCGCGCAGGCCGTCCGGGCGATCATAAGCGGCGAATTCCACGTCTTCGCTGCCGCGCACCCAGCCGCGCGGGGCTTCCGCGGCGGCGGCGCGGGCGCCCAGGTCGCGCAGGGCATACTCGTAGGTTGCGCGGATCGAGGCATCGCAGGGGTAGGCGTCCTGCGGGAAGTAGATCACCGTGCCCTTTCCTACCTGGCGCACTACTTTGTCGCCGGTCAGCGGCACGGTGCCGAAGATGCGCTCCAGCACGGCGGACTGGCGGGGCAGGGCGGACGGCTGGTTGCGCGCCACGTGGGTGGAGAGGTGCGGCTTGCCGAGTAGCAGCGTGCCGCCGGCCTCCACATACGCGAGCAGGCGACGGAAATCTTCCTCGTCAAAGGTGTTCCACCCCAGGAAGGCCAGCGCCAGGTAATCATGCAGCGGTCCCCCTTCGGCCAGCGGGACGATGTCCACCATCCCGTACGGCGTGCCGGTGTACCAGCCCTCGGGCTTGTTGTCCGCGCATGGATTGACGTAGACGGCGTTTAGCACGGAGCGAGGGTAAAAGGTGTGCAGCAGCTCGAAGCTCTCCTCCGGCGGGCCGAATTGGAACTCCTCGCGCTTCGAACCCCACACCCCGTGGCTGAAGCACTGCCAGCCGCAATGCCGCCCCTTGAACACGGCCAGCGGTACCCGCTGTGCGCCGCGCCGGGGGTGGGTCTGCAGGAACTTGCGGAACTTCGCGTGCGCCTGCCGGTGAATCGCGCAGGCGTGCGAAAAGCGGTCGTGCGCCGCGTATTCCGACTCCATGCGCCACAGCCCTTCCTCCAGGTTGATGTGCTGCACCCCGCCCAGGTAGCAGGCGGCCAGCGAGAGGAAGTAGCGGTCGGC
>Ga0172370_10003510_pt1 | contig 21617 bp, 13 predicted proteins | sample LakKiv5m_FD_114538 | JGI IMG/M metagenome (GOLD analysis project Ga0172370, IMG submission 114538) | Freshwater microbial communities from Kabuno Bay, South-Kivu, Congo - kab_022012_11.5m | ecosystem: Environmental > Aquatic > Freshwater > Lake | place: Democratic Republic of the Congo...
GGCTCGAGCGCGACCTTGGCGCCCCCGGGTGCAGCGTCGCCGATCGTGACCTCGGCCTGTCCGGCAGGTCCTGTCGTGAGCGGATCGATGGCGGTGACCTTGACCGACCACACGTCGCCCTTCTGTGTCTCGCCGGCGCTCAGCGTCGGCCCCGTGAGCCCCGTCGGTGCACCGTCGAGCAGCCACTCGTATGCGTAGGCGAGCTCGCTCGCGGCGCGGTCGGGATCCTGCGCGGGATCCACGACGACGGCGTGCAGATCGTCGACCGTGGTGGGCTTGGCGGGCTCGATCGCCACGCCTGGCGCACCGGGCGCCGTGTTGACGAGGACCTTGACCGAGGCCTTGGCCTTGAGGCCGCCCGAGTCGGTCACGCTCGCTTCGATGGTCTGGAGGCCCGCCGGCAAGGCGGCGGAGCTGAATTGCGAGGTGCCTGTGCCGTCGCACTTGCCGCTGTAGATGGTCGACGGGAGCACGCTCGACGTCCAGGTCACGACGAGCGAATCGACCGGATCCTCGGCGTCGGCGACGATGGCGACAAACGAGGTCTTGCCGCCGAGCAGCAAGAGTGCGCCGGCCTTCGGCGCGTCGATCGCTATCGCAGGCGCGGTGTTGGGAATGTCGTCGGGGTCGTACAGGTCGGGCTGCTGCGGCACGTCCGGCTTGATCGGCACGTCCGCCTTGGGCGGCATGTCCGCCGGGGTCCCGTCGACGCCGCCCCCCGAGCCGTCCGTGAGCACGTCGCCCCCGATCGTGCCGTCGCCTCCGCCAAGCGCGTCGCCGAGGATGGCGTCGAAGATGGCGCCATCCAAGACGACGTCGGATGAGATGCCGATCGCTGTCTCGCTGCTGCCGCAGCCGAAGAGCAGCGACGAAGCGATGAGGACGGGGAGGAGTGTGACGCAGCGCTGCATGGGCTTGCCTCGACGTCGAATGGACCGACTGGATCATCATGCGAATTGCCGCGGAAAAATCCAGAAGACCGGCGCGACGCGGTGAGATTGGCCCCCGCGGGACGGGGCACGCGTGAGGATCGCGCGGCGCAGCCTAGAGTAACTCGATGCCGAGCGTCGCCTCGACCGGCACCGCCGGCGGCGGCATGGCTGGATCGAAGCCCAGCACGCCCGAGAGCGTCTTGTACGCGCCCTTGTCGTCGTAGCCCGCGAGCGCGACGAGCGCAGCCACGATGTCGGCGAGGACGAGGTCGCCGTGGAGGGTGAATTCCGCGCTCGGAAGCCCGGAAACGATCGCCCCTGAGAGCGTCGCACCGTGGATTCGCACGGCAAGTGGCTTGCCATCGGCGGTCGTGCCGGCGATCGGCAAGGACATCTCGAAGGGATTGGACGCGAAGGTTGCGGTCGGTTCGCCGGGCAAGTATGCCACGCGCACGTCGCGATAGTCGGCGTCGCCGTTGCCTTCGAGGTCGGCCGCGAACGCGATCGTGACGGGCCCCATCCCGCTATCGGAAGCGGGGATCCATGCCCACAGGACGTCCGGCGCGATGGCCGCGATGACCGCTTGCGCGGTCGGCGCAGCGGGCTTGGTGATGGTCCAGGCCGACGCGCTCGTCTTGAGGCGCACGTCAGCCCGCGCCACGGCACCGTCCAGCTTGACCACGCTGCCGAGCGCCGAGATCTGCCCCGACACGGCATAGCGCCCCTGCCCGGCCGGGAGCGCGTAGCTCGTCGCCTCGACGCCGACCGTTTGCCCGCCTCCGATCGCGAGCTGCGCGCTCAGACCGGGGATCTTGGGCCAGGCGATCGAGACGGGCACGCTCGGTTTGGCGAACGCCGGCGTGAGCTTCGGTGCATCGAGGGCCATCGCACCGGTTCCGATCAACGTCTCCAGCGCCTGCTGCCGATAGGTCCAGTACGCCAGCTTGTGCGCCTTCGTGTAGAGCCGGTAGGGATAAGTCGTGCCGTTGGGACCTTCGCCGAAGCACTGCGCGGCCGGGTAGCGATAGTGCGCCTCGCGACGGGCGATGACCTCGGCGGCCTGCTTCATGACCATCGCGGCTTGCGCGCGATGCGGCTCGGCGGCGGCCACGTTCTTGGCCTTTCCATACGCCATCGCAGCCCGATACAGGGCCGCGATGTGGCGCGCGCGCAGCATGTTGTTGTCGATGCCGTCGAGGATCTCGGCGAGCCACGGCAGGCCGTCCTTCGGCACGAGCGGCTCGATCGCCTTCAAGCGCGCCAGGAAGCCCCCGTTCGCCACGTCCATCTCGTCGAGCGCCGCGAGGTCGATCTGCGTGAAGGCCGCCGCCGTCGCGATTTCAAAGCCCGCGATCTTCGCGAACGACGGTCGCACGGGCCGGAACTCGAGCCCGGAGGCCGCGCCGAGCTCGTCGGCCGGATCCTCGCCGGCCATGTGGAAATAGAGCGCGCCCGTGCGACCCGTGTAGTCCGGCGCGTCCAGGAAATACGCCTTCTGATGCGCCATGAGGCCGGTGAGCACGGAGACGACCTCGTCGCGCGCCTCGCAGCTCGCGGGCCACACGGCCGGATCGCACATCGGATCGGCCAGCTCTTCGAGCACCGCCTTCATTGGGACGTCCGCGTTCCAGTGCCACATCCCGACGGCGTAATCCTGCTGCCAGTAGCCCCACTCGTGGCCCGTGTCGAAGAGGTGGTGATCGCGCAGCGTGCCGGTTCCGCGCGAGGCGAGCAGCGGCTTGAGCAGCTCGATGTCCCGGCCGCGCGAGTGGATGTAGAGCGGCAGATAGAGCGGCACCGCGTTGTCGAAGCTCAACCAGTACGCGCCCTCGGGGAAGTAGCGCAGCGCGCGCCCTCCGGACGAGGCCTTCTGCATCAGGCACAGCTTGTGCGCGAAGCTCTTTTGCAGGTACACGGGCGCCGCGCCCTCGAGCGGGTAGAACATCGTCGTGTGCACCTGCGCGCCGAGCCGCACGTCCGTGTGGAACGCCAGATCGTAGTAATCGCCGCGCTCGTCCGCGTTCGTGCCCGGCGGACAGCCGAGGTCGTCAAAGTGCGGCGTGGGCTGCGATCCCGTCGTGTGATCGTTGACCCAGACGGCCAGATCGGGGCGCAGCGCCTTGACCGCGAGGCCGGCCCATTCGATCCACTGCACGGTCTCCTGGTCCGGCGTGGTCGTGAGCTCGGTCGGACCGAAGTGCACCCCGAAATGCACGATGTCGGGCGCAGCTTGCAGGAGCGCCTTCACGAAGGTCTCGATCTGGTCCTTCACTGGCGTCGGCAGGCTCGGATCGATCGTGGCGGAGGCGCCCTGCTGCTCGTTGTGCAGCGTGATGCCGCCCGTTCGACGTAGGCCGAACGCGACGCGCAGGTCTTCGATCTCTTGCGCGCGCTTGGCAGACGATTCGGCGCTCGCCACGCCCGACATCGCGCCACGGCCCAGATCGGCGCGGTTTGCCACCATCCAGCGCATGACGTGTTCGGCCTCGGCGATGGGGTGCGCCGCGTCCGAGAACGCCTCGCGCACCTCGAGCGGATGCGCGCCGTGATAGCTGAACGAGCGGTGCGTGAAGTCGGGCGTGTGGACGTCGAGCGCATGACCGGACGCGTCCTTGTGCGCGAGAGCCGTCGGCGCCTTGACGCGTGCACGCACCTGCGACGCGGGGATCTCGGGCGTGTAGATCTGCTCCGGATGGAAGAAGCGCACGCCGAGCCGGCGTCCGAGCTCGTAGACCGCGTATTGAAGGCCCAGCCTGCCCTTCGCGGCGAGGTGCACGACCGTCATCGACGGGCCGCCGTCGAGGGCGTTGACAGGACCCGCACGATCCTCCATCCGCACGATGAAGCTCTCATCGGGCAGCCCCGCCACCTCGGCCGGCGTGACGCGCGCGGGCGCGAGGACGTCGGACGCGAAGACGATAACGAGCCCAGGCTTGCGATCGTTCTGGTGCGCCGCGATCCACGCGTCGACCGACTCACCCGGTCCGAGCGACTCGTTCAGGGGCGGTCCGAGCGGTTTGACCCAGTCCCCAACCTCACCCACCAGCCCCGGTCGCAGCAGCGGCGATTCGGCGGGATAGAGCAGCACGACGCGACGGGGGCCTGCGGAGCGGCCACAGTCCAGGCAGAGGTTCGAGCTCGCGGCGTCGCCAGCGCACGCAAGCATGATGAGGGCCAGCAAGAGCGGGAGGCGGCGGACGGCGCGCATGATGTCCTCGCACAGGCAGACGCGCATGGTACCGGCGCCGCATTCGCTCGGCCAACGGATTCGCCCGCGGATTCGCCCGCGGATTGCCCACTGATTTGACAGGTCGCGCGCTCGCCTCATACGCTTCGACCGACTTCCCGGAGGCCCGCCTGCCATGAATTCGCATACGCTGCTCGCCGCCTCGCTCATCTCGCTCTCGCTGTGCCTCACTGCCCTGTGGGGCTGCGCGACCGCCCGCTACGTCGCCATGGACGCGCACGGCGGCGTCATCGCCATGCCCGCGAACCTCGGCATGCACCGCGAGAAGGCCGACGAGCTCATGCGCGGCAAGTGCCCGAACGGCTACGCGATCGTGTCGGAGGGCGAGGTCGCGGTCGGCGAGCAGACCACCGTCAACCGCCACCACAACAAGTACGGCCAGCAGACCTATACGACCGCGCAGACCCGCACGCAGACCGAGTGGCGCATCACGTTCCAGTGCCGATAGGTTCGCGCTTCACATCGGAAGATCCGATTCACTTCGCGATCGACGAACCCCAACCACCTGAATCAACGACCCAAACGCCAAAGAGCCGCGCGGCGCTTCTTTTGGTCGCCCCTGCCCGCCGAGTCGCCTTGCCGCCTGCTACCCGCCCTTCAAGAGCCCCACCAACTCCTCGACGCTCAGCGCGCCCGCGCTGCCCGTGCCGTCCAGAAGCCCTGCGACCAGCTCGCGCTTGGTCTCCTGCAACGCGACGATCGCGTCCTCGATCGTGTCGCGCGCAACGAGCCGGTAGATGGTCACGTGGCGGCTCTGGCCGATGCGATGCGCGCGGTCGGCGGCCTGGTCCTCGACGGCGGGGTTCCACCAGGGGTCCAGTATCACGACGTCCTCGGCGGCCGTGAGGTTCAGCCCCGTGCCGCCGGCCTTGAGCGAGAGGAGGAAGAGATCGCCCTCGCCTCGCTGGAACGCGTCGACCTCGGCGCGCCGCAGCGGCTCGGGCGTGGATCCGTCGAGGTATCGGTAGGTCAGGCCCATCGCGTCGAGCGCTGCACGGACGAGCGCGAGGTGGCGCGTGAACTGGCTGAAGACGAGCACGCGGTGCCCCTCCTCACGCAGTTCGTCCAGGACCTCGAGGAGCCGCTCGAGCTTGGAGGAGGGGATCGCGCTGTGTTCGTCGACGAGGCGCGGGTGGCAGGCGAGCTGGCGCAGGCGGGTCAGCGCCGCGAGGACCTCGAAGCGCGAATTCTCCGCCCCGGCGCCGCCGAGCGACTGGCCCGAGAGGCGGCTCAGCGCATACAGGCGCGCCGCGTCGTAGAGCGCCCGCTCGTCGTCGCTGAGGTCCACGTCGACGCGGACCTCCGTGCGCGGCGGCAGGTCCGTCGCGACCTCGCGCTTGGTGCGTCGCAACAGGAAGGGTTTGACGAGGCGGGTCAGGGCCTTGCGCCGCTCGATGTCGTGGTCTCTTTCGATTGGGATGATGAAGCGGTCACGGAACGACTCGGCGCTTCCGAGCAGTCCGGGAACGGTGAAGCGCAGGATCGACCACAGCTCGCCGACGCGGTTTTCGATGGGCGTCCCGGTGAGCGCGACGCGGAACGCGGCGTCGAGGCTGCGCGCGGCCTGGGCGCGGAGCGTGGCGGCGTTCTTGGCCGCTTGCGCTTCGTCGAACACGATCGTCGCGAATCGCTTGCCCGCGAGCGACTCGGACTCGCGCACGAGCAGGTCCCAGCTCGTCACGAGCACGTCGGATGGCCCAAGCGCGGCCACCAGCCCCGCGCGGTCGCTGACGCGATGCGATAAGACGCGCAGCGTGGGCGCAAACCGTGCGGCCTCGCGCATCCAGTTGAAGCCGACCGACGTGGGCGCGACGACCAGCGCGGGTCCAATCGAAGCACGCCGCAGCACCAGCGCGAGCGCCTGTACCGTCTTGCCGAGGCCCATGTCGTCGCAGAGCAGCGCGCCGGGGCTCCACTCGGCATGGCGCGCGAGCCAGTCGAAGCCCTCCTTCTGGTAGGGGCGCAGCGTCGCGTCGAGGCCTTCCGGTAGCGGCGGATCGAGCGCGAGTGCGGCCGCGATCCGCTCGGTCAGGATCGTGAACGCGGGCGGCGCCTCGAGCGCGCCGACGAGCGGTCGCAGCTCCTCGACGACGGGCGCCACCAGGCTCGAGATGCGCTCATCGTGGCGGTGCGACTCGGCGATCTCGGCGATGGGCGCGAGCGCGTCGCGCAGTCCGTCGGCGATCCGCAACCACCGGTCGCCCGAGAGCTTGACGTAGCGCTTCTTGTCGCGCACGGCGCGCAGCAGCTGGGCAAGCTCCGCGCGCGCTCCGTCGACCTCGACCTCGCCGCCGATCGTGAAGTAGTCGCGCGCCTGTCGCACCTGCACGCGCAGCGCGTCGGCGCTGGCATGCGAGACCTTCCACGCCCTCTTCGCCCAGCGCAGCTCGACCTCCCCGCCGGCCTGCACCGCACCATCGATGAGCGCCGCGGCCTCTTCGCCCCCGACCAGCCAGCCAAACGGGGCGCTCTGACGGTCCGCGTGCAGACCAAGCGCGGAGCACGTCTGGAGCGCTCGCGGTACCTCGGCGTCGAGATCGCGCGTGCAGCAGGCCCGCTCGGCCGCACCGAGCCTGTAGAGGCGCTCAGCCCCCTCTCCCGGCACGAACACACGCCCGTCACGGAGCGGATCGAGGCGTGCGTCGACCGCGAGGAGGCAATCCTCGCGCCCGTCGAGGAGCAGCACGAGCATAGCCGAGGCCTCGACCCGCTCTCCGGCGAGCGCCGGTGGAATGACGACGCGCGCCACGCCCGAGAGCTTCTCGAGCGCAATGCCAAGCGGTCCCGCTGCCTCGGGCGGAAACTCGGCGCTCCGCTTGGCGAGCACGCGCACGGCGCGGACGAGCTCGGCGTTGGCGGTGACGGCCGTGACGCGCCCCTGCGCCTCGTCCACGATCGCGTAGCGCCCACCGGCCTTTGCCTTGTCGACGGCCTCGATGAACCGCGCGGCATCGAGCGCGACCGTCCCGAGGCGCACCTCGATGCGATACCCTCCCGACTCGTTCGGCACGACCGCCAGATCGGCGCGCACACGGCGCACGTCCACGATTGGCAAGGTCGATCGGGATCCAATGACCACGCGCGGATGCCCGGCGACCTGCTCCAGCACCCGCAGCGTCAGCACGCGCCGCTCCTTGTCGTAGTGCGACGTGCGACCCGTCACGAGCAGCATCTCCGCGATCTCACCGTCGAGCACGCTCGCGGCCGACTTCGCGTATTCGCTGGCCGCTTCGAGCGTGAGCTTCTTGACCTTGAGGTGCCCCGCCTTCTTGGCCGGCACGGTCGCGACGGGCTCGATCGCGATCTCGTCGAGTTTGGGCACGATCCGCCAGCCGAGCGCCGCCGGCACCTCCCCGACGAAGAGCCGCGAGGCCACAGCCGCCCTGAGCTCGTCGATGGCGCGCTGCCACGCAGGCGTCGCGAGGGCCCGGGCCAGCGCCGCGTGCAGTGCGTGGTCCGCGTCGCACAGCGCGTCGAGGCACGCATCCAGGGCCGCGAGCTTCAACGCGCAGGGCTGCGCGGGGGTGCCGGTGCAGTTGCAGGTCACGACGGACCGCAGCGCGTCGCCTTGCAGCGCGATCTGCAGCGTCGGCGGCTTCCAGCCTGCGCCACAGCCCGCGTGCGCGACGCCCCCGCTCTGAAGCACCGCCTCGGCCGCGTCCACCGAGAGCGTCGCATCCGTCCGGGTCGCCCGGAGGCGGGGAAGAATCCCCTGCTGGCGCAGGGCCTCCCGCTCCCGCATGAGCCGGTCGAAGAGGTCCGCCTGCTCGGGATCCGCCGGTCGGACACGCCGCGCGAGGTCGGCCGCCTCGGCCGCGAGGGCCGCCCGCCGCTCCTCGGCCCGCTCCTCGAGCCACTGCCGCACGGCGGATCGGGTCCGCTCGAACAACGCAAGGGACTCGCTCCAGTGGGTGGGCGGCGGGGACGTGATGATCTGTGCCACCGTCAGCGCGCGAGGGGTCAAGCCAGCGTTCGCGTAACGCCAGTAGTCGACCACGGAGCCGAGCGCCGAGAGCTTGGCGCTCGCGTAGTCCTCGACGCCATTCGCGGCAACCCACGCCTCGAATTCGACCCCGGACATCGCGGCGGGCGCTGGCGGAGGCGGAGCCGCCGGGGGTTTCGCAGCGACAGGCCGCCCCTGTGCATCGCGTGGCAAGGCCAGCAGCTCCTCCTCCAGCCACGCGCGAATTGCCCCACGTAGCGCGGAGAGCAGTCGCGTTCCGCCCGCCCGCAGCAGGACGTCGAAGATCGCCCGGTCCACGAGCAGCTCGCTCACCGTCAGCGTCGGCCTGGCGTCGAGCAGCCCCTGCAACGCGGCGGGCACCTGCGAGTCCGTGCCGCAGCTCGACACGATCGCGTCGGCCCGCCGCCCGAGCAGGTGCCCGAGCCCGGCCGACCTCGCGGCCATCGCCAGCTCGCCGAGCGTGTCGGCCATACGCAAGCGCTGCTGCGCCACTTTGTGTGGCATCACATTCTGGGGCGGGATCGCGGCCATTGTCCCCGTGGCACCGCTCCGGGCGGCGCGCGCGGGCGCACGTTTTCCCGCCGGCCTGTGGAGCGTCAAGTGCCCCTTGCGCCCTTCGCACGCAGCGGCGCGCGCGCCCGATGCAGTTTGGACTTGATCCCGTCCTCCGGACCTGCTACGCTTATTCCTAGTTACATAGTGGGGAATATAGACATGAACATCGACGACAGCTTCACGACCCAGGCGGCGCTGCTCTCGGCGCTCGGCGGCGTCCTCATCGGCCTCGCATCCGCGCTGCTGCTCGCGTCGCAGGGGCGCATCGCCGGCGTCAGCGGGATCGCCGGCCGCCTGTTCGTCGTGCCGGCGGACGGTCCCGGTTGGCGCATCGCGTTCCTGGGCGGCTTGCTCGTGGGCGGCGTGGCCCTCAACCTCGCCTCACCCGAGCTCATCGGCCGCACGGGCTGGGCCTCCCTGCCGCAGCTCGCGCTCGCCGGCCTGCTCGTGGGCTACGGCACGCAGCTCGGCAACGGATGCACGAGCGGACACGGCGTGTGCGGCCTGGCGCGGCGCTCTCAGCGATCGCTCGTCGCCACGTTGACGTTCATGGGCGCGGCCGGCGTCGTCGTCTTCGCCCTTCGCCACGTCGTGGGAGCCTGAACATGAAGAAGATCGCCTTCGCATTCGCTTCCGGACTCCTCTTCGCGGTGGGGCTCGGCGTCGCGGGCATGACGCAACCGTCCAAGGTGCTCGGCTTCCTCGACGTCGCCGGAACCTGGGATCCGAGCCTCGCGTTCGTCATGGGCGCCGCCCTCGCCGTCGACTTCGTGGCGTTCTCGGTGATCCTGCGCCGCCCGCGCCCCTGGATCGACGCCGTGTTCCATCTGCCCACGCTGACGCGCGTCGACGCCCGCCTCGTCGGGGGCGCGGTGCTCTTCGGTCTGGGTTGGGGCCTCTCGGGCGTGTGCCCGGGCCCCGCGGTCGTCGCCGTCGCCTCCGCGCAGCCCGAGGTGCTCGTGTTCGTCGCGGCGATGGCCGGCGGCATGGGCACCTTCCACGCGGTCGAGGCCTGGCGTCGCAGCGGTCGCCAAGCGGCCACGGGCGGCGCGGCGGCGGATCGCCTCGTGGGTGTGGACGGTTAGGCCCCGGAGCGGCGAGTCGTCATGTGACACGTCGATGCGTCTCGGAATCGACGCGACAAAATCACTGATATCAAGGTGTTAGACGTGTGGCCTTGATCTTGATCATGCCATAGGTCAAGCAGGGGCCTTCTCACTCCGGCGCACCTCTGCGCCTCCCCGAGGATGGTCCCATGAGCCGTTCGAGCCTCCTGCGCAACCTCGCCCGCCTGGTGGGCGTGGCGGAACACGCCGATCGTGAAGGTCTTTCGAGCGAAGGCGCGCTCGCCGAGGAGTGCCGTCGCCTCGCCGCGCGCCCGTCGCGTCGCGCGTTCTTGAAGACCGCCGGCGCCGTCGCGGCCGCCGGCGCGATCGCCCAGACCGGCGCCCGCAGCGCACTCGCGTTGCCCAAGCCGAAGAACGCGCCGCGCATCGCGATCGTGGGCGGGGGCCTGGCGGGCCTCGGGTGCGCCGATCTCCTGCAGCAAAAGGGCGTGATCTCGACCCTCTACGAGGCCGGCGACCGGCTCGGTGGACGCTGCTGGTCCCTGCGCGACCACTTCCCCGGCCAGGTGGCCGAGCGCGGCGGCGAGCTCATCGACACGGCGCACCAGACCATGCGCCACTACGCGACCCGCTTCGACCTCGCGCTCGAGAGCTACACGAAGGCGCCCGGCGAGGTCAGCTACCATTTCTTCGGCCAGGACTTCCCGGAGGCCACGGTCGTCGACGAGGTTCGCGTGCTGACCAAGCGCATGCAGGCCGATCTGCAAGCCTCGAGCGGCGCGCCGACCTTCCATGCACACACGGACGCGGACGTCGCGCTCGACAACACGGACCTCGGCACGTACCTCGCCACGCGCGGCGCGGGCCTGCCGCTCGCCTGCGCGGTCATCGAGCAGGCCTATGTCGCCGAGTACGGCCTCGCCGTTGCGGAGCAGAGCTCCTTGAACTTCCTGCTCTTCATCGGGCTCAACCGCCGCAGCAAATTCGCGCCCTTCGGCTCCAGCGACGAGCGTTTCCACGTCACGGGTGGCAACGACGGCATCGCCGCGGGCCTCGCCGCGGACTTCCAGGGGACGATCGCCCTCGGGATGCGCCTCGAAGGCCTCGCGCGAAACGGGGCCGGCGAGTACCTGCTCTCGTTCGCGGGCCACGCCGCGCCCATCCTGGCCGACACGGTCGTGCTGACCATCCCGTTCCCCGTGCTGCGCGGCGTCTCGCTCGACGCGAGCCTCGGCCTGAGCGCCGACAAACGCCGAGCGATCGCCGAGTTGGACTACGGCACGAACGCCAAGACGATGGTCGGCTTCGATTCGCGGCGCTGGTTCGACGCGTACGGCTCGAACGGCGCCGCCTACAGCGACCTGCCAAACGTGCAGGCGGTGTGGCAGACGAACGGCGCCGCGGGCGCGCCGCGGGGCATCCTCACCGATTACGCCGGCGGCGCGCGCGGGCTGGCGCTGGGCTCCGTGCCCGTGCAGAGCGCGGTGGACGCCTGGCTCGACGACCTCGACGTCGTGTGGCCGGGCGTCAAGGCGACCGCCACGCGACAGGGCGGCGCCTACCTCGTCCACCGAGAGCACTGGCCGAGCAACCCCCGCACGCTCGGCGCCTACACGTGCTACAGGCCGGGCCAGTTCACGCGCATCGCGGGCCTGGAGGGCGAAGCGGCGGGTCGCCTCAAGTTCGCGGGCGAGCACGCCGACAGCTTCTACTCGTGGCAAGGCTACATGGAAGGCGCGTGCCTGAGCGGGCTGCGCGCCGCGAACGAGATCCTCGTGGACTTGCAGAAGGGCGCGCTCTGACGGCGAGCAGGCGCGCGGTCTACAGGGGCCGCCGAGGGCCACGACCGACATCGCCCGCTCCCGCCACGTGGGCTTGCCGATCGCCGCGTGGATCCGCGCTTGAAGCCCCGCGATCAACCGCCGCACCTCGCGTGTGGGCCCGAGCAGCCGGCCGGCGAGGAAGATCGGATAGGTCTCGCGGAGATCGACCGCGTTCCGCGCGGCCTTGAGGCGCAGGATGGGCTCCGGCGCGTCCAGCATGCGGTGCAGCGTGGAGAGCGCGAAGCCCACGCACACGTAGTCCCAGCCCTTGCGCAGCTCCCGCGTGAGCTCGCGGCGGCTCGGTTAGTGCAGCACGGTCGTCGGTCCCTCGAGGTTTTCGGCGATGTAGTCGAGGCCGAACTGGACATGCGTGGCGCGCGGGCTGAACAGGCCCTGCACGCGCGTGACCTGGCCGTACAGGAGCTCATAGCCGACGCTCGGGGCGTCGCCATGGCGCTCGCCGAGCGGCCGGCAGACGCTGGTCAGGAGGATACGCGGGAGCGGCGCGCGGGAGCGCGACGAGGAGGCCGCGATCATGGACCTCGACCTTCGGCCCGCACCACGCTGGCCGAGGCTACGTTACGCCCACGCCCGTCGCCGCAAGTCTCGCTGCGTTCCCGGTTGCATCACGGCCGTGTCACCGGTACGTGACGCGCCGCGCGAGGCATGGCTCGAGCGCCCGCGAGGCGACCAACGAGGATGGCGCGTGTGCGGGCCCGGATTGGGAGGCCCACGTCGCGGCTGCGTTTTCGCTTCACGGCCGCCGCCGCCTCGTGCTAAAAGCGCCCGCCCCGGCGACCCATGGCGGTCGCCCCAGTCCACGGAGCCCACGCGCATGTCCACGCCCGAGACCACGCCGACCGCGACCATCGACATCCCCAAGAACTACGACCACAGCGAGGTCGAGGGCCGCTGGACGCGCGCCTGGACCGAGGCCTGCACCTACGCGCACGATCCGAGGAGCGCCGCCGCGCGCGCGGGCCGCATCTTCTCCGTCGACACGCCGCCCCCCTACGTGAGCGCCGCGCACCTGCACGTGGGCCACGCGATGAGCTACTCGCAGGCCGAGTTCGTCGTGCGCTTCTGGCGCATGCGCGGCCACGAGGTGTTCTACCCGATGGGCTTCGACGACAACGGACTGCCCACGGAGCGCTACGTCGAGCAGGTGCACAAGGTCAACAAGGCCAAGATAGAACGGCAGAAATTCGTAGAGCTTTGCCTCGACGAGACGCGCAAGGGCGGGCAGGTCTATCGCGATCTCTGGACCAAGCTCGGACTGTCGGTCGACTGGTCGCTGCTGTACTCGACGATCCAGCCCCGCGCGGTGAAGAACGCGCAGCGATCGTTCTTGGAGCTTGTTCGGGAGGGTTTTATCGAGCGTCGCAACGATCCGATCCAGTGGTGTCCAGCGTGTTCGACGAGCCTCGCGCAGGCCGACGTGGAGTCGAGCGACGAGGTGTCCCGGCCGCTGTACACGATCCGGTTCCACGCCGCGGATGCCACGATCGAAGCTAGATTGCTGCGCGATAACAAGGGTTTGATTGAGACGACGCGACCCGAGCTGGTGCCCGCGAACGTGGCGCTCGCCGCGCACCCGGAAGACCCGGTCTACGGCCCGCTCGCCAAGGCTGGAACCCGTTTCCGCGTGCCCCTGACGGACCGCACCGTGCCGCTCATCCTCGACGACGCCGTGGATCGCGCATTCGGGACCGGCCTGATGATGGTCTGCACGTTCGGGGACCCGGAGGACGTGCAGAAGTGGCGCGTGCACAAGCTCGACACGCAGATGATCGTGGGCCCTGACGGCCGCATCCGCCTGCCGAGCGTGCCCGCGATGGACGGCAAGCGCGTGCACGTGCTCGAGAAGGGCTCGGCGCACCCAGAGGCGCGTCTGGCGGCGATCGAGGCGCTGCGCGAGGCCGGTCACCTCGTGGTGCGCGAAGGGCCGGACGCGACGGGCGACGGCGGCCGCAAGTCCACGACCCGCGTCTCGATCCACGAGCGCTGCGGCACGCCGGTGGAGATCCTCGTCGCGCCGCAGTGGTTCATCCGCCTGCTCGACTACAAGGAGGAGCTGTTGCAGCGCGGCCGCGAGCTGCGCTGGTATCCGGCGTTCATGCGCGAGCGTTACGAAGACTGGGTCACCAACCTCAAGTGGGACTGGAACATCTCGCGGCAGCGCTACTACGGCGTGCCGTTCCCGGTCTGGTACTGCGACGCGTGTGGCGAGCCGCACTTCGCGCCGCCCGAGACGACGCCCATCGATCCGCAGGTGAGCGCTTGCCCGCATCCAGCCTGCTCGAAATGCGGTCACGCGACCTTGCGGCCCGAGCGCGACGTGATGGACACGTGGATGACCTCGTCGATCACGCCCTTGGTCAACGCGAACTGGGCCAACTGGACGAGCGGCCCGCACACGTGGCCCGGGGCGAGCATCGATGCCCCCTCGGGCGAGGCGGGACGGCCCGAGATCTACCCGATGACCGTGCGGGTGCAGGCCTTCGAGATCATCCGGACGTGGCTCTTCTACACGGTCGCCAAGAGCCACCTCCACACGGGCTCGCTGCCCTGGCGCGACGTGATGATCTCGGGCTGGGGCCTCGATCAGCACGGCAAGAAGATGTCCAAGCGCGCCGGCAACTTCGTGGATCCAGACGGCATCATCTCGAAGTACTCGGCCGACGCGCTGCGCTACTGGTCCGCGGGTTCAACGCTCGGACACGACCTGCGCTTCAACGAGCGGGACGTCGCGAACGGTAAGCGTCTACTCACAAAGCTTTGGAATTCAACGCGATTTGCCCTGCAGAACCTCGGTGCCTGGCGGCCCGAGGAGGCCGTGTGCGAGGCGCCGACCGCGGCCGACCAGTGGGTCCGCTCGCGGCTGGTCGCGACCATCGACGAGGCCACGAAGGCCTTCGAGCGCTACGAGTACAGCCACGCCCTGCGCGCGGTCGAGCAGTTCTTCTGGTCGACGTGGTGCGACAACTACCTCGAGATCGTCAAGGAGCGCTTCTGGACGCCCGAGTCCTTCGATCCGGCCGTCGTCGAGGCCGGCCGCCGCACGATCTGGTTCGGCACTGGCGCGCTGCTGCGCCTGTTCGCGCCGTTTCTGCCCTTCATCACGGAGGAGCTCTACCAGCGCTGTTTCCGAAACGGTTCCAGAGACTTCCAATCGATTCACCGCGCCTCGTGGCCCTCCGACGGCGCGCGGGCCGACGTGTTCGGCGGCGCGCGCGACCCGGAGGCGGAGCGGCTCGGCGACCTGCTCGTGGACCTGCTCGGCGGCGTCCGGCAACTGCGCACCGCTTCGAAGCTCGGCTCCGCGCGCAAGCTCGCGACCGTGAACCTCGCGCCCACCGACGGCCAGAGTATTGATTTCACGCCGATAATCGCCGATCTCCGGACCGCGAGCCGCGCGATCTCCATCGAGATCGGCGGCGAGGCGACGCTCGACATCCCGAACCGCGCGATCAAGGTCGGGATCGTGCCCGTGCCGGAAGAGACCCCGCCGCCGCAGGCCTGAACACGCCGCCGCCGCGAAGACCCAACCCTGGCCCTCCGGGAGCCCGCCCATGACGCGTTTCGTCCTCGCGCTCGCGAGTCTCGCCACCCTCACCCTGCACGCCGCGCCGGTGCACGCCGAGAAGCTGACCGACGAGCAGCGCGCGACCTTGCGCGACCTCGGCGGCGAGGCGTTGGTCACCGACGCCGAACGCGTGCAGGCACAAGATCCGAAGGACAAAAAAATCAATTATCAAGAAACTCAGTGCCTCATACACTACATCCAGGCCCTCAAGTACGAGCGGTCCGGCAAGGCCTCGCAGGCGACCGGGCAGTTTCGCTCCTGTGCGGTCATGTGTGCGGCGGCAGCCAAGAAGAGCGAGAGCGCGCTCGCGGACCTGGGCACGAAGTACGCCCCGCTGTGCCAGAAGAAGCAACGGGCGATCGACGGCCGGTCGCACCTCGAGCGTGCACAGAAGAAGCTCGTGGAATTCAAGGCCGCCACGGGCCTCGTCAACTGGTACCATCGCGCGGCCGAGGTGCGGGGGGCGCTCGAGCAGGCGAGCGAGAAGCTCGGCGCGTCGCCGGAGGTCCAGGCCGTCGAGGCGAGCTTTCGGGCGCTCGAGCAGGAGCGGAAGGAGGGCCTCGCCAAGGTGACGAAGTTCATGACGCGCAAGGATATCGTAGAGTTGCAGCGTCGCAGGGATCGCGTGCAGGACCACATCCGCGCGATCGAGAAGGACTTCGGTGTCTCGCCGCGCGCCGAGACCGTACGCGTCGAACTCGAGCACCTCAAGTCCGATCTGCGCAGCCTGGACGCCAAGTGGGCCTTCGAGGCGAAGGCGGCCGGCGTGCTCTGAACCGCTGGCAGGCAGGGCCCGCGCACTGCCGCGCTAACTCTCCGGTTGCACGTGCAATTCAACGCTCGCGCCCTGCGATGACAGCGTCACCCGCGCGCCGTCCTTCCCATAGACGAGCACCGAATCCGTCGGCTCCGCCTGGAAGCCGAGCGCCGTGAGCCGCTGCTGCACGCGCGCGAGCAGCCTGCCTGCTCCCGCGCCATCAGCCGCGAGGAGCCGCACGTCCCATGTGTAGTAACGCGCCCAGGTCCCGCCCGACGCGACGCTCGCGACGGGATCCCCCGACACCAGGTCCACGAGCGCGGCCGGCACGCGCGCGTCCCTCAGCGACGGCCGGGCCGCGAGCACCGTCCGCAGCGCCGGCGGGGCTGTGGGCTCGTTCGCCCGCACCTTCAGCAGCAGCGTGGTCCCGCTCGTGGGCGTCCGAGCGCCCGTATAAGGTTGTATTTCTTCTACATACAGCGCAAGCGTCGCCTGACCGAGCGCGCGCGTGTAGACCTCCTCGGGCCGCCCGCGCGGGCCGCCCGCGGTCTGGGGCTTGCCGAAGCCGAGCGCGCCGAGAGTGGCCGCGAGCTTGGCCTGCGCGTCTGCCGGCTTGCCCGGGATGCCCAACTGCGGCACGAAGAACACGAGCACCGGCGCGCCGTCCGTGTGCTCGAAGGCCTCGCTCCACTCGAGGCGCGTGGGCGCCAGCGCGGCGAGCAGCTCGCGCAGCACCCTGGGCGCGACCCGGTCGGCGGCATGCTTGTGTGCGGCCAGCAATGCGGCGAAGGCCGGATCGGTGCCCACGTCGGCTGCCTTGACGAGCCACGCGACGGGATCGCTCGGCGCGGCGAGCGGCGGCGGCGTGGGCTGCGCGGGCGGGGCTGCGCGAGGCTCGGCGGGTTGCCGCGTCTCCGGCTCGACCGACTTGGGCCGGGCGCACGCGAGCGTCAGGACGACGAGGCCGAGGGCGAGGGGCGAGGGCTTCATGTGCGCGATCGGAACATGGCCCGTGCGGCGGGTCAACCACAGGGCATCGCGTCAGGGTTCCATCTGCGCCGGCAGCCCGCTGTCGACCCAGGCCTGCGCGCCTCCAAAGACGCTTCGGACCTGGTGGTAGCCCTGCGCCTTCAGCAACAACATCGCGTAGATAGACCGCTTCCCCCGCGCGCACAGCGTCACGATGGGCGTCGCGCGGTCGGCCGGCAGCGCGTCGACCGGCCCCGCGGACAGGTCCCCGAGCGGGATGTTGAGCGCCCCGGGGATCGCGAGCCGGCGCACCTCGTCGGGGTTGCGCACGTCGAGCAGGATCGCGCCGCGGTGCAGCATCCAGTGCGCCTCCGTCGGTCCCACGACGTCCGGGCCCGTCTCCGCGAAGAGCACGGCCGCCTTGAGCTCGGCGGCGAAGGGCAGCGCGGCCTCGGGCGCGTTCGGCTGCTGCGGGAATAGGTCGGGCAGGTGGCGGCGGAACGACGACATGTACTTGAACGCGTTGTCCGGGAAGATCACGACGCAGACGTTGCCCGGCGCGTCAGGCACGGCCCGCAGCGCGGCCGCGAGCGCGAGACCGGAGCTCGGACCGCTGATGAGGCACTCCTCCTGGATGAGGCGCTTGCACAGGCCGTAGGCCTCGTCATCCGTGACCTCGTGCAGGCCGTCGTACTCCTCGGGCACGAAGAAGTCGGTGAGCACCAGCGCCTTGCGGCTTCGCACGCCCGGGATGTCGTGGCCGTCCGTGGGGTGCGCGCCGATGACCTGGACCTTGGGGTTGCGCGACTTGAGGAAGCGGCCCGTGCCCGTGATCGTGCCGCACGTGCCCAGGCTCGCCACGAAGTGCGTGATCTCGCCACCGGTCTGACGCCAGATCTCGGGACCCGTCGTCTGGAAATGCGCCGCGGGGTTCGCCTGATTCTTATACTGATTCAGGGACTTCCACCCATCCTGCGCGCCCAGCTCGGCGGCCCGGGCCATGGCCCCCTCGGGCTGCCCCGGCATCGGACACAGCGCGTCCTCCAGCTCCACGAGCTGCGTCCCGAAGAGGCGCAGCGCCGACCGCTTCTCGAGCGGGATGGCGTTCGACAGCGTCGCGGTGAAGCGGTAGCCGCGCGCGTTCGACATCATCGCGAGGCCCATGCCCGTGTTGCCCGACGTCGGCTCCACGAGGTTCTGGAGCGTCTCGCCGCGCGCCTCGGCGTCCGCCACGAGGTTCGCCGCGACCCGGTCCTTGACCGCCCCGAAGGGGTTGTACCACTCGAGCTTGGCGTAGACCTTCGTGTGCACGAAGGGCACCACGCGGCGCAAGCGCACGATTGGCGTGGGGTTGTCGACGCCGGAGAGCATCTCGAGGACGTTGTCGTAGACGCGAAGCGAGTGGTTGGGCACGGGGTACCTCTGAGACGAAACGCTGTGAGATCCTTGTTATCTTTATTCCCTACCAACAAACAAGACAACACGCTAGCAGACCGCCCCGCGAAAGGGAAGGGCGGCCCCCCAAAATCGAGATGGGAGCCCAGGACGGGGCACCGGACAGCGTGGAAACCAGGGCGGAGCGCCGCCGCGCGGGGTCAGAGCCAGGCCTGGGCGACGCCCGCGGCGATGAGCGTGACGGAGAGGTTGTCGTCGACGCGGTCGCTGAACAGCTCGGTCAGCGCACCGGCCAACGCCACGGTCGTTGTGATCGCGAGGCGCCGGCCGAGGTCCCAGTCGCCGGAGAACAGGGCGAGGAAGGCGTTCAGGGCGAGGAAGGCCGAGAGCGCGAAAGCCAGTGATCCTTGAAGACTTTTGCCGCGCCAGAGGTGGATCGTCCCGAAGCGCTTGCCGATGAGCGAGGCGATGGGATCTCCGAGCCCGACGGTCAGCACGCCGAGCTGCGCGGCGCGCTGGTCGCAGAGGAGCACGGCGATGAACATCGCGAGCGTGAACCAACTCGCCGAATTGATCTGCGTCAGCTCCCGCGGCCGGGAGACCGCGCCGAAGACCCCCTCGACCAGGAAGCGGTTCCAACGCCTCGAAAAGCGGCGTGAAACCTCCATCGCCACGACGAACGCCAGGAACGCCCCGACGACCCAGAGCGCCGTCTGCCGCGTCAGCACGAACTCGTAGAGCAGCACGCCGCCGAGCGAATTGGCGACGTGGTAGAGGTTGCGGGCGTAGTTGCGCGGCTTGAGGTGACCGAGGGCGACGCCGGGCCCCGCGCTCGCGATCTCGGCGTTGCCGGTCGCGCGTAGCTCGGCGAGCAGCGCCTCGTAGGCGTACGCGACGCGCTTGGAGATCTGTCCCATGCGGCCGGTGCTCGACGCCGGGCTGCCCTTGCCGAGCTCCTTCTCGAAGTCGCGCAGGCCGTGCGAGACGTCTTCGAGCGTTCCGGCGAGGCTCTGCCCGCGTGGGGCCGCGGTCGCACGCATCTGGCGGGCCCTGTCGGCGAGCGCGCGGCACCGCGTGCGGGCGGCCTCACGCCACGCACCGTCGCCGGAGCGCGGCGCCTGCACGTGCGACACGAAGTCGTGCAGCTCGGCCGCGAGCTCCCGCAGCATGGCAGATGCGTCTATCTCGAAGCCGGCAGCAGGGGGCATGGAGGGGCTCGCGCCACGGCACATCACCGGGCGGCGCAATGGTGCATCCACGGCGCGCGCGCGCAATCCTGCTTGGGACGCCGTGACACAAGCGTGACAATGAATTTGCGTTCAGAGCGCGACGCCGATGACCTTGATCGAGCGGGGCTCGGTGTTCTTGCCCTGGATGACGAGGAAGGCCTCGGACGGAATGGGCTGCTTGGACGAGAGGCCGATCGGGCTCGGTTTGGCGGGCGCGTAGATGACCGGGACGGTGACGATCGCGCCCGACGGGAAGACGAGCGGATGGCTAGTCGATGGGGGCGCCGACGGATCGAATCCGGGCGCGAGGATCATCGCGTAGTCGATCGAGAACACGGGCGGTGTCTCGCTCGAATCGAGGACGAGGGCAAGGATATCGAGTGGTTCGGGACCGCAGTTGCCGAAGCCGACGTCGATGCGCTTGGTGGTGCCGGCCTTGATCTCGCCGAAGTCCACGTCGTCGGCCGGGTTCGACGAGACGCAGGGGATGAGCTCGCCGGCCTCGTTCTTCGCGAGATCGGTGACGATGTCGACCGTGAAGCCGGTGTCGGTGACGCCCGCATCGCCAGCGGCGCTGTCGGTTACCCCGCCCGACGACGGCCCGTGGCAGAGGCCGTCCGCGCCGCACGTCGTGCCCGAGGGGCACTCGCCCTTGGGTCCGCAGGGGCTCTCCGAGAGGGACGGCGTGCCGTTGCCCGATGAGCAGGAGGCGCCGATCGCGAGCGCAACGCCGAGGGACCACGCGGCTGAAGGTCGGTTCGTCATGGTTGGATCGTCCGACGAAGCGGGCGAGAATTCAAGCGCGCCGCGCGCTGCCAGGTCGGAGGCTTGAAGTCCGCGCGCCGACCGTCCAAAGTGGCGGCTTGGCAACCCCGGGCGTGGGTTGCTCCGAGTCGCGCATGCTCGTGGTCGTGAGCGATCTGCACTTTCAGGACACGCTGCATGATCGCGTGCAATATCGCGGACGTGACGGCCGCACGCGGATGCTGGACGTGCGCCGCAACGTAGACCCCGAGGCCTTCAAGGCCTTCGTCGCCGCCCGCATTCGGGAGGCCAACGCCGTCAGCGCGAACGAGCTGCGTTTCCTGTTTGCCGGCGATCTCTTCGACTTCAACCGCTCGTTGCTGTGGTACGCGCGCGACCACGTCAACGCGCGACCCTACGATCTCGGCACACCCGCGGCACCCGAGGGATCCGAGAGCGCTCAGGCCGTGGAGCGCGCGGCGACCGAGATCCTCGAGGGCATCCGCCTCTCGAACGTGGACCTGCTCGGCGTGCCCGGCGCGCCCTCGTTCTTCGAGACGCTCGGTCGCACGCGCCGCGTGGGAGAGGCCGTGCTTGCGGACAAGTGCCCGCTCTACATCGATTATCTGCCAGGAAACGCCGACCGCCTGGTGCTGCACTTCGCGTCGCTGCGGGCCCGTGTGCGCGCGATCCTCGCTATGGGTGGCGCGCCGCTGCTCCCCCTGCCGACCGCGCGCCTCTTCGACGGCTCGTCCAAGGAGCGCCCGCCCTACGCCTGCCTGGTCCGCCACGGCCACGAGTACGACGGCCACGCGTTCGGCGTCGACACAGCCATCGACGTGCTGCCCGACCCGCGCAGCTACGGCCTCGCGAGCCTCTCCGACCACGTCGATGTGGACCTCATCACGGGCATCAGCGCGCGCTTCCGCTTCTACGAGAGCGGCGCGCTCGAAGGCCCCGAGGGCGATCCGAACGCCGAGAACGCGCGCGCCATCTACCGCTCGCTGCGCCTGTTCGACGACGTGAGACCGCAGGCGGCCCTCGTCCCGTTCATCGAGCACGAGGTCGTCCGCGGCGACGAGGCCACGTGGCGGCGCGTGGACAAGCCGCTGCGCGAGAGCATCGAGTCCGCGATCGGCCACCCCTTCGTCGTGCGCTGCCTCGATTACCTCAACGCGCCGGGCCCCGACCGCATGGATCTCGTGCGCTTCGGCTTCACCCGCGTCTTCGTGCGCCTCGCCACGCGCTGGCTGCCCGGGCCCACACACCGCGGCCTCATCCGCATGCTCGCGTCCGGCACGGGCGAGGCCACGCACGCCGACTACGCCGCGCACGAGCCGACGCTCGAC
>Ga0172370_10003515_pt1 | contig 21608 bp, 19 predicted proteins | sample LakKiv5m_FD_114538 | JGI IMG/M metagenome (GOLD analysis project Ga0172370, IMG submission 114538) | Freshwater microbial communities from Kabuno Bay, South-Kivu, Congo - kab_022012_11.5m | ecosystem: Environmental > Aquatic > Freshwater > Lake | place: Democratic Republic of the Congo...
CACGCTGGCGGATGGCGAGAACCTGCCCGCCATTGGGCAGATCGTTGCGCTTGCCATCATCACGAGCGGTGGCACGAGCGATACGGGGCCCCGTGTGCTGGGATTCACGGCAGCCGCGAAGGGCGCCGGCTCGGTCGGCATCGCAACCCTGAGCGCGGACGGCAAGACGCTCACCTTCGAGGGGACCTGCACGGCCTTCTCGTTCACCTACATCCCGCGCCCGGCCGTCTCGACGGATGGTCTGTTCGCGGGCGAGGGTGCGTAGTACCCGCCTTCGGGCGGCCAACCGTAGCCGGGCGCGTCCCGGCGAATAGCGGGATCGCCCCCGTCGTCCACGCGGGACGGCGGCGGTGAACAGCCGGGAAAGAACCGGACGGGAGCGGATCTCATGCTGGTGCGAAAGAGGCAAGGCTGGCTGGAGGGCAAGCTGGGCACGCGGTTCTGTCGTGTTCCTGCGATGGGTCTCGAGGATGCCGGCGGTGGCGGCGGGGCGTCCGCCCCGAAGCCGGATGAAGATGGCGTGATCGCGGAAGGCGATACGCTCAAGGTGCCGAAGCCCGCGTTCCTGAAGATCAAGGAGCGCGCGGAGGCGAAGGGGCGCGAGGCGGTGCAAGCCGATCTGGCGCAGAAGGCGAAGGCCGCGGGCTACGATTCCGTGGATGCGCTTCTGGCCGATGCCCCGCGGCTCAAGGCGCGTGTGGGCGAACTGGATCCGAAGGTTGCGGAGCTGACGAAAGCCCGTGAGGATCTGGACAGGAAGCTCGTCTCCACGCAGCAGGAGAAGGACGCACTGGCTGCCGACAAAGTGAAGCTCGATGAGGCGCTCAAGGCAGCTCAGACCGAGGCGAAGGCGAAGGCGGATGCACTTGCCGAGCAGCAGAGCCGTGCGGCGACGCGCGAGGCCGCCATCCTCTCCGGATTCGTGGACCCGGACTACGCCGAGCATCTTGTGAAGCAGCACATCGCGTCCCTGAAACCCGAGGACGCGCTCAAGTTCGACCGGGCGGCCTTCTTCGCGGACATGAAGAAGAGTCGACCTGCACTGTTCGCGGCGGTCGGTCCGGCGACCACCGGGCACGGGGCGCAGGGTGCGCCTCCACCGCCGAGTCCCGGGAATGCCTCGAAAGGCGGGGCCCTGCCGCCGGGCGTGCTGGGTCTCTCGGACGAGGAGTACGCAGCGCGGCGGCGGGCGGCTGGAATCCGAACCCCCGTGATGTAGCGGGGGATCGGGCCGGGTCCGCAGACGAGACCTCTGCCGGGAACGGACCCGGCGCAAGGAGAAACACATGGCGAACTGGCCGATTTTCGTCAACTCCCCCGAGATGCGGCAGCTCATCCAGGAGAACTACCTGGAGCGGGAGATCAAGGACGTTCTCTTCCCGAAGCAGCTCTTCCGCGGCGAGGTGGGTCCCGAGGACGCCGAGAAGTGGGACGGCGAGATCGGTGACAGCAAGTGGATGTCGGGTGCTGGCATCATCACCCCGACCACGAACAAGCTCCAGCCCGGCTCGGACCCGACGGTGCGCAACGCGCCCTACGAGCAGTGGCAGGTGGTGCTGGGCCACTATGGCGGCACTACGGACTTGCACGTCACGAGCGATCACATCTCGGTACGCAACGGACTTCTGCAGAAGGCCAAGGAGCAGGCCCTGCACGCGGCCTACTCGGTGGATCGCATCGCGCGAAACCGGCTCTACAACGCCGCGCTTTCCGGCTGGACGACCTGCCGGGGCGGGCAGGGTCCCGTCACGGCGCTCGCGGTCACGCGGCTCAACGGGTTCACGCTTGCCCGCAATCCGACGCTCGCGAACTCGACCAACCCGGTGCGCTTCGGCGCCGTGAGCGGCAACAATCCGCTCTCGGTCACGATCCTGACCACGACGGGGGAGGTCACGCGCACGGTCACGGGTTTCACGCCCGACAACCAGGACGATGTGTGGGGGCCGGGCACCCTGACGCTCTCGGGTGGGGCGGTCACGGTGGCTGATCGTGCCTACGTCTTCGCGACGGACGCGACGTGGATGCACCGGGTCGGCGGGGCGATGAACGACGACGGCATCGCGAGCAACAACACGCTGTCGCTTGCGGCCATCCGGGCGATGGTCGGGCGCTTCGAGCAGACCTACGTGTCCCGCTTCCCGGAGGGCTTCTACCACGCTCACCTGGACGCTGTGATGAAGTCGCAGCTCTTCAGCGATAGCGAGTTCCGGCAAGTCCACCAGAGCGTGCCCGACCACTTCACCTACAGGCAGTTCGTAGCGGATGCTGCGCTCGGGTGCCTCTTCCTCGACAACCCGGAGTGCCCGCAGGATGTGAACGTGCTCAACGCGGACGGCACCGTGGCGTCGAGCTTCGCCACGCAGACCTACGCGACGGGCGACAACCCGTTCGCCGGTGAGGTCTACAACGCGGGCAGCGTGCGTATCCACCGGGCGCTCTTCGTGGGCGCCGGAGGGTTCAAGGAGTACTTCCTGGACCGTTCGGGGCTCATCACCGAGGCCGGACTCAACGGCAAGAGCATGACCGGGGCGCGTGTCGTCAACAACGACGTGGACGTGGTCGCGCAGCGCACGCAGATGCTCATCCGGTCGCCGGTCAACCGCACGCAGGACATGGTGGCCATCTCCTGGGTGTGGGACGGCGATTTCGCCGTGCGTACCGACGCCGCTGGCGGGGCTGACCGACGCCGCTACAAGCGCGTGGGCGTCGTGGCCTGCGGGGCCGACACCTAGCGCACGGGTACGGGTCTTTCCGAGCGGGGCCGGGCTGGACGCGAATCCCGGCCCGGCCCCGCTCCTTTCCGAGGGGAGAGGCAGGGGACGATGGCGTCGGAAAAGTTCGGACAGCAGCAGAAGCGTCCGCCTGTGCAGGGCGACGAGAAGCCGATGCTGGAACAGCCACCGCAGCCGGAGTCGCGCGTCGAACAGCTCAACGCGCTGGTGCGGTCGGGTTCCCCGAGGCTCAAGGAGCGCGCCCGGGCGCTCGCAGCGGAGTACGAACTCCGCTACACGGACGCGCTGGAGCAGATCGTCGCGGAGGAAAACGGCACGCCCCCCGCGGAGACGTACCGCGTGCGCGAGACGGGGCGCGCGTTCGTCAACGGCGGCATGACGACCTTCCCGAAGGGGATGCTCATCACGCCGCGGACACACGGGCCCGGTTTCTACCTGAGGCTCGCGCAGGCGGGTGTGAAGCTCGATGCGGTGCAGCACTAGCCCCCGCGAGGGGCGCCGGAGGTGCGCGTGGCGCTCTCGGCCGAAGACAGAGCCCGCGTCAAGATGCACCTCGGCTATCCCCTGGTGAATCCGGTCATTTCCATCGGGCTCGGGATGCCGGCCGCGCTCTCGACGGCGTGGCTTCTCGACGGGGCGATGGATGCCTTGAGCGAGACGGACGGGGGCTGCGACCGGGTCCGCCGCGTCCTGAAGATCATGGACGGCGTCGAGGATCTGTTGGTCGCCTCCCAGGAACGACGGGCGGTGACGCGGGCCGACGAGCTTTCCCTGAACGAGAACGAGGCGAATCAGTTGGAGGGCGAGTACCAGCGCTGGGGCCATCGCCTGGCGGAGACGCTGGGGTCGAAGCCCTACCATCTGTCGGAGCGGTACAAGCGCGGCTGGGGGCTCTCCGGGCGCATCCGGTCGGTTCCCGTCATGGCGGGTTAGCGAATGGGTTACACGGTGCCAGACGCGCGGATGCTCAGGGCCTCGCTCGGGCAGAAGCTCGTGCCTGTCGTGGACGGAGCACGCGACATCGCGACGAAGCTGGGGTTGCGCCCCTACGTCGTGCGTCTCGTTTGGACTCGTTGGAGTGAGGGTGCCCGTGGCGAGGGCAGCGAGATTGTCGCCAAGACCGAGGTGCTGACGCCTATTCCGAAGTCGCCTGACCTGTCCGATCTTTCCACTGTCGTCGGTGCCGGTGGCGAAGAGGAACAGGGTTCCATCCGCGTCAACGGTATTTCGGGGCGTTACAGCGAGAATTTCCTGAAAGGCTGCGACGAGGAGGGGAATCCTCCGGCGGACGATGTGTCCTTCTACTGGGAGGTCGAGTTTCCGCTTGCGGGGAGCGGGAAGGTCGTGCGGCGCTTCTCCGTGCGGGGCGTTCCCGTCTACCTGGCCGGTTCTCTGCAATGGGCTGTGGACTTGGAACGCGTTCACGCGGAAGGGCACGGTTCGGGCGGGGGGGTGCTCTGATGGAGATTCGGATCACGGTCAGGGGGCTGAATGCCGTGAATCTGATTCCGAATCGGTTGGACTATGTCATGACGCGCGGAATCGTGCGCGTCGTGCAGAAGTGCCGAAATCTGTTCGTAACCTGGCTTCAACTCATCGCGAACGAAGTTTCTCCTCCTAGCTACTACCCCCCGCGCGACAAGGGTGGATTCGAGCGTGCCTGGCGCCCGCGGAACTTCCGGAAGGGGCTGATTCTCGGAAACGACAAGGGCATCTACTCGGAAGTTCTGGAAGTCGGGCGGCATGCCGGCGCCCGGCAGCCTCCTATCCGGCCTCTGATGAACTGGCTCCGGCGCAAGGGGATGACCGGGCGCCAGTCGTGGCGAAAGAACACGGCACAGTTGTCCGGGGGCCTTTTCCGGAAGCGGCGGACACGTACTGTCCAGGTCACGCACGTTGCGCCGGGGAAGAACGGCGGTCTTCCTACCGTGACGGTATCCAGGATGGCACCCTCCGCGTGGGTGTTCTCGGGCCCGCGCAAGACCACGAAGAAAGGCGTGCGCGGGGGAAAGATCCGGAACTGGATGGTGCTCGATCTCAAGAAGCGCGCGTTTTTGCTGGCGCGTGCGATCAAGCGGAGGGGGCAGCGTCCCCGTCTTGTGGCAACGAATGCTCTTCCGGGAATCGCGAACATCGCGGAGCAGGCCATCGAGCGGGAACTCGACGCGATGCTGCGGAGGATTTGAACCGTGGGCATCTGGACTCCCCGACAGACGGCTCCGGCGAATCCCGTCCCGCAGGCGCCCCGGCCAACAGGTGGCGTCCGTATTCCGGGGAAGCGGGAGATCATCGAGAGCACGGCCGTCCGCGAGGTGGATGCTCACACGGCTTTGACGCGCGGTCTGTGCGAGTACCTGTCCGACAAGAAGATCGAGACTCCCGAGGGTCTGCTCGGGTTCAAGTGTGCCCGTTACGATTGGGCTGAACCGGAGGAGAAGCTTCAGCATCCGGCGCTCATCGTCTACGGCGAAGGGGATGGAGCCTACCAGGAAGCCCGGCTGACTCCCTCCATCGATGAGGCCAGCGGGCGCCTTCCAGACGGCACTAGGCTGCACGTCTTCTCGGAACTTCGGCAGGATCTGGCGGTCGAGATTGACTGTACTCGCTCGGTCGAGCGCAGAAGGCTGTCCCTCCTGGTGGAGGACGCACTCAACCCGGTGGAGTACCAGTACGGATTCTGTCTCGTGCTGCCTTTCTACCACAACGAGATCGCGTCCTACGCCCTGCAATCCATGCTCTACGAGGATTCTCCGGAGTCCTCGCAGCGTCGGGATCGTGCGGGGCGTTTCGTCGTGTCTGCGGCCGTCCGGGTCGTGCGCCCGTCGGCTGTGGTCGGAATACGGCCCCGTGCGCGAGTTGCGGTGGACGGGGTGGCTGCGAGCGGGGGTTGAAAGGTGCATTTCCTGCCGTCTTGGGGCAGGATGCGGTCGTGAACGGGGGGAGCGGGCGGTTGCCGGGTTCGGGGCCGCCCGTCGCAGGAGGCTCGAATGGGTTTTGTCCGCCGCTTTACTTCAATGCCGGCTTCCCAGGTGCTCGCGGAAATCGAAGGGCTCGTGATTGTTGATGCCACTCCGCCTTCGGCTGTGGCGGGTGTGAGCACAGGCGTCGTGGCCGTCGTGGGCGAGTTCGCGGACATGGCCTACGGCGTGGCGGTGAGCAGTGCGGGTGTCGTGTCGTCCGACCCGCGCCCCGTGGAAATCTACTCGGGGCAGGATCTCGTGGAGAAGCTGGGCGGGTGGGATTCGACGCTGGGCGAGTGGGGCATCACCTGTGGGAGCGGCTGGGCGGCGCTGCAGGGGCACGCCTTCTCACGGCTTGTGGCCGTTCCGGTGAACCTGTGTAGCTCGCGTGGCGTGCGGCTCTTCCGTGATCTGCCCACGAACACGTCGGCTGCGGATCCCTCGCCGGTCGTGCAGATGCAGGCTGCGACGGTCGAGGCTGGGCGCCAGTTCCGGACGGGGACGAGCCGGGCGGCGACGGGCACGCGCAAGAGCTTCCTCGCGACGGATGCTTACCATTCGGGCACGGACGGGGCGACGACGGCGGTGACGGACTCCGCGACGGGGGCTACGGTCACGTCGGGCGCGGGTCCGTTCGATTTCCGTGCTGCCGGGGCGAACCAGATTTCAATGCAATTCAACGCGGGCGGGGTGCAGAACTTCAACATCACGGCGAACCACAGCATCCGGAAGAACACGGGTGGGATTGCCGCCTATCCGTGGACCGGAAGTTTCGACGTGGCGTTCGAGAGCGGGCCCGTACAGACCGTGACGGGCGCGGGTGTTGCGGATGTCGCGGCGCTGATCGCGCTCATCAACACCAGCATCTTCGGCGGACGCGGCGTGCTCAACGGTGCGGACTGCGACCTTACGTCGGATGTTGGTGGCACGAGTTCGCTTGTGACGATCTCGAACGTGGTCAACACGATCGGGAACTGTGGTTTCACGGCGGGCACGGGCACGCTTGCGCCAGGCAGCGACGTGGCGAACGATGCACAGGTGACGGCCGCCGAGCTGGCTCTGATCATCGACGGTCCTCTGACGAATGGCACTTGCACGGCGGTTGGCGCGACGCTCCGGTTCACGTCCAGCACGACGGGTGTGGCTGGGACAGCCACGGTGCTCGTGGCCTCCACGATGGACGTGCGGATGGGGGGCGAGTTCGCTACCAACGTCGTGAAGAACGGTACGGATGCCGGACCGGGCACGCAGACGGCCAATACGCTGACAAGTGCCACAGGCGACTTCGTGAACGAGGGTGTCGCCAAGGGCGACATCGTGGTGCTGGGCGTCATCGGGGGCGCGGGGGCTCTCGGGACGAATGCCATGACCCTGCGGGTGCGCGCGGTGTCGAGTGCGACGCAGCTCTCGTTGGAGAAGATGGACGGGAGCGCGTTCTCGTTCGCGACCGACGCGGGGGCGCTTCCCTGGCGTATCCATGTTTCGGGTTGTGCGGACACGGGCGGGGCGAACGCCGTGGACGAAACAGGCGGCTATGTCGTGCCTGCACGGGCACTGGACGCGACCATCGCGGGGGACACGACCGTTTCCCCGATCAGCGTGCCGCCGGCCGCGACCGCGACGACGTGGGATCCCCTCTCCGGGCTCAAGCTGCGCACGATGACGGGGGCCACCGGGCTCGTCTATACGGCCGCCGTGCAGGCGCCCAACGCCCCGCAGAGTGCATCGCTCGACGCGCTGTACGAGACGGCGATCCGCGGACTCATGTCGGACGAGCTTCCCAGCCGGGAAGTGAACGTCGTCTTCTCCGCGCGCTGCACCAACGACATCGCGAGCAAGCTCTACCAGCTCATGCTGGACACGGATGCCGTCGGGATGCCCAAAGTGGCGGTCGTTTCGCCTCCCGTGAACCAGGTCACGGTTTCGACTGTGCTGGGGGATGCGGCGCCGGGTGTCGGGGTCAATCGTCTGGACCGCGTGCTCTACTGCTGGCCGGCGGTGCAGACCAAGATCGGGGATCTCGTCGGGGAGCGGCTGCGCGGGGCGGACGGCTTCTACTACGACGAGGGCGTGGTGGACATGCCCGCAAGCGGCTGGATGGCCTCCATCCTGTCGCTGCTGCAGCCAGAGCGCAACCCCGGGCAGACATCGGATCCCGTTCCGCGCTGCCTCTCGACGGTGTATGGGCTTGGACGGGGTACGCCCGCGCTCCAGATGTCGCACTACAAGCTGTTCCGCGCGAAGGGCGTCTGCGCCCTCCGGGATGATCCCGACCAGGGGTGGCAATTCCAGAGCGGTATCACGACGAACATCGCAGAGAGTACGCGCAAGACCATCGCCCGGCGGCGCATGGCAGACTACATCCAGCAGTCTCTGGCCGCCGCGCTGGCTCCTCTCGTGAAGGAGCCCATGACCGAGGGCCTGAAGAAGGCGGCCCATGCGGTCTGCTACAACTGGTTGAAGGAGCTGAAGAGCGAAGAGCGCCCGGAGGCACAGCGCATTGACGATTTCTCGGTGGACGCCGAGAGCGGCAACACCGACGCGCTGGAAGCACAGGGTATCTTCGTTCTGAACATCGCAGTGCGCACGCTGGCGAGTGCCGACGTGATCGTCCTGAATACGCAGATCAGCGAGCAGACAGTGGTTGTTTCGGCGGCAGGATAGACGTGAAACCGGGCGGCGGGTAGAGCCCGGCCGCGAGCAAGCGAGAGGAGAGAAACCCATGGCGCGCTCCCTGATCGTCAACCTGACCGGATTTCCGGTGTCCCTGCCCTTCCCGTACAAGGGCTACCTGCAGGGCGGAGAGGCCGCCACTGTCGAGGGGGCCAAGGCCACCGTCGAAGCGCGGCTGGGTGGATCCGATCTCATCCGCTACGTCCTGGAGGTGCGCGACACGCTGGATTCCGCGAGCGTGACGAGCCACGACGCAGCGCCGGGAGTCAACAGCAAGAAGATCACGAACATCGCGGACGCCACGGCAGACGCGGACGTTCCGAGCAAGCTCCAGATGGACACGGCTATTGCGGTGGCCGTGGGTGCGCTGGACATGAAGGATGCTGCGAAGGTCGGCACGACCACCACGCTGACGCTGCACGACGGTGGCAGCGTGCCGACGTACACGACACAGACCATCACGGGCGGGGCGAACAATGCCTTCCCGACCGTGGACGGCGTGGCTCCCGTTCTCGGGATGCGGGTGCTCGTCAAGAACGAGGCCGCGACCGCACGCAACGGCTGGTACACGCTCACGACGCTGGGCACCGGGGCGACGCCCTGGGTGCTGACCCGCGCCGCCGATGCGAACACGGCCGGTGAAATGACGGTGGACGCCTACAGCTTCATCGCCCAGGGCACGCTTCAGGCCGGGCAGGCGTACCGCGTCTCGACGGCGCCGACGACGCTGGGCACGGATCCCATCGTGTTTGCCAAGATCGACGATGGCACCAGCTCGGTCGTGTCGCTGACCACTCGGGTCTCCACGGAGGAAAGCACGCGGACCAGCGTGGATACGTCGCTGACCACCCGCGTCAGTGCCGCCGAAAGCGTCGAGACGAGCACGACCGGATCGCTCGAAACCCGTGTGAGTACAGAGGAAAGCACGCGTACCAGCGCTGACACGTCGCTGGAGACGCGGGTTTCCACGGAAGAGAGCACGCGGGCCAGCGCGGATACTTCACTGGAGACCCGCGTGAGTACGGCCGAGAGCGTGGAAACTTCCACGACGGGCTCGCTGGAAACCCGCGTTTCGACGGAGGAAAGCACGCGGGCCAGTGCCGACACGTCTCTGACCACCCGGATCTCCACGGAGGAAAGCACGCGGGCTAGCGCGGATGCTTCCATCGTGGGGGGTCCTCTGGTGCAGCTCCGCACGGCGACCATCGTCCACGGGGATCTGACGAATGCCGTGAACGGTGTCGCCGAGGTCGAGAACATCGGAGCTGTGCTCCCGGCCAACGCCCACATCCTCGGGGTGTCCGCGAAGCTGGGCACGCAGTTCTCGGGCGGTGGAATCGTGTCGCTGGATGTCAAGGTAGGCACGGCCGGGGACGACATCGGCCTGGCCTCCGGCATCAGCGGGATGGACGCTGCCATCGACGGCGAGGTGGACAATATCGTGCCGGGGACCGCTCCGCACAAGCACTTCGTCGCGGCCGGGGCACAGATCATTGCGACCTTCACGCCGGATGGGGCGCACAATCTCAATGACATGACCACTGGGGAGATCACGGTCAACGTGCTCTTCACGGTGATCTAGTTTTTTTCCTTCGTTGTCGGCTATAGTTGGGGGGCGCTGCTTGGTCGAGGCGGCGCCCCCTTTTTTGTTGGAGGCTTTTCTTGCCGACAAGTTCTGCACAAAGTCTTACTCCTGTCCTGCGTATCGTGGATCGGCTGGCCCCGGCTTCAGTGCTGGATCTCGGTATTGGCTTGGGCAAGTATGGTGTGCTGGTGCGTGAATACGCGGATACGATGTGCCGTGGTCTTCTTCCTCCTGATCGGCGTGTACGAATTGTCGGTTATGAAGCGTGGGAGAAGTACCGCAATTTGTGCTGGTTGGCCTATGACGAGATTTGTGTGCTTGATTATGCACAGGCTGTGCGGCAAAATCTTGCGGGGTTTGATTTGGTGCTTTGGATTGATGGGCCGGAACACCTTGAGCAGATTCCCGCAGAAAATCTGTTGCAGCAACTCTGCGCGGATAATAAGGCCGTTGTCATCTCGACTCCGAACGGAAGGCGAGAGCAAGGTGCATGGAAAGGTAATACATACGAGTGTCACCGATCAATCTGGACAGCAGGTATGATTCGTCAATACGGAGGCGAAGTGCTTCTAGAGACTGACATGCTTGTGGGAAGTTTTGCGGGGAGGTTCCCGTGCTCGTCGTCGGAATCACGTTCTTCCTGAGCAATAAGCGCACCATCTGGAACAACGGGGGGGATCAGCACTGCGTCTTTCTCCGGCAACTTCTGTCCACTCTTTCCGATGTCGAGGTTCTGGCGATCAACGGAGGTGATGGCGAGAAAGCGCCTGCAGGAATGCTGTTGGACGGGCTGGGGATCAACTTCCACCGTCTTCCAGATGTGATCGATCGGTTGGACATGCTCGTGGAGATGGGCGCTCAGGTTTCCGCAGAGGACGTGGAACGTGTTCATGCACATGGGGGCAAGGCCGTGGCGTTCCGCTACGGTAATTCCTTCGTCATCGACGCGGAGCGCATGATTCATGGCAAACCGGCTGGCAGTATCTTCAATGGGGCGCGATTCGACGAGGTCTGGACGAATCCTCAGCACGAGCGGACGTGTCGTTCGTGGTGGGAGGTGAACCATCGTTGTCCCGTGCGCGTGCTTCCCCACATCTGGAGTCCTGTTTTCGTGCAGCGTGCCGTGCGTGAGTTCAAGTCCGATCTCGTGTTCGGCTATCGTCCGAACGCGCGTAGGGGAAGAGTGGTCGTCGCGGAGCCGGACATCAACATCGTGAAGACGTGCATGGTCCCTTTGCTAGCGTGCGAGGTTGTAGAGCGCCGCAGGCCCGATGTGCTGGGGGACGTGTACGTTCTCAATTCGGAGCATCTGAAGAAGCATCTGACTTTCGAGCAGTTCGCGTCACATCTGGATGTGGTGCGGGCGGAGAGTCGGAACAGTCCCGGCACGCGGAAGTGTTCGTTCGAGGCACGCTATCGGCTGCCTTGGTTCATGTCGGCCTACGGAGATGTGCTTCTCTCCCATCAGTGGGAGAACGCGCTGAACTACGCCTGGTATGACGCGATGTACGGGGGCTGGCCCGTGGTTCACAACTCCGACATGCTGCCGGTCGACGTGGGCTTTCGTTATTCGGGATTCGACGCACAGGATGCCGCACGGGCCTTGGAAGCTGCGTTGATCGAGTCACGGGAGTCCGCGGCAGAACGGCAGCGTCGGGAGCATCTGTTTCTGTTGGGCCTTCTGCCGACCGCTGCGGGTCCGCGGGAGGCACATGCTCGGGCTCTGCATGATGTGCTGGGTCGGTCTCTCCTGTCGTCCTGACAAGGGCGTATGGGGCGGATCGGGGCACCTCGCGGAATTGCTGGGGAATTTCCCCCTCAACCCTGTGGCTAGAATAAGAAGCGCCCCTCGTAGCGGGCGCACCGTGTCCCCTCGTTTCTTGACCCCCGGCATCGCCTAGCGCTACCTTGTCTCCCGACCGCCCCGGATGGGGCAGGACGTACACGGCCGCAAGGTCGGATAGGCGCCCGAGGTTGCCGGCAGTCGGCAATCCGGGCGCCTTCGGCGTTTCAAGGAGGAGAACATGCCCCGAAAGCTCCGTCTCCGTGGCGAGCAGGTGGAAGTGCAGGTGACGATGAACGGCGTCCCGGTGAAGTCGGTCACGTCGGTGAAGAGCTGCGAGATCGAGGCGATGATGGACGCCAAGGAGGAGGAGTTCCTCGGCGAGACCACCGTGCGTGTGGACGACATCTTCAAGGGGGTGCGTTTCCGGCTGGAGGTTCAGCTCGACACGGGTGACGTGACGGATCTCCTCCAGGCGATTATTGGCCGTGCCCGCCGGGACAGTGCCCACATCAACAAGAGGTTCGACATCAAGGCGATCTGCACGTTCCCGAATCTCCAGGCGAAGACCGTTTCGCTGATGGACGTGGTGTTCGAGGGGCTTCCCGTGAACACGGGCGGGCGGAGCGAGTACAGCACGCTGACGCTGTCGGGCCGTGGTGCGGATTTCGACATCCTCTAGCGAGGGTGTCCTTTCGAAGGGGTAGTGGCCGTCGCGGCCACCCCCCGGGGAGAAACGATGCCGGAGAGGACGATTCACACCTTCCAGATCCCCGAGATCATCGGTGGGGAGATCAAGTCGGTCGGGCTCGTGGAGCTGACTGCGGCTGAGGAACTGATGGCTGCCAAGCGGGTCAAGACCGACCCGGCGGCGTACACGTTCCAGATGGCCAAGGCTGCTCTCGCGCAAGTCAACGGGGATCCGGTTTCCGTCGTGGACGGGAGCGCGGATCGTGCTTGGGAGCGGATGGGGCCGAAGGTCAGGGCGCTCGTCGTGACCGCCTGGAACGACATCTCGCAGCCTACGGAGGAGGCTGTGTCGGGTTTTCTCCAGAGCCGGAAGGTGCAGGTAGGGGCCTGACGCTCGGGCTCCTGTGTTTGCACGCGGAGGGGCCGCAGGAGCGTGAACGCCAGCTCTGGCGGCTTCTGGCCTACCTGGGGCGCTACGGGAAGCAGCCGGCAAGCCTGGCGCTGGGTATGAGCGTCCGTGATCTCCAGAGTCTTGCGTCGGCTGTGAACGGGCTCGTGAAAGAGGAGAACGAGGCGAACAGGGAGGCTGCGGAAGGCGACTGAGGTTCCTGCATGGCGGTCACGCGTCACGTCCAGATCATCTTCTCGGTCAACGGGCAGGCCGCCGCCGGGCAGATCCGGCAGGTGGGCTTCTCGCTGCGCGATCTGACCGGGACGATCTGGCGCGTGAACTACTTGCTGCAGGGGCTCGGCCGGATTGCGCGTCAATTCGTGGACGTGAATCAGATGTTCGAGAATCTGAACCTCTCGTTCGCGGGCGTCATGCATTCGGCCGGGCTTACGCGGAGCTGGTCGGAGGCGCGGCGGCAGGCCGCCGGCTTCGTGGAGGAGATTCGTAATCAGGCGGCGCTTCTGCCGGGAACGATGCAGGAGTACGTTGAGATCGCTTCCCGGGCGTATCCGGCGCTTGCACGTGCGGGGTTCACGACGGTCGCGGAGCAGGCGCGCTTCATCGGGAAGTACGGCTCCATCTCCAAGGCGATGATGATCGGGGCGCCTCAGGCGGGTCGCGACCTCTTCCTGATGCTCACGGGGGCAAGCCGCGCCACGACGCGCATGTGGCTGGAGTTCAAGGAGTACCTGCGGGGCATGGGAATCTCGCAGGAGAAGTGGAAACAGATGACCGCCCCGGAGCGCGCGCAGGCGCTGCTCGCCGTCTTTGAGAAGTTCAAGCCGATGGTGGATGACTTCGCACAGACTTGGGACACGATTTGGGGAACGTTCACGACCCATCTTCAGCAGATCAAGCAGATCGGGACGGGGCGTGTCTTCGACGGGTTGAAGGCGTTGTTCGGGGATATCAACAGGAAACTGGAGGAGTCCAAAGCGTACTACGGTGATCTTCTGGATCGAAGTATTCAGGTTGCCGGAATTGCCGTGGGCTTGCTTGGTGCGGGAAAGCTGTTCAACAAACTGGCAGCCACCTCCGCTATTTCCGGTTTTGTTTCAAATCTTGGTGTGCCCGGTGTCTTGGGTGGTACGGTACCGGTTGGAAAAGGGGCCGCGCTTGCGGGGGCGGGGATGCTGGCCATGGGTGGCGTGAATGCCTACACTCTTGCGAAGAGCCTCCTGGCTGGGGATGTGCTGACCGCTTTGGTTTCCGCGGCCGCCCTGATCGTGCAGATACTCATGCTGAAGAAGGGGCTCGGAATTCCTGCATTTGCCGCTGGGTTGAGGGGTGCCCTTGGTGTCGGTGCCCTGGGCGCCATTGGTCTGCTGTTGGCAGGCGGGGCTCACTCGATGATCACGAATCGCAAGAATGTCGGGCAGACTACGACTTGGGGGTTGGAGACGTTTGGAGCCTCGGTCGGCGGTTTCGGCTTCAACAAGTGGTTCGGGAACGAGCGTGTGAACGAGTACTTCGATCTTTTGTTTCACTCTGCGCTGCCTATAGCCGTCGGGCTTCTGACAGAGGCGGCAGTCGAGTTGCTTCGCCTTGTGCAGTATGGGTTGAATCTCATTCCCGGCGTTCATGTGGAGGGGCTCACCAATCGAAGTTTCATCGCGCCGGAGAACTTGGAACGCTGGCAATTGGCTCTTCGCGGGGTGGGTTTGGCCAATGCTCCCGGATTGTGGACAGATCCCGGCGGGCGAAAGACCGCGGGCAAGTTTTTTGCGACGTTGCCAGGGCAGGAGCAGATGCTGGCTGTCGATCAGTTGGCGCGCGCTCGTGCGGAGTACAAACAAACCAAGTTGCATCTCAAGACGGATCTTTCCTACCAGGAGTACATGGATCTTCTGGCGGAAGCTGCCCCGCGGAAGGCACGGGCTTTGGGCAAACTCCTGACGCCGGACGGGCGCACGAGCCTGAACCAGGACTTCCGTTACAGTCGATTCGACATCAGGCAGATGTTCGCGGAGGGATTCGACCCGGATCGGATCGCAGTGGGGTTCGCGGAGAGCATCGGGAAGATCGGTGCCATGCGCGGAGCTTCGCACGCCGGATCTCATTAGGAGGTTGCGCCAGTGGAGTCCACGGTGTTCATCGTCGAGGAGACCACGGGAGAGCAGCGCATGCTCCGCCTTTTGGGGCGCGCCGGGCCATATCGTCCCGTCGAGTTCGACGGGGAGCAACGCTTCGAGGTGACGTGGAATCCCGGCTGTGCCGCGGGCACCGTCCAGGTATTGGGCGCGAAAGAGGGCAGCACCACGATTCAAGGGTCGTGGAAACTGCGTTACTTGTCGGATCCGGATTGTGCCGCCTGGTTGGCGCTTGGTGCGTCGGGCACGGATGCAGGGGATACCCGGCTCTATGCACCAATCGACATCGTATCCGCGGTGGATCTCATTCGTCGCGCGGGCCAGGTACTTCGCGTCCAGTGGGCGGACATCGTGCGTCGCGGGATGCTGAAGCGGTTCAAGCACCGATGGGAGCGCGTAGAGGACGTGTACTGGGAGATGGAGTTCGAGTGGATCTCTCAAGATGACGTGGCCCCCCCTGTCGCTTCTCCGGGGGTGGACGCGACGCAGGTTCTCGCAGACTTCGGGCGTGCCTTGGAACGGCTGCGCGGAGAACTGGACGCTGCCCGGCAGACGGTACGCGAGTGGTATGGTTTGGCCTCCGATCAGGAACCTCGCGAGGATCTTGTCGGAGGTGCTCCCTACAACGCGCTCTCACCGGACGCGGTGAATCTGCTGGCTACGCCGGGCACTGGCGGGGCGAATGTGACGTTTCTCTCGCCGGCGGCCGACAAGCTGGCCGCTGTCAACACGTTCGCGGATACGATCTCCGGCTACGATTCGGACATCCAGGGTGCGATGAACGAGTGGGCGGATACGATCAATGCACAGGTCGATGGCATCCTGTCTCCTGTGCAGGCCGCACGGCGGTTCGTGGACACTTGCGGGAGCATCATTCCTGCGGCGGAGAACATTCTCGCCCGCAACGAGGCCGTCGTGACGGAGACGCTGTTTCGCGTTTCGGACAGTGTGCTTCTGGCCGTCGGTGAAGTGCTGGCGGTTTCCTCCGCAACCCGGCCGGCTGCGTCCGCCGCACTCGCGCTGCGAAATCAAGCCGCTGACGCGAAGAACCGCTTTCTGCGCCAGATCGAGCCACAGGTGCGCGCGGTTCACACGGCCCGCGAGGGAGAGAACCTGCGTGACGTATCTCTCCAGTACTACGGGACGCAGGATCACTGGATCGATCTGATGGACTACAACGGGTTGGAGGATTCGGTCCTGACGGCGGGACAGGTGGTTTTCATTCCCCGGCAGTTCGCGGGAACGGCGGCTGCGGCATGAGTCTCGGAGTCGCGAGCTTCGGGCAGTTCACCACGGCGAAATCCGGGGGTACGTCTCCCGCGTCCTACCCCGGCATCACGGTGAACCTGCGCATCCGTGTTGAGGATGTCGGCACGGTAGCCAAACAGTTCACGTTGAAGCAGACACTTCCCCCGGAGTACCTGAACAGCCCTGTGAAGGGGGTGGCGGGACGGTTGGAAGCGACGGTCGGGCAGAGTGCGCTCGCAATCACGGAGATGATGGACGATGCGAACGCGATGCTCTATCGGGCCGTGTCGCGCGTGCCGAAGTCCGCGAGCATGGATTTGAAGTCGTACCGGGAGGCCAGTCGGTTCGAGTTGGTGTTCGCTTACGCGGATCTGCCCATCGACCCCCGGCTTCTACGTGCCGTGGGTGTCGAAATCTACATGGACTCGGTGGCGGCAGGAGACTTCGCGGCGGCTCAGCAAGGTCGGCACGTACCGGCTGCCGATGGCCGGGACGGCGGGGCGGGAATCGTCCCCTTGAAGGACAATCTCGTGATGATCGGGGTGGCTGACGAGATGAAGGTCGTCCACGACAATTCGGGCGATTGGGTGACGCTGAGCGGCCGGGATCTGCGTGGCGTGCTCATCGACAGCGTTGCTCACCCCGCTCGCTTCACGGACCTGAAGCTGAACGAGAACATCGTCAGCGTGGTCCGGCAGATCGTGGATCGGCATCCTTTCTCGGCTTATATCGACGTAGCCGCGTCCGACCCGAACGAGTGGCCCGGTGGCAAGATTCCGAGTCCGCGGAGCGCGGACGGAATCACCCGGGTTCATGTTCCCGCGCAGCCGGAGTCCGGCGGGGTCTCGACGGATCCGGGGCCTGCCGAGAACCCGGATTTGGTGTGCGAGGAGCCACTGGCGGGCGGGAATGCGTCGGGGCCGCAGCAGTCCCTCGGTGCGAAGAGCAATTCGTCGGCTCCCAAGAAGGGGATGCCCAGCGACCCCTACCGAAACAGCTTTTGGGATCTTATCACGCAGTTTTGCTTCCTGGTCGGCGCGGTCCCGTACTTCGACAACGAGCTTCTTCGGGTCCGTCCGATTCGGAGTTTGTACACGACGCTGGAACTCGGTGGGGCTGACCCGCAACATCCGACGCCGTTCGCGGGGGGCGTGCGCCGGATAGTCGAACTGGACGGGGCGAAGGAGCAGATACCCGTCCGCTGGTTCGTGTACGGGCGGGACGTGAAAGAATGGTCGATCACGCGCAAGTTCAACGGATTCAAGCCGCGCGTGGTCGAGGTGGTGTGCCTGACACAGGACGGCGGAAAGAAAGGAGGTACGCTCCTGAAGGCGCAATTTCCTCCCGAGAGCGAGATCAAGATAGCCCCCCCGGGCACGCCCAAAAAGGAGCGGGCGGCAGAGACGGGACTGATCAAGCGGCAGAATAATGGGCGCCCCAGTAGCAAGCAGATCCGCGCCTTGTTCAAGGATGCGGGCGGGTTCAGTACCTACGCGGATGTAGTTCGATTCCCCGTTCACGGCATCAAGAAGGCATGGCAACTCGAAGCCATTGCGAAGACGGTGTACTGGGAACTGGCGCGGGGTGAATACATGGGGACCGTGACGACCAAGGGGCTTGCTTCATTCGGTGGAGATGCATCGGACCCGGACCTTCTCCGGCTGCGTCCGGGTGACGCCATCCGGATCGTCGTGAATCAGCAGATGCTTTCCAACCAGTCGCCGCTCGTAGCCAGTGCCATCGACCACTGGAGGGATCCTTACGAGGTGGAGGTGAAACGACTGGCGAAGGTGCTGGGTGGGGAGGACTACCAGCCGGGAGACGAGAACTTCGCTCGCATCCTGGCAGTATCCGCACGCAATCTGCTGGAAACGCTCATGTACTTCCGGGTGACGGGGGTGAAGCTCAACGTGAACGGAGACTCGGGCGTCGAGATCAGCGCGGACTACCAGTCGTATCTGGAGCATCGGTTCACGGAGGCGAACGCGGACGCTCCGAAGAGTCGTGGGTCCGTGCATCGGCGCTCCCGTCCTGCGATCTTTCCGAGCACGCAGGGCCCGGCCGACAGAGGGAGGCGCAGCTAGATGGGTGCTCATGCGACACGCGCGCCACCGCGCGCCCGGATCGGGCCGGACATCAACCTGCCCGACCTGGCCTCGGCGCTTTCCTCTCCGCGCATCGACACGCGGCTCTGGTGCAGCTACGCGCGGGTCGTCTCGCCTTGGTTGGATCCGAAGCACGGCTACCTAGCGGACGTGGTGCTTCTGCCGAGCGAGGAGACCGACACGGTGCGGGTCGGTACGCTCGCAGCCACGGCCGGATTCTTCGTCTACGCCCCGCTGTGGAAGAACGATCTCGTGCTCGTTGTCTACCCTGAGGGTGTAACGAGCGAGGGGGGTGTCATCGTCGGAAAGCCGGCCTGGTTGGAGGCGGATCCCCCTCCGCAGGATGTGCTGGACAACCCGCAGGATCTCGTCGTGTTCGCTCGTCCGGGGGCGAATGCGCGGCTTACGGTGGCGGGGAACGCTGACATCATCCTGAAGGTGGATTCCGGGAAGGTGTTTCTCGGTGACGAGTCCGGTACGGAACCCGTGGCGCTGGGTACCACTCTGAAGAATTATCTCGACTCACTCAAAACGGTGCTCTCGACGCATACTCACGCGGGGGTGACTGTGGGTGCGGGCGTGACCGGACCTTCCGCTGCTGTCTGGCCGAACACGCCTGCAGTGGAAGCGGGAAAAGTGGAGGCGAAGTAGATGCCTGGTTTCGGGCCGAGTCCGTGGGGCGGGGGTGCGTGGGGCGCGGGGGCAAGTCCGCTCGGCATCGCGAAGCTCTACTCGGTGGGAGAGCGGCAGCTTCGCGTCGAACTCACCGCGAGTCCGCGCTTGGATGCGGCCGGGGGCGGCATCTACGACCCGAACGGTTGGATCGTCACGCGACAGGACACGGGACTGCGGTTCCATGTCATGTGCGTTCGATACGTTTCCCTGCCTCTCGTGTTCGACCTCGTGACCTTGCGGCGCTTCGGTTCGGACAACGTGGCGTTGCTGGTCGCGAACTCGCAGCTTCATGACATGATGGGGTTGCAGACGCCTGTTTCCGGCGTGTGCTACGGGACGCGCTGGACGGATGCGACAAGCGCTGAAGACGGGGCTGTCAATCGTCGCCTGGTTGCGCGCGATCTGGCCAACCGGCAGGTTCCGGGAGACACCTGGCGCGGGGGCACGCTGCAGATCGATCCGGGAGGGGACTACACGACGGTGAGCGGGATCGAACTTGTCGAGAAGCTCATCCGCCGGCGCGTGATGACGCCGCGTGGTGCCTTCCGGCATCTCCCGGACTACGGGTTCGGGATGCAGGAGAAGGAGCTTTTCAAGACGAGCGAGCTTCCGTATCTGCGCGCGGAGATTCTGCGGCAGGTAAAGCAGGAGCCGGAGGTGGACGACGCCTCCGCGACGCTCTCGATGGACTTGGCACACGGGGTGCTGACGCTGGACCTGAAAGTGAAGTTGCAGAAGACAGGTGCTCTCGTGGGCATCACGGGGCTCGTGGTGGGGCACCTGACGTAGGAGGACGCCTTGGACTTCCCTCGGCATTCGGAACTCATGCGCATCGGTCGCGACGAGGTGCTCGTGCGCGAGGCGCGCATCTCCCGCGATGCCGTGGATCGCGCCGGCATGGACGCGAACGCGATGCTCGCGGCAGGGGCGTCGATGAGCGAGGAAGTGATTTCCCGGCTCATCCTGCTGCAGAGCGCGAGCTTCCTGGACAGCGCACGGGACGTGTACCTGGATCATCTCGTGTTCGACCGCTATGGCCTCGTGCGCAAACCGGCGGCCAGCGGGCTCGTGTCGCTCTCCTTCTCGACCACGGCGCCGGTGCCAGGGGCATTCACGGTGCCCGCGTACACGCGCGTTGGGACGCTGGACGGTACGGAATACGTCACGGTGGCGGCGGGGACGTTCTCCGGGGGCTCCACGGGCCCTGTGCTCGTCGCCGCCAAGAGCAAGCTGGCGGGGCGGACGCAGCAAGTGCGTGCCGCGACACTCACGACGCTCCTGGACACGATTCCGGGGGCGCCAGGCGACTTGGCGGTCACGAATCCGTTGGCGTCCTCGGGAGCAGCGGATGCGGAGGGGGACGAATCCTTGCGGGCGCGGGCGCGGGCGTTTTTCACGACGGCCCGCAGGGCCACGCTGACGGCTCTGGAGCAAGGCGCGCTTGCGGTGGCGGGGGTAGCCAAGGCCAAGGCGTTCGAGGTCTTGGATGCGCTCGGGAGGCCCGCCAAGTGGGTCGAACTGGTCGTGGCGGACAGCTACACGGACTATCTGGCCGACCTGACGGGCTCTTCCCCAGCCTACGCTGAACAGTCCCGCTTGCTGGCACAGGTCGTGTTCCAGGGGCTGCAAGATGTGCGCGCCTGTGGCATCTACGTCAACGTGGTCGTGGCGCGTGTCGTGCTCCAGCCAGTGCGGCTGAACCTTTCGTTCCAAGCAGGGGTCAACGTGGATGCCGTGGCGCGGCGCGCCCGTGCCACGCTGGCCGCTGCGATCAACTCGCTGGATCCCGGGCAGACCTTCGTGCGCAGTACGCTCAACGCCGTGCTGCGTCAGATTCCGGGGCTTGCCTATACGGGCAGCGAAATCGCGAGCCCCACGGGCGATATCATCCCGACGCCGCTGCAGGTGATCCGCTCGCCACTGGCTCTCGTGACGACGAGCAACACGACTGGGGAGGCTATGAGCGACCCGGCCAACGCGGATGCCTACGGCGGCTAGAGTGGGCAGAACCGCCCGCAGGGTGTACAACGACGGGCGGGAGGAACTGGCACGATGGTGATCATCCCCGACCCGGCCGCAGGAATCGACCCGTCGGGGTTCGCTCCCTACGTTCCCGGCGTGCCTCACCTTCCCGGTCCCATTGATGCGCTTTCTCAGGCGGATCTGCTGGCTGTCGGGGAGGGTGTGCTGCCAGCGAACTACGTCCAGCCGCTCAAGGACACGGGGCCGGGGCACGAGATGCTCCAGGCGTTCGCGGCACAGAACGCCCGGGCGTCGCTGGCGGTGGCGAATGCCGGGGGCGGCATGTTCATTTCCTCCGCGTCGGGGGAAAGCCGTGCCACGGTTGCCGTGCAGCTTTCCCGTCCTGTTGGACCTGCGCTGATTGCCGTGACGGTCAAAAGCGGCAGCATCTTCTCGACGACGCACGGGCACGACTTCCGACTGCTCTACGACGTGGTGTTCGGGGCGGCGGATGTCGGCCCACACACGGGGTATCTGGAAGCTCTCCGGCCGGGTTGGGAATGGAACGTCCGGGGGCAGCGCACGTCGGCTGCCGGCGAGACGCTTGCCGGAGAGATCACGAAGTCCACGAAGCTGATCGAGGAACCCCCCTGG
>Ga0172370_10003518_pt1 | contig 21592 bp, 20 predicted proteins | sample LakKiv5m_FD_114538 | JGI IMG/M metagenome (GOLD analysis project Ga0172370, IMG submission 114538) | Freshwater microbial communities from Kabuno Bay, South-Kivu, Congo - kab_022012_11.5m | ecosystem: Environmental > Aquatic > Freshwater > Lake | place: Democratic Republic of the Congo...
ATAAGAGTTCCGGTCAAGAGCCATAAAATTAGCCGCAGAAGACCCCAGAGGTTCGACCTAACTTATCGTGCGGACTTTTCTCACCCTGCCCGCTAACACAACACAATAACAAGGCAAATATCAATCATCCTGGACTGAAGACGAAGCAATCTCAGCTCACATCAATCGAGCAGCGAAGCCCTTGTCGAATTCGCATCAACTTTCCAGAATCGCTATAAAGAGCAACCACCTCAAGACGGCTTGACCGATCATGACAGACTAAGAGACCAGTTTCCCATTCCTACAGAATTCTAGAAAAACACTGTGACGAGCATCACAGGTAAACGCAGGAGAAAATCCGGAACTGTGAGCGCTTATACGGCTGGGCCAAAATATGTCCGGCCTACGCTACTTTAGCATCCCATTAGGGGTTTGAAGGCTGTTCCACTGGGGTGCAAATACAGCAAAGAAAAGTCGCTGGTTCGTTGTCACTCACATTTTTCATGCCGTGGGGTACCATACTCGGGACGTAAATAAAATCTCCGGGCCCGCACAGCCTTTTCTGAACAATTTCATCTGTGTTGGGATCAAATTCCCAGGACTCGAACCAGCCGGTAAGAATGTACGCGGTTTGATGATATGCATGGGAGTGGATTGGAATCTCACCTCCAGGTTCAGCCGTAAAGAGCCTCAGCCCGTATGCAGGTGAACCGGTCCCGTCGTCGCCGCATTTGGAGAGCCACCGAATTGTGATACCCTTCACTGGGAGTTGGTCTCCTTTGTATTCGAGGGCTTCTACCACGGCGCTTTCTACGTCCTCGGCCTTTCGCATCCTTATGAGACCGGACATGATCAATCTCCCAAAAAGCTATCGAGGACTAGCCGGTGGGGCCGGCGGGATCTCCCGCCAATTAATTGATTGAAAAGGATTTGGCTGCGATGAAACCCCAGCAGGGGCTGGTAGAGCTGAATCATTGTTCCTTTTCAGTTTGCTCAAGACGAACGATTCGACTTTGTCAACTGGGTAGCTCAGCATTTTGCCCAAAATCCAGAACACATACATCTGATCTCTCGGCGAGGGGGTCGCAGTGGCCTCGGAATCAGTGACCTCTGTCGCTTTGCTGGGCGTGTATGCGGCTTCTGTATAGCTGGGTTTCACAGGGATCAACCCAGACTCAGCCAGACAATAGACTGGGAGCAATAATAGCCATGTTCCTAGGATCATTGTCTTAAGAATTTGTCCCATCATTAGACCACCTCAAGCTATTTTGGCTCCCCTCTATCATAGCTGAGAAAAAAATCCAGTCTTTTATGAAAAAAGTTGACCTCCCAATAGCATACAGTATTTCGAGACAACAACCCTCGGTGTCACGTCCATTGGTCTGGTTTCGTTTTCTTATTTCGATCACGTGATGGGGTCTTTTCGTGACCGGGCTCATGTTTCTTAAACGGTCCCTTAACAACTGTCTCGGCGACGGTTAGCCCTCCGAGGCCAGGTCCCACCCGGACAGTATATTCCTCCCCATCTCGAATGAAAACAAGCACTGGGTGCGCCTTTTCCCGTTTTGTGGCCACCGCCAGCTCACTCAACCTATCGGTGTTCAGGTCTCGCACCCCATGGTACGCGATGATGACATCTCCCTTTGCCAAACCCGTCTTCGACGCTTCGGACCTAGGAGCTATGTCAACGACAGCCAGGCCTGTCACGGATACTTCCTTCCGCGCCGCAGAAGTCGCAGCACCGCCTCTCTGAACAGCCCGCGCCTCTCGATCCTTTTCTTTGGCTATCGCCTCTGCAACGGCGCGTTGGTCGGTTCCCGGGACCCATTCCTTGGTCAGGAAGTTCTCGCTCAGATGAAAGGGATATTGGGGGGTGGACAGATCGACTATCACCCTGAAGCCCGTGTTGTTGAAAGCTAAATCAGGCCGCGACCAACCTCGGAATGCGCACCTCAAACTGGCAGCTCCCGCTGACCAGTCACCGCCTTTTGTTAAGCGATTCTCACCATGACCGGGTCCCTCGGGGTCCACTTCAGGCGTATAGCGATAGTAATCTTCGGAATAATAATCGCGCACCCACTCGGTCACGTTGCCTGCCATATCGTAGAGGCCGAACTTGTTAGCTTCGTAGCCCCCAACGGGCGCAACATACTTGTACCCGTCACTGGCGTCACGATCGCGCCAGTCGAAATCCGTATTCCTGTCGGCATAGTTAGCTCTCAGGCCGTCAGGCACTGAATCACCCCAGGGGAATTGACACATAGGAAGGTTGCCTCGCGCCGCGTACTCCCACTGGGCTTCTGTAGGTAGTTTATACGGCAGTTTGTCCTTGGCCGTGATCCATTCCACAAATGCCTGGGCATCGAACCACGAAACCATTGTTACCGGCTCATTTCCAGAAGGCGTCCATCCCGGTTTTTTCCAAGAGCTGCCGTCTTTTTGTTCGAAACGGTTCGCCCGCGTGTCAAAAGATTGCCCCCCACCGGCTTCCTCTGCGTCTGTTATGTAGCCAGTGGCCTGAACAAACTTCTGAAATTGTTCAACAGTCACCTCAGTCTCTGATATAAAGAATGGTCGAGAAATTCGAACCTTATGAAACGGGTACTCATTCTCGAGGGACAAGGGCAGATTCTGGGCCAGGGTGGTCATCGCCCATGCAATGTCTGACTCAGAACTTCCCATTACGAAAGCACCAGGAGGGATGCGCACCATCTTCATCCCCAGAGAGTTTCTAAAAGAAGTCTTAGATTCGTCCTCCGCAAAATCGATAACCGCTTCCAACAAATCCCCGCTAAATTCGTTATATTCGCTTATCTCGGCTATCCGATCCGACTCTCTGACTAGTTCTACTGCCCGCCTGGCTTCGAGGCGCCGCCCTTGCGACACTAATTTTTTTACATGTCCCAGAACAGCAGTTAAAGACCCTCCATCCAATATCTGCTGCAGAGTCATCGGGGTAACAGGACTTGTGATAGGAATGTCCTCCGATCGAGCCTGAGCGACTACCCGGAAGCCGCACAAGTCTGTGCAGAGCTGCGGCTCAATGCCGAAACGAAACGCGTTCCTGGCAATGCCGGCTCCAAAAGCCCAGTTTCCGCCTCGAACCGCTTTCTTTTTTCCAGCGCGAGGGCCCTGTGGGTCCGTCACCGTCTTTGATTCTGTATTTCTATAGCTGCGTGGATCATAGTAGTCCGAACATAAGTGCCAGAGATTTCCTACTATATCATAGAGGTCAAAGGCATTTGGTGCATACGAACCTACGGGCGCCGGCCCTTCTGATCCGTCGTCCATTGTTCTGTCCGCCCATGGGACGGGGGACCTTCGGTCCGCCATATTAAGTTTTCGGCCGTCCGGGTACTCATCTCCCCAGGGATAACGCTTTTGATCAAGGCCGCTTCTTGCTGCAAACTCCCATTGCGCCTCTGTGGGAAGCGCATATTTTAGCCCCTCTCTCTTGCTCAACCAGTTGCAGAAGGCCTCGGCATCGGCATGGCAGACCACGGTAACCGGATAATCATCGCCGGTCCTCGAACCGGGGTCTCTCCAAGAAGCTCCCGACCGCTTTTCCCAATGCCTCTTATCGTTATCATAGACCCATGCCCAGCCCTGCTTCTCTGCCACAGTCTGATATCCGGTTCCGTTCACAAACCTCTTGAATTCACCCACTGTAACAGCGTACTTCCCCATGAGGAATGGCTTGGTGATTTCAACTGCATGTGAGGGCGCTTCGGGTCTGACCATATCTTCTTCTACGTTCCAGTCGATCCTGACCCGACGTAGTTGCGCATCGGAACTGCCTACAGTGAATGTACCCCCTGGCAACACCACCATCTTCATGCCGATAGAATTTACCACGACCCCTGTCTTTCCCTCGACCGCGGAAGACCTTCTTGCCTTCGTATCCATGAATTGTTCAAGCCGCTCCAGATTCTCAGTCTCTCGCGCAGATGAAACTCTTAAAGCCGTCTTTTTCACTCTCTCCAGAGAGAGGGACGCAAGACCCCATTCGCCTTCCTGGATGCGCTTTACCGTCAGGCTCTTTTCTGCCCTCAGCTCATTCTGAATCGCCGGGAGCTTGGCTTCAGGGTCCCGATATTCGGGAGGGCTTTGTCGGCGCTGATCATTGGGAGGCAGAGATCTTTCTTTTGCCTTGGGCAAGCTCTTTCCGTGGATGCCGTCAAGGTACGCCGATATGCCTTCAAAAACCTTGGGGCCGTGTTTTGAATGCTGGCTTTCTTCGGAGAGCGAAGATTCATCAGGGCTGGCAGGCTGAGACTCTTCTAAGGCCATGGAACACGTTATTATCAACCCTAAAATCATAAGAAGGATGACCACGCCTACAACACCTGTCTTGTATAAACGCACACGGGAAAAACGGTTACAAATCATGCTGATCTCCAAATGCAGCCAGAGACAAATGGAAAAGGTAATTATTTCACGACAACGGAAATGGACCTCTTGGCTTCATCAACTAGTTGTTGATGGAGGCCGCCATTTCTTTGCTCTTCAAGTCTATTGCGAATCATACTGCGAACTTGCACATAGTTGGGAGGCTCCGGATCCCTGCGATCATCGACCTTCAATACATGCCACCCAAACTGTGTCTTTATCGGACCGCCTATCTGACCCTTGGAAATCTTGAATAGAACATGCTCGAACGATTTCTCGAAAGATCCTCTAGGGAGCCAATCCCTACCGTCCATAAGTTCTAGTTTACCCCCCTTTTCTGCAGCAGGGTCTATGGATGTCTTCTTGGCCAGCTCGGCAAAATCGCTGCCAGCCTTTAGCTGCTCAATAACTTTGTTTGCTTGGGCTTCAGTCTTTACTAGAATGTGGCGGGCTTTTATCTCTTCAGGGGGTTTGAACTCGCTGATGTGTTCCTTGAAATATTTTTGCAGCTGTTCCTCAGGGAAGGTAGGAATCGAGGCAGCCTTTCTCCTAAAGTATTCGCGGGCCAAATATTCCCGCTGAACATAATCAAGACGAGTCTTTACTGCTGGCTCTTTATCAATACCTTGCTTTTTAGCAGCTTCTGAAAGCAAGACAAAGTCGATAACCTCATCGAGGATTTTTTTTCGTCCATCGGGAGTAAGAAAGGGGACCCTGTTCTCTTCCGGTATAGTCGAGATGATGTTGTCTAACATTTCCCGAGTGATTTTGACGTCTCCTACAGTGGCCAGAACATCGCCACCCTGGGGCGCTGGCTGGGACAACACCAACGAACTTGCTAGTAACAGGATTAATGTGACATGTACAACATGAGAGAATAACTTCATATTTGATACCTCTCGTTAAAGATAAACGATACGGCTTCGCTTAACGGCCAGAGTCAGAGAAACCTCACCCCTCCGTCTATAACGGCGAAATATAGGCTAGACCATTATCAAAAGCAAGAACCTGGTTCTCGCGGGCAGCAAAGCTCCGACTGCCAGCCACGTCTTGATTAAAAACAATGCTGGCTTGGCGCGATCTAGGGAATAATGCGGAGCGGCCGAATCATGTTTCCGGATTTTCAGTTTCATCAGGCGTTCGAGGACTGACGAGCTGAAGGCTGGGCTTACCAGCGCTTCTGACAGGAGATTCGAATCTGATCCTCGCCTGGGAGATAAGGTCGCTGAGTTTTATGAATTCAGAGGGAAGCAGCTTTAAGCTGACGTGGGCCAGATTGACGTGAACGACACCACCAGGACACACAGTGACATTCCCGAAGTTGTCTGATGTCGCCAATACGATCTGATCGTCCACCGTCGTACTCCCAAGGAATTTCTTTTATTCTATATACGGGTATCAAACAATGCAACTCAATTGTTCCCCTGGGTCTGGAGAGCGTCCGTCTTGCATCCTGTGCCCAAAATTGGTACAATAATAGCCTAAGCAAGGCTGTCATCACTGCCAACTTCTCCGAGAGAAGAATCAATGGGTCACCAATTCAGACTCTATATAATAATCTGGGCCACATTGCTGGTGTGGCAGGCAAGCTCTCCCAAGGCTTGGGCTCAGTCCGAAGTGGAATCAGAGCTAGACCGGCTAGGCCAATTCGAGATAACAGTTAACACAAAACCTCCCAAGAACATCTCCATTGAAGACCTAACCCTTGACCCTGATCAGGACAAAAAGCTCAACGTGCCAACTGCCGACTCGAAGAAGAAAAGATTCTTGTATCGACTTAGACACGAGGGATACATGGCGTTTGAGGAAGAACAATGGGTTGGCAGGATTCAGTTCAAGATGTTCAACAGACCAGCGACGCAAAGTCGGCAATACGCAGAACTAGCTCAACTGCTCACTGATGTAAACCAAGGCATAAAGGAGTTCAAAGAGACGCTGCACGACTACCAGCAATACGGAATTCGATTAATAGATTTCTGCAATTATCCTTTGTTTAGATCCATCGATGGCCTTGAGGCGAGCCTTAGGGTGGAACTCGACACCTATAAACAACTTCTTGACATGCGTCAAAGAATTGCTAACGATCTCATGGAGCTTACCGGCGAGGTTGGATGCAAGGAAGTAGCTGAAGATTACAGGAAAAAGCTGAAAGACCTGCGGGGGAACTTGAACAGGATCCTCTCGCAGACTCAACCACTTGGACAAAGGTATCAAGGACTAAAGAAGGAACTGCCGCACGGCAGTCGTAAAGAAAATCGGCCTAGCTCGACAAAGTCGCAGCCGGAACCCTCCCCTGCCGCCAGATAGGGCGCCGCATTTCAAGAGCGGTCGCCGCGAATTTATGAAAATTGCTTGTCATTTGGTGAAAATGAATGGCAGGTCTTTGTCGTCAGTAGCGAGGGACAGATTGTGTCGGTAACGAGTAATTGGTGGTGAATTACCAAGCAGAACATTCAAGCGTCCAGGACACTAGAAAAATACAAGATAAATCCATTCCTGTAACTGGAATCATCTTGGCTGGGGGAAAGTCGCGGAGAATGGCGGGTGTGAATAAAGCGCTGCTCAATATCGGGAATGATCGGATAATAGGGCGGGTTAGGGATGTCGTTCTCCAAATACTACCAAGAACTATCCTCATAACAAACACTCCTGAAGACTATGCATTCCTCGGTCTCCCAATGTTTCCGGACATCATTCCAAATGCCGGGTCCCTCGGTGGGTTGTACACAGGGCTGAACCACTGTGAATCGCAATTCGGTTTCCTGGTGGCGTGCGATATGCCGTTCCTGAATCCAGGCATTATCCGAGGAATGATTGGGCTGGTTGAAGACTACGACGTAGTAATACCCTGCATTCATTCTAGGCTGGAACCATTACACGCCATTTACTCTAAAAAATGCATCCCGTTCGTCCAGGACTTACTCCTCAAAGCAAGTCTGAGGATACTGGACTTATTTGATCAAGTAAAGGTCAAGAAAGTTTCTGAGGAATTCCTAGCCAAATTTGATCCCGAATTTAGGTTCATAATGAACGTCAACAGCCCCAATGACCTTCAGAAAGCTATTGAGATGGCTGATGTGCGAAAAGCAACCGTTAGCCGCTGACGCGTGGCGTTTGAAACCGTAGCATCTCGATAAAAATCAATATTCATAAGGCAAGAACAGTTTGCGGTGCTCGTCAAGGGCGAAACGATCTGTCATACCTGCTATGTAATCGCATACAATTCGCTCCGGCGGTTCTTCAGCCTCGCTGATACGCCTCTGAACACCCGGAGGCAGCTGAGACGGCCGCTCCACGTACTCCTGAAACAGGTCTCGCAGGAGCCTATAAGCTTTGTATTGCATTCTAAGAATCCTGTGATGTGTGTAAAACCTCGAGTGCAAAAATTCGTTTAACTCTCGTTTCCAAGTCTTCATCTTTGGTGAAAAATCTACCACCGGTTCTTCTGCGTGGGCTAGAGCTTCTGGAGAATCAAATCCCATTCTGTCCAGGCGCATCTCAGTTTGTTCGACGAGATCGCGAATAAACGTATCAATGAGGGCTCTAATGCACTGGTATCGCAAGGTGTCTTTATCCAAATCAGGATAGCGATCGGTAATGATGCGGGTGACTTCGTTCCAAAGAGGCAACTCTGACACGTCAGCCTCCTGAAAGAAGCCTGATCGCAAACCGTCTTCTATATCGTGACAATTGTAGGCGATTTCGTCTGCTCTGTTAACAACTTGGGCTTCGAGGGATGGCTGGGGGTCTTGCATAAATGATGCGGCAATATCGGTGCGGGGATTGTCGTAAACCGTGGAATGCCTAATGATACCGCTGCGCGTCTCGTAGGTAAGGTTCAGCCCCGGAAATTCAGGGTACCTAGCCTCCAACAAATCCACAACCCTTAGAGATTGGTAGTTGTGCTCGAAACCTCCATACGGAGCCATCAAGTCGTGAAGAGCGTGTTCGCCCGCGTGACCAAAAGGGGTATGCCCAAGGTCGTGCGCCAACGCAATGGCATGTGTCAAATCCTCATTTGCCCCTAAATATTGGGCAATGCTACGGGCAATTTGTGCGGCTTCCAACGTATGCGTCAACCGGGTTCGATAGTGGTCCCCCTCGTAGTATGCGAACACTTGCGTCTTATATTCGAGGCGCCGGAAAGCCTTGGAATGGATAATTCGGTCCCTATCGCGCTGAAAAGCAGTCCGATATGGGCACTCCTTCTCCTGATACTTTCGGCCCTTCGTCCTGTCTGACGCGAGAGCGTATGGGGCTAGGAACAGACGCTCCTTTTTCTCTTGGGTCTCCCGTAGCAAAATCATTCTTATCTATTCTCGAATGCCTTTCCGGAACCCTTATCATTGTCCTGAAAAGTTACCCCTCCGAAGAACTTGTGACCGGTGGGACCAGGCAATATCAAATTGACAAGAAGGGCAAAAAATACAATGATGGTAAAGGAAGCTAGTATCCACTTCAGCCAGTTTATGCCCGCCGTTGATTTACTAGGGGGTGACATCTGTGCATCGCTCATTAAATCCGGTTCTACAAAAGGTTCGTGGAGAATCCCCTGTTCCTGCGCGTCGTCCTCGTGGGAAGATAGTCTCTTATCCTCGCATTCATCAAGCGCTATGGCCTCTAGCCATTCCGGCTCCAGCCCTTCCTTGACAACAGTAGTTCCACTGATCAGAACGAACCCTTCTCCACCACAATGTGGGCAGCGGATTCTACGGGTTCTATCATGGTTTGCTACGGATGGATCGCATCGGAGAAGTCCTCTGCAGGATCGGCACTGTATTACCATTCTCTTGTATTCCTCAGGGTCAAAATGTACTTCTCTTTCGTACCTGACCTTGCATTCAGGGGCAAGGAACAGACCTCTTGGAGGGGGGAATATTGTTCGTCTAATGCTTTCTAGCCCTGCTTAATCAAAGCCCCCACTTCTCCCTCGTTAGGAAAACGACCAAGACGCCTCTTGGAAAACAAGAGCTTTCCTTGATATTCGACTTCAAAGACGCCGCCGCTTGATTCTATGATTTCGGACTTAATACCAAGCTCTTTTGCGAGTTCATCCGCCAGTCCGACGGCCCTCGATCGGTAGTTTCAAACCCCGCAATAAGTGATTTTGCAAACATCCATGGCAAACTTGCCTCCTCATGAGAGGTTGATTTCTGAATAGCTAAGAGAATTATATGCTGAAGAGACCGCCCGTGCAATATGTCTGTCCTCCTGTTGATTGAGACAGTTATTACGCGCCCCGACATTAGCTTACCCAGTGGAGTGTTAGTCTGACCGACGTCAGCCAACAGGCCGAGCCCCCCTCCGGCAACAAACCCTGTTTTTTGCGCTTAAGGAAATTCTTGGCAGATGTTTCGTCTTCCAAGAAAGTAATAATGGGCTCTGATCCGTTTTTATCGATGACGGGCAGCCCCTGGTCGTTCAACCATGAATAGACGACCGATTTACCGCAAGTGGTTTTCACCTTCCACACGCTCTTGTTCGGGCCCGGCCCTCCCGTAACTCGAGAAATGGTCTGCTCTACCTTTTCCACCCCCTGCTTTTCTGCGTTGAAGGTCAATAGCGTGTAGGTCTGACCGTCTCTGATTCCCCTCAGCGCGGGCATGAGAGAGACGGCAGACGAATGATACAGAGTGCCCTGAAAGTCATGCTCGCGCCTGATTTTTTCACCGGCCACTGCTAGTTGAATCTCAAGTCTAGACCCCTTAACCGTGCCTTGCATCTCCATTCGCTTGTCGTTCATCAACACAGTGGAGTCGAAAGAGACCAGAGCAAGATCCGGCCTCACGTGGACCGATTCCTTGAGATGGATTTCTTTCGTCACAGTGCCTATTCTTAAACGCACCACCGAATCAAAGGCTATAACAAAGTCGCTCTTGCCGCGATCGATCTTGAAATGGCTGTAACCAATTTTATCGTCTTGATAATAGATGCCGTACCAGGCCTCACGGAATGAGAATCGATCCAAGCTTTGATAGCCGTCCTTGGGCAGTGCCCACGCCGTCCGGCTTTCACGCTGGGAATGTAAAGGACAAGCCGCCGATCCAATTATCAGCAACGCAGCAAAAAAAAACCGTAGGCTACGCCAACATAGAATATGAGTCATGAAAATCCGTGACTTAGGGGGCCAGGAAGTAAGAGCATCACTCATGGCAGCCCTTGAACTCGACATTTTGACCTAATGCGTTGGTTATTCTCACTCCAAAGCCGCAGAGACGTGCTGGCCTGTTACAGCCAATTTGGGACAAGGCAGCCGAGGCCATCATGTTAGTATATCCTTTTAATAAAATCATTTCAACGGCTTGAGCTGAATTGACGCCGGAAGTATCGGCGTTACCCTATCCGAACCCACGGAGAGACAGGGGATAGACAAGAGGGAAATACGCTCTTATACTAACAAAAAAAGACGCGGAGAATACGAATTTGAAACATATGGTGGACTTTGTAGCCCAAAAAGAAGGCTTGGAACCAACGGTCGTCGAAGATAGGTTTCGCTCAGGGAAAATTGTGATATTCAAAGCGCCGCCGAGCGGCCATGCTGTTGCCGTAGGCGAGGGCATCAAAGTGAAAGTCAATGCAAACATAGGCACGTCGGCAGACCTGCACGATGACGATCGAGAGTTGAGGAAGCTCGAAGCCGCTATACAGGCCGGCGCGGATACGGTCATGGACCTATCTACCGGCGGGAACCTGCGTTCAATTCGTAGGAGGATCATTGCTGCGTCATCCATACCCGTTGGGTCAGTTCCCATATACGAGGCCATTGTCGCCGCGACGAGAAGGGGCGGCGGCGGAGAAAACATGGAGCCGGAAGAAATGCTCGATGCCATTCGGCAGCACGGCGAAGACGGTATTAGCTTTGTGACGGTGCACTGCGGTGTGAATCTCTCTGCGTTGAAACTTCTTGCTGATAAGCCTCGAGTATGCGGCGTTGTGAGCCGAGGCGGCAGCTTCCTGGCAAAGTGGATGAGGGCAAACCAAAAGGAAAATCCTCTGTTTGAACGGTATGATGAGGTGCTCGACATCTGCTCTCATTATAAAATGGTATTGAGCCTAGGCGATGGACTGCGGCCCGGGGCTTTGGCAGACTCCATGGATGGAGCACAGATTGAGGAGCTCGTGACGCTAGGGCAGCTCAACCGCCAAGCCCGAGAAAAAGGAGTTCAGGCTATTATCGAGGGGCCAGGCCACGTCCCCTTGGACCAAATACCGGCGCAGATGATGCTGGAAAAGAAATTGTGCGACGGAGCCCCATTTTACGTTTTAGGGCCGCTTGTCACAGACGTGGCTCCAGGCCTAGACCACATTACCTCCGCAATCGGGGGAGCCGTTGCAGCCGCTTCCGGCGCAGACTTCCTGTGTTACGTCACCCCCACGGAGCATCTAGGTTTGCCGGATGTCGATGACGTGCGGCTCGGAGTCTTAGCCGCCAGAACTGCTGCACACGCGGCAGACCTTGTGAGGAAGCAGCCCGGAGCCTGGGAGTGGGATAGAAAGATGAGCCGCGCACGCAAAGACAGAAACTGGGAAGAACAGATACGCCTAGCCCTCGATCCTGACCTCGCCCGGGAGATTAGAAAAAGAACCTGTCGTGAAGATCACGAAACGTGCACCATGTGCGGCGCATTATGCGCCTACAAGGCGGATTCAGAAATCTAGAAACGACTCATTTGTCTCCGAATAGCCCGCACTTATGTCAGTTATCGATATTAATGGCCGATTCGACAAGGGCTGCCCTTCTCGGTTGATGTGGGCCGAGATTGCTTCGCCGCCTCGGGCTCTTCGTAATAACAGGAGGACCACAGAGTCGTCATTAAGGGTTAAGCGAAGCAATCCCGTGGTAGATTTCCAGAATGGCTATACCATGCCGCAGTAAAGTTAACGACCTTTCCAGTTTGGCTCCCGCTTTTCCAGAAAAGCCTTTACGCCTTCATGTGCATCTTCGGTGGAGCAGAGTCGGGCAAACGCCTCATTCATGAATTCAAAGGCCTGCCGGTAGTCCATTTCAGCCGCCGTATAAAATGCCTTCTTCGTGATCTGGATGGCGCAGGGACTTTTGGCAGCCAAGCTTTCCACCATGTGCAGGGTTTCCTTCTCCAGTTCCTCGCGAGGAACGACTTTGTTAATAAGCCCCAACTGTAGCGCCTCTTGAGCTCCAATAAGCTCTCCCCCTAAGAGCAGTTCCAACGCCTTCTTGCGTCCCACAAGACGCATCACGGGAATAACGGGGCCGAGACATGAGAGGCCGATCTTGATTGCCGTCAAACCGAAACGAGCTTCATCAGAGGCTACAGCTAGGTCCGCAGCGGCCGCCAGGCCCGTGCCGTTGGCAACTGCGAACCCGTGGACTTGGACTACCACAGGTTTCTTCAATTCGGTGACCGTGATTAAAGGCTTCTCCATACTGTGCACCCAGTCGCGGTATTCTGAAGGGGCCTTGCCGAACATCTCATTGATGTCAATGCCCGCGCTCAAACCTCGGCCAGCCCCCTTAATGAGTATCGCCCGGACATCTGGTTCCGCGTCGAATCCCAATAATGCCTCATCCAGTTCATGAGCCATCTGGGTGCTGAACGTGTTCAGCTGATCCGGTCGATTCAATGTTATGCAACCCACACGAGCGTCACATTTCTCAGCAATAACGGTTTGATAGGCCATGAGAGTCTCTCCTTGAAATCAGGTTGGTCCTTATTGACACGATCATAGAGCAAATAAACGCTTATTGAACAGTAATTTTTCAAAGCGCCGTGCCCCTAAATGACGGGCAACGCTTATATAACAAATGATTCTAGAGCTTTTTATTGAGAAATTGGGCGGCCCCTAATAATATCGTACTGTTCACAAAATTGCTTGGGTTTCGGAGGACTAGGTAATGATCGGCAGGACGATTGACCAGATTCATGTCGGCGACGCGGCACAGTTTTCTAAAACATTGGCTGAATGCGACATCTACCTTTATGCAGGAATTGTCGGGGACTTCAATCCAGTGCATATCAATGAGCACTATGCGCAAAAAACCTATTTCAAGACGAGGATTGCCCACGGACTGCTAACTGCCGGCCTGGTGTCCGCGGTACTAGCAAACAAGCTACCAGGACCGGGAACCATCTACCTTCGTCAAGAGATCAATTTCAGAGCCCCAGCCACGATTGGAGATACAATCACCGCCCACGTGGAAGTCATAGAAATAATGCCCGAGGACCATAGAGTGAGATTCAGGACCTGGTGCACAAAACAAGACGGGACGCTCATATTGGAAGGTGAGGCTTTGGTCAGCCCCCCGCGGCGCGTGAAGTCCTAGACACGTCTATGCTGGCAGTCTCTTCGTCTCACGATCAGACGCAATACACGTCTGATTATGAGAAGAAACACAGGCAGAGCTTGAAACGCCCTTTCAGGGCTCTTTCTTTCGAGGGCGCCATCGAAACCACAAGGGAGCATGTTCCCTACGGCTTTCCCTAGGACTATCTAAGTTAGGCATGATCTCGCCCCGCGCGCGTTCCGACCTTCCGAGTTCAAGAATAAACCCCATGAGGGAACGTTTGATCTATGCACTCGGTCTTTCTCCTGCTACAAACCTTTAATATTTAGCTTGGTTATGCCCAGGTTTACTTATGTATTTATTGATTTTCTTAAGAAATGCCCATGATAGGGTATGCGAGGACATGACGTGAGCTACCGCCAAAACCATTGCTCTAGTAGATTGCAGCAAATATGTTCCCAGATCTATCTGGGCGCCTGAAAATCCGCAAATAGACATTCCTCTCGACTTACCAAAGACGAGCGTTTTCTTAAGAGAACGAGAGGGCTATCCAACAAATTCCCACAAGCCACAGCTTATCCAAGAGAATGCCCGTGGGGCTTGGTTCATAGATGATGAATCAGTTCACCTGATACTTACGTCTCCTCCGTCTTGGACTCTAAAGAAATACAGAGATCACTCTAGTCAGCTAGGGGCAATAGAAGACTATGAAAAATTCCTCGAAGAACTGGACAAAGTCTGGAAGTTTTGTCACAGGGCATTGATTCCGGGTGGCCGGCTAGTTTGCGTAGTGGGAGACTTATGTTTGTCACGTCGAAAAAACGCTGTCAGGCACACCGTTGTGCCTTTATAATGTTTCTCAAGAATTATGTGAGAATCGAAAACTGTTTGCGTTAACTGTCATGGCCGTACAAGTGGCCTCTACTATATTGGCCTTTTACCGTATTCACGCTTAAGGTCATGCCTTGTCATGCCCGACGTGATCGGGCGCCCAGTAGTCCTGGATTTCCGTTTTCACAGGAATGACAGATGGACTCACCCGTGCATTTCGTGTTTACTTTCGAGAATCACTATATTATCTGGTATTATAAGGATCGACCGAAGTGGGAGGTAAGCATTGCAAGATTCAATTCACTCAGTTTGGCCTCGCAATGAGCCAACTGGGAATCCAAAGGATCCCCTCTTATTCTCAGGAGGCCAGGGGAAGGATTGAACGGGCCTTTCAAACATGTCTCTCCTCTAAAAACTTTACCGTGTTTACTAGAAATGTTACATCAAGTGTCAACTATTGCAAGCGTTAGAGGATTATAGAATATCTGACATGGAAGATACCGTAGCTCGACCCGAATATCGAAGCGAAGAAGATAGTTATCTTGCCGAATTCTGCGAAAAAATTGGTGTAAATTTTTTCTTCTATGCAAATTTCCTCTGGAGATCAATGGGGTGTCATTTTTACGTTCCCGCTCCCAACTCTCTTCCAATCTCCCTTACCGCCGATGATCTCAATTTCTTGTGGGAAAACAATGTCTGGTTTCTGCAGCGCGTCATACCCGACGACCAAGAAGGTTTCGAGAGCTACGCATTCTTACTCCGTGATAAAAACTACGACCTGTCAAATATCAAAAGCGCTGATAGACGCCACAACATAAGAAGAGGTCTGAAGCATTGTATCGTAACCAGGGTACCTTTTCGGCTGCTTCTTTCTGAAGCGGAAAGGCTTATAATTGATACTTACAGCCGTCAGGGCCGAAATTGTGGCCCAGGGGTGCTTAGACAATGGCGTGACTATTTTTCCGCTGCAGACGGAAACCCCTTGTTTCGGGCATGGGGTGCGTTCGTGGGTAAAGATTTGGCTGCGGCAAAAGTAGAATTCGTATTTCGTAAAGGAATACAACCCGAAGCCTTGTTTAGCCGCACCGACTTGCTGAAGTACTATACTATGAACGCGTTATTATTTATTTCGACAAGAGAGTCAATTCGCTCGGAGGACGTTTCTTATATATGCCATGGTATGAGGCCTATCACAGGAGAGAAGGTTAGTTTGTTGAATTTTAAAGAATCCATGGGACTCGGCAAGTACCGGGTAAAAGAGCGTATAGACATAAATCCTAATCTAAAGCCATTTACCGCGAAACCATTCTTATCAATATGCTCTCATATCCCCAAAATAATTTCGGTACGCTCGGAATACGTGAGACTTGTACAAGGGATAGTCTCGACTCTTGCCATGCAGGAGCTCTGGAACTAGAATTTTATTTGAGGGTCTGAAAAGCTCTTCGGGAGGATCTACTATGAACAAATCTGAGATTCTGAAAGCCCTGGAATGGGTGGACCAGACGGCCCGGGATGGCGACGCTGATCGTCTGGCTCAGGCAAAACAGGCCCTAGAAACGGAACTGAAATCGAAAAGAAACGTCTCCACGTCTGAAGCGGCCTATAAGACAGCGCTTGAGAGTTTCGTGAGAAAACACGGGAGGGAGCCATTCGAGGATCTCCCCAATACTGAGTGATTGGGGAAAAAAAGACTCTCGTCCGTTACTGTCTCTGAGCAAATGGGTCAAATTCAGGATCAAGATTGGTCAGCACGGCCAGTCGCGTCTGTTCCATAAGCGTGGGGATGTCTTTAACGGTCAATCCTTTTGTCTCGATGGGATCTCCTATTACCACCTCAATGTGACCCGGCTTGAAAAAGATCGTTTTCTTGGGGAGAACACGGAACGCCCCGTTGCACGTAACCGGCAGGATGGGAGTTCCTGTCTGTATGGCCATCATAAACGCGCCTTTCTTGAACGGCTGTAAATGCGTATCCCACCCGCGGGTCCCCTCTGGATAGATCAACACCGACCAACCACCTTCCAGTCTTTTTTTCCCTTCTTCCAGACTTTGAATGGCCTTTTTCGAATCGGATCGGTCTATGGCTATCGCCCCCGTGCGGCCCAGAGCTGGTCCAAACAAGGGTATCCTGAGAAGCTCCTTCTTGAGAACCCATCTAAAAGGTACGGGGAGGGTGCACAAAAAGGCAAGTATATCTGCATTTCCCTGATGATTAGGAGTAACGATGTAAGAGGTTCCAGGAAAAATCTTTTCTCTGCCGCGTATAGTAAAGTTCAATCCCATACAAAGCGAGACCCCGTATGCCCACCATTGACTGATCCGATACGCGGGCATCCCCGAAGAGGTCAAGAAGGATGCTATTATCAGACAAGGCGCCAGCACCAAGGTCAGTAAAGTCAAGGCAACTGCAGTTAACACGAGACGTGGGAGTAGCCAGAGGGAAAACGCGCGGTGGGCGTTTATTTTGTCAAGCTGTTCTGTCTTAGCCCGATTCATCCCATGGCATCTCGGCCTCGAAGAAGAGTTCATCCTAACCAGCCACCTGTGTATTGAAAGGATTTCTTGATTTGCCGATGGTTGATGTATAACACGAAACGCGATGCATGGGTATGCCTCTTGTAAAACAGTCTTTCAAGGTTGCTGTCTAGACTATATAACTCACCCCCAGTGTGACGCTGCCTCGAATCTTTGCCCCGCATGACAGGGAGATGGTATAGTAATTCTTGCACAATCTGTCACCAATTAGGATTAATAGATCCAAGAATCTCTATGAGAAGTCCTGAACATGGCCCAAGAAGAACTCAAGCTGCTGAGAATCGGTTCAGATGAGAGGATCGCTGGTGGCGGGCTGCGACGCAGACGCCGTCTTGTCTTGACGATAATGTGTGCCCTCAGTTTGTGTTTGATCTTGGCAATTCTCGGATGGACAGGCAGGCTCCGTCCGGCATTACGTGTTTCAGTTACAAAGGTTGCTTCCACCCCCCCGTCTCGGGGCCTTACCGAACTAAATGCCAGCGGGTACGTGGTAGCCCAACGGAAGGCGGCCGTATCTTCCAAAGCCACAGGAAGGATCCACAGGCTCTTTATCGAAGAAGGCAAAATCGTGAAAAAGGGTGATGTCCTTGCTCAATTAGAAAATGAGGACTTGGCCGCCTCACAGGAGGAAGCGAAAGCGAGTCTCCGGGTTGCCCGCGCGATCCTGAATAATGCCGAGGCAGAACTGGCGGATGCCACGCTCAACTACCACAGACACAAAATGCTCAAAGAAACAGGGGCGGTCTCGGAACAGGCATTTGACGCGGTAGAGGCACGATATAGGAAAGCCGTTGCAGGAGAGACCCAAGCTCGCTTCGCCATTGGTAGGGCAGAAGCATCTCTCAAACTCGCAGAGGTTAACCTTGAATACTCGTTCATTCGCGCTCCTTTCGACGGCGTAATTCTCACCAAAAATGCGGACGAAGGCGAGATAGTGGCGCCTTTCGGCGCAGCCACCAACGCCAAAGCCGCCGTCGCATCTATGGCAGACCTCGACTCTCTCATGGTAGAAGTGGACGTCTCAGAGGCCAGTCTCGAAAAGGTGAAGCTAGGAGGCGCCGTCGAGATCCGCCTCGATGCCCTTCCCACTGAACGGTTCGCCGGTACTGTCCACACCATCGTTCCCACTGCGGATAGATCAAAGGCCACGGTCCTGACCAAGATCAAATTCGATGCTTTGGACCACAGGATCCTTCCGGAAATGAGCGCTAAGGCAGCTTTCCTGAGCCGCCGACTTGCCGAGGACGAGCACAACCCTGTCCTTGGAATCCCTCTCTCAGCTTTAATAAATTCTGACGGAAGGCAATTCGTTTTCGTCACCAACGATGCAAAGGCTCATCTCATAGCAGTGGAACCCGGAAGGCAATGGGGGGACTTCTTAGAAATAGTGTCCGGCCTCAAAGAAGGGGATCTCGTCATAACCCGGCCAATAAATAAAATTACAGAAGGCCGCAGACTTCAGTTCTCGCAATGAACTATTTTAACGAGAAGATGTCTTCCGCCTCAGAGGTTCCTCAGCCCATCGTACGTGTCGAGGACGTGACAAAATCTTATCATCGCGGAATACAGCTCATCGAAGTGCTCCGCAATATTTTTCTCACAGTGCCTGAGGGAGACTTCGTAGCCCTTATGGGGCCGTCAGGCTCAGGTAAGACGACACTGCTAAACATGATTGCGGGTATTGACAGACCTGATAACGGCAAACTTATTATAGGTGGAACGGACATTACTGCCTTGATTGAGTCTGAATTAAGCGCCTGGCGGGCTAGTCATGTTGGTTTTATCTTTCAGTTTTACAACCTCATTCCCGTATTGAATGCCTTGGAGAACGTCGAGCTACCCCTAATTTTGACCTCGCTCTCACGTTCAAGTAGGCGAGAACACGCCGTAGCAGCCCTGCACGCGGTCGGGCTTGCCGATAGGATGGACCACTACCCATCTCAGTTGTCCGGGGGGCAGCAACAAAAGGTTGCCATTGCCCGTGCAATCGTGACCGATCCGTTAATCCTTGTGGCAGATGAACCAACTGGAGACTTAGATAAGGTGAGCGCGAATGAAATCCTGGGCCTGCTTGCTCAGCTCAACACTGAATTTCATAAAACCATCCTCATGGTAACCCATGATCCTCGTGCAGCAAACCGAGCTAAGAGGATATTGTATCTTGATAAAGGGGTCTTGGCCGATTCCTTGAGGGACGAATTTTGAGGCTGTTAGAGCATAGTTGTTAGGGTATTGACATTCTGGAGGGTATATTTTATTATTTGATCAGTTGGTAAAATGGAGGTTGCTAATGAAACATACTGACATGGAAAGACTGCGACTCAAAGCAGAGGTCTTCAAAGCGTTGGGACACCCCATTAGGCTAGGGATAGTGGAATTCCTAGGCGATGGAGAAAAGTGCGTCTGTGAGATAGTGGATGAGGTGGGCACTGGAGTGTCTAATGTGTCTAAGCACCTAGCGGTACTCAAAAAAGCTGGTGTGGTCGAGGATCGTCGCGATGGTCTGAATATGCTTTATCGCGTTACCATGTGTTGCTGTCAGGATTTTTCTCACTGCATCGAAGGCGTCGTTATCCAGCGTCTTGAAGACCAGCGGTCCGTCATGGTGGCATGAGTTGTACCTCTGAAGTCCTCAGACTACACGAAACTAAGGGTAAACTCAGCGCAATATTTGACTATTCAGTCTAAAAGTGTAAGACCAAACGCCAAAGACTCTCCAACTCCTTGCGCTGTGTGAAGCCCAATAGATCACCGGCAAGAATGTCACCGCTCACGCTCAGCAGGATCGAAGCGTCAACGTCTGAACGAATGTTGTCTTAGAACCGCGGTCCGAAGAAAGGCATATTGGTTCTCGGAACAAAGGCATTGGGGTTCTTGCTCGAAAAAAGACCATGCAGGGAAACGTTCCTCGTCTCAAACGTCTTGATTCAGACTTCAGGAACCAAGAAAAGGATGACTTTGATTTCAGGATGATCAATCCCGTGTTTAGAAGGAGAAAGTGATGGAAAAGAATCACTCTACAGCACTCAACACTATTGGGAGTGAGGCCAATTCATCCGCCCGTCCCATGGCTTTGTCTGATCGAATCAGGGAGAGTGTTTTCGCGTCGTACTGGCGGAATGAGAGGAAGGCGTTGGCGTTTATCACGGGCGGGTTCCTTATCTGCTACTATCTGCCAGTCGGGCATCCTCGTTTCGACAATGCGATAACAGAGTCCCTTGCGCTGGTGAAATGGTATGCCCAGGAACATGTGCTACTTTGCCTGGTGCCGGCTTTTTTCATAGCCGGGGCTATTGCCGTATTTGTGAGTCAAGAAGGGGTGATGAAATATCTTGGTCCCACTGCGTCCAAGTGGATTTCTTTTCCCGTAGCCTCAGTGTCCGGAACTGTCCTCGCGGTGTGTTCGTGCACTGTGCTCCCGCTGTTTGCTGGTATATGGACACGAGGTGCAGGTTTGGGGCCTGCCACGGCGTTTCTTTACTCTGGGCCGGCGATCAACATACTGGCCATTATATTGACGGCCCGGATTCTTGGCTTGGAACTCGGGATCGCGCGTGCCGCAGGCGCAGTTTCAATGAGCGTCATGGTGGGGCTGCTCATGCACTTCATTTTCCGCAAGGAAGAAGAGGAGCGAACGAAGTCTACACTCGCCACAATGGCAGGTATGAATCAAGAGCCAAAACCTTTATGGGAGACCACCATCTACTTTTTCTTTATGATAGGGGTACTCGTATTCGCCAACTGGGGAAAGCCTGATGTGACTGTTGGGGTGTGGTACGCGATTTATTCTTATAAATGGATTATTACAGCCGTTCTCGGAATCGGATTCGCTACCTCCCTCGTCCTGTGGTTTGGCATTCCATTGTGGAAAATGATTGTGGCAGCGGCTGCGGTGGTGGCTTCGGCCGTACTGTTCCCAGGAGACCCTCTCCTTACTTTCACTGTGGGTGTCGTCGCGTTGAGCGTCATAACTACTACGGCTGAAGGAGAGGCCCAAGATTGGTTCAACGAATCCTGGGGATTTGCTAAGCAGATCATGCCGCTTCTGCTAGCTGGCGTGTTAGTTGCCGGACTGCTCTTGGGGCGGCCTGGTATGGAAGGATTGATTCCAAATGAATGGATCTCATGGGCCCTCGGAGGTAATTCTTTGGCCGCCAACGTTTTGGCATCGGTGTCCGGCGCTTTCATGTATTTTGCGACCCTCACGGAAGTTCCCATTGTACAAGGCCTTCTGGGCAGCGGAATGGGGAAAGGCCCTGCGCTTTCGCTGCTTTTGGCAGGCCCAGCGCTTTCGCTGCCCAGTATGCTGGTGATCAACAGCGTACTGGGATTCAAAAAGACATTAGTGTTTGTTGTCCTAGTGTGCGTGTTTTCAACTTTAGGCGGGCTCGTCTTCGGTGCCATAGCAGGTTAACACGCCCAGCCGGTCTTTTTACGTACAATTCATGACAAGAGCCCCGTTTTTCTGCAAATGAAGATGTGGGCATTAGGAAAGGAGAGACGATGAAAATAGAAATCTTGGGAGTTGGGTGCGCCAAATGTAACAAGTTGTACGATCTCGTTAAAGAAGTAGTGAAGAAACAGGGCGCTGAG
>Ga0172370_10003520_pt1 | contig 21588 bp, 23 predicted proteins | sample LakKiv5m_FD_114538 | JGI IMG/M metagenome (GOLD analysis project Ga0172370, IMG submission 114538) | Freshwater microbial communities from Kabuno Bay, South-Kivu, Congo - kab_022012_11.5m | ecosystem: Environmental > Aquatic > Freshwater > Lake | place: Democratic Republic of the Congo...
TCGAGATTCGCTGTAGAACCAATGTACCAGTGTTTTTTATCCTGACTAAGTAGGACATAAACATAATGTTGCATAGATGTGGAATAAACCGTCCCGAAGGGATCCCTTAGGGACTATCCGACTTTAATCTTTGTTCCGTCGAGCGATTCTTCTTTCGGGTTCGGAAAGCCCTTGTTTGCGCAGTCTGAGACTTTTGGGAGTGACCTCCAAAAACTCATCGTCAGCAATTAAATCCAAGTATTGCTCCAAACTCAGCTCGGTAAACGGAGTAAGCGTGGTTGAAGTTCCCTCTCCTTTGGAACGATTATTGGAAAGATGTTTCGCTTTGCAAATATTAACCTCAATATCGTTCGGTTGGTTGGCAATCCCCGCCACCATTCCCTCATAAACTTCGACTCCCTGACCAACAAAGAGCACTCCTCGCTGCTGAGCATTAACTAATCCGTAAGTCATCGTCATTCCACTGTGAGTACAAACCAAAGCTCCGCTTCTTAACGCCCCAACCCGAGCGCCAAGTGGCTCATACCCAAGAAAATAGGAACTAATCTGTACGGTCCCCCGAGTTTTGGTAAGCAAGACATTGCGAATTCCTAAAAAGTTTTGGCTAGAAATCTTATAAGTAGTACGCACAATTGAACGATCGGGATCGTCATTGATATCGATTATCAAGGCCTTGCGCTTCCCGAGCTCTTCGTTTACCAAACCATTAAACTCCCGCTCAACCTCAATGGTTACCTCTTCGTAAGGTTCACAAAGTACTCCCTCAACTCTTTTTTGGATCACCTGAGGTTTGGAGATTTCAAGCTCGTAGCCTTCTCGGCGCAAATTCTCAATTAGAACCGCAAGGTGCAACTCCCCCCGCCCGTAAACAATCAGTTTGTTTGAAGTAGGGTCGTCTTCAATTTTCAAACCAAGATTGGTTTCGACTTCCTTCATTAACCGTTCACGAATTTGGCGGGAAGTGGTATATTGGCCCTCTCGCCCTTTAAAAGGGCTGGTGTTTGCGCCAATGGTGATTTTGATTGTCGGTTCTTCAACCTCAATTCGAGGCATACTTTCCACCTTTTCTGGGGCACAAACTGTTTGGCCAATCGTCATTTCCGAGATTCCGGCAATGGCAACAATATCCCCACTTTCAACCCGCTCAACCTCAACTTTATTTAGGCCTTGGTAGGTATACATTTTTTGGGCTTTATAAGTGCCAATTATTTTGTCCGCCTCAACTAACACAATGGGCGCATTTTTTAATAAAACGCCCCGATTCACTTTACCAATACAGAGTTTGCCAACGTAGGTATCAAAATCCAGAGTAGAAACGAGCATTTGGAAGGGCGCTTCAAGCTCCTTAACTGAGTTAGGAACCTCTTTGACAATTGTTTCCATTAGGGGAGTAAGGTCACCCGGAAGCGCACTACTATAGCTCTCGGGAAGCTCACTAAATACTTTGCCATCTCGACCAACCGCATAAAGCACCACGAACTCAAGTGAAGAAGAGTCCTCAGCCAGCTCTAAAAATAGATTCTCAACCTGATTTAGAACCTCTGCCGGGCGAGCATCGCGCTTATCAATTTTGTTGATAACTAAAATGATGCGCAAATTACGTTCGAGAGCCTTTTTAAGTACAAATCGAGTTTGCGGAAGCGGTCCCTCAGCCGCGTCGACCAAAAGAATCGCCGCGTCGGCCATATTAATTGTCCGCTCGACCTCTCCCCCAAAATCGGCGTGTCCCGGGGTATCAATAACATTAATTTTGATTCCTCTAAACATTACCGAGGTATTTTTGGCCAAAATGGTAATTCCCCGCTCACGTTCCTGATCGTTGGAGTCCATGATCAGAGTTTCACTCATCTCTTTCTGATTGTCCCTAAAGGTATGGGTTTGCTTAAGCATCGCGTCAACCAAGGTTGTTTTGCCGTGGTCAACGTGGGCAATAATCGCAATGTTTCTTATTTCTTGCATGGAAAAAAAGGAACCCAGGGAATTTTCTCACCGAGGGTTGAACTAATTAACTCTAAATTATACCATTTTTTCGCTATACTACCACTATGAAAGCAGTTGTTTTAGCGGCCGGGTTTTCGACCCGACTCTACCCACTCACGAAAACCTTCCCCAAAGCGTTGCTTAAAGTTAAGGAACGGCCAATTTTGGAACAGGTTCTTGCCCAGTTACTAACGATTTCGGAAATTGAGCAAATTTTTCTGATTACTAACCAAATTTATTTTCCCCATTTTTCACATTATTTGGAGCAATTTGATAAACAAAAGCAGGTGAAATTAATTTCCGATTACACTACCACTCCCGAAAATCGGCTTGGGGCAATTGCTGACCTCCTACTAGTTATGAAGCAGGAAAAAATTGACGATAATTTATTGGTTTTGGCGGCCGATACTCTAACCTCAATGAAGCTGAGCGAGTTTGTGGAGTATTTTCACAATAAGAACTCCAGTATCACCGCCCTTTTTGCTTTAAACGACCCAGAACAGATTCGGGGAAAGTTGGGAGTGGCCTCAATAGACCAAGAGCAACTAATTACCGCTTTTGTGGAAAAGCCGGCTGAGCCAACCAGTTCGCTGGTGGCGATTCCTTACTATCTTTTTCACAAAAAGGATTTGCCCCTAATTCGCAAATATCCCACTACTGGGCTTTCGCTTGACTCTCCCGGCAGTCTTTTGAGCTATCTTTACAAAACAACCCAACTCCACGCCCTTGTTTTGCCCGCCAATGGTTATTACTATGATGTTGGCACTCCCAAAGCTTTAGATATGGTCCAAAAAGATGCTAGAATATCGCATGCTCAGCTCTGAAGAGATACTTAAGAAGTATTTGGAATTTCAAAAGAATCAGCACCATTCTTTAATTCCGAACTTGTCGTTAATCCCCGAAAACGACCCCACTCTATTATTTGTTAACTCAGGGATGTTCCCGCTCGTCCCCTATTTGTCTGGCGAACCACACCCCGAAGGTCGCCGCCTCACCAATGTGCAGCGCTCAATGCGTTTTGAGGATATTGAAGAGATTGGCGACTCTCGCCACACCACTGTTTTTCATATGCTTGGCAACTGGAGCCTGGGCGACTACTTTAAAAAAGAGCAGCTCCTTTGGATCTATGAACTTCTTATTGAAAAATTAGGATTAGATCCCAAACGGCTCTTTGCCACCGTTTTTGCCGGCGATGAACGCGCCCCAAAAGACACTGAATCTATCAACATCTTAAAAGCCATTTTTAAAAAGTATGGGATTGAGGCAAAAGAAAACGAACAGATCTTTCTCGGAACAAAAGACAATTGGTGGCAACGGGGCGAGGCAATTGGTGAGTTAGGCGGCCCAGACTCTGAAATTTTTTACTATATCGGCAAAGGAGAGGCTCCCTTAGGTAAGAATCCGGGCAAATTTGAGGAGGAATTTTTGGAAATTGGGAACTCAGTGTTTATGCAATACCGGCGTACCCAAGCCGGTTGGGAAGAGCTTCCACAAAAGAACGTCGACTTTGGAGGCGGATTAGAACGAATTGCCATGGTGGTACAACAAAAGGCGGATATTTTTGAAACCGATAACTTCTGGCCAATTATTAGCGACTTTGAAAACTTGAGCGGCCTTAAATATCACCAGGATCAGGAATCAAAACGCTCGCTGCGAATTCTCGCCGATCACGCCCGCGCAGCCACCCTTTTGGCAATGGACGGAGTTACCCCGGCAAACAAAGACCAAGGTTATGCCCTGCGCCGGTTTCTGCGCCGCTTAATTCGATTTGGGACTAAAATTGGATTGACTAACTTTACCCAAAACATTCCCGCTTCAGTTGTGAAAAGTTTGGGGTGGCTTTATCCCGAATTACAAAAGCAAGCCCCGGAAATTGCCAGCCTTTTTAAAACAGAGGAAGAGCGGTTTGCCAAAACGCTTAACAATGCCCAAAAACAGGTTAAGCAAAGTTTGGTAAACCTTAAGAATACGCCCGAGGATATCGCCAAAACTGCTTTTAATCTCTACCAATCCTCTGGCTTCCCACCGGAGATGTTTGTTGACGAAGTTATAGAGAAAGGAATCAAAATCAGCCTCAAGGAGTTCGAGAGGGCCTATAAATCATTTGTAACTAAGCATCAGGCACTCTCCCGCAAAGGAGCCGAACAAAAGTTTAAAGGAGGGTTGGCCGACCACAGCGAAATGGTAATCAAGTACCACACCACTACCCACCTCCTACACCAGGCGCTTAGAACTGTAATTGGAGAAACGGTACAACAGCAGGGCAGTAACATTACCGGCGAACGCTTGCGCTTCGATTTCGCTCACTCTCATGCCTTAAGCGACTCCGAAGTTAAGGCCGTCGAAAAGCTGGTTAACCAAACAATTAGCCAAAAACTGCCGGTTAATTTTGTGATGCTAAAAAAAACCGAAGCCGAAAAAAGCGGGGCACTACACTTTTTTAAGGAAAAATATCCGGAAACAGTGAAGGTCTATTATGTGGGCAATTCAATTAAGGAGGCCTTCTCCAAGGAGTTTTGCGGCGGCCCCCACGTCAGAAGCCTCGCCGAACTTCCGCCAACTTTAACAATCTATAAGCAGGAAAGTGTTGGCGGAAACCTCAGGCGTATCTATGCAAAATTTAATTAAGTTCTTGAAAGCAAACTGGTCATTCTCCTTGCTTTGGTACTTTGTTTTCGGTTTACTACTACCTACCCAATTGGGCAAACATTTCTGGCCAGAGTTTGCTTTTGTCAGCGGAGTGCGCAGCGATTATCTTGCGCCCACAATTTATCTTACGGATCTACTGCTCTTAGCTTTCCCGTTCTTAATTAATTGGAAACAATTTAGACCAAAATTTACTTATTTGGGCCTCAGCCTCTGCCTATTCTTGATTCTCAACTTTTTCCTTGCGCCGCAAAAATGGCTTTGGGGTTACCGATTTTGGCAGTATCTGAAAATTGCCGGAATTGCCTACCTCTTTTGGCACTCTACTACTAAAGAACGCCAGGTTTTTTTACATGGAAGTGTTTTGGGAGCGATTTATTCCCTAATTCTCGTAGTACTGCAACTAGCTCACCAGAGCAGTCTCCAGGGGGGATGGTATTTTTTGGGTGAACGAGCGTTTACACTACTCACTCCCGGAGTAGCAACCGTTAGCCTAGTAGGACAAAGAATTTTGCGCGCTTACGGCAGTTTTTCGCACCCCAATACTTTGGCCGCCTTCTATTTGGCACTCACTACACTCCTTATTGCAAACCGTCGCTATTGGCCAATAGCATTAACTGTTCCTTTAATTCTGTTTTCGTTTTCGAAGTTTGCCATTTTGCTTCTGGCCCTATTTCTTTTTTTGACTTTACTAAAACAAAAGTCAACCTGCCCCCTTTGCTGGCTGGGAAAAATCCTCCTCGGAATCTGGTTAGTCGCTTTTACTTTTCTTTACCAGGGAGCTCCTCAGTCTTTAGGTGAGCGGGTTCTCTCATCTCAAAGCACAGTTCAGTTCATTTTCAAAAATCCGCTCGGCACTGGGCTGGGAAACTATCTTGCGCCATTACTCCCGCCTCGCTTGCAGCCGGTACATAATATTTGGCTCCTGCTCACTCTGGAGTTAGGATTACTGGCTTGGCCATGGCTAATTTATCTTGGTTCAAAGCTGGTTAAACAAATTAAGTCTCGACCAAACTGGTTGTTGACAGGAGTTTTAATTTTTCTAACGGGGTGTTTTGATCACTACTGGCTAACTCAGGTGCAAACTCAGGCAATGTTGGGAGTACTTGTGGGATTTATTTTAAGAGCACAAGCGACCGGGAAAACTCTGCGTTAACCCGAAGCGAAAGCCGATAACCGGGCCGCAAGGAACGGGGGGCTTGCTTTACTAAATTTTGGAGAATTTTGCGATGTTTGCCGGCCGCAAGTAGGGTTTTGTTAAGAAACGCCGCTTCAGGCGAACCTCCCATCTCTTTCGCTTCAGCCAAGGAAGAAGAGAGTTTGAGCAGATACTTCTCTGCCTTACTGGCAGTAATTTCTGAAAGTTTCCATTCGTCACGATCGGCCAGCATCTGGGCCATATTGATCCGTTTATCGGCATAAAGCAGATAGAGCTCTGCCTTTTTGTTCGGCTCGCGGGTAAACATCTCAATTAACCTGTCGCGAACCGATTTTAAGGGGTATAGGCGATGACTGGGCAAAATTCCCGGATAAGGTAAATTATATTCACAGGCAGCATAAACACTATACCGGCTTAACTGCAGAAAAATATTAATCACAATAAAAAAAAGAATAATTAAGGCAATTATTGGATAAATCCGGTAGTGAAAAACGAGCTTGTTTAACTGGGCTTCCTGTTTCTCGGATATAATAGGGCTCATAAAGTAACCTAACTATACCACATCTCTTTGTCAGGTCAAGACGGTTAGACTACAAAAGCTCCCAAACAATTTGGGAATTTTTTTTCATAAAAGTCAGTTGCCGTTTGGCATATTGCAGCTCCTTAGTTTCCCAGATTTGAATTGCCTCCACAAGCGTAAGCTCTCCCCGTAAGTAACGCAGTAGTTCACGATAACCCAAAGTTTGTAACCCAGGGTCAGTTTCGGCATAGCCCATACTCAACAAAATCTCCACTTCCGCAAGCGCTCCCTTTAAGAGCCGCTCCTCAAGGCGCAACTTAATTTTGCCAATTAAATCGGTTTTTTGTTTAAAGCGCCGCCCCCGAAAATCCAAGCTAAATTGATCCGCCCAGTTGGATAAGGGAGTTTGGGAGGGCAAGCCACCTTTCAGCTCTGTTAATTTCTCAATCCAGCGAACTAACCTGCGTTTGTTTTGCCTGTCAGAAGAATTAAGCCCTTCATAAATTCTTGGATTAAGTTTTTTTAGCCTTTGCTGAAGCTCACCAAGAGTCATAGTCTCTAGCGCCTGCCGCTTTTCCCAATCAACTTCTCCCGCCTGATCTGCCAAACCATAAAGAAGTGTTTGCAGATAGAAATACGACCCGCCAACAAGAATCGGGACTTTTTGGCGCCGACGGATATTTTCAATCACTGCCTTGGCACATTGAGCCCATTCAAATGCCGAAAAATACTCTTTGAGATCAAGAACATCGTATAACCAAACCGGAACTCCCTGAATGGTGTAATATCCCAACTCAAATCGCTCCTTAAGAGTCGTCTTTTTTTGCCAATTTGGTTCTTCAAAATCTTTTCCGGTAATAATATCAAGGTGTTTATAACATTGCCGGGAATCGGCGGAAACTAACTCCCCCCCCAGTTCTTTAGCTAGCCTCAAAGCCTGCCCGGTTTTTCCGGTCGCGGTTGGCCCAGTAATAATTAATAATTTCGGTTTCATTCTGCCCTATTATAAACTTCTTATAAGCCCCAAACAGTCCAGAACATCCTTGGCAGAGGAAACCAAAGCCGCTCCCTGCTTAAGCAAGATGTGAGGCGCTTCAGAAAGAGGATTATTAACCAACCCGGGAAGGGCCATAACTTCCTTCCCCTGCTCCAGAGCGTAGCGCGCAGTCAGCAGGGTTCCGGAATGCCTCGTTCCCTCAATCACCAAGACTGCTCGGCAAAGGCCGGCAATGAGCCGATTGCGAGTACGAAACTGTGCGCGCGAAACGGTTTGGGTTCCCGAAAACTCCGAGAGAATTAATCCTTTGGCGGTAAGAATTTTTTCGGCAAGAGAGAGATTTTCCCTTGGATAGATGTGCAAGATTCCGCAACCCAAAACAGCAATCGTTCGCCCCTGAGCACTAAGCGCCGCCCGATGGGCTTCGGTATCAATCCCAAGCGCCAACCCAGAAACAATCACCACTCCCAAGCTTGAGAGCTCGGTTACAATTTTTCGGGTCATTAAAATCCCGTACCGAGAAGGGCGACGTGTTCCCACAACTGCTATTAAAATCTCTCGGGAAAAATCATACTCTGAGTAACTCCCCCGAAAGTATAACCCCTGCGGAGGGGTGGGAATTTGTTTTAATTGGGGAGGGAACGCTGAGGAAGAGATTCGGACTCGCCCAACCGCCTTAGTCTCCATATCCTCATTATATTCACTTTGGGAGTAGTATATAATCAAAATATGAAAATTGCTTTTTTTGAAATCAACGGACGGGAAAAGAGTTTTTTTGAGAAAGAACTCATTGGACACGAACTCCAGTTTTACAAAGAAACGCTCACCCTCGACAATTGGGAAACAGCCAAGGAGGCCGACCTAATCTCAGTTTTTATCTCCTCATCAATTAAACAAACTCTTCTGGAAAAACTCCCCAAACTTAAAGGAATTGCCACCCGCTCAACCGGAACCGATCACCTTGATCTAGATTACTGCAAAGAGAAAAAAATTTCTGTCAAAAGCGTGGCTACTTACGGAGTAAATACTGTGGCTGAGCACACCTTTGCCCTAATTCTCGCCCTGAGTCGAAAGATTATTCCCTCAGTGCAACAAACTCAAAAAGGGGACTTTTCCAATCGAGAGCTTTGCGGCTTTGATCTGGCTGGCAAGAAGTTGGGAATTATTGGATTGGGGCATATTGGCAGCCGGGTAGCTGAAATTGGCAATAGTTTTAAAATGCAGGTCTTGGTTTCGACCCGAACCCCCAAACCTTTAGAGGGAGTTAAGTTTGTTGATCTGCCCACACTACTCTCTCAGGCAGATATTATTACTCTCCACACCCCGCTCACTCCCGAAACACAGCACCTACTTAACCAGGAAAACATTGGCTTAATTAAAAAGGGAGCGTTCTTGGTGAATACTGCGAGAGGTGGTCTAATTCAAACCGAGGCCCTGGTGAAGGCCCTAAGGGAAGAGATTTTGGCCGGAGCGGCACTAGACGTTTTAGAAGAGGAGCAAACAATTAAGGAAGAGTGCCAAACCTTAACGGAAGAGTACCTCGAGCTCTCTTCGGTTAAAACATTACTCCTAGACCACTTGCTTCTGGACATGCCCAACGTGATTATCACTCCGCACAACGCCTTTAATAGCCGTGAAGCGCTAAGAGAGATTAATTTGCAGACGGCCGAAAATTTACGTCTAATTGCCAAAGAGGTGCGGTAGCACCAAACGATACCCCCCTGCACCATCAGACTCGAATATTCCCAAAATATTTCCGGCAATGGTAAAGAAGAGAATCCAAATTGAAACCAGAATTACCAAACCAATGATCGCGTTAGTCATTTGTTTGCGGGCTTTCTCCACCTTCTCCTTCTCTCCCGCCGAGTTTATCCAATTAAGAGCCCCTAAAATTAACTGGTACATCACAAAAAAAGCCCCTAAAGTAACGGCAATTGTAAATAAATTAGGTATTAAAGTTCCTAGGCTTCCTTTCTCGCTGATCACTCCGGTTCCGGTTCCCAGTTTGGCAATTAACATTATTTATTGAATAACTCCACTAATGGCAGTATTAAGATCTAGCAGGGCATCCCAATTCCCAAAAAAGACCGCCCCAATTACCCCCGCAACCACAAAAATCAAAGCCATTAAAACCAGGCCGATAATACTATTGGTAATCAGCTTACGGGCCTTTTCAATGTTTTTCGCTTCTCCTTGGGAGTTAATAAAATTAAAGGCTGCCAAAACGAAGTTTAGTAGGGTGTATAAACCAAAAGCAACAAAGGCAAGTTTGAAACCACGGTTAATGAAGTTTTCTAAACCAGTCGTGGGATCTTCCCAACTGCCACCAACGGGAGGTTTAATTTGGTCGGTTCCGATCCAATCGGTATTGGTTGCCATTTAAAAATTTTGCCCCAAAAACTTGGCAATAATCTGAGTAACCCAGTAACTAACTGAGATTACCACCATTCCGATTATAGCATTCGTCATCACAATTTTTGCCTTTTCAATGTTTTTGTTTTCCCCACCTGAGGAAAGATAAAGATAGGCAGTGTAAGCCACCGAAACCACCACAAAAAACCCCCCTCCCAAAGCAACAAGCTTTGAAAGAAGGTTGATAAATGAGGCTAAATTACCAAACTTAGTTGCTGGAGCAAAATGCTCCTCAATAATTACCTCGGCTAAAAAGTTACTCACGCTAATAATGTAGTATAAAAGCCACTTTAAGTCAATTTGGTAAAATATGAGTTATGGAACTTGCCCAGTTGCCCAAACATGTCGCAATTATTCCCGATGGAAACCGCCGCTGGGCAAAAGAAAAAAATCTCCCCCCTTTTTTGGGGCACAAGGCCGGGTTTGAGATTGCCATCAAAATTTGCAAACGCTCTCGGGAGTTAGGAATCAACACTCTCACCCTCTGGGCTTTTTCGACCGAAAATTGGAACCGTTCCCATGAAGAAAAAGAGTATCTTTTTGCGCTTTACCTTAAAATGACTGACAAATATTTAAAAGAAGCGCATAAAGAGAAGATTAGGATAATTCATTTAGGCCGTAAGGATCGCCTCCCTTTAAAATTAGCGCAAAAAATTACCCAAGCCGAGAGAGAGACCCAAGAATATTCAAGTTATTATCTTAATCTCGCTCTCGATTATGGAGGGCAAGACGAAATCTTAAGAGCGATTAAGAAATTCCAGGCCGATTTGTTATTGGGGAAAGTTCGCCTGAACGAAATTGATAAGGAAGTTGGGCAGTATCATAATAAATATCCCTATTACTTGTTTAAAGACTATTTGGATACCGCCGATCAACCCTATCCTTATCCCGATTTAATTATTCGCACTTCTGGCGAAACCCGCCTCAGTGGCTATCTACTCTGGCAAAGCGTTTACAGCGAGCTTTATTTTGAAAATAAGCACTTTCCTGATTTTACGCCAGAAAGGTTTGAAAAGGCTCTGCAGGAATACTCTAAAAGGAAACGTCGTTTTGGCGGAAATTAGCGGTAAAGAAGTGGCTTCTCGGTGCTTACCGGAACCAGGCTCATCTTCCGGCGCTTTTTGTCTACCCGTTCAACATAGGTGTGAATTTCTTTTCCGACTTTAATATCTAACTCCGGAGTAATTTTGGAGTTGTGAATTAATCCTTCAATTCCTGGCTCAAGGACGATAAAGAAACCATAAGGCTCTTTGCGCACCACTTGGCCAACCACTTCCTTATCTTTAGGATAGTTTTCCTCAATCTCATCCCAAGGATCTTTTTGCAAACGCTTCAGGGAGAGCGTAAGCTTATAGTCACGTTCATTTTTCTGAAGTACCATCACATCAACCAAATCGCCCTCTTTGGCGTACTCTCGGGGATTAGCAACCTTCTTCCAAGAGATCTCCGAAATGTGCACCAAGCCTTCAATTCCGTCAACCTCACAGAAGATCCCAAAATCGGAAAATCCAATAATGCGGGCCTTATAAGTTTCGCCCTCCTTAATTTTCTTGAAGGTTTTGTCGAGTTTTTTGTGGGTAATTCCCAGAGCCGCCGCCTTTTGCGAAACCACTAAGCGATTCTTGGCGCGATCAACCTCAAGAATTTTCACCTCGACTTTTTTGTTAAAAAGTTTGTCCGGACGTTGTAAAAAATCGGGGGTTAATTGAATTTTAGGAATTACTCCCCGAATACCCATTACCTCAATAAATAAACCCCCCTTACCACTTCCTAAAACCGATACCTTAATTAGTTCTTCTTTGGTGGCATGCTCCTCTAAGATTTGCCATTTGCCCTTCTCAAAAAAGTTTTGTAGTGAGATCACCGGGAAACCGGCCTTAGCTTCGACATTGACAATTCGCACCGGCAGAGTTTGCCCAATTTTAAGATAGGGCATAAAAGTGGGTAGTTCTTTGGTTTCGGGAGAGATGAGAATGGCGTTTGTTTTCCAACCAATATCGAAAAACATCTCTTTTTTAGAAAGAGAGACAATTTTGCCGTCGATGATATCGCCTCGGCGAACCTGGGGAAGTTTTCCAACCTGTTTTAAGAGTTCCTCCATATTGGAGGGCAACGTTTTTTTAGCGGTTGGTTTGATAGTTGCTTTTTTGGGCATTAGTCACTGGTTCTCCTTTCCATCTCCAGTTTTGGAGACGAATGTAGGAGAGTATAGCATATTTTTTCCCTAACGCAATACCCGTCCCGCCTTCTCCCAATAACTGGGAAAAGTCGGGATGGGATTGTCCGGAAAATTTCTTTACTTAACCATTCTTTTGAGACTCTTACCGGCAGTAAATCCTGGAGTCTTGGTGGACGGGATTTGAATCTCGGCACCAGTTTGAGGATTTCGGCCTTTACGAGCGGCACGCTTACGGACTAAGAAAGTTCCGAAGCCAGTTACCACTACTTTCTCATCCCTTTTGAGAGCATCGGCAACTGAGGAAAAAACAGAATCGACAGCTCCTTTGGCAGCCCGCATGGAAAGATTGGTGTGTTTAGCGACTTGCGCTACTAAATCTTGTTTGGTCATATTACTTGATGTCATCCCCTTTCTTCCCTCATTATAGGAATTCGTCCGTTTCTGTCAACCCGTATTTAAATAGACTTATTGTAACAATCTATACTCGAATGTGTCAGATACGGACTAATCCAGAGCGAAGATTGGCTAGCTATTTATTAGTAACCCTAAATTCCCGAATCGCAGTAAGCTTTATTTGCCCGGGAATGTTGGAATAATATTGCTGCAAATCCTGCCGGAGTTTTTCACAAAAGACAACCGTTTGGTCATCAGATAACTTTTGCGGATCAATAATCACCCGAATCTCTCGGCCGGCCTGAAGCACGGCAACGTCATGCACGCCGTCTCTCGCCTTAATAAAGCTCTCCATTTCCTGAATTCGCTTAATATACTGAGTTACATCTTCCCGTCGCGCTCCCGGACGACCTCCGGAGACGGCGTCGGCAAGATAGACGATAATTCCTTCAACCGAGGTAAAGGCCTTATCCTCGTGGTGAGTTTCCACCGCATCAATGATTGCCTTGGGGAAGCGGTGCTTTTTAAGAAGCTCCACTCCAAGCTGAACATGGGAGCCCTCCTTATCCATAATCACCTTACCAATGTCATGCAACAAACAAGCTAAGCGAACAATATTGACATCCGCCTTCAATTCGTGAGCTAGGGCAACCCCAATTTGGGTTTCCTCAAGGGTGTGCTGAATCATATTTTGACCATAAGAAAAACGGTACTTAAACTTTCCCAGAAGCTCAACCACCTCTCGTGGCAAATTGTATACTCCCACTTGATAACAGAGCTTTTCCCCCTCTTTATAGATAATTTTGGCAATCTCGCCTCGGACCTTCTCCACCACCTCCTCGATCCGTTGTGGTTGAATACGTCCATCTTTGATTAATCGCTCCAGAGAAACTCTAGCAATCTCCCGTTTAACCGGATCAAAAGAGGAGAGCTTAATTAGCCCCTCTTCGTCTAAATCGACCTCAACTCCAGTTACCAACTCAAAAGCGCGAATATTACGCCCCTCTTTGCCAATAATTCTTCCCTTGTACTCTTCACTGGGAATAATCACCGTCGAGAGGGTATACTCAACTACATAGTCAGTAGTTCCATAACGCATTGCCTCAACCAGAATTTCTTTAGCCTTTTCTTCAGACTCTTTCTTGATCTGTTCTTCAGCTTCACGGATTCTTTTGGCAATGTCTGTAGTTAACCTTTGTTCCCAATGGGCAAGTAGCTGTTCTCGGGCTTGCTCCGGAGTAAGTTGGGCAAGCTTTTCAAATTTTTGTAGAAGATCGGTCCGCTTTTTTTCAAGCTCGGCTTTTTCTTTTTGTAGAGCTTCCTTCTCCTTATCAATTTCAAGATTCTTCTGATCAAGCTGCTTTTGCTGACCTTCTAAACGCACCTCCTCTTGAGAGATTTTTTTTTCAAGGACGGAGATCTGTCGAGAGAGTTCGGAAAGCTTACCTTGAGCCTGAACGGTTACTTTATCGGCTCGGCCACGCGCCTCCTCTAAAATAAGATCACGCTCACGTTTAAGATTGGGAAAAAATTTGAACACTAAATCTAACATAGAATTTTATACAGACAAGAGTTACCGGAAGCTCTACCAAAAAGAATCAACGCTTTGCCCCTGAGCAGGGAAAAAAGTGATTTGGTAATTTCGAGTAAGCTGCCATTAATCTTGTCTAACTACTAATAACACCCCCATTGTAAGCTAAAGAGCTTATGATGTCAATGTTGTATAATCTTTTTAATGAGTACTAATCACTCACTTTGGCATAGTTATCTGATTCCAGCTACTCTTGAAAAAGATCTTGTTAATAAAGAAGAGCGGGTACTTTTGATTTTGCGAGCACATCCGATTACCACTCTTCCTTGGCTACTTGTTGGATTAGGGCTGGTGTTAATCCCAATTTTTTTCTCTCCTTATTTAACTCTGCTTAAACTAAACCCCAATCAGGAGCTTTTTTTGATTCTCTCCTGGTACGCGCTTAGCTTTTCCTACCTGGTAACTAAGTTTTTTTTCTGGTACTTTAATCTTGGGGTAGTCACTAACCAAAAGATTGTTGACGTTGATGCTAACAATCTTTTAAACACGGTTACCACCGCCACCGTAGTTAGCAAGGTTGAAGAGGTAAACAAAAAATCGCTAGGAATTATTTCTAGCTACTTTGATTATGGCGATATTTATATTGAAACTGCCGGAGAGATTCCTAATATTGAATTTCTTAAAGTTCCTCATCCCTCTGAAGTAGTCAAACTTATCAATTCTAATGTCAAACTGCATGGACACAGTAAACCTCGCTGAGCTCATAAAATCATTTAATTACCTTGGGCTTATTTTTAAAATCAGTGCCTTTATTTTTAGTGTTGGCTATTTAATTTACGGAATTGTTTTTCTCCAGCAACAAATAAAAATGGAAAGAAATGCTCTAATTTACGAGCACCTGCTTAACGATCCCGCCGCAACCACTAAGCCTGGAAGATCAGTGCTCTTTTCTCTCTCTTTGCTACAATTAACCCTAGGTCTGTTTTTACTGTTTACTAGTTTGGTTTTACTCTAATAATGCCCGAGAGAACTTATGGAGTTCATTTAGGATCAGAAACCAGCGAAAGTGTTAGCGGATTTGTGGTCGAAGAGAATTTTTTGGCAGTTTACGAAACCAATAAAGAGCACGACTCTCCGGAAACAAGCCGTAAAATTCGCTCCCTACTCTCCCAAAACCCAATCCTAGAGGTTACCGACTTTGAGACTGTTTGCCAAAAAATGGTAGCGGAGAATAAGATTCGCTCTCTAGCAGCTGTATATTTAAGCAAAAACCAGGTATGGACTTATACCGAAAATGGTGTAATTATGCTTCAGCGAGAAGAAAGTTTGTTTCAAACCAGTCAGGAAGGGAAAACTCTCCAGGGCGAGTTTCTCTCCGAAGACCTCTTTGTACTGTTAACCAACTCCTTAAAAACAGCAATTAGTCCTCATTTAATTATTCTTAAACAAAATAGCCTGACTCCCTCAGAGCTGGTGGAGCTTTTTGAGGAGAAGCTCCCCAAGGAGCAATTGGGAGCGGTTTTGGTAATTAAAACGGCCACTCCCCCAAGTTTTGCTTTTGCCTCCCCACTCCCCGAAGCAAGCGCTTCCTCCCCCCTCAGGCCAGGCTTAAAAAATCTTTTTTCTAGCCGCTATTTAAAACTGGGAGTTTTGTTAGTTGTTCTGGGCCTGATCTTTTGGAAATCGTTTTTGGTTATTAATAGCACCTTGCAAAAACGCCGGCAAGTAAAACTTACTAATACAATTACCCAATTGAGCGCAGAGTTTAAAAAATTGGAAAAGGCCTTCCCCCAAAACCCAACTCAAACAACACAAAGAATAAAGGAACTGCAAAAAAAGGTTGTCGAACTTAAAAAAGACAATCCTAACAATTTGGAAGAAATTGACCCTCTTTTAGAAAAACTGCAAAAAAGTACCGTCAGTTTTGGGAATCCTAAAGTGCGCGCCGCTAAACTGTTTTATGACCCAGCCTTAATTGATAAGAAAGCCACAATTAATTATTTTGAGATGACAGATAACTACTTGGTCGTCCTGGATACTCAGAATAAGCAGGGATATTTAATCAACACCAGCAGTAAGGACCACACCGACTTCTCTCTCGCCAAACTAAAACGGCCAACTCTCGCCACCGAATATGACGAAGAGTTATTTGTTTATAGCCCTAATGAAGGAGTTTTTGAATCAATAGAGGGTACCCTCAAGAAAGTGCTGAGTTATGAAAAAGATTGGGGAAAAATTATTGACTTTAAGGTTTTTAACGGCAATCTATACCTATTGAGCACAACCGCGGACGAAATTTTCAAATTTACCCCAATTGAGGGAGGTTATGGTTCAAAAACAAGTTACTTTCAACCGGGACAGAGCCTAGACCTAGAGAATGCCCGCAGTTTGGCAATTGATTTCTCAGTTTATATTTTGGGAGATTCGCTTTACAAGTTCACCGGCGGAGAAAGAGCGGGATTTAATCTCAGCAACAAACTAAGCTTTGCCAGAATGCCTAAAGTTTTCAAAACTCCCGCCAACGAGTGTCTTTATCTCTTAGATCAGGAGAATTCCAGAATCGTTGCTCTTAACGAGAACGGGAGAATAATCCAATCGCTTTTTAACCCAAAACTAAAAGAGGGAGGGTTTTTTGGGGTTTATCAGGACAAAAAAGCGATTTTTGTGCATCAAAACAAGCTCTATGAGCTTGACAATTTATAGTGTAATCAGTATATTGAAGCTAATTATTAATTAATTAATGTTGAATGAGTAATTTAATCGCTCAAGTTGATGAGCCAATTGGTATGCCAACTTTTCTGGGAGATGTTCATAACTTTTCTATAGGAAACATCCTTGGTTGGGCACTGCGCTTGGTGTTTGTTGCTGCTGGTTTTTTTGTTTTCTATAATTTGATTTTCGGCGCTCTAGAGTGGATTCAATCTGGCGGAGATAAAGAGAAGGTCGAAAAAGCCCGCAAGCGCATTACTACTGCCGTTACCGGCCTAGTAATTCTCTTTGTGGTTATAGGAGCAATTGTCTTAATTGAACAGGTGTTTAATATTGGAATGGGCTTTACGAAAAACATTGTGATCACTCGTTTTGCCCGACCTAATTAACCAACCTAAATAATGTGGGATAGCTGCATGGTAAACGAGGTCCCTACCCTGAAGTGCCTCGAACCACTTTTTGAAAATGTTCTTGGAGCCCTTGCCGGACTAGTTTTTGTAATCCTTTTGGCAATGTTTGTGATGGGCTCAATTGGCTGGTTAACCGCCGGGGACAATGCCGAAAAACTCAAAAAGGCCAGGGGAACCTTTTTTTCGGCGATTGTTGGTTTGGTCATTATCTCTCTTAGTTATTTAGTAATCAATATTCTCGGTTCATTCTTGGGAATTGAGGGCCTAGGAACCTTTGCTATTCCCGACTAATAACACCTAAGGAGCTAGGGTAACCGAGCGCAAATTAGGATTAAGGGGGACTGGAGAGAGGGGGGGGTGACGACTCAGGAGGAGTTGGTTGAGCCAAATTCCTAATAAAAAGAATCCTATTAAAAGAACTGTCCACCCCAGGGTTCGCCTCATTTTCATATTATATACGAGATGTTACAATAAGAGTATGCTGAAGACGCCGTTTTTCTCAATTATCATTCCCACCCTCAATGAGGAAAAATACCTACCCTGCCTATTGAGCGATCTGGCTAAACAAACAAATCAGGAGTTTGAAGTGATTCTTGCCGACGGGGGGTCAACCGACGAAACGATCTCCAAAGCGAAAAATTTTAGTGCGCAACTCTCACTAAAAATTCTCCCCCAGTTAAGACAAAACGTTTCCTTACAGAGAAACCGAGGGAGTAAAAAAGCGATGGCGCCCTACCTAATTTTTTTTGATGCCGATGTCCGAATTCCGCGCAACTTTATAAAAAAACTCAGTACCCTAGTGAACAAAGAAAAAGGTTATTTTTATACCACCGCTCTAGCCGCCAACCGGGAGTCTCAAGGACAGTTGGTAATGATTGAGTTTACAAACTTTGTCTTAGAGCTTTTTAACTCACTAGGGAAACCGTTTGTTCCTGGATTCAATATTATTATTGAGAAAGGACTCTTCCAGAAGCTTAAAGGCTTTGATCCCACCCTTAAGTTAGCCGAAGACCACGACTTAGTTCAAAGAGCGCACAAAGCTGGGGTGCTACTAAAAATTGCCAAACAACCGGTACTTTACCCCTCGTTTCGCCGCCCGGAAAAAATTGGCTACACCAAGCTGATTACCCAGTACACAATCTCCAGTATTTATACCCTACTGGGAGAACCAATCAGGAAAGAGCTTTTTGCCTATCCAATGGGCGGACATGTTTATAATGAAGAGATAACAAAAAACACCAACTTCTTAAGCCGGCTCAAAGAACTTAAAAAACAGATCCTCACAATTAGCAAAAAAATTGAGTTACCTTTTTAAGAACCCAGCCCTAAACAAAGAGACCTTCAATACTCTTTTAGCTCCTCTTTCTAACAACATTCTCTCTGCTTCTTTAATGGTGCTTCCGGTTGTAATTACATCGTCAACCAAAGCCACGGTTTTGTGCTTGATTTGCGCCGAAGTAATCACCCGATAGACTCCTTGCACATTGGTGACGCGCTCTTCACGGCTTTTTAACATTGACTGCTTTTGATTTTGGCGAACCTTAATCAAGGAGCTACCCAAACCAAGATGGTAAACGTTGGCCAAATAGCGGGCAATCACCTCCGCCTGATTATATCCCCGCACCCGATAATCGGCTTCGGTAATTGGTAGATAACAGAACATCTGGCAGTGGTTTTGCTGCAGAAAATTCCAAAATTCTAGTCTTTTTATAAGAGGTAGGTTTTCAAGCAGGGTCTCAATTATCGATCTAAAACCACGGTATTTGGCTTTTTTAAGCAAACGGCTCGCCAAGCCTCCATAACCGAAAAACGAGAAAGATTCGCTCGACAACTGTTTGGGCGAGGCGAGTTTTGAAAAACAATCATAGCAAAGAATAACTCCCGGACGAAAACAACCAACACAAAACGGAGGAAAAAAGAAATTTTTGAGAAAAATTTTAAGACTCACGCCTTAGCCTCTTGATTAAGTGTTTTTTGAATTACTTTTTCCAAAAGCTTGGGATTTTCTTCAAGATACTTTCCCGCAGCCTCCATTCCCTGCCCCAACATTACTCCTTCAAGTTTTAGAAAGGCCCCACTTTTTTCAATTACCCCCCGGTTAACCGCCGCCTCAAGTACCGAGCCAACCCGATCGATCCCCCGCCCAGTGATAACAATCTCCGCCTCCTTAAAGGGAGGGGCAACCTTATTTTTAATAACCTTAATGCGGGTTTTGGTGCCAATAACTTCCGTGCCTTTTTTCATGACTTGGATTCGGCGGATATCCATCCGCACCGAGGAATAAAATTTCATTGCCAACCCTCCTGGGGTAGTTTCCGGATTACCAAAAACAATTCCGATTTTTTGCCTCATCTGATTGGTAAACAGTGCAGTGGTTTTAGATTTTGAAAGTACTCCGGTAAGTTTACGTAGGGCCTGAGACATTAACCTTGCCTGCACTCCCATTGAGGAGTCACCCATCTCCCCCTCAATTTCGGACTTGGGAACCAGTGCCGCCACAGAGTCGACAATCACCAGATCAATTCCTCCACTTCGAATTAAGGTTTCGGCAATCTCCAAAGCCTGCTCTCCAGTATCGGGCTGAGAAATTAATAGATTATCTAGATCCACCCCAATAATCTTTGCCCACTCAGGATCGAGAGCATGCTCGGCATCAATAAACGCTGCCACTCCGCCCCGCTTTTGGGTTTCGGCAATAATTGATAAACAAACAGTAGTTTTTCCCGACGCCTCAGGACCAAAAATCTCAATCACTCGCCCTTTAGGGATTCCTCCAACTCCCAAAGCAATGTCGAGAGCAAAAATTCCCGTTGGCAAAACCTCAATCTTTTCTAATGGTTTTTCTCCCAACCTCATAATTGCTCCTTTACCATAAAGCTTTTTGATTTGCTCCATTGCTAGGTTAACCGCTTCTTGTTTGGGAGTACTCTTAATCATAGTCAAAGAATACGAAAATCGCTCCAAAATTACAAGTGCTTATAGGCCACAAAATGCTCAAAACACCCGATTCTAAATTGACATCGGAGTAAGCTTGTTATAAAGTGATTGGTAATGAAAAGGTTTGTTCTGACAGTTTTTTTATTGCTATTTGTTTTCTTTTCTACATTAAAATCGCCACAAGTATTGGCACAAACCAGCCAAAATGTTGTTTTAAGCTGTCTTGACGCAACCATACTTGACCCCCCAAAACAAACCTTAAACGGTGTTTTTTACAATCATCTTCTAAGTCTAAAAAATCGGGAGTTGGGAGTTTTTAGTCCTAATCAGCCAGTTTATATTGTCCGCTCAATTCCCAGGGTTTTTTGTGATCCCCGAATAAACGACCCCAACTGTATAAAGGTTGAGCCAGAGGAATTACAACGCTGCAATCAGGAGGTTATGGGAGCGGATATTTGTAATCGTGACTGTCCTTGGGCAAACGGGGCTTGTATTCAAAACAATGTCGGCCCAGGAAGTACTCGTTGCTGTATGGTTAACTATCAGAAAAACGGACCCTATTTTGAGTGCGCCAAAGACACAAATGGCCAGGTAGTTTGCCCAAGCTCAATTTTGGCTCAAGACGAACGGGCTGGGGGAATTCGTGTGGCCGAAGACGGCCATATTGAAACCGGACTAAAATCAAGCCTTATTCTTGCCTTAAATACTAAAGAAAGCCTTCTGGCAGACTCTGAGGGAAATATTTTCATTCCCGCCGCCCACAGTTATACCATTGTGGGAAACGACCACTCTTTTTATGGTTTGCAGGTGCTCTCAGACGAGGCAATGAACGAAAATGAGGCCTTTAATAATTCGCTTAAGCTGGCAGTTTTTGCGGAGATTGAAGAGATTGTCCCTTCAGCAACCAACTGTACTACCGTTTATTGGGATCCCTACGGGAAAATAATTGACTCCTTGCGCCTTGAACCAATCCAGAATGTTATTATTCTCTTAAAAAACCTCAACTCCTTCAATCAGGTGGTAAACAGCAACTTTCCCAATAATCCCACCTTCCGTAACCCTGATCAAACAAATGCTGCTGGGGATTTTAATTTTGCAGTTAATCCGGGAACTTATTATCTATTGCCCTCGCATCCAGATTTTAATTTTCCTAGCGATCCTCTTCTACTAGACAACGCCCGAAGTGTTTTGGCAAATGTCGACCCCAACCAAGAGTATATTGCCCGAGACAAGCTTTATAACAACTCCGAGGAAGGAATTGTTGAGGTTGCCAGAGAGTCCCAAAGGCGAGATATTATTCTTACTCCCAAGGATCAAAACTATGCCGGAACCACCCCGATCATTCTCTATGCGGAAAATTTAAGAGATGAGGATAATCAACTAATTAGAGGGCGAATTTCTCATCCAAAAAGCCTTGTTAAGATTTATCTTGGTAATACTCTTGTCGCACAAACCGAAACCGATTGGAAAGGATTTTTTGCAGTTAAGATATTGGGCGAAACCATTAATTCGGGAACAGCAGGAATTCAGATTATTGCCGAAAAAACTCCCCTTGTCCAGGCAAACAAACCCAAGGTTTCTCCTTTTGGTTTGTTTGCCAAAATATTTAAAAGCGTTTCTGCCCAAACCAACACCACAACCTCTAGGGCCTACTCCCTTTCTCTGGTTCCGGTGCGACTAAGTGGTTTTGTTTTTGATCCCACCCTTCAGGTTAA
>Ga0172370_10003523_pt1 | contig 21575 bp, 24 predicted proteins | sample LakKiv5m_FD_114538 | JGI IMG/M metagenome (GOLD analysis project Ga0172370, IMG submission 114538) | Freshwater microbial communities from Kabuno Bay, South-Kivu, Congo - kab_022012_11.5m | ecosystem: Environmental > Aquatic > Freshwater > Lake | place: Democratic Republic of the Congo...
AGATGAATGATGTTGCGGTCCGGGCAGCGCAAGTCTTCGACCTGATGCGGCCAGTAGCGTCGGGGGGACATGTCGCGGTTGTGTAAAATCGTCTCCCCCCACACGACGGGGTCGTGGACCACGACCTCTAAGAGCTGACGGTCGGGTGCAGACAGTTCCTCAACGAATCCCGTGCTCTGCTCAGGCATGCCGTCCCTCCTTCACCAGGCGCGCGGTGGCCAGCGCGCAATAATCGGGATGTAATTCGATGCCGAGGAAGCGGCGACCATGCGCGCGTGCGACAATCCCCGTCGTGCCGACGCCGGCGAAGGGATCGAGCACCGTCGCCGGCAGGATGTCTGCGCATCGACAGCGACAGGTGGGCTGCCAGCCGACGGTGACGCGCTGGGTGATCTCGGCGCCGTCCGGCATGCGCACGCGCTGGCGCTCGACCTTGCGCGCCCACGGCGCCCCACACGCCGCGCACACGCCGTGGGTCGAGGTACCGGCCAGCAGGCACGGTTCCACCAGCTTGGGCGGAAAGACGGCGAAGTGTGCGCCGCGGAAGGGTTTGGTCGGGATGCGCCAGACCGTGCGACGATTGCGGCCGGCCGCATTCATGTAGTCGCCCAGGCGGGAGGTGTTGGCCATGGCGTGCGATTGCGTGCCGCCATACGTGTTCGCCTCCGCATACGCGCTGTGCAGGCCGGCGCGGTATCGCCGCAGCGAGTCCGGCGCCAGCGGTTCCAGGATGGAGTCGGCATCGTAGAAATACCGGCGCTGCTTTGCCAGCAGGAAGACCAACTCGTGGCTGCGCGTGGGCCGGTCCTTCACGCTGTCCGGGAGGCAATTGGTTTTTTCCCAGACGATGTCGGTGCGCAGATACCAGCCATCCTGTCGGAGGGCGAAGGCCACGCGCCAGGGGATGCCCACCAGGTCCTTGTCCTTCAGGCCAGCACCCATCCGCGGCGGCCGCATCGCACGGCGGCCATCGGGCAGGCTGCCGGCGCCGACCTGGTTGCGTCGCGCGCACGGCCAGCGGCTGGCGTAGCAATCGCCCAGATTGAGCCAGAGCGTGCCGTCATCGCGCAGCACGCGTCGGACCGCGCGGAAGATGCTTACGAGCTCCGCCACATATGCCTCCGGCGTCGATTCCTGCCCCACCTGACCGGCGACCCCGTAATCGCGCAAGCCCCAATACGGCGGCGACGTGATGCAGCAGTGCATGCTCCCCGCCGGCAGCGTCGGCAGCAGCTCGCGGCAATCTCCACACAGCAGTTGATACTCAGGCATCCGACTTGACTTCTTTCTGTCCCTCGCGCATGAATTGCGCAGAAGGAGGACTTCAACGATGACTCTCGATCAGGCGCTCGACGCCTTTGCCGTACACCAGCGGACACAGGGGCAGGCCGAGAAGACCGTTGCCATCTATGCCCATGACCTGCGCCGGGTGTTCCACGGAACGGAAGTCCAGCTCCTGGACTCCCTCACCGCCACCTGGCTACATGACCGGCTGTCCGATCCGGCGATTATCCTGTTGCCGGATGGCACGCTGAAATCACCGACCACCCTCAACCGGGGCCGCGCGGCCGTGCGCGCCTTTTGCGCCTGGACACACGCAACCGGGCTGCTGGCCAACAATCCCGCCACCGACATCCATCTGCAGCGGGCGCCACGCACCGCGCCCGCCTTCCTGACCGACAACGAGGTGCGCCGCCTGCTCAAAGCCATGACCGGACGCACCGGACAACTCGCGAAACGCGACCGTGTGCTGGTAGAAACCTTCCTCGGTACCGGCATCCGCCTGCAGGAGCTCGTCTCCCTCGACCTGGATGACGTCGATCTCGACGCCAAGCACTTACGCATCCGCCGGGCGAAGGGCGGGCAGCCGCAGGTCAAATTCCTGAACACCCACCTGCGCGGGCTGCTTCGCACCTACCTGCAGTGGCGGAAGAAACAGGGCACCGAGTCGTGTCCAGCCCTCTTCATCAGCCAGCGCGGCACGCGCCTGTCACCCCGGCAGGTGGGATACCGCTTCGCCCACTGGCTGAAGGAAGCCGGCATCGAGAAAGCCATCTCGCCCCACGGCCTGCGCCACACCTTCGCCACCCGCCTCTACAGTCGCACCGGCGATCTGCTGGTCGTCCAGCGCGCGCTCGGTCACCGCAACATCGCCACCACGGAAATCTACACCCACCTGGTGGACGGCGCCTTGGAGGACGCGCTGGAGCTCCTCTAATCCGGCATAAAAAACACTTGTATGGCAAACAAATTTATTGACAGCACCCCAGTGGGACTGTTATCGTAGAGCTATCACACCCAGAGGAGCCCACCGATGACATTCGACCGTTCCGAGAAAGCCTATGCCGTCCGACTGACCGTCGGCAAAGAGATCACCTGGTATGGGGGCAACGAGGCGCTGATGGACTATGACACCGCATTTGCGCAGTATGGCGAGCTTGCCCAGGCCCATATCCCTAGCACCACCCGTGTCAACACCGAAGTCGCCATTATGCGCCGCACCCCGAAACGCTGGATGAAAAGCGAGTCGGGTGCCGTCGTCTACCGGAAGCGACGCTCCCGTCTGTCGCTCGCGGCACAGCACCCTGCCGCATGATCCCTCGGGCTGTGGGCATTGCCGAGAATAACGCTTCTCTGCAATGCCCCGCCCTCCGCGACGCCGAATCACGCGTCACCTCCCGCCGGATCCTCCGGTGTTCTCTGCACCTTTTGGGGCGTTGTGTCAGCCTCCGCCACCGCTTCCTCGGCCTGACGCGCCTTCGCGCGCTCCAGCAGGTTCATCGCCAGCGCCAGCGGACTCACCCGACTCTCCGGCACGCCATCGCCCTCGCGCGCCTTCTTCGTCAATTTCAGGGCCTCCAGGTGATTCCGCAGCATGCGATCCACCCGCTCCGCCGCGTCCCATTTTTCCTGGGCGATGGCGCGCATGAGCTGCAGGCTGTAGATGCCGACATATTCCAATTGCACGAAGTCCACGCTGCGGTTGAGCGCAAACTCCTCATAGAACGCCGCGATGATCTCGTTGAAGAGTTGCCGCTCCTCCTCACCGAAGATACGGAAAGCAAAGATGCCATGCTGTAACGGGCCGGAGATCGCTTTGGCCGGCGGCGGCGTGCCGAGTTTGCGATCCGCATTGCGCGACCATCGCTCGACATCTGTGTGTTCACGGCGGGTAGGACGTTTCGTCATCGTCACTCCATTTCTGCAACGGCTCGATACCAACACCGGACTTCGTGTTTAGCGATCTCAGGGGGAGGGCGGTTTTCGCCAACCCGCGTATTGTCCCCCTCATCCCCTATATAATCCTGACCCGCGTTATTTTTGCAGAACTCGCGCTTGCGCTCGTTCACGGTCAGCCTTGAGGATCTTGTGCACGTAGCGTTCCGAGATACACAGTCGTCGGGCAATATCCACGGCACGGAATCCCTGCGTGTATAAATCCAACACTTTCAAGCGGAGATTCGCGGTCAGGGCATCTGGGCGCGGAATGTAGATGGTCATGCCGCCGCAATACTGCTGTAGTTGCTTGAATAGCGCGCGCGGCATGAGTTTTTCCGCGTTATAGGTGCGTGACATGGTTCACATCCTTTCTTTCCGATGAGGGTGCGTATGCGTCAGCAGCGCGTCCCCGGCATGGCCGGCGCGGATCGTCATGGCCTCCGCGGTGATGTCGCCGATGACCCTGGCGCCTCCGAGGAAGCAGACCAGACCATAGTCCTGTCCGCAGGGGAAGGCGAAGCGGCCGCGGTTCTGATAGAGCATCGGCTCGGTCCACCCGAGGGCGAGCGCCTGCTCGCGAATCGCATTCACGCGGTCGACCGCGCTGGGGGCCACCGGGTGATAGAACCGCAACGCCGGATCATCTCCGGCAGGATAGTAATGCGGTGTCGGCAAATCGGAGGTGTCGAGATCGGCGTCGGTGAAGACATACGGTTCATCCGGCAGGGCGGCAATGCGCTGTTCCTCGGGCGTTCCTGTCATCGGCACGAGGAACTGGCCGTCCATGTCACGTGCACCGCGAAGATCAGTTTGCCCGGTCACGCCGGCCTCGGTCACGACATCCACCCAACCGCCGAGGAAATCCTCATCAGGCGCATGGTAGCCGGTGATGATCACCTCGGCGTTGCCTGTGCGAATCCGTTGGCCAATGCGAACCGGCATGTCGGGAAGCACGGCGGGAGACTCAAACCCCGCCAGGGAACCCTGGCCTGCCCAGCTCCGTTTGGGGGGCAAACTCATTTCGATGACGTCGGCACCTTGGCCAGGCGCACGATACGCGCGTGGATTGAAGGACCGCAGGGCGGCACGCAAGGTGTCTTCCCCGAAGAGCGTCGTCGCGTGGGCATGCAGGGCATTGAAGCGATCCGCCAGCAGACGGTAGGTCTCCTGATCGACCTGGCCGGCATCGACGGCCTGCTTCAATCGCTGCATCTGTCCGCGCAGGTAGGCGTAATACGGCGGGTTGAGTGTCCGGTAGAGCTGTCCATTGATGCGCACGTCCGGCTGATCAGCTAAAGGATCGGTTGAAGCCAGATCTACTTCATGCTGAGTTAAATCTGTGGCGATATACAGGGTCATTATTTTTCTCCTGGCTCCTGGCGTGGTGTGGTGGGTTATATGGTGGGTTACACCCATTTATCTATAACTTCTCTTTACGTGTACGCGTACAAGAGAAAGTTATATAAACAAGTAGTGAACCCACCGCTAAACCCACCACACCACGCCTGATCACTCGTATCGGATGGCAATCCCCTGCCGATACGTGGCGTTGCGACGTTGCAGCGCCGTAAAGCCTCGCGTGGTTAATTCTCGCCCAAAGGCGGTATTGGACATGGCCCGCTCGTGATTGTGCTCGCACCACGTGACGTAGCGCTCATACAACACTTTCGCCTGCACTTCCACGCCGGACACGGTATGGCAACACTCGACAAAGAACTGCGCGAGCTTGTCCATGTCGCTGCGATACTCTTCGACGGCTTCGCGGATACTCGCCGGCGGATCGAGCCGTTGGTCGCGCCCCAGCCATGCCTGACACCCCCGCACTGCCCAGGCGAGAATGCCGGGGAACTGCGGGCGCAACTGCTCACTGAAGTTATTGATGCGCTCCCCCTCGGGAATCTGGACGTTAAACGGAATGAGTTGCACGCGCCGCCAGAAGCCGAAATCATTCGCCGACACCGTGGGCTTGTGGTTGCCGTAAATCCAGAGTTTATGCGTCGGGCGGAACTGGAAATATTCGCCATAGAGGAAACGGGCGGTGATGGTGTCCCCGCCGGTGATATCCTTCACCCGCGATTCGGAGAAACGGTGGCCGGCGTCCAACTCACTGGTGACCGCCATGCGCGCGCCCTGCAGGCTGGCGAGATCGTTGGGAACAGTATTCGCTCCCGCCGCTTTGCGCATCAGCATTTCGGTAGGCGCCTTCTGCGTGTAATCGCCCAGCAGCGACATAATCGTCTCCACAAAGGTCGATTTGCCATTGGCACCAGTCTGCCCATACATGAAGAACAGGCATTGGCCGGAGACATCGCCGGTAAGCGTATAGCCTACCGCCCGTTGAATGTAGTCGATCATCTCCACGTCGCCGTCGAAGATGCGATAGAGGAACTGGCCCCACTGCGGAGCGATCGCGTCCGGGTCATAGGCCACCGGTACGAGTTTGCGAATCAGGTGCTCCCGGCGATGGGGCCGCAACTCCCCGGTGCGCAGATCTAGCGTGCCGTTCAGCATGTTGAGCAGCCAGGGATCGGTGTCGAATGACCGCGCCGGCATGGCGAGATAGGGCACGGCTTGCTGCAGCATATTCACGGTGGCGCTGGCGGATTCCGATTTCCGCTGCCAGTCGATCCAAGCGTCGCGCGCGGCCAGATCCGTCGCGGAAGCGGCTTCCTGTTTGAGGATACTGCGCGCCGTGTCATGCGCCAGCCGTCGCGATGCCTCATGGTCGTCACTCGTCCAACGGCGGCCATCCCAGGTGAGCCAGGCGTGGCTCGTTGTGCAGTAGAGCAGCTTGTCGCCGTGCTGCTGAATGAGGCGCTCGGCGTTGCCGAGATCGGTCATCGGCGGCGGCGCGTCATCCGCCACCGACGGTGTGGGCGGGTGTTTAATCTTCTTGACCTGCTGTTTTTTCTCCTCTTGCATCGCCCGCCGCAACTCACCCAGCGGGGTCTGGTCCTTGCCGAGCTTTTCTTGCAGCCGCTTGAGTAAGGGCGTCTGCTCCAGCGTGTGCTGTCCGGCGATTTGCGCCAGGATAGGCGAGACGATGTCACGCAGCAACGCCGGCGTCAACGCGCCGTCAGGAATACTGTCGATGGCATATTCCAGCGGGGTATGCGCGGTCGCGAGGACGGCCCGGAATTCCTCCGCCGTATGTCCGGCCACAAAATACCCGCAGACGTCTTGCTTCGACGCTTCGATCAGCAGGTGGGCTGCCGTCCGGTCTCCCGCGGGCGCCTGCTTCATCCGCTCCTGCAGTGCCACCCGACCTTCGCCCGCTTGCAGTCCGAAACGCGTCACTAGTTGATCGCGCGCCTCCTGCTGCGGTGGGTCCAGCGGCAACACCGCGATGCGGGCGCGCAGCTTCGCCAGGGTGAGTTGATGCGCCGTGCGGAGCGCCCCTTTCCACCCAGCCTCCGACACCTCGTTATCCTGGCAGAGGATGACTTCCGGGACGCGGGCGAGGCGGGGGATCAGATGCTCCCAATCCGCCTGGCGGATATTGACCGTCACCGGACTGATCGCCGCGAAGCCGTGGTGAATGAGCGTGATGCAATCCGTGATGCCCTCGGTGATAATCACGCTCTCCGGGCGCGTGGTCAACACATCCTCGTTGAAGAGCACCCCGTTGTTGATCGCCTCGGTGATATAGGGGCGCTCCTTGTCATCGTGCACCGGCAGCTTTTTGTACTTGGCGCGCTCATGCTCCACCTCCGGCGTCCACGGGGTGTGCCGCGCGATCATGTAGACGGTGCTGCCGCGGGAGAGATATGGAAACACGATGCGTCCCTCGAACACCGGAAAGGCCACTTCGTCATGTTGCGGATGCGGCCGGAATGCGCCGCTGGCATAGAGATCACGCAGGATAAAGCCTTGCGCGCGCAAGGCATCCACGATGCCGTCGTTTGCCGCCAAGCCGATGCGGAACGCCTCAATCACCGCGGGGCCGTAGGCATACTGCCGCTGGAGCCAGTCCATCGCCTCGGGTGCGGCCAGCAAACGCTCGTGATAAAGGGTTGTCAGCGCCGTCAGGCATTCCCAGGCACGCAAGGCCAGCGTCCGCTGTTCCTCCAAACGGACGATCTCGTCCGGTGATAGCCCGCATTGCGCCAGCGGCGCCAGCCCGGTTTTCGCGGCCAGCCAGTCGCGGGCGTCCCGATGGGAGTCCGGCATGCGCCCGCTGATCCCCCGCGTCACCGTGCCGGACTGCAGGAATTCCACCAGTTGCAACACATCGCCGCCCACGCCGCAGCCGTGGCAATACCACCCCTGCTTGTCGAGCCAAATGTGCAGCGATGCATGGGAGATCGAGGCGTGCCGCGGGCAGTCGGCCTGCCAGGTGCGCGCGCCTCGCTCGGTAATCCGTTCCCCCAGCAGTTCCTGGGCGACGCCGCCGATATCGACGGCGGTCAGGGTGTCATAATAGTGGCGAATATCCATCACGTCAGGCATGGATGACCTCCTTTTCGTTGTTGGGAGGGGGCAGACTACGCTGGGCACGCGGGGTGCCCCAAACGGCTAGCCAGGTACGCCGCTCCTCCACCGTCACAGTGTCGACCGCCCGCCGCATGCCGGCGCGATCTCCCAGCAGGATGGCGGTCTGCCGCGCGCGGGTGACGGCGGTGTAGAGCAAATTACGGTGCAGCATGTAGGCATGCTTGCTGTGCAGGATGGCGATCACGCAGGGGAACTCGCTCCCCTGCGATTTGTGGACAGTGATCGCATACGCCAGGTCCAGGTCCTTCTCGGCGTCGGACCCCAGCGGGATATTGACGCGGCGCCCATCGAACTCCACGGCTAACGCCCGCTGGTTGCCATGCGCATCGCTGATGACCGTTGGCCCCTCCACGATGCCAATCGCGCCGTTCATCAGCTCCAGCGCGTAGTTGTTCCGGGTCTGGATGACTTTGTCGCCCGGATAGAAGACCGGATGCCCCGGTGTCTCCACCGGCGGCACCTCGCACGCGTTGCGCAGGCGCTGTACCAGCCGTTGGATTTCCTGGTTGAGTCGCTGCGCGCCCAACGGTCCCTTGCGGTACGGCGTCACGATTTGCACCTCGCGGATGATGTCGAAGTCCAAGGCAGGCAACTTGTCCCGGAGTAAGTCACACAGGGCGGTCACCAGCGTGTCGGGGTCTTTCAGTGAGTCGATCATGTACCAGGGTCGCGCGATGCCCGCCACTCCCGGCGCGGTCGGCGCGAGCCGTCCATCCAGAATCGCGGCCGAGTTCTCTTTCAACAACCCCGCCTGGCGAATCACCTGATCCAATACGCACACGGGGAGATAGTCGTGCTGCAACAAATCTCGCACCAGATTGCCCGCGCCGACCGGAGCCAACTGCTGATGGTCCCCGACCAGCACCAAGCGCGTGCGGGAAAAGTCAATCGCATCGAAGAGACGCCAGGCCAACTCCACATCGACCATGGAACACTCATCCACGATCACGACGTCCTGCGCTAACGGGTTGTCGCGATGATGCGTCCAGGCGTGGCCGGTGCAGCCGAGGAGCCGGTGCAGCGTCGTGGCGCGCGCGCCGGAGACCTCTTCCAGCCGACGCGCCGCCTTGCCGGTGGGCGCGCTCAGCGCGACGGACAGGTTGAGCGACTCAAAAATACTGTGGAGACCGGCGAGCGTATAGGACTTTCCGCTGCCCGCCGCGCCGACAATCAGGCAGATACGCGACGCGAGCGCCATGTGGATCGCGTCCCGCTGTTTGGGGGTCGCATTGTCGCAATAGGCATCGATACACGCCGCCGCGCGCGCGGGACTCACCAGCCGAGCTTCCCGCTTGCCGCCGTAGCGGTGCAACCATGCTGCCAGGTCATGTTCCCGACGGTAGAGCCAGGCGAGCGCGATACGCGAGTTGTCTGACTCCACCTCTTCCGCCAGCTCACCGTCCGCGAGTAACGTGGCTAATCCCGCCGCGATGCGTTCAGACGCATCCAGGTCATCGAGTGCCAGCACGCGCGCCGTCTCCTGCACCAGTTGCTGGCGATCGGTCCAGCAATGACCGTCATCCAGTTGTTGATGCACCCGATCCCGCAGCGCGGCCCCGATGCGCCCAGGGTGATCCTTCGGCACGCCTAGTTTGAGGGCCACCTCATCAGTGCGCGCGAAGCCGAATCCCTCCACCTCGCGGCAAAGCAGATACGGATCCGCCGTGAGCAAGGCTTTTGCCTGATGCCCAAAGCGGTCGACGATTTTCGTGAGCTGGCAGTGGGTCAGGCCATACGAAGACAGCCAGCTGGCCAACGCGTTCATCTCCGATCGCGCTAACCACTCGCGCCGGAGCGTCTCCACCGTCTCCGGGGGGAGATTCACCGCCTGGCGAATGCGGTCGGGTTCCTCGCGGATCACGCGGTCGAAGTCAGCGCCGAAGGCAGCGGCGAGGGCGGTCGCGCGTGCTGGCCCGATGCCGCGGAAGCTCGGATTGTTCGCCAGATAGTTGGCCAGCCCGTCGACGTCCAACGCCAGATCGTAGGCCAGGCGCCGAACCTCCAGTTGCTCGCCATACACGCGGTGCGTCACCAGCACGCCGGTCATGGTCACGCGCTCCTGCGCCTGCACTAGAAACTTGCCGCGAAAGCGAAGCTGCCGACGGTCACCCGTGGTGAGAATCCCCGCGCTGAAGCTCGGACTACTATGATAGAGCCAGGTCACTTTGCCTTGAACGGTGATCTCAGGCGTGTCGTTGGTCATGGCATCTTCCTTTCTCGCGCGACAACTCGATGGCGCCGGCACACAGCAGCGCTTCCGTCAATGCGCGCGCGCAGGGACGATCATGGGCAAACAGCACCGGCACCCGGTACGTGGTCATGATCGTCATGGTGAGCCCCAACAGCGAGGCCGGATGCGCCCGCGACACATACTTGCCGCGCAGCAGGTCATCGAGCGCGGCCTCGACGACGATCCAGGCCAAGCGGTATTGCCCGAGGGCCTGGAGTTCACGCGCAAACCGCCCGCGTGCGTGGACGACCGTGCTGATGTAGTCGTCCAATGTTTTCCGTTCCACCGCAAGGGCTGTTTCGAAGCCCTCGACGCTGTAGTCACCGGCAGGGAGCGCTTTGCGGATCGTCGTCACGCGATCTGAAAACGCGAACGGATGCTTCTCCCTCGTGTCGATAATGATGGACGGCATCGCCCCTCCTTCTGCTGACGTGCCCTGCCGCTCCGGAACTGACCCAGGAGGGAGTCCGGCAGAGCATGATCGCTCGATCACAACGCCCGGCTTAAAAGGACGCGTGGAAGTCTTGCAGACTCTCCTCGGCCTCCGAGCGCAACTCGGGCGGAATCTCCACCTGCAGCCGCCGGTTGAGGTAGATGTTGGCATACACCTTGCCGTCGACCGTTTGATTGCGCACGTTGATGTCGAGCACCACATCGAGCAGCTGGGGCGTCAACTGGTGCAGATCGTTCATGCGCTCCGGGAAGGGCACCCCGACTAACTGCAAATCGTGCAGCAGCCAGTCGATATTCTTTTGCGTGGCGAGCGTGTTTTTGTGCCAGAGGCGGCGCCCGCGATATTTGCCGGCGATGATCACCAGTTCCCACACCAACTGGCGGGTTCCGGTCTCCTCATGCTCGTCCACGTGCGCCTTGTCGACGAAGACCTGGTAGTGCCCGTTCGGCACCGGGTCGGAGGCCTTGCGCTCGGCGGGTTGCGCGCCGGCCAGCAAGCTGTCCAGATCGGACAGGTCGGTGAGGTGTTGATTCATTTTTTGCTCCCTTCGCTGGACGTTGCCGTCTCAAACGCCTTCGTGAAGGCGTGAAAATCGAGGTCCAGAGTCTCGGGCAGCCGCCCGGTGCGATCCCCAGCCTCATAGTGCAGGGTGGGTTTGGTGCGAATGACGCGGCGCAGGCGCTGCTCGCCGCTGGCCTCGGTGACCGTCTCCATGTCGACGAAGAGGATGATGTCCACCAGGCCGAGGACCACTTTGCGGATCTTGTCCGGGAGGGTGGGCACCATGCGGGTGAGCGTCCCGGTGCGCGTCTCCACGGTGACCTCCTGGGCGTGGGAGATCAGATATAAGCCATACGGCAGCAGGCTCAACTTGGTGAGCACCCGGGAAAACTCATTCGAAATCATCCCGTAGGCCCGCCCATACGGCGCCTCGCTTTCGTGCTTGATGTCGAGTTGCCGGCAGACATGCTCGATGCACAGCCGGTAGGCATTGTCCACTGTGTCGAGAATGACGGTTTTGAACGGGTGCTTCCCGGCGGCGATTTCCGCGCAGGCGTCGCGCAGGTCTTCCCAGCTGTTGACCGGTGCCTGGAAGACTTCCAAGTGGTTGAGTCCGGCCTCGGTGGCCAGAAACAGCGCGTTGTCGGCTTGGGCGCAGAAACTCGACTTGCCAAATTTTGGCCGCCCATACGTGAGGACGGTCAAATCGGCCAAGTTGCGCTTGGGCGGGGTTTTCTGGGTTGGTAACATACGATCTCTCCTCTCTTGCGTAGGTCAGAATACGGGCGCGTTGTCTTCGAGCGACGCGTCCTGGAGTTCTTCATGCGGCGGTCGGCGCTCGTATAGGTTGGCGATGAGATGCTCGGCGCCACCGGCGCGGCACAGCGGGTAATAAACACACGGCCGGCCGTAGGAAAAGCAGTGCGCGGTGTTGCGGTAGAAGGTGTCGCGCTTCAACGCGTCCAGATATTGCCGGGTCAGCTCCCAGAGCTCGGCGTCCAATTCGGCGTATTGATCCGGCGTGAACAGGATTACTTCCCGATGAAACAGCGCGGGGTCGTCATACTTCGCGCGCAGGCGCTGCTGGAACGCCGCATCGGACTCCGGCTCCTTGCGCGTGGCGCTGGTCTTGCCGGACTTGTTCTTCGCGAGCAACTCGGCCTTGCGGAGCAGGAACTCCTCTTCCGTCTCCCCCTTGCCTTGCTTGAGTTGCGCTTTACCGATAATGTTGTAGATCACGCCGGCGAGCGGGAGGCCGTGCATAATGGACAGCACACGGCTATACAGGCAGATCTGCAGGTCCATCCACAGCCGCTCCAGGTAGTCGCCATCCAGATGCGACGTGGTCTTGTGTTCGAGAAGAAAGTATTGCCCGTGCTCCTCGACCAGGCCATCAACCTTCCCCGCCAGTTGCACCCGTGGAGATCGGCGCCCCGTCGCGGGATTGCGGACCGGCATGGTGAAAGGCGCTTCCAACGCGACCACGCGAAAGGATTCGTCGGCATACCGGGCGGCATACCCGTGCATCATGGCGCGCACGAGATGCCACGCCTGCCGCTGGCCATCGTCGCAGCCGTGCGCCGGACAGACGTCGTCCACCAGTTGGAGTACGCTGGCAAGATCACGGGTCAAATGCCATTGCTGCAGCGCCCGATGCGCCAGCGAGCCGAGGTGGAGGGCCGGCGGCTGTCCCAGCGGCACGAGTTCCCGCACGTAGCGCCACTGGCACGCGCGTCGGCAATTCCGAAAGGTGGACAATTGGGTGTAGGTCACGGTGATGGGAGTGCTCATGGTAGGTACCTCGTGGCGGCGACGCGACGCCGCGGAACAGCAAAACGGGTGGGGCGGCGTGACTGAATGCCGGCGTCGCGCAGGATATCCCGCAGGAGTTTCAGTTTCCGGGAGACGTTGGAGGCGCTCATGTGGAGCGCGCGCATAATGTCAACCTGCTCATACTCCTGCAACTGCAGGGTGTAGAGACGCTGCAGATCGGCAGGCAAGCGGGAGATGATGGTCGCGCAATCCGCGCGCAGATCGACCGCGGCGGCACTGTCCGGCAGTCGTTCGTTGGCGTGTCGGATTCCGAGCGTGCAGCCATCCAGACTGGCGGCGGGCTCCGGTAAGGTGGCGTCCGAACGGAATTCCAGCATGGCGCGCTCGGCCTGCCGATTGCGCAGCAGTACGCGCGCGCGATTCAGCAGCACGTGCGCATAAAACGTCCGGGCGTCGGCGAGATGGGGCCGGTAGCGCGCGCGCGCCTGCAACACTACCAGTCGGAGTTCACCGCGGAGATCCCCCGCCATGTCCGGCGGAAAGAGTCCGGTCAGCGACAGTTGGGTGACCTGATACTCGATTCGCGCGGCAATATACGCGTCGAGTTCGGGGTCATCGAAGAGCATCGGCCTTGTCCTCCTCTCCACGGGGCATGCCCCCGCGAATGACAAGGCCTATTCTATTGGTCACTAAATGGCGGCCAATACAAGATCGATATAAACGCAATATATTTTCGATATAAAGCGCTGCCGCGAATCGCGAGGAAGCGTCGGGGGGGGCGGGGCCTGACTTGTCGTGCTGTGGGAGGGGCCGGAAACGAAACGAACCGTCGCGTGTCAGATTACGCAAGTGACGGTTGAATTACTCTTTTGGAGCTTGTACATGCGGTGCTGCTTACGCATGGCGAGGCGTATCGGTAACACGGGGGAAACCATGCAAGTTATCACCACGGATGGCAAAAGCCATCACGCCACGCTGAGCGAACGGCATGTCAAGGCGAGTCGTCGAAAAATGATGGTTGTGCTCACCGAGACCCAGCATGAGATTGACGAATTCGGGTGGAAGTTCTGCTTTCTCGCCAGCGCCTCTGAACAGGAGCGGCAAGCCCTGCGCGACGCCGGGTATCGCTGTTGAACCCACTTGCTGCGGGGATATCGCCGGAGTTACACGATCTCCACCATCGCCAGGCGGCGATTGATGCGATACCCGTGTCCGCTGGCGTCTGCCTCGATGAGGGCGGCACGATCCTCCGGCAGGAGACCGCCGGCGGCAACCAGCTTGTCTCGGATGCTTTTTACCCGCCCGTTGATCGCCTGCTTGAAATGTTCGGGCTGCGGTCGATCACGATATGCCTCTTCTGCCAGCCGCAGTTGCGACCGCCAGGCTTCGGCGGATTGTAATGAACATCGAGCCAGCGCCAACATGACCTGAAACTCAACATGGGTAAGGTTCGCGCGTCGATCATTCACGTCGATGGCGCAGGCATCCATCAGCACACGAAGCCGGTAGTGCGGTCGTGGGACGCTTGCTGACACTGCCGTTGCTGGCGCATCAGTGAATACGCCCAGGTCATCGAGTGCGAGATCGAACCGCCCCTGCGCATCGCAGGTGAGATAGGAATCCAGCGGATAGTTCCGCAACGGCAACGGCGCGGGCAATGGCACCGGCGGGATCGGGTCCGAGAACCGCAGGACGATGGCGTCATGTTCTCGTTCCGGCGCCGTGAGGTAGTGGAACACGCGCCGGTCGTGCGTCCACCAGACGCCGCGGGCGAGGTAACACAGCACTGACCCGGTGCCCTGCGGATGGCGCACCCGCCCTAACTGCCAGAGACGCCCGGGGATGCACTCACGCGCCATACCATACGCCGCCAGCAGGCGACGCAGGCGATCCGTCAGCATGCGCCAGTTGGGTTGCCAGATCATGGCGCGTTCACGGCGGAGCGTGACCTGGCTCACCGGTTCGTCCTCATCATCGCACAGCGCGGTATAGGACGCCCGCTCCTCCGTGACCGATTGCTCAAGCTCGACGGTACAGGCGCGCCAGCATTGATCGCAGACGGCGCACGATGACAGGTGCGGGGTGAAGAGAGCAGCCCCTTCGAGCCGCTCCCGCACCTCCGCCGGCCACGCCCGCCACCGGTCGATTCGCACCACGCCGTCTTCCGAGCTATCCAGGTACTGCAGGATGCTCGGCCACAGCGCGGGCATGGTGTCCATGGTCTACCCCCCAATGCTCCAGCAGTCGTTTCACCTTGCGTTCGTTGGGCGTGTCGTCCAGATCACAGCGATCCGGCACGTGCAGGTTGGCAGTCACGCTGCCCTGGCGCCCCGTCCCCGGAAACTTCACCTGAATACTGGTCGCCACCGGCTGCATATTCCGCAGCATGATATCCTGGTGATTGAGCACGCGCGCCTGAAACACCGGCATGGCGGGGATCTCGCCACCACGTTTCGGCCCACCGGCTTTCAAGGCAATGAGTCCATTGTAGCCGTCGAGGGCGTAGCACAACTCCTTGACGCGCACCTTTTCCACTTCGGGAAACAGTTCGCGCGCCGCGGAGAGCAACGACTCGTCGGTGGCGGAGAGCAGCGGATCTAACGTATACACATGCGCCGAGGGCACACAATCCATCCCGCACAACACCACCTGACGAAATAACTCCGCCAGCTCGCTAATTAACGTGTTGTTCGGTTCATCGAGGCGAATGCCCAAACGGCCGGAGACGTGGTTGAAGCGCCAGATGATATCGAAGGGCTTGCGCGCGGTGCGCCGGTGCAAGGCGCCATCCGGCCCATACTCCTGCGTCTGCTCGGCATAATCCATCGGGTAGGCGCAATAGTACGTATGCTCACCGTTCCGATAACAGCTGACAGTGCAAAAATCACCGCGTAATTGCTTGGCGAAATGGGTTTTCACGGCCTGCGCCACCCGCTCACACGTCTCGGTATCGATTGCCGGCGGCGCAGGACAGGGTTGCAGTTCACGGTGGCGCCACCCCGTTTTCATCTTGATCACCTTGAACCGTTCAATGGTGCGTTCAAACAACGATGGGTGATGGACCATGACCCAGAAAGTCCGATCCTGCACCGTCTTATACTGCTCGGTCAACGGTTGCAGATCGAGAGACGGAGCGCCATCACACGTCAACCCCATCTCCACGAGCGCGCGAAACCCCTCGCGCGTCGCCAGCAGAAACACATCCTGAAAATCGCTTTCCAACAGCGCCCGCGTTGCCGTGGGCAGGGCGCGAATCATCGTGTCCATAGCCGTCGTGAAATCTTCGCCGGTCGCTACCAAGGCGCTCGGTATACGCTCCAGGGCTATGGTTCGGGTGGTGAAGTAGGCGTTCAACAGTTCCGGCGCGGTCGTCACCAATAACTCGTCCAACGCAAATACTCTACTCATCTTCGTCACGCTCCCTATCGTATGGTGTGTTAAGATTGGGCAGGGCGACTCCGCAGGGCCGCCGTGCCGGGGATTCGCTCGAGCTGTTATACTACAGTGTCATCGACGCAACAGGCGCCAACCTCATCAATCCCATCCCTTCCAGGCGGATCTGCATCGCTTGATTGGACACATGAAACCGTTGCGCCAATTCGCGGGCCAGCGGATGCGCCGGAAGATAATCCTCGCCCAGCGCCCAGCGTTTGTGCATCATCTCGCGCGGTGACAGCAGCACCGGAGCTGTCGCGCCCGTGAACCGCAGCCACTCGGCGCGGAGCAGCTCACTCGGCATCAGCACATAGGCGGCGAACTGATTCGCTTGCCACTCGCGCGGTTGATAGCGCTGTGAAGCCCGACACAGGATGCGTCCTCCGCCATCCTGCTCAAAGAGGGATCCCTGCGCGGCGGAGGTGACATCCTGGCGATGCAACTCCCAATGCCCCAGTTCATGCGCGATAGTAAAACGATAACGACCATGTTTGTCCGGGTGCAGGTCGGGGTCCAACGATTCATCCACGTAAATGATGCGCTCGGTCACATTCAGCGCTCCCAGAATGTCATCGGAGGCGAAGCGATCACGCATGATGACGAATTCGAAATCCAGGCGCGCCTGCGTCGCGATGATGTCCTCCATCGGCAAGGCCGGCACGAGGGGCTGTTGCGATTGCCGTCGGTAGGCCCCCAGCACGCGCATGGCGGCGGCTTCGATCTGCTGTGCAGTCAAAAACTTCGGTCGTTTCATGGGCGGTCCTCATCATCGGCGTGCCGACGCTCCATGGCTTCCCGCACCTCATCGGCGCTCCAGCCACGCGATTGCGCGGTGCGGAGGAAATCCGCCCAGGCGGGTTTCTCCACAATGATCTCCGTCACCCCGGGTTCGACTTTCGCGGCCAGCGCGAATAATTCGTCGGTATCCGCCCCCAGCAAAGCGGCCATCTTCTCGATATTCTCATTGCTGGGGAGCACGCCCGTGCCGTGTTCCAACCGGCTGATGAAGGTCGGACTCAACCCGACCGCCTGCGCGAATCCGCGCAGGTTGAAACGCGGGTCGGTCTGCTTGCGCTGTTCGCGCAGTTCCCTGATCCGACGGCCAAAGGCCACCACATTGGTCGGTGTCATCTCGTCATCCTCTCTCGCGCGTCGATGTGTGCTGCGTCTGTTGCCTTGATGTCGGCGATGTCGCGTCAGACAGAGAAAATGTTACCATTGAGTAAAGAGTAAACAATTTAGGCGCTCGTGTCAACCCCTCCCCATTGACCCTCTGCAAAAAAACAGCGGGTCAGGATTATATAGGGGATGTCGGGGAGATGTATGCGCCGCCCCGTCTCCCAACACCAAGTCTATTATAGCAAAGCCGGGGGGCTGCGTGCAACACTTTTGTTTGCAAGTCGAGAAAAAATAATGCGCAAATTATCCACAACATGGCGGAGGAACGGATGACAGCGATAACGGCACCGCTCGTGCTGCTGGAAATCGAAGGAAAACGCCTCTCGCGCGATCTGACGGATCGGCTGGTGTCGTTCGTCTACGAGGACCACGAGACGGCACTCGACCTGTTGGAGATCACGCTGGCCGATCCGTACCTGCAGATCATCGATGATCCGCTCTTCCAGGAGGGTCATGAGATTCGTGCGCGCTTCGGGTATACCGAGCAGCTGTCGCCAATAAAGGTGGGGGTAATCAAGGAGATCACGTATGACTTCCCGGAGACCGGGGTGCCGACGATCACGCTGAAAGCGTATGACAAGGGGTGCCAGCTCGCGGCCGAACAGGTGCAGCGGGTGTGGACCCGGGCCGGGGGGATACGGGTCAGCGACATCGCGACCACCCTGGCGCAGGAGCATGGATTGACACCGGTGGTGACGCCGACCGTGGACCGTGTCCCCCGGCTCCACCAGAGTAAACAGTCGGATGCCCAGTGGCTCGCACAGCTGGCGAAGACCGCGCGCGCGGTGGAAGGGAAGGGCACCACCGGCTACGTGTTTTATATCGAGGGAGACGAATTGCACTTCCACCCGCGCGGACTGGAGCAGCCGCCGGTGATGGCGCTGGAGTATTTCACGGATCGCGACGGGGTGCTGCGCTCCTTCCGGCCATCCACGCGCACCCAGGGCGAGGCGACCCGCGGGCAATCGACGATGGCCGTTGGAGTCAACCCGGCCACGAAGTCAGCGACGACGGTCACCGCCGACAATGCCTCCACGCCGGAACGCCCGGTGCTGGGCCGCACGACCGTGGAAGGCGCGAAAGCGACGGGCAGCGGCCGCGTCGTCATTGACGCGAACACCGGGCAACGGGTGTCGGGAGGCCGTCCATGAGCACGACACCGGGTCAGCGCGCCGGTCACCTCACCCCGACGGCGGGGGGCGCGGCGCAACGGCCCGCCGCTGAAGGCGCATTCGTGCCGGGAGAGTTGGGGCAGGTCACGGCGGAAGCGGTCACGGTCGGCCTGCCCACGCTGCGGGCGAAGACGAATGTGGAGCTGCGCGGGGTCGGACGGCAGTTCAGCGGACGGTATCACGTGGAAGCCGTGCGGCACCGCATCGATGGGAGCGGCTATAGCTGCGAGCTGACGCTCCGTCGCAACGCGCTGGGGAGGAGCGCCGGCCAGACGGCACCTGATACGCTGGGCAAGCAAAACGTGCAGCAAGCACGAGCGGCCGCCTCGCGACCGGCCTCCTCCCCCGCGCGGTCGGCAACGCCGCGCCGGCAGATCGTCATCGATGCCAACACCGGCCAGCGCCGGTAAACAAAGGAGAGGGTTGAGTATGAATATTGCCACCACGCCACGCAACCTGTATCAGAACTGGCAGTTCGCCATCGAGATCAACGGGTTCGACGTGGCCCTGTTCCAAAAATGCTCGCTCCCGAAGACGGAGTTCGAGGAAGTGACCTTCGCCCCCGCCGGCTCGCTCTTCGACCAGAAGGTGGCCGGGCGGATGAAGTTCGACGACATCGCGCTGGAGAAGGGCATCCTGGCGGATGGCTCGGACGACGCCGCGCGCGCCTGGTTGCAGCAGGTGGGTCAAGCCACTCTCGGCGTGGGCGGCACGCCGGCGATGTACCTGCGCGATCTCGACATCGTGCAATACGACCGCACCGGCGTAGAGACCCGCCGCTGGCGCCTCCACGGCGCGTGGATCAAGGCGCTGGAATACGATGATCTCGAGGGCGGCAACACCAGCCACACCATCGAGAAGCTGACGCTGAGTTATCAATACTGGAGTTGATCGGGAGAGGAGACATCACGATGTATCCATTTACCTTACCGAGCGGCCTCGACTGCGAACTGCGCGAACTGACCGGGGTGGAAGAGGAACTGCTCACCAATCCACGGCTGATGCGCTCTGGCGACGGCCTCAACCAGGTGCTGCGCAACTGCCTGGTGCGCCTGGGGGAGAAGACGGAGGTGGCGCTGACGGATGTGCTCGATCTGCTGGCGGGCGACCGGCTCTTCATGCTGGTGAAGCTGCGCCAGGTCTCGCTGGGCGATGAGGTGATGCTGACGCTGACCTGCCCGAACCCGACGTGCCGGGCCACCAGCCAGGTCCCCATCACCTTGGAAGATTTGCCGGTCACCGCCTATTCGTCCGAGCGCGAGTTCCGCTGTATACTGCCCGCTTCCGGGCAGACGGTGACCTTCGTCCACCTGGACGGGCATCGCGAAAAGCGGCTGGCGGCGCTGCCGGAGGCGACCATCACCCAGGCGATGCTCATCCGCATCGTTGCGGTCGACGGGCAGGCGCCGACCAAGCAGACGCTCAATACCATGTCGCTGAAAGACCGGCAGGCGTTGCGCCAGGCCATGTTGGCGGCCGATGGCGGCATCGACACCACCGTTGACGCGGTCTGCGAGCAGTGCGGCACGCCGATCCGCACCCGCATCGAGGCCGAGCCAAATTTTCTGTTTCCGGGCGGACGCTGATGCAGGACGCCTTTTTTCTCGCGTATGGCGGCCTGCACTGGGGCTTTGCGGAGATTCGGCGACTGACCCTGCGCCAGCGTGCGGTGTTCGTGGAGGCGTTGGAAGGGCAACTGGCCTATGAGCGAGCCCAGCTCGCGCGGAGGTAAGAGTCGATGAGCACCATACAGCATCGCGATATCGCCGGGGAGGATCTGCACCCGCCCGGTCCGCATGCCGACCAACATGGAGCGGAAGGCGACGACGCCGTCACCCCGGAGGCCATCGGCGCCGCGGCCGCGGCGCATGCGCATGATGAAGCATATGCCGCGTTGGGCCATGATCATGACTCGGCATATGCCGCGCTGGGGCACGATCACGCCGATTTCGCGAAGACGGATGGCACGCGTCCGTTCACCGCGCCGGTGGAAGGAAAGCAATTCTCGAACGCGCTGCACGATAACGTCAACACCCCGGCCATCGACTGGGCAAACGGCGTGTGGCAGCGGCTCACGCTGAATGCAGACAAAACACTTACCTTCGCGAATGCCGCCACCGGGCGCAAGCTCATCCTGGTGATTGTACAGGACGTTACCGGCAGCCGGACGATCAGTTGGCCCGTCGGGACGAAGTGGGAGGACGGCACCGCGCCAACGCTGTCGACCGCCGGGAACGCGGTGGATATTGTCGCGTTCATTTCGGATGGATCGAGTTACTACGGACAGGTGTATGGCCAGCACTTCAGCTAAGTGGCGCTGCTGACCGGAATGGATTCGCTGGGCATTGTTGAGCGGCAACCCGGGGAGATGAGATAGCCGATGGCGGATACCCGGACATCAGTGAAAGACGGACTCTGGTCTGACGCTTCCGTGTGGGGCGGTAGTGGTCCGGTGGATGGGGATACCGCCATCGTTGCGCATCAGGTCGAGTTCGACGTTGATATGACGGCATATGCCGCCGGCGTGCGGATGACCATCAACGCGGGTGCGCAGCTGTTCTGCACCACCACGCCGGGCGCCTATGCGCTGAAACTCGGCGTCGGCAATGCCGCCATCAACGGCACGCTGCGGGCCGGTACCAGTGCGCTGAGTCCGTTGCCGGCGAATGTGCTCTTTGACGTATTGCTGAATGGGCGTCAATTGACGGTGAACTCCACCACCGGGCGGGTGTTGATGTATTGCACGCGTCCAACCGTGATCAGTGCCGCGTTGACCGCTACCGCATCCACCGGTTCTCCGGTGCTGCAAGTGGATACCGATTGCACGAGTTGGCTGGCGTATTCGCGACTCACCGCGACGATCGTCGGAGCGTTACGCACCACGTCTTCGCTATCCGCTGCCGGCGTGACCATACTGACGGCGACGCCGACCACCATTACCTTGACCGCGAACAGTCCCGCGGCGTTTAACATCGATAGCAAGATTATCATCCGCTACCGCAATATCCGTATGCTGCAGGCGCTGAACGGCACTTCCATCAGCGGGGGGCTGCAACTATATCTGGATTGTGAATTCACCAATACCGCGGCGGGCACCTCTTCCTACTACGTCGCTGGG
>Ga0172370_10003524_pt1 | contig 21574 bp, 10 predicted proteins | sample LakKiv5m_FD_114538 | JGI IMG/M metagenome (GOLD analysis project Ga0172370, IMG submission 114538) | Freshwater microbial communities from Kabuno Bay, South-Kivu, Congo - kab_022012_11.5m | ecosystem: Environmental > Aquatic > Freshwater > Lake | place: Democratic Republic of the Congo...
CCTTTCCGACGACGTAGATGACCGGCATCGGTGGGCCGTACTGCACCGGCTGCCCGAGCGTGCCGTCGAGAACATCGGACCAGCTGTGGTCGTCCTTCGAGTTCAGGCCCGAGTAGAGCACGGGGAACGAGGCGGCGATGCCGTCGATCTCCGGCGCGTTGTTCGGCAGATCCCAGGCGTTGACGGCGTAGGCGACGATAGTGCCCGCCTCGATGAGCGGCTTGAGGTCCTCCGAGGCTGCGGCGAGCGACTGGAACGCGACCGGGCAGGAGTGGGCCGCCGCGATGAAGACGCCGACCTTGCCCGCGAAGGCGGCGCTGACGTCGTGGTAGGCGCCGAATGCGTCCATGTAGCCGAGTGTCTTCGGAAATTCGTCGCCGGGCTGGAGGTTCCCGATCTCGGTCACCTGGAAGTCGGCCGTCGGGCGCGCCGGATCGTTCGTGATGAGCTGCACCGCGTGGATCTGGTTTCCGGCGGTCATCTTCTTGCCCTTGAACGAGAGGACGGCCCCCTTGCCGGGCGCGTACTTCCACGGGCCGATGTATTCCTGCCACTTGAACATGCCGTCCTTCGCGTCGATGTACATGGCCTTGTCGATCTGCAGCGTCGCCGAACCGGCGTTGTAGACCGGGATCGTGATCTCGACGTTGCCGCCGACCTGCGTCATGTGCGAGTAGCCGCGGTCCCGCATGAGCAGCACGGGCACCACCGCCATCTTCGCCGGGTCGAAGTGCAGCCGGCGCACGGCCTGAAACTCGGCCGTGAGCAGATCCTCACCGAAAGTGCGGACTTCGAACGCGTAGCCCTTGCTGTCGATGCCGCTCCGGATGGATAGCGGGCCCGGCTTGCCCGCGGCGGGCAGCGCGATGGCCAGGACGTGGTGGCCGGCCCCAGTCAGCAGCGCGCCTCCCTGGAACGTCGAATTGAAGAAGAGATTCGGACCGTTGACGGAGCCGATGAGGCTCGGTGCCTTCACGTCTGCCGTAGCCACGAGGTGCACCCCGCCCGAGAGCGCGCCGACAGCGACCCGCTGGGCGCCGCTTTCGATCGTCAGGTACGCCGAGACCCCGGCCAGCGGCAGCGTCGCGACGACCTCCGGCGCGGTCGCGAGCGGCCCCGTCACATCGAGCACGACCAGGCCCGCCTTGCCGTCGGCCACGATCAGGTGGTCCGGGTCCAGGAACTTCACGTCCCAGGCGTCCACGAGCGGCGGCGACGCGAGGGGCAGCGCCTCGTAGGGCGGCGCCGGGGAGAGCGCGACGAGCCCCTGCATGTGCGCGGCCACGTAGATGCGGTCCGACGCGATGGCCATGCCTTCGGTGACCTTGGCGCCCGGCAGCGTGACCTTGAGCGGCGTCACGGAGGAGCCCGGTGCAGGCGGCGCGTTCGTATCGGTGGGCGGATTTTCAAGGATCTGCAAGTATTCAGCGCGGCTCGAGCAGTAGAGCGTCGCACCCAAGCGCTCGATACGATTGCAGAACTGCCCCTCCCAGACGTGCCAGCCGTGGTACTCCGGCGCGGGCTCGGGCGGGTTCGCCGGGTAGTCGAAGCTCACGTATCCGTCTTGCGACCCGGCGATCCACAGCCGCTCGTCCCACACGTGGGCCGCCATGAAGTGCATGCCGCCCCAGAGCGTGGCGGGCGTGGAGGTCGTCGCCAGCTCGGTGAACGGTAAGGCGCCGCTGTCCGGCTTCGCGTTCGGGTCCAGGCACGCGGTCGTGGGGCTCGGCGCAGCGCCAGTGCCGAGCACGGCGAACGTGATCTCCACCGGCAGCGCGACGGTCTCGGCCCCGGTGATCGTCAACTCCAGCTTGGCGCCGTTGGCGCAGGGGATGCCAATCGCCTTTGGCATGAATGACTTCTGCGTCGCCTTGAACATGGCGAACGGGATCCACGTCCCGACCGGCGCGGTCGTCCACACGGTCATCGGCAGCGTCGCCGCCGGGCCATCGTAGGCCACGAAGGCCCCGGGAATGTTGATGAGCTCGCCCTTGGCCATGTCCTCTGGAGTGACCAGGCGCAGGTAGATCCAGCCCGGCGCGAGCGACGTGGGGCTCGGGAACGTGAACTTCAGGTTTCCCGTGGGTTCGGGCGCGGTCTCGGCATCGGACGCGGCGGCGTCCACCGAGTCGTCGCCCGTCGTGCCGGCCTCGTCCCCTGCCGAGGTCAGATCCATGGGCGCGGCGACATCCGACACGTCCTCCGCGACGGTCTCGGTCACGTCGGACGAGACATCGTCCGGGGGCGGGTCCGGATCCGCCGCGGCGAGGTCCGGGGGCTCAGTTATATCTAATATTTCAATTTCTACTATCGCATCTTCCGATGAAATCGCCTCGATGGGCGCCGGCACGTCGGCCGGCACGTCGGCTGGTTCGGGCACGTCCGGCACGTCGGTCAGGTCCGGCGCAGCGATCAGGTCAGGCGCGTCCAGACCGCCGGTGACCTCCGCCACGTCGGCCACCGCGTCCGTCGGCTCCAGGTTCGGCTCGACGTCGACGGGCGCGGCGGCATCCTCGGGCTGCGCGGCCGCGTCGTGCCCGTCGAGCGTGTCCGGGACGTCCGGCACGATCTCGGGCGCCGCCTGCGCGTCTGCGCCGCCGAGCAGATCGGGCGCGCCGGATCCGACATCGCCGCCCTGCGCGACGCCATGCCCGCCGGCGGGCTCCTCCGCGCAGCCGAGCCACAGGCACGCTCCCATCAGCACGCACCCGAGCCCCGTCAACTTGTTCGAGCGTCTCCTCACGCCGCAAGTGTCACCCGTCCTGCCCCGGCAATCAAGCGGGGCCCGCCCGTTTCCGGAAGCGGTCGCGCCCTGCGGTGCCCGGCCGTGCGGCGGACGCCGATCGAAATCGAATTCGCGCGCCGCGCGTTGTACGATAGGGTGCCTGCTCGCGGCGCCCGGAGGTGAACCATGTACGCCCGCGCAACGACGACGACCCGCCTGGTCCTCGGTGTGGCCCTCGCGCTCGGGCTCTCGGCCTGCGGACCGCTGTACGACGACGTCTACGAGGACGCGCCCTACCAGCAGCAGACCGAGCCCGCCTACGAACCCGAAGGCACGCCCGAGGCGTCGATGCAGGACTTCCACCAGTCCCTCGACGCGCACGGCCGCTGGGTCGACACGCCCGAGTACGGCACGGTCTGGATCCCGCACGCCGCGCAGCAGGCCGGCTGGCGACCTTACGCGTACGGCCACTGGGCCTACACCGACTACGGCTGGACATGGGTCAGCGACGAGGCCTGGGGCTGGGCGCCCTACCACTACGGGCGCTGGACCTGGTACGCGAGCCACGGCTGGGTCTGGGTGCCCGGCACGACCTGGGCGCCCGCGTGGGTCGTGTGGCGCTGGGGCGGCGGCTATGCCGGCTGGGCCCCAATGCCTCCGGGCTGGGTGGTCGGCGCGTACTGGTACGGCGGCTACTACGGTTCGCCCACGTACTGGAGCTTCTGCCACACGTCGTACCTGACCTCGGCCTCGGTCCACACGGTCATCGTGACGGGCTCGGCGGCGCAGTCCCACATGCAGTCGACGCAGGTGGTGGACAACGTGCGCCGCTCGGGTGGGCCCAACGGCGGCTACTACAACGCGGGGCCCGTCAAGACAGACGTCGAGCGCGCGACCGGGCGCCGGATCGACACCGCCCACGTCGGCAGCCTGCCGCGTGCCACGCCCCCCGGTCGAGCCTGGGCGGCCACCTCGCGGCCCGCGTCGCAGCCGGACGCCTCGTGGCGCTCCGGCTCGCACACGCCCGCGCAGCGCGCCACACCGGCGCGCCCGTCGGCCTCGGGTGGTGGCACCTGGGGCGGTCGTGGCTGGGGCTCGCCTCAGCGCCAGGCTCCGGCCTACCGTGCGTCGCCGACCGAGACGTATCGCCAGTCGCCGGCGCCGACGCAGCGCTCCTACACGCCGACGCCCACCGCGCCGCGTTCGTATGCGCCGTCGTCGACACCGAGCTACCGCCCCTCGTCGGCACCGAGCTACCGCCCCTCGTCGGCACCGAGCTACCGGCCGTCGTCGACACCGAGCTACCGCCCGTCGTCGACACCGAGCTACCGCCCGTCGTCGACACCGAGCTACCGCCCGTCGTCGACACCGAGCTACCGCCCCTCGTCGACGCCCAGCTACCGGCCTTCGTCGTCCGGCAGCTCACGCCCGAGCGGCGGAGGCGGAGGGCGTGGTGGAAGGCGCTGAAATACCGCTATAATTCGCGTCCGGCGGGGACCAGCGTGTTGGAGAAGAGCAGGCCCGCCGCGAGCGCGACGGCCACGAGCACCATCGAGAAGGCCGTGTTCATCCCGCCCACGACGTCTTGCTCGATGAGCGATTCGAGCGACTGAAAACCCATCGAGCCGGGCACGAGCAGCGTGAGGCCGGGCACCATGAGCAGCATGGCGGGGCGCTCCAGAAGGCGCGCGAAGGCGTTGGACGCGGCGCCGAGCGCGAAGGCGCCCACGAACGCGCCGAGCTGCGGGCCGAGCACGCGCGCGCCGAAGCTGGAGCCGAGGTAGGCGATGGCGCCGGCGCCGAGGATCCAGCCGAGGTCGCGCAGGCGGGCCTTGAACGTCACGGCGAGGCCGACCGTCGAGAAGAGCAGCGCCGGCCACAGGGTCCACGCCGGCAGGCCCTTGGAGGCCGCGGAGACGGCGTGACGGAGCGGCGGGAGGACGTCCTCCAGGCGGTTGCCGAGCGCGACGCCGAAGCCGAGCTGCAAGAAGACGCCGGCGACGCCCACGAGGCGGGCGGCGCCCGAGATGAGGTGGCGGGACGCGATCTCGGTGATAGCCGTGGTGAGCGCGAGGCCGGGCAGCATCGCGACCACGCCGGACAGCATCGTGATGCCGGTGTTGAGCGGCCCCCAGCGCCAGCCGGCGAGCACGGTCAGCGACGAGACGACCATCGCGGAGACGAGCGGCAGCACGCGCGAGAGCGAGCGGCGGTGGTCGCCCACCCAGGCGAGCAGTCCCACGATGAAGCCGATGGCAGCCGCGAAGCCGAGCTCGCGTGGGCCGCCGCCGAAGAGGCGCGCGGTGGTGCCGGCCACGACCGCGTGGGCGGCGAGGTGCATCCAGCGCGGGTAGCGGCGCGGCGCGGCGAGCACGGCGTCGATGGCCTCGGCGCCTTGCTGGGGGCTCAGCGTGCCGCGCAGTACCTCGGAGACGAGGCGGTCGAGGAGGCTGATGCGCTCGAGGTCGATTTCGCCCGGCTCGGCGCGCAGGAAGGCCGTGCGCAGCGCGGCGGGCGGTCCGAACGACGCGAAGAGGGCCGTCGGCGAGCTGAAGAAGCGGCCCTCGAGGCCGAAGCGCGTGGCGGCGAAGCGCATGAGCTGCTCGAGTCGGTGCGCGGGCGTGCCGAAGCGGTGCAGCGCGAGCGCCATCTTGAGGACGAAGGCGATCTGCGTCTCCTCGGGCGCGGACTGCGGGCCGTCGTCGGGCGGTGTTCGGCCGGGGCCGGGCGTGGGTGGGGTCGCTTCGTTCATGGGGCGCGCTCCGCCGTGCAGGCGGGCGAGTCTACGCGTCTGCGTCATCGGGCGCGAGCGGCGCCAGGCCGAAGACGCGCTGCATGACGCCGTGGCCGAGGTAGATGACCGGCGTGAGGCCCAACGCGAGGAAGAACTTGAGCACGTAGCCGGTCGTCGCGATCTGGACGATGTAGGCGAGATCCGCCGTTGTGCCGTCCGCGAGCGTCGTGCCCGAGAGCTGCAACGTGGCGACCGCAAAGGAGTCAAGGCCTTGCGACACGAGCGTGGAGCCGGTCGCGCGGGCCCACAGGAAGCGGCCGCGCGTGAGCCGCTTGAGGAAGCCGAACGCCCAGATGTCGGTGAGTTGGCCGACCACGTAGGCCGTCAGCGAGGCGACGTAGAGGCGGTTCGACGCGCCGAAGACCTGCTCGAAGACATCGCCGGGCAGCGGCGATCGCGGCGCGGTGGGCAGCACGCGGCCGAGCAGGACGATGCCGAACGCGTAGGCGGCCATCGCGAGGCCGAGCCAGGTGACGCGGCGGGTCGCCTTCTTGCCGTAGTATTCGTTGATGAGATCGGTGAGCAGGAAGGTCACGGGGAAGGGGATGAGGCCGACGGGCAGCGTGAGATCGCCGATGAGCACGAATTTGCTGCCGATGATGTCGGCGACGACGAGCGAGGTCAGGAAGATGGCCGTCAGGACGATGTAGAGGCGCGTGCGTCGATCCATGCCGACGCCGAATACCGCGGAGGCGCAGGATTGGCAAAGCGTTTGCGCGATAGCGCTTGCATCGCGCGGGTCTAGTCCGTAAAACGCGACGCACTGCGTCAAGCGACGACCTCCGGAGACGACCCATGTCAGCCAACGCCCGTTTTGCAGCGCTCGCCGCGGCCGCGAGCCGTCAGGCCAGGCAAACCCTCACGGATACTCGACCACAGTCGGAGCGCTACGGCGAGGACACGTTCTCGATCGAGGAGGCGCGCAAGCGGCTGCCGAAGGATATCTTCAAGAAGTTTCGCGAGACGCTCGACTCGAACCACCCGCTGGATCCGGAGATCGCCGCCGTGGTCGCGCACGCGATGAAGGAGTGGGCGCTGTCGCGGGGCGTGACGCACTACACGCACTGGTTCCAGCCGATGACCGGTGTGACCGCGGAGAAGCACGACTCGTTTCTCAACGTCGACCCCTCGGGGGTCATCGAGCGGTTCAACGCGCGGGAGCTCGTGCAGGGGGAGCCGGACGCGTCGAGCTTCCCGTCGGGCGGCCTGCGCGCGACCTTCGAGGCGCGCGGCTATACGGCATGGGATCCGGTTACGCCGGCGTTCCTGGTGCAGCACCCGAACTCGGGCGCGACGCTGACGATCCCGTCGGCGTTCGTCTCCTACACGGGCGAGTCGCTCGACGAGAAGACGCCGCTGCTGCGATCGAGCGAGGCGCTGTCTAGGGCGGCGACGCGCCTGCTCGGGCTGATGGGGCGCACCGACGTCAAGCGCGTCGTGACGACCGTCGGGCCGGAGCAGGAGTACTTCCTCGTAGATCGGGCGCTCTACAACCTGAGGCCTGACCTCGTCGCGTGCGGGCGGACGGTCTTCGGGGCGCCGCCGCCGAAGGGGCAGGAGCTGGAGGATCAGTACTTCGGCGCGATCAAGGAGCGCATCGTCACGTTCATGGCCGACGTGGAGTCGCAGCTCATCGCGCTCGGCATCCCGGTCAAGACGCGCCACAACGAGGTCGCGCCCGCGCAGTACGAGTGCGCGCCGATCTTCGAGCTGTCGAACAAGGCCGCGGATCACAACCAGATCATGCTGGAGGTCTTCCGCAAGACCGCGCTGCGGCACGAACTCGCGTTCCTCGACCACGAGAAGCCCTTCAAGGGCATCAACGGCTCAGGAAAGCACAACAACTGGTCGATGGCCACGGAGCACGGGGAGAATCTGCTGGAGCCTGGGCACACGCCGGCCGAAAATCTACAATTCTTGTGTTTTCTCGTCGCGACGGTGAACGCGGTGCACACGCACGGCGGCCTGCTGCGCGCGTCCGTGGCCTCGGCGGGCAATGACCACCGGCTCGGCGCGAACGAGGCGCCGCCCGCGATCATGAGCGTTTTCGTGGGGGAGGACCTCACGGGCGTGCTCGACACGATCGAGAAGGGCGCGGGCTCGGCCGACTCGCGCCGGCACACGATCGCGCTCGGCGTTACGACGCTGCCGCACATCGCGAAGGACACGACCGACCGCAACCGCACGTCGCCGTTCGCGTTCACGGGCAACAAGTTCGAGTTCCGCGCGGTGGGGTCGTCGGCGAACATCTCGATGTCGAACACGATCATCAACACGACGGTGGCCGAGGCGATCGACGCGCTCACGGCGGAGCTGGACTCGACCATGCGGCGCGACGGCGTGGACTTTGCGGAGGCCGCGGCCCGCGTGCTGCCGGGCCTCATCACGGCGGCGCGGCCGGTGCTCTTCAACGGCGACAACTACACGACCGAGTGGCACGAGGAGGCCGCGCGGCGCGGGTTGCCCAACGACAAGGACACGCCGACGGCGCTGCGGCACTTCGTCACCCAGGTCACGCTGGCGCTTTTCGATAAATATAATGTATTGAGCCGCTCGGAGATGGAGAGCCGGTACCGCGTGCGGCTGGAGAACTACTGCAAGCGGGTCGCGATCGAGGCACGCGTCGCACTGGAGATGGCGCGGACGGGCGTGATGCCGGCGGCGCTCAGCTACCTCGAGCGGCTCGGGCGGGTGCGCGGGAGTGTGGTCGCGCCCTCGGCGGCGAGCCCGCTGGCGGAGATCGAGCAGCAGGTGCTGGACCTCGTGGCGGCCGCGCACACGGGCACGAAGCGGCTCGAAGCGGCGCTGCACGAGGCGCACGACAAGGACGGCATCGACGCGGAGGCCGAGGCCATGCGCACGGCGGTCACGGGCGCGCTCGCGTCGCTGCGGAGCGCCGTGGACGGGCTGGAGGCGCTGGTCGACGACACCCTGTGGCCTTACCCGAAGTACCGCGAGCTGCTCTTCTGCGCGTAACCGGCCCCCCTCGACGTCGCAGGGCGGCTCCAGTACCGTGAGGCGGTGACCCGGCCCGCGCTGCGAACCTCCATCTTGTTCATCACGCTGCTCGGCGGTGCTCCGGCGCTCGGTGAGCCGTCGACGTCGCTCGCCGTGCCCTTCGCGGAGGGCGCGCCGCTCGCGGATGGCTGGCGCGTCGCGTCGATCGAGCGGCACGGCGAGTACGCACGGCTGCACTGCGCCTCGCCGGCGCAGGGACAGACGGTCGTCGAGATCGCGCGCGGCGACGGTTCGCCCGGCGAGTGGTCGACGGGGCGCCTGCGCGTACAACCGGCGCCCGGCGCGGAGCCGCCGGAGGAGCTGCTGCGGGCCGTCGTGCAGGCGCTGCGCGACGCCGACGCGGAGACCGGGGTGCCGGGGCAGGGGCCCGTGGTTGCGGTCTACGGAATTGTAGAGACGGCCTGTGCGGCGCTCGGTGGGTTGCTCGCCGCGCTGCTCGTCGCCGCGGGCCTGGTACGCGCCCGGCGGCGGCCCTCGGAGCGGTTCGCCCTCGGCGTCCTGGGCCTCGTGCTCGTGGGCTCGCTCGTCGCGCTCGTCGCGTGGGTGGGGCCGCTGGACCTGCCGCTGGGGCTCGTCACCGTGGTGCACGAGGGCCTCGGTCGCGACCAGATCACGCACCTCGCCGGGCGCGCGCCGCACGCGGGGCCGAACCACGCGTTCCTGGTCTGGGCGCTCGCGCCCGCGGCGCCGGCGAGCCTGCCTGACATGGCGCGGCTCGCGCTCATCGCGACGATGATCGGGGCGATCGGGTTCTTCGCGCTCGCGCGGCGCGTGACCGGGTCGTGGCTCGCGGCGCTGGGGATGGGCCTGCTGTGGGCGCTTCACCCGGTGGCGCGGCACGCGGCGCTCTCGGAGTCGCCAGGGCCGCTCGTGGGGATCTACGTGCTCGCGGGGGCGGCCTTCTTCGGGCTGCTCGACGATCGCGATCCCGCGCGGCGCGCGGCGCGATGGGGCGACCTCGTGGGCCTCGCCGGGCTCGCCGCCGGGACGGCGCTGCTCGCGCTCACGCGGCTCGAGACCGCGGGCTTCGGGCTCGTGGCGCTCGGAACGGGCGCCGTCCGCGTGGGCGTGTCTCCCGAGAGGCTCGAAGCCCTGGGCGCTGGGCTACGGGCGAGGCTGTGCGGACCGCGCACGTGGTCGCGGCGCGGCATCCTCCTCTCGCTCGGGCTCGGCGCGGCGTCGCTGCCCTTGCTCTTCGTTCCGGGCACGCCGGGTTGGGTGATGGACGGCCTGCACCCGCTCCAGCCGAGCGTGCTTGCGCTGCCGCTGCTCTTGCTCGGGACGCTGCCGCTCGGGGTCGCCCTCCTCGCGCTGGCGGGGCTCGCCTGGGGGGTGCGGCACCCGCTGCGCGCGGCGGGCCTGGCGCTGTCCGCGATCGTGCTCTTCAAGGTCTATTTCACCGCGTCACACCTCGTCTTCTTCGAGATCGCGCGCTACGCGACCAAGCTCATGCCGGCGCTGCTGGTGCTCTCGCTCTTCGGCCTGCGCGCGATCCGGGACCTGTGGCCTGGGGCGCCGCGCGCGCTGCCGTGGATCCTGGCTTTGCTGTCGTGCGTGCCGCCGCTCCAGGGCGCGCGCGAGTTGGTCTGGGACGCCGGGCCGGGCACCTGGCCGCTCGTGGCGCCGCTCGAACGGGACCGGCAGATCGAGGCGCGCTTCCTGATCGAGACCACGCGCGCGGCCCCGGCGTGCGTGCTGGTCGGGCGTTTCTCGCGCGGGATGCGCAACGGATTCCGAGATCCTGACCATGAATTCATCGCGTTCGGCGGACCGCTGTCGGAGCCGCTCGCAGAGCCGGAGCGCCCCGGCGACGCCGATCCGACGGCACGGATCCTCGCGCGCGTCGATGCGCGCCTCGGCGCTCGCGCGCCCTGCGTGCGCTATTGGCGGGGCCTCGACTGCAACACGGACGGCGACGATCCCTGCGCACAGGACCACGCGGGCCTGGAGGCCGCCCGCGAGCGCTTCTTCGAGCGGCGGACCTACAACGACGACTACGAGTACGGTGCGATGCGCCGGCGCTGCGACCTCGGCGTTTACCGCCTGCGCGAGCCTACGGACACATCGACAGGCTCCCGACCCAGCTCTGCAGCGCCTTGATGCCGAGCGCGTCGACGAGGTTCGAGGCGAAGGGCGGCATGCGGCCCGGCTGATCGAGATCACTCATCCGCAGGATCAACAAGGATTGCTCTGGCTTGCCTGGCACGAGCAGCTTGGCGCTGCCCACGCCGAGGTCTCCGTTGAGCGGCGCCGCGTTGCACAGCCCGCTCAGTGCGAAGGGTGTCTCCCAGCGCGCGTCGAAGGCCGCCTGGGTCGTGCCGCCCGGCTGGTGGCAGTGGCTGCAGTTGACCTCCAGGTAGGACCGCGCGCGCGAGGCGGCGTCGAAGGAGCCGTCGTTCGGGTTCGGGAACATCGGCAGCGTCGCGGGATCCTTGGCCGGAAGCCCCTTCAGAAGCCCCGTGGCCGCCCACGCACCGAGCTGGTTGAGCGACACCGGCCCCTCGGGCTTCGCGTACGTCAGCGCGCGGTTCATCTGCCCCGTCTGCATGCCCAGCACGCCGCCGGTGGGCTTCGTGTGGCAGCCCTGGCACTGTTGCCGCGACGGGAACGTCCAGCTGATGGACGTCGTCTGACCGCCCTGCGTCAGCGCCAGCTCGCGGGTCGCGGACCCCGTGAGCAGGAAGGCCTCCGTCCCCGCGTCGTTCCATCGAAAGGTGTAACCCCGCACGCCACCGGCCTCCTTCACGATGAACCGGATCTCCAGCCGCGTCATTTGATTCGGCTTCGTGTCCGCCAGGGCGATCTCGAACTGCTTGATGAACAACGCCCCCTCCGGCAGGGTCCAAGACCGAAATTCCTTGTAGCCGGCCTGAGTTCCGGGCGGCAGCAGGGCCCAGCGCCGCTTCGTCGCGCCGTCCGACCACAGCGGCGAGTTCACGTCGTAGGGCACGAGGCCCGCCGCGGGCGCCAGCGTCGCGACGTTCTGGAAGCAGCCCGTCTCGGTCAGCGTGCGCGGGAACTTTTTGCCGGCCGGCGCGACCGCGGGCGGCGCGAAGCGCCACAGGGTGCCGGCCGTGAAGTCCGCGAGCAGGACCTCCCCCGCCTCGTCCAAGCCGAAGGTCGAGATCGCCTTCTTCGACGCGGCGATGGGCGTGCTCTGGGGCTTTCCGTCCTTGTCGAAGCGCAGCGCCCACAGCGCCCCGGAGCCGAAATCTCCATAAATGTAGGCCCCATAGAGCCCCGGCAACGCCTTGCCCCGGTAGACGGGGCCGCCCGTGATGCTCACGCCCTCGTTGTGCGAGTACTCGGCGAGCGGCATCGTCATTCCGGTCGTTTCGCAGTTGGCCGGCGGCGCGTAGCAGTGCGACCCCTCGAGCGTGTTCCAGCCGTAATTCTTGCCCTTTTCGATGCGATCGACCTCCTCCCAGGCGTTCTGCCCCACGTCCCCGGTCCACAGCTCGCCCGTGACCGGGTCGAAGGTGAACCGCCACGGGTTGCGCAGGCCCAGCGCCCAGATCTCGGGTGCGGCGCCGGACTTGCCGACGAAGGGGTTGTCGGGCGGCACCGCGTACGCCTTGCCCGCGTCCTGCGCGTCGATGTCGATGCGTAGGATCTTGCCTAACAAGCTCGCGAGGTTCTGTCCGTTGCCGAAGGGATCGCCGCCGCTGCCGCCGTCGCCCATCCCTACGTAGAGCTTGCCGTCGGGGCCGAAGGCGATCTGTCCGCCGTTATGATTGCTGAATGGTTGTGGTATTTCAAGTATAAGAACTTCGCTCTTCGGATCGCCCTGATCCGGGTCGGTCGGGCTCACGCTGAAGCGGGAGATCCGCGTGCGGAGCGGGTTCGCGGCCGTGTAGTCCACGTAGAACCAGCCGTTTTCATTGTACTTCGGATGGAAAGCGATGGAGAGCAGGCCCATCTCGAGCGACTCGGAGGCGACGCGATCGGTGATGTCGAGGAACGTCTTCGACGAGAGCACGTCGTCGCTGTTGGGGAAGACGTGGACGAGGCCTGCGCGCGCGACGACGAAGACGCGGTTGGTGGCGTCGCCCGCGTGCGTGACGTGCACGGGCTGGCCGAAGACGAGCTTCGGGAAGGCGGGCTCGAGCGAGACCTCGTTCAGCTCGTCGGGCTCGGGGCCGAGCTGGCAAGGGCTCGGTCCGCCGAGGACCAGGCCGGCGTAGGGGTTCGTGTCGCCAACGGCGTCGGCGGTGACCGCGGGAGCCCAATCGAACGCCTCGCCGGCGGTCTCCATGTCCTCGGCCTCGGGCACGTCCGCGGCGGTCGCGCCGTCGGCGGGGGCGGCGTCGGTGGGGCCAATCTCGGCGACGTCGAAGGTGCCCGCCGTGTCCGGCGTGTCCGGCGTGCCGGTGGCAGACCCGCCCGACGAGCAGGACCACGCGAGCAGGAGCGGAACGATCAGGGGCAGACAGGACAAGGGTGAGCGATACATGGACGCCTCCTCATGTGTTGAAGCTACTCCAAGGCAGCGCCGGCGCAACCGATCCAGGTCAACTTCGCGCGCTGCCGCGGCGCAGGCGCGCGTGACCCCCGCGGGCGCGGCTGCTACACTCCGGTGTGGCGAGGTGGTTCATGTCGAGCGAGTTCCGGTCTGGTCAAGGCGTCCCCCCCGAGGCGATCCCCGAGATGGTCCGCGGCATCACCGCGCCCTCTCGAACCCGCGAACAGCGCCTGTCTGCGGCGCGCGCGGTGCTCCCGATCCCGCCCGACGCGCTCGTACCCGTGCTGGCCTTCCTGAGCGCCGACGCGGACGAGGAGGTGCGCGCGCTGGCCGCCCGCAGCCTCCGAGAGCTGCCCGAGTCGCTGCTCATCCCGGTGCTGAAGTCCGGGGCGCACGAGGCCGTGCTGGATGCGTGCGCGCGCGCCCTCTATCAAAGCGAGGAGGCCATCGAGGCGATCCTGCTCAACTCGCACACCCACGACGACACGTTCCGGTACGTGGCCGCGATGGGCTCGGGGAAGGCGCTCGAGATCATCTCGCGCAACCAGATCCGCGCGATGCGCTTCCCGCCGATCGTCGAGGCGCTCTATTACAACCCGAACATGCGCATGGGGCCCGTGCAGGACCTGCTGGAGCTCGCCGTCCGTGAGGGCGTCGCGCTCGAGCACATGCCCGGCTTCAAGGAGATCAAGGCCGCCATCCTCGGCGAGCAGAAGGAGGCGCAGCGCCTGCACGAGGCGGCCAAGGAGGAGGCCGCCGCGGCGCGCCAGTTGGAGGCTGACGAGCTCATGGCGCTCGCCAACGCCGCGGACCAGGTCGAGAAGGAAGGGCAGGGCGAGGGGCTCGACGAGGATGATTTCGGCAAGCTGTTGGAGATCGTCACGACCGAAGGTGAGGGCGCGGAGTCCACGTTGCAGGCCCCCGAGGAGTCGCGAAGCGGCAAGGCGCTGTGGCGCATCATCAACAAGCTCAGCGTGCCGCAGAAGATCCGCCTCGCGCTGATGGGCGACGCGGGCGCTCGCGCGATGCTCGTGCGGGACACGAAGAAGGTCGTCGCGCTCGCCGTGATGCGCTCGCCGCGCCTGACGACCAAGGAGGTCGCCGGAATCGCGCGCAACCGCGCGTCGCACGAGGAGATCGTCGGTCTCATCTCGCGCAACCGCGAGTGGACGCGCATCTATCCGGTGATGCTCGCGCTCGTTTACAACCCGAAGACGCCGCCCGTGATGCTGATGGGCTTCGTCCGGTCGCTGCACCACAAGGATCAGAAGGACCTCTCGAAATCGAAGGATGTCCCGGCCTTCGTGCAGCGCCTCGCCAAGTCGCTGGTGGACCAGCGCGACCGGTCGGGCAAGGCCTAGCAGCCTGTTGTCGACCGCCAAGGGTCGCCCTGGCGGCCGGTGGGCGTCGCAGTCCGGCGTTGCCGTCGCTTAAATTACTTCTAGTAGTACCGCGGGAGCTTCTACGGAAGGACGGGCGGCTTGTCGCCGGCGGCGGGCTTGCGCATCGCCTCCAGGTGCTGCGAGGCCGATCGCAGGGCCTCGGCGAGCCGGAGCGCGGGCTCCCCGATCGACGCGAGCGAGGCGTCGAAGGCCTGGAGCATGGCCTCCCGAGCCGTCACGATCTCCCGCGCGCCCTGCCGAAGCGCCTCGGCCTCCGCCCGCAGCGTGGCGAGCTCCGCCCGGGTCGCCGCGTGCTCGGCCCGCGCGGTGTCGAGATCCAGCCGCAGCGCGTGCAGATCTCCGCGCAGCGCGTCGTTCTCGGCCCGCAGCGAGGCGCCCTCGGCCCGCGCCGCGTCGAGGTCCGCCCGAAGGCGCGTGTCCTCCTTGGGCGCCGCGATCGCGTTGCGCAGCTCCAGGTTCTCGGCCTCGAGCTTCATCATGGCCTCGGTCGCCGACTCCAGCCGATTGAGCATGTCGCGCAGCTGGGAGAGCTCCTCCATTGCGGAGGACTGCGACCGGCGGTGGGCCGTCCCGGGCGCCGGCGCCGTGGCGGTCTCGGCCGGCGCGGGCCCAGCCGTATGCGCAGGCGTGGTTTCGGGCTCGGGCTGGAGCGTGACGTCCTCCGGCGCAACGTCCACGAATTCATCGACCCCTGTGGACTCGACCGCGGCGGCCGTGGTCCCCGCCGGCTGGACCTCCTGGATGAGGACCTCCTGCGGGACGGCCTGCTTCGCCGCCTCGTCCGGCTCCGCCTCCAGCTCGGCCGCGTCCGAGACGTCCACGTCGGCCTCCGGAGCCTCGGCCGGAGCCTTGGCCGCGTCGGCCTTGGCTGAGACGGCCTCCCCTCGCACCGCATCCCCCGTCGCGGGCGCCGTCGCTGCCGGAGCCGCCGGCGCGGGTTCGGTCGCGGGCTGCGGGGTAGCCTGAGCCTGCGTCTGTGACGCGCTGGCGGCAGGCGCCTCCTCTGTGATCTGATCCTCTTTGATCTGTATCTCTTCGGGCGCGTCCTCTTGGATCGCGCTTGCCTCGACTTCTTCAACTTCTTCTGGCTCGTCCTCGATGATGCTGTCGAGTTCAACTTCTTCGATCAATTCTAACTCTTGACTCTCGATCCTGGGCAGCACCTAGGGCTCCGGCTCCACCTCCAGGATCTCCTCGATGGCCTCGTCGTCTGCCTGGGCCTGGGCCGGCGACGGAGCAGGCGCCGCGGCAGGCGGCGGGGCGGGCTGCGCCGGGGCCGTGGGGGCCGTCACGGGCGCGGCCTTCGGGAGGAGATCCCGCACCGCGCGGGCCAGCGACTCCTTGCTCGTGTTCTGCGAGAGGTAGGCGTCGGCGCGGGCGGCGGTCTTCTTGTGGCGCGCGATCTCGGCGATCGCGTCGTCGCGGTGCACGACGAGCACGGGGATCCGCGCCCGGTCCTTGTCCTGCTTGAGCAGCGTGACCAGCGTCAGACCTCGCTGTGCCGCGGGCCCGACGACCACCACCGAGGGCGGACCCTCGGAGATGAGGGTCATCGCGGCGTCCACCGTGGGCGTGGTCACGAGGGTCGTCCCCTCTCCGAGGCCGGTCCGGATGGCGCGCTCGAGCGCCGTATGTCCACCGACGAGCAGGATCTTCATCGAGGCCATGACGTGGACTCCTCTGCCGCGGCCGCGGGCGGCCGGCGACTCGCTGTCCCGATCACTCTTCCTTCTGCTTCGAGCGCGGCCCGTCGGCGATGACCTTGTCGGCCAGGTTCGGCGGGAGCTCCTGATAGTGCGAGAACTCGGTCGTGAAGTAGCCACGACCGCCCGTCATCGAGCGCAGATCCGACGCATAGCGCTGGATCTCCGACAGCGGCGCCTGCGCCTTGACGTGGGCCTGCCGCCCGATCGTCTCCATGCCCGCGACGCGCCCGCGACGGCTGTTCAGATCGCCCATCACGTCGCCCATGTTGCCCTCGGGCACGACGACGTGCATGTGCATCACGGGCTCCAGGATACAGGGCGACGCGAGCTTGGCGGCCTCCTTGAAGGCGATCGAGCCCGCGACCTGGAAGGACATTTCGTCCGAATCCACGTCGTGGTACTTGCCGTCGAAGACGCGCACCTTGAAGTCCACGGCCTCGTAGCCCGCGAGGATGCCGCGTTTCATGGTCTCCCGGATGCCCTTCTCGACCGCGGGGATGAACTGCCGCGGGATGGAGCCGCCGACGATCGCGTCCTCGAAGATGAAGCCCGTACCGCGTTCGCCCGGCTCCATGTCGATGTAGCAGACGCCGAACTGCCCGCGGCCGCCGGTCTGCTTCTTGTGCTTGCCCTCGACGTTCTTGACGTGCTTGCGGATGGTCTCCTTGTAGGGGACGGTCGGCAGATGCAGCTCGACGTCCACGCCCGAGCGCCGCTTCATGCGCTCCACCACGACGTCGACGTGCACCTGTCCGGCGCCGCCGAGCGTGAAGTCGTGCGTCACCTCGTCGCGCCCGATCTGCATCGACGGATCCTCCTCCGTTACGCGCGAGAGCGCCGCGGAGACCTTGTCGACATCGGACTGCGTCTTCGGCTTCACGGCGTACCAGATGGCCGCGGGCGGGGTCGCGGGCGGGTCGAAGATCATCGGGTCCCTATCGTCGAAGAGCGTGTGCGTCGTCTTCGTGTCCTTCAGCTTCGCGGCGGCGACGATATCGCCCGCGTTCGCCGAGGTCAGGTTCTCCTGCTTCTTGCCCTGCATCGTGTAGATGGCGGCCGCGCGCTCCTTGTTGCCGGTCGCGCTGTTCTGGGGCTGCGACTCGGTCGAGAACGTGCCCGAGTAGATGCGCATGAGCGTAATGCGGCCCGTGCTCTCCATGTAGGTCTTGAACGCGTAGGCCGAAAGCGGCGCGTCCTTCGCGGGCGCGCGCTCCGCCACGTCACCGTTGGGCTTCTTGCCGTGCACGTTGCCGCTCGCCGTGGGCGACGGGAAGTAGTCGACGACGAAGTCGAGCAGCTGCGCGACCGCCATGTTCTTGAACGACGAGACCGGGAACGCGGGCACGATCTGCCCCGCGACGAAGGCCTTCTTCAGGCCAGCGCGCAGCTCCTCCTCGGAGAGCGCACCCTCAGAGAAGTACTTGTCCATCAGCGCCTCGTCGGTCTCGGCGACGGCCTCGAGCAGCTTGACACGGGCCTCTTCCACCGCGCCCTGCATCGTAGCCGGGATCTCCGTCGCGCTCGCGCTGCCCGAGCCGTCGGCGGCGATCTTCCACGCCTTGTTCCCGACGAGATCCACGATGCCGGAGAACGCGGCCTCCTGTCCGATGGGCAACGCCACCGGCACGGCGGTGACCTCGAGCAGCTCGCGCACGCTCGCGACCGCCTTGTCGAAACTCGCCCGCTCGCGATCGATCTTGTTGACCACGATCGCGCGCGGAAGTCCGCGTTCCACCAGCATGTTCCAGGTCAGCTCCGTGCCGACCTGCGCCCCGTCGGACGCGCTCACGAGCACCAGGGCGGCGTCCACGACCGCCACGGCCTGCCGCGTGTCGCCATAGAAATTCGAGTCGCCGGGCGTGTCCAGGAGGTTGATCTTGGTCTTGCGCCACTCGACGGCGGCGAGCCCGATCTGAATCGAAGAGCGGCGCTTGACCTCCTCCGCCTCGTAGTCGAGGTTCGAGTTCTCCTCATCCACGCGACAGAGCCGGTTGGTGGCCTTCGTGACGAACAGGGCCGCGTCGCCGAGCGACGTCTTGCCGTGACCTGCGTGCGCGAAAAGCCCTACGTTACGAATCTCGTCGGGCTCGTACGTCTTCATGCCGCTTCTCCGATTGAGGTTGGACCGGGTGGCCGCGCGAGAACAGGGGCGCATGCCGCCCGAAATGGACTGGCGTCTTTAGTCCGTAACACGGCCACCCGTCAAGGCTGAAGGGAGGCAGAACTGACCAGAGTCATCATGGCAAAAAACGCGCCGCACGGGCAGTCCCGAACCCTGGGGTCCCGGAGTGCGCGCGCGGCGATTCGGCTGAGGTGGGAGGGCGAGCGGTCTAGTCTTCCATCATGCCGGCCTTGTCAGGCTGGGGCGCGCCGCGCTTCTTGCCCTTCTTCACCGGGGCCTCGTCCTTCTTCGCGCCGTCCTTCTTGTCGGGTGCCTTGGCCGAATCCGGCTTCTTGTCGCCGTCTTTCGCGTCCGGGGCCTTCTTCTTCTTCTTCTTCTTCTTCGAGGCGGCCTTGCTCTCCTTCGGCGGCGGCGCGGCATCGGCGAAGGCGGCCGTGGCCGGGCCGAGCAGCAGGCCCGTGGCGACGGCGCCTCCGACGAGCGTGCGGATGGTCAGGCTGAGCAGCTTCATGTGGAACTTCCTCCTACGGGTGACGCCGACGTTGCGTTGGGCGCAGCGGCATTGGGCACCGGCGCGATGGACCGTGTCAACTCAGCGAAGCGACGATGTCGTTCGCCCGCGTTCGTGATTCTTCGACGCCGAGCGCGCCAAAAAGATTCACCGCCCGTGTCGCAAAATCGAGCCCGCCCAGGCGGGCCTTCGGAGCGCGGGGGGCGAGCGCGGCCAACGCTTCCGCGGCGTCGAGGCAGAGCCTCGCGAGGGAGCTCTGGACGCGGGCGGCCTCCATATGGTCGCGCGCGTGGACGAGGTGCTCGAGCGCGCGCTCGACATGGGCTTCGTCGCCATCGTCGTCGAAGCGGCGCAGCTCCAGACGGCCGAGCGCGGCGCGGATCTCCGCCCGGCGAGCGTCCTCCCCCTGCGAGGCGGCGAGCGACTCGGCTTTCTCCAGCTCGGCCGCGGCTTCGTCGAGCTCCCCGAGCGCGGTATGCACGTCGGCCAGCACGCGGTGGGTGTCCCCGACCTGCGCCTTGACGCCCAGCAGCCGGGCCAGGCCGAGTGCACGCAGCAGCGACTCGCGCGCCTCCGGGTAGCGCTTCTCTCGCGCGTAGACCTCGCCCGCGTTGTTCTCGGCCATCAGCACGCACTGCAAGTCGAACGCGCGCTCGCCGAGCGAACGCGCCTTCGCGTAGAAGCCGAGCGCCTCGTCGGTGTGGCCACGGAGATTGTTCAGGTTGCCGCGCGCCAGCGCGTTGCGGGCGAGCGCCGCCTCGTCACCGGCGCGACGCGCGAGCCGATCGGAGGCCTCGAGGTGGGCCTCGGCGAGGTCGAACTCGCCCAGGCGCTGGCAGACGGTCGCGAGGTGCCGCAGCGCCGGCGCGGCCTGGGGAGAGTCCGGGCCCACGGCCGCGAGGGCGTGCTCGAAGGCCGCGCGCGCATCCGTGAAGCGCCCGAGGAAGCGCAACGCCCGCCCGCGCACCTCCTCCAGACCGGCGAGCCCCGCGCCCGAAGGCGAGAATCGAACGACGGCCTCTGCGACCGCGGCGACGGCCTCGGCGTGCAGACCGCTCCCGGCCAGCGCGCTCGCGTGGGCACGCGCGGCCTCGACGCGAAGGTCCAGCGGCAGCTCCGCGTCGCCGGTGCTCGCGAGCGCCTCCCGCACAGCGTCGAGCGCGCGTCTGGCCTGCCCCGTGGCGTCGAGGAGGCGCGCGAGCTCGAGGGCGAGCTGCAATCGCAGGGATCGCTCGGCCGTGTCCGGCGCGCCTTCGGTGGACGCGCGCAGCTTGATCGCGTGCTCCAGGTGCGAGATGGCGTCCCGCGGGGCCACGCGCGCCTCGGCCTCCTGCGCCGCCCGGGCGTGCATCTCGGCGGCGTCCAGCGCGCGACCGGCGCCCTCCAGGATTCGGGCGAGCGGCGCCGCGAGGAGCGGGAACTCGGAGGCCCGGCGCTCCTCCAGCCAGGCGAGCGCCTTGTCGAGCCAGGGCTTTCGATCGCGGTGCAGGACCAGCCCCTCGGCGACGTCCGCCACGAGGCCGCTCTCGAAGACGAAGGCGGGCTCCCCGGGCATCGGCGTCTCCCGCAAGGGCGACACGAGCCGCCGCCGGCGCAGCCCTTCGAAGGCGGCGTCGACCGCGTCGGGTGAGGCCTCCCGCAGCACGAAGCGGACGAGGCCACCGAGGACCGGCTCCCCCACGACGGCCGCGAGCTGGAGGACGCGCCGCTCCGTCGCCGTCAGCGTGTCGATGCGCGCCTGCACGAGCGTGCGCAGCGACGCGGGCAGCGCCGCCTCCGCCTGCCAGTCGGGCGCCAGGCGCCGCACGCCGTCGGCCTCTGCGCGCACGAAGCCGCCCGCGAGCGCGACGTCGACGAGCGCCTCCGCGAAGCCGGGCAGGCCCTGACTGCGCTGGACGAAGACCTCCACCGCGGCCTCGGGCAGGGCTTCGACAGGCCCGATGCGGTGCCGCACGAGTTCCGCGAGCGCGTGCTCGACGATGGGCCCGAAGTCCACCCGTTGGGCGGGACCGGCGATAGCCGTGAGCTCCTCGTCGCCGAAGCTGCTTCGCGAGGTCTCCAGGATGAGGACCGGCGCGTCGCGGAGGGCGCCGATGAGGCCCTGGAACGGCTGCGCGACCTGCTGTCCGAGGACGCCAACGTCATCGAGCGCCAGCACCAGCGCGCCACTGTGGCGGGCCACGCGGCACAGCATGCGTGCCACGGCGCCGAGCGAGCGACGCCACCTGGCCTCCACCTCTTCCAGGCGGCCGCTGAGGTCCCCCTCCGCGAGCCAGCGCCCGAGTTCGGCGTCCTCTACCGCTGCCTCGTCGCCCGCTTCTGGGGCGCCCGGCCCGGGGTCGAGCCAACCGCTGCGCAAGGCAGCCCGGGCGAGCGGTCGCAGGGGCAGGCCGGACTTGAGGCCGAGCGGCACGGCCAGGATCTCCGCGCTATCCGCCGCCGCGACGCGGTGCAGAAAGACATCGAGCAGGCGGCTCTTGCCGCACCCGGCCTCGCCCGCCAGCAACAGCTCGCGTGCGCGCTTGGACCTGCGCGTGGCCTCGAGCTCATCGTTCAGGAACGCCAGCAGTCCGTCGCGGCCGAAGAAGGGCGCGTCCGCGGGCACGTCGCTCAGCTCGGCGTCGGTGCGCTCCGCGAGCGCGCGGAAGACCTTGAGCGCCTCCTCCTTGCCCTTGACGTGGATGGGCTCGAGCGTCTCGAAACGGATGGCGCGGCGTGCCTGTCGCCACGTCTCTTCGCCGCACAGGATGCCGCCTACGGGCGCCGAGTGCTCGAAGCGGGACGCCGTGTTGACCGTGTCGCCCATCACCGTGAAAGCCTTGTTGCCCTCGCC